>Ga0299914_10003639_pt1 | contig 10938 bp, 7 predicted proteins | sample RVTome_10_FD_201361 | JGI IMG/M metagenome (GOLD analysis project Ga0299914, IMG submission 201361) | Soil microbial communities from uranium-contaminated site in the Upper Colorado River Basin, Wyoming, United States - RVT153D57 (version 2) ... | reverse complement strand
AATACCCATACTGTCGAACCGTTCTTCGTCAAGAATCTGGAGAATGTTCAGGGCGACGAACGAGATGTGATCTTTATCAGCGTCGGTTACGGCAAAACGGCCGAGGGCTATCTCTCCATGAACTTCGGCCCCTTGAATCAGAACGGCGGCGAACGGCGGCTGAACGTCCTCATCACCCGCGCCCGGCTGCGGTGCGAGATATTCACCAACCTGACGGCCGATGATATAGATTTGAGCCGCACCCAGGCGAGAGGGGTAGTCACCTTAAAACGGTATCTGAAATATGCCGAAACGGGGAATCTGGATGTGCCTACCGCATCCAACGGCGAAGTCGAATCGCTCTTTGAGGAGGCGGTGTTGAAGGCGTTGCAGGGACATGGCTATGTGGTTGACACCCAGGTCGGTTCGGCCGGTTTTCGCATTGATCTGGCTGTTAAAGACAAAGATAAGCCGGGCCATTACCTGTTGGGAATTGAATGCGACGGGGCAACGTATCACAGCGCCCGCTCCGCCAGAGACCGGGACCGGCTGCGCCAGACGGTGTTGGAGAATATGGGCTGGCATATCCACCGCATCTGGAGTACGGATTGGTTCCGCAACCCGGAACAGGAGCTTCAACGGACAATTGCCGCCATTGAAGCCGCCAAAGCGAAGACGGCCGCTGAGAATCGGGCGACAGCGGCAGCTGCCCGACCCATCTCTGTGGTGGAGATGGCGATTGATCGCCACGAAGACAAACCGGCGGCCCCTTTGCTCCAGGCCCAGCCCTATCAGACAGCAACCTTGCTTATACCAACCCAAAAAGATTTACATGAGTTTTCCCGCAGCCAGTTCGTTGACTGGGTACATATGGTGGTTGAGGTAGAAGGGCCGGTGCATATGGACGAAGTTCGCCGGAGAATCGTAGACGCCGCCCAGACACGATTAGGCAGCCGCATCAAGGCCGAAATTGATGAAGCCATTGCCCAGGCGGTGCGGACAAGACTTATCTATCAGCGGGGGGATTTTCTCTGGGGTAAGACAATGAAGTTCCGGGTGCGGAGCCACGCCGACACCCCCGACTTTAACCGCCGCATGGATCAAATCCCTCCCGAAGAAGTGCAGGCGGCCGTTCAGAGGGTGGTTGGAAACGCCCTCGGCATGTACCGGGGCGATATACCCTCGGCCGTTTGCAGCTTTTTGGGATTCGGCCGAACCAGCGAAGAGATGCGCCGCCATATAGACAGGCTGGTAGACCACATGGTCGCCACCAAACAACTTAAATGGCGGGGGGATTATCTGATTAATAATTAGTAACCGTTCGGAATTAATGTAGTGGAGATTGGTTCAATCTCGCAGATTGAACCAATCTGAAAACCGCTAAGATATTTTTGACCGCTTACTTTGGGTCGCAAATGACAAGCACATATTTTGCATCTCGATTGTAGGGGACAAGTTGGGCCTCGCTGCCAAGGAAATTTTCACCCCGGAATACTACCCAACCAATATCCCATCTTGTATAGAAATTTCCCGTCATCCACTTCAGGTACAGTAAAATCAAAGGCGTCGGCCAAGCGATCCATCAAATTGAACAGGAAGCAAACATATAACGCTTCTTCAACGGCCTGGTCATCTATTCCGGCCGCTTTTAGCGGCGCAATGTCGTCAGGCCCGACCTCAGCCGGGGTCAAGGTTACTTTCTCTAAAAAGCCTAACATGGCTCGCAGCCGTTCATCCACCGGGGCGGTGCGCCAATCTTCTAAAACAGCCCTTACCAATGCCTCATCCCCCATTCCGAGTACCGCAACTGCGGCATGACCATTCGTTCAGAACTTACATTTATTCAGGTTAGAGACAAAAGCGGCAAAAGTCTCTACTTCCCCCAAAGTCCAATGTTTGGCGGCCCGCATCCCCTCCTGATAACATTTGACGATATACTTACCAAACAACTCGCGGCGGTAAGACATGACTAACATCGGCCCCGCCACATGGCCGCCGGACATTGCTTTTATGAAGCTCAAGATGAGTTTTTGTAACGGCCGAAAACCGTTCTCCAACACTTGCAAACGCATTATGCCGCTTCCTTTAAGGCCATCATGCCTTGTTCCAGGCGTGCCAGACTGGCCCCGACCCCGGCACACAGGGTAATCTCAAAAATGGCGTCCTCCGAATAGTTGGCCCTTCTCGACTGAAGACACTTATATTGATTGTACCCTTGAACTGCAAACGAGACTACTCGTTCAGCGTCGAAAATTGGCATAAATATGCTAAAATACGGTACCAGTTTACTGATAGATAGGGGTGCGTGACCCTTATAACTGTAAGGGCCACGCACCTTATTATTATTTGAGGAAATTTAATCATGCCTTCTCCGTCGCAAAATACCGGCGAACAAGACTCCGCAATCCTGACTCTGGACCGAATCTTTACCGCCAAAGAGTTCGAGGCTAAAGGCTTCGGCCCGGCCCGCTGGTTGGACGACGACAGCGGCTATCTGGTTCTGGAATCGGCCGAACCCGAAAATGGCGAAGAACCCCAACCCCAACAAATCGTCCATTACGATCTGAAAAGCGGGGAAAGCAAGATTCTTGTCTCGGCCGAACAACTGACCCCCGATGGGGCAGACAAGCCGCTCAAAGTTGCCGATTTCCGCTGGTCGCAGGAAGCGCAGCGGCTCCTAATTTTCACCAACACCAAACGGGTCTGGCGGGTCAATACGCGGGGCGACTATTGGGTGCTGGACGTTCCAGGCGGCCGGTTAAGGCAGTTGGGCGGCGAGGCGGCTCCCTCAACCCTAATGTTTGCCAAATTCTCGCCCGACGGCCGTTCCGCAGCCTATGTCCGGGAAAATAACATCTATGTTGAGAATTTGGACAGCGGCGAAGGATTTCGCGGCGAAAGATTTCGCGGCGAAATTTGTCAACTGATGGCCGACGGCTCCGACACCATTATCAACGGAACCACCGATTGGGTTTATGAGGAGGAGCTGCATTTGCGGGACTGTTTCTTGTGGAGTCCCGACGGCCGATACATCGCTTACTGGCAGTTCGATATTAGCGGAGTTGACACCTTTCACCTGATTAACAATACCGACAGTCTCTATCCTGAATTAAAATCCTTCCCCTATCCCAAGGTCGGCCGTACCAATCCTGCCTGCCGGGTGGGGGTTGTTTCGGCCGCCGGAGGCGAGACGACCTGGTTTGCGATTGAAGGCGATCCCCGAAACCACTATATCCATAGAATGGTCTGGGGCCAGGATTCGAGCCAGGTGGTTATTCAACAGATCAACCGCTTCCAAAATTGCAACAAGGTCATCTTCGGCAAGGTAAGCGACGGCTTGGTTGAGGTTGTTCTGACTGAAGAGGACGACGCCTGGGTTGATTTGCATAACAGCTTAAAGCTGCTCGAAGACGGCCGGGCCTTCACCTGGCTCAGTGACCGCGACGGCTGGTCGCATCTGTATCTGGTGTCGCGGGATGGGCAGCAAGTGCAGCTGTTGACCCCCGGCGACTATGATGTGGTGGATGTCGTGGGGCTGGATGAGGCCGGCGGCTGGGTCTATTTTCGGGCTTCGCCGGAAGATACGACCCAACGCTATTTGTACCGGGCCGCCCTGGATGGCAGCGGCCGAACCGAACGCCTGACCCCGGCCGATCTACCCGGCACGCACGCTTACCATCTCTCTCCGAAGGCGGCCTGGGCCTTTCATACCCATACCACCTTTGATTCACCGCCGGTTTTGTCGCTGGTGTCTCCGGCGACCCATGAGCGGGTGAAGGTGCTTGAAGAAAATCGGCCGTTACAGGAAAAATTGGCCGCCCTATGCCGCCTGCCGGTTGAATTCTTCAAAGTGCCGATTGCTGATGATATTGCCTTGGATGGCTGGTGTATGAAGCCGCCGGATTTTGATCCTGGCAAGAAATTTCCGGTGCTGTTCTACATTTATGGCGAGCCGAGCGGCCTGACGGTGCTGGATAACTGGATTGGCAATCGTTATTTGTGGCACCAGATGTTGGCCCAGAATGGTTTTATCGTGATGAGCGTTGATAGTTCCGGCACGCCGTCGCCTCGCGGCCGCTGCTGGCGCAAATCCATGTATAAGCAGGTCGGAACCAAGAGCGCGGCCGATCAAGCGGCCGCGCTGCGGGTTATTTTGGGGGAACGGCCGTATATTGACCCGGAGCGAGTCGGTATTTGGGGCTGGAGCGGTGGCGGCACGATGACGCTCAATATGCTCTTCCGCTTTCCCGACCTGTACAAGACCGGTATTGCAGTGGCTCCCGTTTCCGACCAGCGGCTCTATGATACTATTTACCAGGAGCGCTACATGGGGCCGCTGGAAGAAAACGAGGAAGCCTACATCGAAGGCTCGCCCATCACCCACGCCGAAAAGTTGGCCGGTAACTTATTGCTCATACACGGTACGGGCGATGATAATGTTCATTACCAGGCTACGGAGCGGCTGATCAACGAATTAATCAAGCACAACAAACCGTTCAGCATGATGGCCTACCCCAATCGCACCCACGCCATTAAAGAGGGTAAGAATACCTCCCTCCATTTGCATGACCTGATGACCCGGTATCTGGTCGAGCATCTATTACAAAATTAGGTTATATCAGCCAGGAACTAAACGAAGGGTGATGATCTGGTAGGGCTTGATCGAGAATTCTACCTGGTTCGGTTCGTGGGGGAGAGTATGCTCATTCTCTTCCAGCAGGTTGGTTTGATAAACGGCCGCTAACGCAAAACCTACCTCCAACGTCACCACCCCCCGCCGCCGCATGGCCTCATATAGCCGCACAATCAGTCCCTTGCCGTCCTCCGCTTGCTTGACCGTCTCAATAATCACATTCGGCCGATCCACGCTAACCAGACTGGGCAGTGAGGTTGGTTTTGTGGGGGAGATCAATGGTTGTTCGGCCGCATAGACCCGCAAAGGATCATTCAACGCATACGCCTGAGCCATCGTTTCCAGACCCCAACGGCCGTGATGGGGCAGCAAACTGTAGGTGAACTGGTGGCGGCCCTGATCCGCTTCCGGGTCGGGATTGGTCGGGCTTCGCAGCAGCGTCAGGCGGATGAGGCCGCCGTCGGGGGCTTTGTCCTGAATATCATGCCCATATTTACAGTCATTAAGCAGGCTGACGCCATAGTCCCCTTCGCTCAAATCCACCCACTTTTGGGCGCAGGTTTCAAATCTGGCCCAATCCCAACTGGTGTTGCGGTGGGTGGGGCGGGTAACGTTGCCCCATTGAATCTCATAGGTGGCAGTGGGGGCAAGAACATCTATCGGGAAAGCGGTCTTGAGCAATATATGTCGCTCCCGCCAATCAATCTCGGTGGCGAAATCGAGGCGGGGGCTGTTATGACACAGGGAGATGTGCTGCGTATAGTGACTGCTCAATATCTGCCGTTCGATTAGGAGTGTGGCCCGCAGCGGCCCCGATTCAGCGACAGTGATGGTGGTGGCCGGATCGGTCGTCCACATCTTGTCATCGTAAAATATATCAATATCCCAGGCGTCCCAATCCAACGGCCGATCCTCAAATGCCTGCCACTGGTTGGCGATTGCGCCGGGAGGCAGGATGGAACGGCCGTTTTCCTTGTCATAAAGGCTGGTAATGTCTCCCGCCTCATTCAATTCAACCCGCAAGAAGTCGTTTTCCAGGTGAGTGGGCGAGACGGACAGGGAGCCAATTGGGTTGGAAGCAAGGCTTTCTATCCAGTGAAAGGAGTAAGGGGCTAATTCGCCTATATCAAGCAGCAAACCGCCTGCAACAGACTGGTAAGTTATCTGGCTTGGGATATAGCCCCTGTCTCCCAGCGGCCAAAAGGCAAGATCGCGGCGAGCAAATGAGGTTGGGTTAACAAAAAAGCAGTTGAAACCCGTAGTTTGAGCCAGTACAAACAGGGCATCCTCGATAACCAGGTCTGCAAGATAACGAACTTCTTCATACTGCTTCTGAGAATCAACATACACTTGATTGATGCTGCTGCCGGGAATAATGTCGTGGAACTGGTTCAGACAGACCAACTCCCAGGCGGCGTAAAGGAATTTATGCGGGTAGCGGTATTTTGCATTTAGAACGGCCGCATAAGCCGCCAAAAACTCCGCATCGTGCAGCAAAAACTCCGATTGGCGGTTGGCGCGTTTGTTGCGGGATTGGGTCGTATACGTTCCCCGGTGGAGTTCCAGGTACAGTTCGCCGTTCCAGGTGGGGAAGCCGTTTTCGGCCGCTTCCGCCTCAATCTCCCGGTAAAAGTCAATCGCTTTCCTCTGTTGAACCTGGGGCATGGCCGGAAAACTTTGGAGATGTTGCAAGTTCTCCTGCATCTCCCGCGTCGGGCCGCCGCCGCCGTCGCCGTAGCCATAAGACATGAGGATATGGTTGGAACTGTCCTTTTGCTGAAAATTGCGCCAGCCTTCCAACACTTCGCCCGGCGTAGCCTCGGCGTTGTAGTTGCCGGAACGCTGCCAGGGATGCTTGGCGGTGCTAAAGTGGGTCAGCACCTTCGTGCCGTCCAACCCCTGCCACCAGAAGGTGTCATACGGCAGGCGGTTATAACGACTCCAACCGATCTTGATGGTGAAGAAAAAGTCCAGCCCGGCCTGCTTAATCAGTTGGGGCAAGTTCCAGGCATAACCGAAAACATCCGGCAGCCACAAAATGGGCGATTCGGCTTCCGGCCCGAAATGTTCCCGGAAAAAGGTTCGGCCGAGTAAAAACTGCCGCGCCAGCGATTCCCCCCCGGATAAATTACAGTCGGCCTCGACCCACATGCCGCCGGTGGCTTCCCATCGACCGTTTGCCACCGCTCTCTGAATGGCTTCAAACAAGGCCGGATGGTCTTGCCGGATATAGTCGTAGAGTTGGGGCTGGCTTTGGGTGAAGGTGTAGGCCGGAAATTCTTCCATCAGTCGGATGACGGTGTGGAAAGTGCGGGCCGCTTTTTGCCGGGTTTGGGCCAGCGTCCAGAGCCAGGCAACGTCAATGTGGGCATGACCGGCGGCCGTTAAAGTCACATCGAGCGGCGAACCGGCGGCGGCAACCCATTCTCGAAGCAGCTTGAGGGCCGGGGGGACGCTTTCATAAAACCGTTCCCCAAACGGTTCGCGGGTGTCCAGGGTGCGGACGGCCGTGTCCAGGGCATTCAACAATTGACTATAAGCCGGAAGCGTGGAGTCAATCTCCTTCACCACTGCCAATGTCACCCGCGCCAGGGAGATGAAATCCCTGGTTGGTTCATCTATCAGGGCCGTCGAGCAGGTTCGCATCAGGAGTTGGGTTTCGGGATCCGTTCCCCGGCCGGTCCAGCCGACAATGGTCAGGGTATGGGAACGGCCGTCGCCCCACTCCGGCCCCAGGAGAATATCCTGGTGGTGGCGGTCACAGCCCGAATAAGGTCGGCCGTCCAGGTAGACCAACGCTTCCGGGTGGCTGAATTCCCCCGAAATCCCAAGCGGCAGATAAAGGACAACCTGACCGTCCGCCCATGCCTCAGGAATTTGCAGCGCGGTTTGGAGCATAAAATAGGTGTTCCACTTGCCCCAGTAGCTGCCCGGTTCGATTACGGCCGCCTCGCCTGCCATCTCAGGCGGTTGGGGGGCAGCGATGAAGTCGCCCGGCAAGAATTGGCATTGAAAGGGGGGCAAAGCGAGCGATTGGCGGTTGATAAGCGGCCGGATCAGCGCCAGCCGTTGGGTAATTTTTTCTACGGTGAGTCTTTGTTGGTGTGACATGGTGAATGCTCTTTGGGTGATTGGTGATTGGGTGATTGGTGATTGAGTTGATTGGGTTGATTGGTAGGAATGCTTCCAAATTTCCAATCACCAATCACCAATCACCGCTCATCCTCCCACCACAAACTGCTCTGCATAAGTTGCCAGGAGGGCCAGCAGTCCCAGGACAAAGTTATAACCGGCGTGGACGAAGATGGCGATGGTTGTATTGTGGCGACGCCGGATTAATCCCAGGATAACGGCTAATAACACGACGAACAGGGTGATGGGGGAAAAGCCGTATTGGACATGGACGACGGCGAAGATGATGGAGGTGAACCACAGTCCGAAGACGGGTTGAATCGCTCCCCGAAAGAGGATTTCCTCCCCAATCCCGGCCGCCAGCGCCAATACCAACCACTCCGGGATCGTATCCACATTCTCCAACAGGACCGAATTAATATCTTCCAGGGTAGCAATCTGTTCCGGGTTGAGAATGGCCCAAAGGCCGGCTGCTAAAATTTGAAGCAGAACGAGGACGATGATCCAGCCGACGCCTTGCAGAAGTTGGCGTGATGTCGGCCGAACCAGCCCCAACCGCTTCATTAGCTCCCGCCAATCGCGGCGGATAAAGACCCCGACCCCCAGAAAACCGATAGCCGCAAAGAGCAGTTCGGAGACGGCAAAAAAGGCGAGGGAGGTGGGAACGGCCGTCTCCGCCAGCCCTTCAAGGCCGCCCTGACTGAGCGTCAGCGCCGTATTGCCCATCAAATATCCGGCCAACACCAGCGCCAGGGTATGAACCGGGGAGCCGGGTTCGATAGGTATCAGGCGGGCTAACAGGCGTTGGATCGGCCGCAAACTGGTTGCCATGCCCCATAAGGCCATAAACAAAACCGACGGCCCCATCGCCTTGATATTTTCCCCGGTAACAAATACCTGGTTGCCTGCCTGCTCAATAAGCTGGTCAAAAAATTCGGCCGGAGCAAGCATCAAACCCAACCCGAGCAACAGCAGCGGCATATTTAACACGAAAAGCAGCCAGCGGAAAACGGCTTTTTCGCTTTCATTATTTCGCAGGGCCAGAACATTGGCCCCCATTATTACTACGGCTATAAAAACGCCGGCTAAAATTATTTCCATTTTTATTTTCCTAGAACCAGTAGTCGGTAGTCGGTAGTCAGTAGTCGGTAGTCAGTAGTCGGTACAAATACCAATCACCAATCACCAATTACCAATGTCAAAGTCCCATTTTACCGCATCAAGGCTTGCCTGACATTCAAGAGGTGCTTACAATCGCAGGTATGAACAAAGAGTTGCAAGATCGGCTGCGGCGATTGGGTGTTGTTAAAGGAACGCGGACGCTGAAACCGGCCGAACCCAGGCCAAGAGAATCAGAAATTCCAATCTATCGGGAGCCGGAACCGGATTATGACCCGACCGGTGACGAAATACCGGCCCTGGAAACACTGCTGCCCGGCGGCCGTCTGGTCGAAACTCGGTTCGGAAGCTGCTTTGTCCTGGACAAAGTGTACCCGGCCGATCATCATCACGGCGATGACCGCCTCTCCGACTTGTTTGAGCTGTCGCTGGAGACGGCCGCTCGCTTCAACAAGACTCCCCGCCTGGCCCAAATGAGTTTCCACGACTTCCTCTTCCTCGATACCGAGACAACGGGCTTAACCGGAGCCGGCACGCTGGCCTTTATGGTCGGGGCTGCCTTTTGGGAAGAGGAGGTGTTTGTTGTCCGCCAATATTTTCTGCGGGATCATGGCGATGAACCGGCCATGCTCTTGTTGCTGGCCCAGTTATTAGAGGAACGGCCGGGATTGATCACCTTTAACGGCCGCTCCTTCGACCTCCCCCTGCTTGACAACCGCTACCTGATGAACCGGCTGGATGAACTGGGCGGCGATTTGTTGGAACGGCCGCATGTTGATCTCCTGCCCCCGGCCCGCCGTCTCTGGCGGCGGCGCTTAGGCTCCTGCGCCCTGGGGGCGCTGGAACAATCCCTTCTCGGCGTGCGCCGCACCGAAGAAGATGTTCCCGGCTGGCTCATTCCCAGCCTCTATATGGACTACCTCCGAACGGGCGACGCCCGGCAGCTGGTCCGCGTTTTTTACCATAACCGCTTCGATATGCTTTCGATGGTGACATTGGCGGCCCGCGTCCTGCGCCATTTTGGACAGCCCCAAAAGGCGGATCATGCTCTTGACCTGGTCAGTCTGGCCCGTTGGCAGCAGGCGTTGGGGCTAACGGCCGACGCTGAAGCGATTTTGCGAATGGCGGCCGAAGAAGAAATCTCGTTGGACGTCTATCACCAGGTATTGGGCGACCTGGGGGCATTGTTAAAGCGAGACGGCCGTCGCAGCGAAGCCGTTACCTTCTGGCAGCAAATAGCCGTCACCGCCTTCGACAATGTAGAGGCCCATGTCGAACTGTCAAAATATTATGAATGGGAGCAGCAGGATTTGGGAACAGCTTTAAGCTGGACTCAGCAAGCCCTGGCACTGGTTCGGAGCTGGCCCGCCAGGCAAGCGGCCCTGGTTGAAGACGAGCTGCTCCACCGCCAGGCCCGCCTGGAACGTAAATTGGAGTCGGAATTTTTCGAGTGAAAGGATTGTGGGTTAGCCGCCGGATATTGTGGCTGGTGCTGGCCTTTTTTTCGGCCGGATGTGCGGTAGGCATTGAGCCGCTGCCCACCTACGCCCCGACCGCTCTCGTTCCTCAAGCGCCGGACGAACAGCCCATCGGTTTTGTTCCGGCCACGTACACCGCCGTCCCTTTGGCTACGATTATCCCCTCTCTGGAGCCGACGCCGACCCTTCAACCTTCGCCGACCCCGACCGAGACCCCAACGCCGACCTTTACCCCCAGCCCAACCCTCATACCGGCCCTGGCCGCTCCTGGCAGGCCGTCCGGGAATTCACCGGCCCTGTACTATGACCGCCCCCCTACTCAGACCGACTGCAACGGGCGGGGGTTGGTGCTGCAAAGCCACTTTCCCAGCAGCGTCGGCGGTCCCTGGCGCAGTTACCATGCTTATCTGCCGCCTTGTTATGGCCTGGACGGCCGTACCTATCCCGTTGTCTATCTCATTCATGGCTCGATTCAAACGGACAGCCATTGGCTGGATTTAGGGCTGGCGGCGGTGGCCGATTCGGGTATTAACAGCGGCCGTTATCCCCCCTTCATTGCCGTAATGCCCTACAGCGACCGGTTGGGAAATATCTCTT
>Ga0299914_10003638_pt1 | contig 10941 bp, 8 predicted proteins | sample RVTome_10_FD_201361 | JGI IMG/M metagenome (GOLD analysis project Ga0299914, IMG submission 201361) | Soil microbial communities from uranium-contaminated site in the Upper Colorado River Basin, Wyoming, United States - RVT153D57 (version 2) ... | reverse complement strand
CCCGAGCCCGACACGCCGGTGACCACCACCAGCCGGTTGCGCGGGATCTCGACGGTGACGTTCTTGAGGTTGTGCTCGCGCGCGCCGCGCACCCGGATCACGTCGGTCACCCTGAGATCTCCCTGCGTCGCCGTCCGACCGCCGCCTCGGCCTCGCGGTCGAGCTCGCGCTCGCGCTCCGCGCGCCGCTTGTCGAATTGCTGCTTGCCGCGCACCAGGCCGACCTCGACCTTGATCCGGTTGCCCTTGAGGTAGACCTCGAGCGGCACCACGGTGAACCCCTTGGCCTGGACGCTGGCCGTGAGACGTTCGATCTCGCGGCGTTTGAGCAACAGCTTGCGGGGGCGCTCGGGGTCGTGGTTCTCCCGGTTGCCATGGCTGTAGGGGCTGACGTGGGCGCCGACCAGGAACGCCTCGCCTCCACGGAACTCGATGAAGCTGTCCTTGAGCTGGATCTTGCCGTCGCGGATCGACTTCACCTCGGTCCCCAGCAGCGCCAGCCCCGCCTCGAGCTTGTCGAGCACGTGGTAGTCGTGACGCGCGCGGCGGTTGGAAGCGAGGGGACGGACGGTACTGCTCGACCCGTTGCCCGACCTGTTGCCCGACCCGTTGCTCGACCCGCTGCTCGACCCGCTGCTCGAATTGCTGCTCGAATTGCTGCTCAAGGTGCGACTCGCGTGCTGCTCGTGGTGGCTCGTGTGCTCGCGTTGGCGGCCGGTCTCGAGTCGGGTGGCGGGGCGCGCGGCGACCCGAGTCCCGAGCCGGGCGGGGGGCCGGGAGTGTACCCCGTGGCGATCTCGTCATGGTACCCTTTTTCCGTCTTTTTTTCGCCCCCGAGACGCGGGCCGGAGACCGGCGGTGAGACCGCCGGACTGTGTCCGCCGACACACACGAGGGTGTGCCGACCACGCAACAGTCCGTCCTCGAATCCCGGGCCTCCCCCGGCCGGACCTGCCGCCGCAAACCCTCGCCGGATCAAGGTTTCTTCACATGCTGACGGCGCCGACCGGGGCTGGCACGGCCCGTGCTCAGCCCACCGGCTGAATGAAGAGCCTGAAGCAGTCGCGCCTGTTCCAGCAGAACACGCTGGAACGGGCCGCCTCCATCGAGGGGATCGGCATCCACACCGGCCGGACGGTCCGCGTGACGCTGCGGCCGGCCGAGCCCGGCTCGGGGATCGTGTTCCATCGGCTCGACGCCGGGGGCGTGATGATCCCGGCGGTCGCCGCCAACGTCTGCTCGCTGGAGCTGGCGACCACGATCGGTCGCGACGACGTCACGATCTCGACGATCGAGCACCTGATGGCGGCCCTGCAACTCGCCCGGGTCGACAACGCGACGATCGAGATCGACGGTCCGGAGGTCCCGATCCTCGACGGCTCGGCGCTCCCCTACGTTCGCCTGATCGAGGCGGCCGGGGTCAAGCCGCAGCCGGGCACGCGCAAGATCCTGGCGGTGACCGAGCCCGTGGAGACCGCGATCGGCGACCGCCGCATCCGGATCTCGCCGTACCCCGGCCTGCGCGTCGGCTACCTGATCGACTACGCGCTGCCCTCGATCGGCAGGCAGTCGATCGACGTCACGATCGACGCGCACAGCTTCGTCCACGAGCTCGCGGCGGCCCGCACGTTTGCGGTGCTCGACGACGTCCGAAGGCTGCACGAGTCCGGCCTCGGCCTCGGCGGCGCCGAGAACAACTGCGTGGTCTTCGACGAAACGGGTCCGATCAACACCACGCTGCGCTTCCCCGAGGAGCCGGTTCGTCACAAGGCGCTCGACGCGATCGGAGACCTGGCTCTGATCGGCTCGCCGGTCTGGGGGCATCTCGAGGTCGAGCGCGGCGGCCACCTCGTCCACTTCAAGCTGATCGAGGCGCTCCAGGAGAACAGCCACTGCTGGTCCTGGGTGCGCGCAGATTCCTCCGGGGTCGGCATCGAGATCACCGACCTCGTCTACGAGCCGAAGGTCATCGTCTCGACCTGAATCGGCCGAGTCGGGCCGGGGCGCCGGCGTGCAGCGGATGAAGCGGCCGGGAGCTGCCGGCCGCGTGGGCTGGTCCGGCTCCGTTCGAACCCGGCGTCTCCACGGTCGCGCCCTCCCGAACCACGAGCGCGCACTGCTACGATCTCGCCATGCGCCCGCGGCCGCTCCTCGCCTGGGCCGTTGCTCTGCTGAGCGCAACCGGCTTTGCCTCAGCGGCTCAGGCCGCCGAGATCGTCGACCTCATGATCGACCGCGACGGAGCCCGCCTGCTGGTGAGCTTCCAGCTGGTCGGCGGCTTCGACGACTCCGTCCGGCGCAAGATCGAGTCGGGGCTGCCGACCGGCTTCATCTATCAGATCAAGCTGGAGCGGGTGCGCAAGTGGTGGCTCAACGGCACGATCGAGAACGCCCAGCTCGAGGTCTTCGCCATGTACAACGCGATCACCCGCGAGTACCTGGTGAACTTCAAGCACGACGGCAAGCTGATCGACAGCCGCACCGTGCGGTCGCTCGAGGAGGCCGAGAACGCGATGTCGATCGTCCACGCGCTGCCCGCCTTCGAGGTCGAGGAGCTGCCCGACGCCCGGATGGTGTTGCGCGTGCGCGCGGTTCTGGGCTCCAAGAACTTCCTCGGCCTGTTCCCCACCACCCTGGCGACCGACTGGGCCGAGATCCGCAGCATCGATCAGCCCTTCGGAGCCGGCCAGCCCACCGCAGCGATCTTCCCCGACTCCCGCTGATGCCCTGCCGTCGCCCGTCACTCCCGGCCGCGGCGAGGACGAGCAGCGGCCGCGCAGCAACCTCGACCCGGGCCCTCCGAACCGGCTAGCCGACGCGGCCGCCCGAGCCGAGTCCGCCATGCGCCTTTCGAGCAGCTTCCAGCAACGCCTGCGGGACAACAAGGTCCTGTTCTGGCTGCTGACGCTCACGCTGCTCTTCCTGACCGTTTCGTACTACGCGGTGCTGCGCGGGCGCGAGCTCGATCCCGATGCGATCAACAACCGCATCCTGTTGTTCACGCTGCGCAACACCAACGTCGTGCTGGTGCTCGCCGTCGGCTTCGTGCTGGTGCGCAACCTGGTCAAGCTGTGGGTCGAGCGCCGGCACGGCCAGTTGGGCTCGCAGTTCAAGACCAAGCTGGTCGCCACCTACATCGGCCTCTCGCTGCTGCCGGTCCTGCTCCTCTTCGCCTACGCCAACCGCGTGGTGCAGGGCTCGCTCGACACCCTGTTCGACCCGCCGGGGGCGGAGCTGGTGGCCGCCGGCAACAGCGTCTCGCAGGCGCTGACCCTCGAGACCCAGGAGCGGAACCTCCGCTCCGCGCAGTCCGCGCTGCGGGCGACCCGGCCGGTGACCTTCGCCGATGCCGCGCAGCGTCCCCGTCTCAGCCGTCTGCTCCAGAACGAGATGAGGCGGCAGGGCGTGGACCTCCTGGTCGCCTTCGAGGACACCGAGTTCGTCCACGCCTCGCTCAACCCCAGCAGCGGGGTCACCCAGCTCCCCGAGCTCGATCTCAACTTCCTGGTCGACGCGCTGCGCGAGGGGAGCTCCACCGAGGTGGTCGAGATCCCGGGCCGCGAAGAGCGCTGGCTGCTCGCCGCCGCGGCGCGTCCGGGGGAGCCGGGGGAGCCCCGCGAGCTGATGGTGAGCGGATCCCTGCTCGCGGCAGACGTCGCGGCGCAGACCGAGCTGCTGGTCAACGCCTTCCAGGCCAACCGTCAGCTCCAGGCGCAGGAAGACGACATCCGAACCATCTCGCTGCTCCTGCTGCTGATGGTCACGCTCGTGCTGCTCCTGGTGTGCACGTGGGTCGGGCTGATCCTCGCGCGCCGGGTCACGGTGCCGATCGAGGCCCTCGCGGAGGGCACCCGCCGGATCATCAGCGGCGACCTCGACCACCGGGTGAGCGCCGAGGCCGACGACGAGCTGGGCGTGCTGGTGGAGTCCTTCAACCGGATGACGGCGGAGCTGCAGCGCAACGAGCAGGTGATCGCTCGCAGCCACGAGGAGCTCACCGCCTCCAACCGCGAGCTCGCGGAGGAGCGCGCGCTGATCGGCGCCATCCTCGACAACGTCGCCGCCGGCGTCATCTCGGTCGACGGCGCGGGCACCGTCCTGACCATCAATGCCGCCGCCCTCGACATGCTCCAGCTCCACGAGGGGCAGGTGCTGGGCCGCGAGCTCGCCGACGCGCTCGGCGCCCCGGCGCCGCTGCGGGAGCTGCTCGAGGAGGCGGTGGCGAGCAACGGTCCGACCGAGCAGGAGGTGCGCCTGGCGCTCGGCACCGAGTGGAAGACCTTCGAGGTCAAGAGCGCGCCGCTGCCGGGCGAGCAGGGGGGCGGCATGGTGCTCGTGCTCGAGGACCTCACCGCGCTGATCCGCGCCCAGCAGCTCGCCACCTGGAACGAGGCGGCGAGGCGCATCGCCCACGAGATCAAGAACCCGTTGACGCCGATCCAGCTCGCCGCCGAGCGCCTGCTCAAGCGGTACCGGGCGCAGGATCCCAACCTCGGCGAGGCGCTCGAGAACGCGGTCGCGATCATCGTTCGCGAGGTGGGCACGATGAAGAATCTGGTCGACGAGTTCGCCCGCTTCGCGCGCATGCCGCGCGCGCGGCCGGTCGCGGTCGACCTGCGCCGGCTGCTCGAGGAGACGGTGACGCTGTACCGGGACATCAAGCCGGGCGTCGACGTCACCTCCTCGCTCGACGGCGGCGACGGCGTCGCCTCGCTCGACCCGGAGCAGTTTCGCGGCGTGCTGGTCAACCTGCTCGACAACGCGATCGAGGCGACCGCGGCTCCCGGCCGGGTCGAGGTCCACGCGCAGCGCTGCAACGGCACGCTGAGCATCCGAGTCAGCGACACCGGCGTCGGCATCCCGCCCGAGGACAAGGAGAAGCTGTTCCTGCCCTATTACTCGACCAAGGGTCGTGGCACCGGCCTGGGCCTCGCCATCGTCCACCGCATCGTCGCCGACCATCACGGAACGATCCGGGTCGAGGACAACGATCCCCGGGGGACGGTGTTCACGATCGAGATCCCGCAGGGGTAGGAGCGGCCCTCGACCCGACGTCGGCCAGCCACAGAGGGAGTCGACACCGCGGAGGCTGGCGGGCGGCTCCGTCCCCGGCCGACGAGCGCACCGGATCGGATCGGACGGCGCCACGGTCTGGAGTTGCGGTCTAGAGTTGCGGTCTAGAGTTGCGGTCGAGCTTGGCGATCCGGCGATCGGCCGGCAGAGACACCGACCGCCGCAGCGGACGACCTGCCCTGGCGCGGTCCACGTTCACCACGGGCTCCTTGGGGCGGTGCGGCCGATCGGAGATACTCACGCGATCGGCACCCACGCACCCACGCACCCGCGCGCCCGCGGGCCGGAGCCGGTGCCGAGTGACCCGCTCGCCCGCTCGTCCCGCCCATTTACCCATGCGCGAACGCATCCTGATCGTCGACGACGAGGCCGGCATCCGCGAGACCCTCTCGGCGATCCTCGAGGACGAGGGCTACGGCACCCTCACCGCGGCCAGCGCCGCAGAAGCGCGCGAGGCGATCACCCGCCATCCCTTCGACCTCGCCCTGCTCGACGTCTGGCTGGGAGACGTCGACGGCGTCGAGCTGCTCCAGGAGATGCGCGCCGGGCTGTTCCGCCACCAGCCGGTGATCATGATCTCCGGCCACGGCACGGTCGACACCGCGGTCAAGGCGATCCGGCTCGGCGCCTACGATTTCCTCGAGAAGCCGCTGTCCCTCTCGCGCGTCGTGCTCACCGTTCAGCACGCCCTCGAGCAGGGGCGCATGGAGCGCGAGCTCCACGACCTGTCGCGCCGCCTCGAGCAGCGCGAGGTGTTGATCGGCGAGAGCCCGGCGATGATCGAGCTCAAGCAGCAACTGGAGCTCGCCGCCCGCTCCGACGGCCGGATCCTGATCGGCGGAGAGAACGGCACGGGCAAGGAGCTGGTGGCGCGCCAGGTCCACCGCCTGTCGCCGCGCCGGCAGCGGCCGTTCGTCGAGGTCAACTGCGCGGCGATCCCGGAGGAGCTGATCGAGAGCGAGCTGTTCGGGCACGTCCGCGGAGCCTTCACGGGCGCCGCCGCCGATCGCCGGGGACGCTTCGAGCAGGCTCACGGGGGCACCCTCTTCCTCGACGAGATCGCGGACATGTCGCTCAAGACCCAGGCCAAGGTGCTGCGCGTGCTCGAGGAGCAGCGGTTCGAGCGGGTGGGCGACACCAAGTCGATCGAGGTCGACGTGCGGGTGCTGGCGGCGACCAACAAGGACCTCGAGGCCGAGATCGCGCAGGGTCGCTTTCGCGAGGACCTCTACTTCCGCCTCGCGGTGATCCCGCTCACCGTCCCGGCGCTGCGCGAGCGCCGGGAGGACATCCCGCTGCTGCTCGAGCACTTCCTCGACCACTTCGCCCACGAGCTCGGCCACCGCCCGAAGCGCCCCGACCGAGCCGCGCTCGACCGGCTGACGGCCTACCCGTGGCCGGGCAACGTGCGCGAGCTGCGCAACCTAGCCGAGCGCCTGGCGATCATGACCCCGAGCGACGAGATCACGGTCGACGACCTCCCGCGCAACGTCCGCGACGAAGGCGTCAGCGATCGCGCCCGCGCGCTGGCGGCCGAGGACCATCCGACGCTCAAGGACGCCCGCGAGGCCTTCGAGCGTCGCTACATCGAGCGCAAGCTCCAGGAGTGCGACGGCAACGTGACCCGGACCGCGAAGCTGCTCGGGCTCGAGCGCAGCCACCTGCACCGCAAGCTGAAGACCTACGGCATCGTCACCGGCACCGGCGCCAGTGCCGGAACGGCTGGATAGCATGACGTCGCCGCGGCGGTCGCGCCGGCGCTCGGCGTGATCGGTCGCCGGGGTCGTCCGTTGGCAAGGGAGGCGTAGCGATGAGCCAGAACCCGCGAGGACGCATCGAGCAGGACCTCAAGGCCGCGATGAAGGCCCGGGACACCGACCACGTGCAGACCCTGCGTCTGCTGCTGGCCGCGATCGAGAACCGCGGGATCGAGAAGGGCGGCGAGGTCGACGAGAAGGACTTCGTGGCGATCGTGCGCCGCGAGATCAAACAGTCCGAGGAGACCGCACAGGCGAACCGCGACGCCGGCCGGCCCGAGCGCGCCGCCGAGGAGGAGGCGAAGATCGCACGGCTCCACGAGTACCTGCCGCCGACGGTCGACGAAGCGGTGCTGCGCGAGCAGATCCGCGAGCTGATCGCCGAGCGCGGTCTCGCCGGCCCGCAGGCGATGGGAACGGTGATGAAGGAGATGATGGCCCGCCACGGCGCCGCCGCCGACGGCAAGGTGATCAGCGCGATCGCACGGGACGAGCTCGGTTGAGCCATCGCCACGCCCGCCGATGAGCGCGCCCACGCTGCGACGCGTCGTCGTCGGCACCGCCGGCCACATCGACCACGGCAAGACCTCCCTGGTCGCCGCGCTCACCGGCATCGACTGCGATCGCTGGGCCGAGGAGAAGCGGCGCGGCATCACCATCGACCTCGGCTTCGCCCACCTCACCGAGGAGCTCGGAGCCGAGACGCTCCAGGTCGGCTTCGTCGACGTCCCCGGCCACGAGCGCTTCGTCCACAACGCGCTGGCCGGGCTGGGCGGCATCCGGATGATGATGCTGGTGGTCGCCGCCGACGAGGGGGTCAAGCCCCAGACGCGGGAGCACCTGGACATCTGCTCGCTGCTCGACATCCCCGCCGGCCTGGTGGTGCTGACCAAGGCCGATCTGGTCGAGGAGGACCTGCTCGAGCTCGCCCGCCTCGAGCTCGAGGAGGCGCTCGCAGGAACGCCGTTCGCGGGCGTCCCGATCCTGACCGCCTCGAGCACCACCGGCGCGGGAATCCCCGAGGTGCGCTCGGCGCTGGTCCGGCTGGCGGCCGGCGCCGAGCACGACGCCGCCCGCAGCGAGCTGCCGGCACGCCTGCCGATCGATCGCGCCTTCCAGCTCAGGGGCCTGGGCCTGATCGCCACCGGCACGCTCGAGCGCGGCACGATCACCACCGGGGACGCCGTCGAGATCCTGCCTCGGGGCGGAGCAGCCAGGGTCCGTTCGATCCAGGTCCACGAGCGCGCGCGCGAGCAGGCGGTAGCGGGGGAGCGGACCTCGCTCCAGCTCGCCGGCACGGGTCTCGAGGGCGTACTGCGGGGCGATCAGGCGGTCGAGCCGGACTCGTTCCTGGCCGGTCGCACGCTGCTCGCGCGCTGCCGCCTGCTCGCCAGCGCGCCGAAGCCCATCCGCGGCTTCGCGCCCGTACGCTTCCACCTCCTCTCCAGCGAGCGCATCGGCAAGCTTCGCCCCCTCGACCGCCCTGCGCTCGAGCCGGCCGCCAGCGCGTTGGTCGAGATCCGCCTCGACGCGCCGGTGGTCGCGGCGCGCGGCGATCGCTTCATCGTCCGCCGCCCGTCGCCGCAGATCACCCTCGGCGGCGGCGTCGTCCTCGACCCGGACTGGCGCCGGCCGCGGCGCGAGCAGCTCGACGATCAGCTCCGCCGGCTCGACGCCGGCGACGACCAGGCGCTGCTCGCCTGGGTGGAGCAGGCCGGCGAGGCGGGAATCGAGCTCCCCGCGCTGCGCAAGCGCCTCGGCGTGCGTCCCGAGCGGGTCGACAGGCACCTGCGCGAGCTGGTCGACGACGGCGCGCTGCTCGCCGCACCCGCCGGCCCCGGTCACGACCGGCGCTGGGTCGCGCCGGCCGCCTATCGCCGCATCGTCGAGCGCGCGCGGCGCGTGCTCGGCGCCTTTTTCGAGCGCAACCGGATGTCGCTGGGGATGCCGAAGGCCGAGGCGGTGGGCGCCATCCTCCCGAAGGGCGCCGCCGAGCTCGCCGACGTCTACCTGCTGTGGCTGCGCAAGCAGGGCGTGCTGGCGATCGAGGGGGACCGCATCCGTTCGCCCGGGCGCGGCGGCCAGCTCTCCGAGGCGGAGTCCTCGCTCGCCGAGCGCATCGCGCAGGCCTTCGAGGCGCGGGGCCTGGAGCCGCCCGAGACCGGCGCGATCCGCGCCGAGGTCAACGCCCAGCCCAAGGTCTTCGAGGGCCTGCTGCGGTTCCTGACCGAGCGCGGGCGCCTGGTGCGCCTGCCGAGCGGCCTGTTCATCTCCAGAACCGCGCTCGACCGGCTGCGCGCGGACCTCGAGGCGACCGGCTGGGAGTCGTTCGGCGTCGGCGAGTTCAAGGACCGCTTCGCGCTCACTCGCAAGTGGGCGATCCCGCTGCTCGAGTACCTCGACAGCCAGGGCGTGACCCGCCGGACCGGCGATCGCCGGGTCGTCCACCGACGCTGAGCACGGCGGCAGCCCAGCTCAGTCGCTCGGGGTCTCTGCGGTCGGCGTGGTCGGGGCGTCGCGCGCATCCGGAGCCCCGTTCACCGATCGCTCTCGGCGATGCCAGGCCAGCGCCTCGTCGCGCGGGCGCAGCTCGCGTCGCCGCGGGAACCGCAATGCGGCCCCCTCGAGCCGCGCCAGGTCGGGCTCCCCGCGAGCGCGCTCGCTCAGCCGCACCGCACCGGCCTCGTCGATCGTGAGGTCGCCGACCTCGAAGAGCTGGGCGAGGTCGGCGCGCAGCAGCAGGCCGTTGTCGACCCGCGGCAGGCCGCCGGCCGCCAGGGGGCGGATCGGCGCCACCGCCAGCGCCGGCAGCAGCGACAGGCCGGTGATCGCGCAACGCCGGCCGTAGGCGTCGAGGACCAACGTCCGGAAGCCACCGACGCCGATCCGTCGCGGCAGCCGCTGCGGATCGTCGAACAGCCCCTGTTGTAGGCGCTCTCCTTGCGGCAGGTCGGCGTCGAGCCGCTCGCGCACCGCCCGCCACAGCCGCTCGCCGGTCCCGCCGTCGAGATCGTAGAACTTGCCGCGCGAGACGTTGGGGTGGAAGTCGGCGGGCGCCGCGACCCGATCGCTCGGGTCGAACAGGAAGAACGTCTGCAGCACCATGGAGCCGACCTCCGGATCCCCGGCACCGAGCCCGCTGCGAGCTCGCGCCACCCTGCGGGTCAGCTGAGCGCGGTCGGCGCCGCCGGCCTTCGAGCCGAAGAAGCTCCACAGCACCGAGACCGGAAGGCTGGTGCCGTGGACGAGGAAGCCGCCGCCCGCGATCACCCGTTCGGGCGCGTGGCCCATGAACAGCACCAGCTCGCCGCTGCGCAGCGAGCGCAACGGCCGGGGGAACGCCGCCTGCCAGAAGCAGACCTCGTCCAGCTCGTGCCGACCGACGAGCGCCTCGAGCCAGTCCCGATCGGTGAGCGCGACGAACAGCCTCATGGCGGACTTCCCAGCGAATGCTATCGAGCCCAAGGCCGACCCGACGCCACGCGTCCACGGCGGCTCGCCCGCCTTCATGAATCGTCCAGGCTAGCCTCCGAAGTGCAGGGCTGGCCAAGGCCAGCACGAGCAATCTCCGGCTAGCAATATCGTCCCGGCTCCAAGCGCCTTCGGCGCGTCGCCGGGAAACAGCCGTAGAACCGGATCCCGAATACTCGGACAGGCTCCTAGCCTGGACGATTCATGAAGATCGTAGCGAGGGCGCGCAGTCGCCCGGCTGGTGGGCACCCGCCGGCTCTGAGTGCTCCGAGGATCCCTCGCGCAAGCGAGACGGATCCCTCGCGCAAGCGAGACGGATCCCTCGCGCAAGCGAGACGGATCCCTCGCGCAAGCGAGACGGATCCCTCGCGCAAGCGAGACGGATCCCTCGCGCAAGCGAGACGGATCCCTCGCGCAAGCGAGACGCGTTCTTGCGGTACGTCGCAGGAGCCGAAGGCCGAGGACGCCCGCCAGACGGGATGAGCCTTGGTCTCGCTCTCGAGCGAGACCAACGAGCGCCGAGAGCCGAAGCCCGAAGGGCTGAGGGTCTCGAGAATGCGCGTCCGCAGTAGGTCGCTCCTGAATAGTCCAGGCTAGTGCCGATCTTCGTCGAGGAGCGCTCGCTCGACCCCGTCGGCGGC
>Ga0299914_10003637_pt1 | contig 10941 bp, 5 predicted proteins | sample RVTome_10_FD_201361 | JGI IMG/M metagenome (GOLD analysis project Ga0299914, IMG submission 201361) | Soil microbial communities from uranium-contaminated site in the Upper Colorado River Basin, Wyoming, United States - RVT153D57 (version 2) ... | reverse complement strand
CGTCTTGTGAAAACATTGAAAGGTGAGGGTCTGCGCAGCGCGATTGATGCGGTGCGGATTCTCAGCGATCCCTCGGTCAGACTCATGCTCGTGGGTGACGGCGATGCACGCCCCGATCTTGCGGACAAGGCAGCCAAAGTCAACGCCGAGCTCGGGCGTGAAGCCGTGGTATCGACCGGAGCCATGCGTGATCCGCGGGCTGCGTATGAAGCCGCGGACATCGTCCTGGGCATGGGGCATTCGGGGCTTCGGGGGATGGCATTTGCCAAGCCAGTGGTCATCGTCGGTGAGCAAGGGTTCTGCCTTCCGGTAACGCGTGAGGCTCTCAAGCACGTTGACTACGCTGGTGTCTACGGTGTTGGCGACGGATCGGACACCGGACCCCTGCTCGCGGCGGCTCTGAGACCACTTATCGCAGATGGTGATATGCGACGGAGCCTCGGCGAATTAGGCCGCAACGTAGTGCGCGAGCGGTACAGCCTGGAGGGGGCAACTGATCAGCTCGAGGCGGCATACGAAGCTGCGAGGCGGCGGCGATCATGGCCCGCCTGGCTGCTCGACGCTGGCCACATAGGCCGTTGCTACGCACCCGCGAAGATCCGGCGGATTGCCCGGCCGATCCTCGGTCACCGGGGAGCTTGACCGAGCTCGTCCTGGTGATCGTACTTGGCCTCCGGCTCGACGGTGCGACCCATGCGTTGGAGGTATGCATCCGCGATGGCGCGCATCGCAACACGCAGATGCTGCCCGGCGAGGGCCGGATGGTGAGGAATGTTGTAGAGGGGTTTGAGCAGACTTCGAGCGGTGACCTTGGATGCCGAGATCGGGTGACCGCGCTTTCGGAGAATGTAGATCAGGTTGCGAATGCTGTAGTAGCGCCGCCAACTGAGGTGCGCTAGCCGCCGATCCGGATCGGTCCGCAGGCCAAGGCGATTATGGTACGCGCGATCCTCGCGCCAGAGTCCGCCATGCACGTAGACACGAAAACCAGCCGCTCGAAGACGAAGCCCGTACTCAAGTTCTTCAAAGCCGAAGAAGAGGCGCTCATCGAACACGCCGACAGTGCGGATGGCGTGCACACTTATGAATGGCACCTGATTGCCACCGATGCAGTCACTTGGGACGGGGCCGTCGAGCATGTGATCGGGCGTTCTTATCGACCGGGCCAGCCTGATGTTGAAGTTGGTGCCGGACTTGCCGACCGCGGCGACGGTTGGATCACCACGTCGCAGATCATCGCCAAAGTCGGCGAGCACGGCCAGAGTATCCGCCCTCCGTGGCGGGTCGTCGTCATCGAGAAGAACGACCCAATCGTCGTCGTCGGCATAGCCAAGTACATGTCGCATTCCCAATGCGATGCCGCCTGCCGGGCCAATGTTCTCACCAGCGTGGATGTACTCGATACCGGGACGGTCAGGCACGACTCTGCGTGCCGACCCGCCAGGATCGTTGTCGACCACAGCCAAGGTGTCCAAGCTGCGACGTTGATCATCGAGGACCTTGAGCGTGTTCTCTAACTGCGCCAGGCGGCGGTAGGTCACGAGAACGCCGTGCAACCGGCTACTGGACACGACTCACCAACCGATGCCGGATGTTGAGAAGTCGGCCTCCGACGGCCCTCGGGACTAGCCACGTCTCGTCGTACCGGTCGGTTGCTCCGAAGCGGTACTTGTAGTCCTCGGCTCCGCGCAAGAAATCGAAGACTTCGATGCCGTTCGACGCCGCGACCTTGATGGCTTCGGCCACCAATACCGTGCCGAGGCTGAGTTGGGCGTAGGCAGGATCCCATCCCGTCTGGTAGTACGCGAACGTGCTGTTCCATTGGAAACCGTAGAGAGCGGCGACGATCTGGTCATCACGCGAGGCGAGAACCAAGGAGGGCCCGCATCCTGCCGTGCTCCGTTTGATGAGCAATTCGTGGAACTCCCGGCGCCGATCGGTAAATGAGCTGGCCCGATCAATCGCATTGGCGCGGGCATGGTGAAGTCTCAGGAGATCATCGAGTAGACCTGCGGTGACCTGGCCGGCTGGTACCCAGCGAAACGTGATTCCTGCGCTGGCGACTTTCCTGGTGTACCACCGGAGCTTCTTCCTGAACTTCGTCGATCCGATGCTGCCGGCGTCACCGGAAAGCCGGAGCCGGGGGCATGGCGTGCGTTGCAGGCGTCGGGCGTCCTCAGGAACACTCCAAAGCCCCGTATCCGGGTCGAGGTTCCGCAACAGCAGCCCTGCCCGTGAGCGGTCTGCGAGCCAGCGCCGAACATCATCTCTGCGGGACGGTACGACCGGCCAGCCGCAATGGTCGGCGGCACCGAATCCGCTGGCCATGTTGGTCGGGCATCGAGCGCCAAGTGGTAAGAGACGATGGATTCGATGCACTTCCTGTACAAGTGGCACGACCGCCTCGACCGTCCCATTAGCGGCTCGCCAAACCGCCACCTCGACCTTTTGGCTATGGCCGAATACGTCATACCAGCTCGTTACCCAGTCGGGTGTGATGAAATATGACGAATTGGAAATACCGGCTGCCAGCTCACGCCATTGATCTGCAATGCTTGCCATGCTCGCGCTATCGGTGAGGATGTCCGAGGGTTCGGTCACTCAGCGTCACCTCCCTCCCCGTGCGTTATGCACTGCAGGATGCAGGCCGGACAGTATGGCCGCGAACCGGTCGATCGACGTAGTGCTGTTGACTCTCAATCGCGATATGCGCAACGCATGGCTTCCCGGTCGCGCGTGCCGGTGGTCGAAAAGGAACGCTGCCGAGTAGCAGAGATTGCTCAACTGGTTCTCCGCGCGTGGGTCCCAATTGCCGTTCGGGTAAGCGAATGCGCGCGGCTCACGTCCGAGAGTTTCGGTCAGCCGCTTGTGTGACTCGATTATCTCCGCTGCGACGGTCGCGTCGTCGCATGTGTCCAGGCATGGGTGAGAAAAGGTGTGGTTACCGATCTCGACACCGGCGACCTCGAGTTGTCCGAGCTCGCCCGGCTTGAGCTGCTGTTGGCGCAGTCGTTGGCCAGATGCGGTGGCACGCAGCTCGTGGATCGCTTCCCGCCGAGCGTCGTCGGGTAGGCGCTTTAGGTGAAGGACCGCCTGATGAGGAGTAGGTATTGACTGCAATTTGTTCGACCTGCCCCCGCACCTGACGAGGTGCTCGATCTCGACCCACCAGTATGGCTCCTCAGAACCGAGCAGGTTCGCGATGACGAATGCGACCGCGGGTATCTCGCGCTCGGCAAGCATGGGCGCCGCGTGATCGAGCACACTCCGGTAGCCGTCATCGAAGGTGACGAGGACACTGCGCGGGGGTAGCGGCTCACCCGCCCAGGCGGCCAGCACCTCGTCGAGTCCTATCGGGCGCATCACGCGCAGTAGTAGGTCGAGATGGCGCGCGAAGTTCTCCGGGCGATCGATGTCGTGGTAGGCGAGCACGGCCAACAATCCGGCAGTGCGCTTGGCGAAGTACGGCTGCATGGGTGAACGCCGCAAGCCAGCGTCGATCAACCGTCGAACGGTGCCCGCCATGTCCACCCCCCGGCCTACCCCTAGCCCCACGGCTCCCCCAGGCTATCAGCCCGTCACATGCGTGCCACGAAATGCCTCGTTGACTCACGTCAAGATGCCCGCGAGGTTTGGTTCGTTGACTCATCCATTTTTGCCCGCGAGAGGTAGACGGCGTCCTGCTTGCCGCGGCGGGTGATGTTCTTGTGTTTGACCTTGTTCAGTAGGTCGCCTTGGAGGTCGCCGATCTGATGGCGTAGGTCGGCGGGATTGGTGGTGCCTGGGCTTGCAGCTCGACCAGGGCGGTGAACACCCATTTGGCGGCCCGGTTGCGCACGGTGCGGGCCTGGCGTCCGGCCGGTGGCGATGTCGGTGCAGGTCAGGGTGTAGCAGTGCTCGCCGTTCAGATCGCCGCCGTCGTGGCCGACCAGGTCGACCTCGATGAAGCCAGGAGCGTTGTTGTCCTAGTCCGCCCAGGTCCGCATCGGAATCTGCGACTTGAGCAGCGAGCCGGGCTTGGTCAGCGACCGGCCCTTGGTGGTGCTCAGCTCGGCCCGGTCCACGGCCAAACGGCGGTCGATGGTGGCCGCGGACATCGAGCACAGTTGGGCGGCCACGGTGTCGGTGATCCCCAGCTCGCCGTGCCGGCGCAGCGCCGCGACCAGGTCCGGCAGCGCCGGGACCATCCGCTTACCGGTCGGGCCGTCCAGCACCGCCCAGCAGTACCGCAACGCCTCGATCACCTCCGGCCATACCGGAACACCGGCGCGCGAGCCGGGTGCGGCGCCGGCGGGCCGGCCGCGGCCTGACGCAACGCCTTACCAGCGTGATCACGATGCCAGCCGTTGACCTCGCACAGCTGATCCAAGACCACGGACTTCTCGGCCTTAGGGGCCTTCACATACTTGTTCACCAACGTCGCGGTGACCCGTCGCCGAACCGCCAACTCCAACCTCATCCCCGATACTCAACACGCGGGCACCCTCAGATGAGTGAACGACTCGACCTACGCGGGCATCTTGGATGAGTCAACGCGAACGCTGGTTCGACCGTAGCGGTACTGATACAGTCCGCGTATCGCTCCGGGGGGCTGCCCAACGGTGTTCGGGCAGTGCGGCGCGGGCGAATGTTTGGGGGGTGCTGTGTCGACCGCATTGTCGAAGCCTGCTGTCCAGGCTGCGCGCTGGCTAGGGTTCGTCACCTGGACGGTACGAAACTTCCGGCAGGGACGGTTCAGGCGGCGGATCCAACTATGGGCGGCGTCGGCGGCGGCACTTGCGCTGGCTGTCGCGACGTTGGTGGTGGTCGCACCGCCGGCCGCGGCTGCGCCCTGCGACCCTCCCATTGAGAATCCGATCGCGTGCGAGAACTCCAAGCCCGGCAATCCGCCGTCAGAGTGGGATGTATCAGGCGCCGGTAGCTCGAGCATCCAAGGTTTCGCCACCGAGATCAGTGTCGATCAGGGGGAGACGGTCGAGTTCAAAGTCGATACGCCAGCGTCGGCGTACCGTCTCGACGTCTATCGGATGGGCTACTACGGCGGCTCGGGCGCCCGAAAGATTACAACGGTGAATCCGTCGGCATCTTTGCCTCAGTCCCAGCCCGAGTGTCTGTACCAATCCTCGACCGGGCTGACCGACTGCGGCAACTGGTCCGTTTCCGCCACGTGGGATGTCCCTGCCGATGCCGTGTCGGGCATCTACTTCGCCAAGCTGGTCCGTACTGACGGCACAACTGGGTCAAGCCATGTCTTCTTTGTCGTACGAGACGACGACGGAGCATCGGACGTCCTCTTCCAAACGTCCGACACGACCTGGCAGGCCTACAACGAGTACGGCGGCAACAGCCTGTACACCGGAGAGCCCGCCGGACGCGCTTACAAGGTGAGTTACAACCGGCCGTTCACAACAAGAAGCGATGCCACGGAGGACTGGGTCTTCAACGCCGAGTACCCGATGGTTCGCTTCCTGGAGGCGAATGGCTACGACGTCAGCTACTTCACCGGCGTGGATACGGATCGGTTCGGTAGCGAGATCCTCGAGCACAAGCTGTTCCTTTCCGTGGGGCATGACGAGTACTGGTCGGGGCCGCAGCGGGCGAACGTCGAGGCAGCCCGCGATGCCGGCGTTCACCTGGCCTTCTTCAGCGGCAACGAGATCTTCTGGAAGACGCGGTGGGAGAACTCCATCGACGGGAGTGGCACCCCGTACCGCACGCTCGTCACCTACAAGGAGACGCACGCAAATGCCGTGATCGATCCCGAGGATCCACCGACCTGGACGGGTACCTGGATGGATCCGCGGTTCAGCCCCCCGGCCGATGGTGGGCGTCCGCAGAACGAACTCACCGGACAGTTGTTCGGCGTGAACTGTTGCACCTATGACATGACGGTGGCCGAACCGGAAGGCAAGTTCCGGTTGTGGCGGAACACCCGAGCCGCCAATCTGTCGCCGGGCGGTGAGACGGTGCTAGGCGAGGATCTTCTCGGCTACGAATGGGACGTCGACGCGGAGAACAACGTGCGTCCCGACGGACTGTTTCGGCTTTCGTCGACAACGATCAACGCCAACGAGGTGCTCCAAGACTACGGAAACAGTTACGGTGCCGAGACGGTGACCCACCACCTGACCATGTACCGGGCCCCGAGTGGAGCGCTGGTCTTCGGTGCCGGGACAGTCCAATGGGCGTGGGGCCTGGACGACGAACACGACCGAGGACCGTCTTCCACGTCGGACGCCGCTGTCAGGCAAGCGACGGTGAACCTGTTCGCCGACATGGGCGTCCAGCCGTACGCCTTACAGTCGGACTTGGTGGCCGCGACGGCGTCGACGGATACCACGGCGCCAACGTCCACGATCGTGGAACCGGCCAGCGGCTCCACCGTGCCACCGAATACCGCCGTTACAGTCACCGGCACGGCCGCCGACGTCGCCGGTCGGGTCGCAGCAGTCGAAGTGTCGGTCGACGGGGGAGCGACGTGGCGTCCGGCGGAGGGCAGAGAAAACTGGTCGCTTACCGCCACGCCGAGTGGGTCCGGCACCGTCACAATTCTCAGTCGGGCCGTTGATGACAGCGGACTGATCCAGTCGACTCCCACAAGCGTGGAGATCACCATTGGTACGGGCTCAGGAGGTGGCGGGGGAGAAACGTGTCCGTGCACGATATGGCCTGATACAGCCACTCCGATTGTGCTGTCCGACAGCGATACCGTCCCGATCGAGTTGGGCGTGAAGTTCCGGACCAGCGAGGCCGGACTCATAACAGGTATCCGCTTTTACAAGGGCTCGGCGAACACCGGCACGCACCTCGGCCGGCTCTGGACGAGTTCGGGAACGCAGCTCGGCGAAGTCGTCTTTACTGGCGAGACCGGCAGTGGCTGGCAGCAGGCCACGTTTGCTTCACCGATCGCCGTCGAGGCGAATACGACGTACGTCGCCTCCTACTACGCACCGAACGGGCGGTACTCGTCTGACACCGGCTACTTCTCCGCGGCCACGACGCGCGGGCCTCTTACTGCCATCCAAGACGGAGTCGATGGTGGAAACGGCGTTTACCGCTACGGCACCGGCGGCGGCTTCCCGTCGTCAACCTGGCAGGCATCCAACTACTGGGTGGATGTGGTGTTCGAGTCCGGAGCGGATACCACCCCACCGACTGTCGTTAACAGGTCTCCTGCCAGCGGCGCGACCAACGTGGCGGTAGGCACCACGGTTTCGGTCACGTTCGACGAAAACGTCCAGGCGAACTCTGTCAACCTCACGATCGCCGATCCCGGCGGCGCAACCGTCTCGGGTACGACGGCCTACGACGCGACTACGCGCACGGCTACATTCACCCCAGCGTCAGCCCTCGCCGTGACGACGACCTACACCGCGACGGCAAGTGGGGCGACGGACCTGGCCGGGAACGCGATGGCCCCAGACAGCTGGTCGTTCACGACCGGCGCGCCCGATTCGACACCCCCCGCTGTGACGTCGCACACCCCTGCCGCTGGTGCCACGGACGTCGCGCTGACTTCAGCGATCAGTGCAACATTTGACGAGGCGGTCCAGCCGGGAACCATGACGATAGATGTGCGCGACCCTGGCGGCACCGCGGTCACTGGGTCGGTGGGTTACGCCCCAGAGTCGTTCACAGCGACGTTCACACCCGGGTCACCACTCCAGCCGTCCACCAACTACACGGTGACAGTGAGCGGAGCGCAGGATACGGCGGGCAACACGATGAGCGCTGTCGTCTGGTCGTTCACCACAACAGCTCAGACATCCGGTTGTCCATGCACGATCTGGCCTGACACTGCGACGCCGCAGGTCGCCGCCAATAACGACGGCAGTGCGGTCGAGCTGGGCATGAAGTTCCGAACCAGCCAAGACGGCGTCATCACCGGCATTCGCTTCTACAAAGGCGACGGGAATGTGGGCCCTCACGTTGGAAGCCTGTGGACAAGCACCGGCTCGCTGCTCGGTTCGGTTACGTTCACCAACGAAACAGCGTCGGGTTGGCAGCAGGCCGCGTTTTCCTCGCCGGTGCCTGTGCAGGCTGACACGGTCTACGTCGTGTCGTACTTCGCACCCGCCGGCCGGTACGCCCTGAACACGAGTTACTTCACATCCAGCGTCACGAACGGTCCGTTGACCGCATTGGCCGATGGCACGGCCGGCGGCAACGGCGTCTACCGGTACGGATCCTCCAGCGGGTTCCCCTCCAACTCCTGGCAAGCCAGCAACTACTGGGTGGATGTCGTCTTTGAAACGACGGGAGGTGCGGACACTACACCGCCGACCGTCATTGCCAGAACGCCGGCACCCGACGCGACCGGAGTGTCGACGGTGGCCCAAGTGACAGCGACGTTCAGCGAGCCGGTCGAGTCCACCACGGTCGTGATGGAGCTCGCTGACGGCACAGGCGCACAGGTCTCCGGCTCGACGAGTTACGACGCCGCGTCCAATACCGCGACGTTCACGCCAGCGGCGCCGCTAGCCGAGTCCACGACGTTCACGGCGACGGTCAGGGGGGCAGTCGATCTTGCGGGGAACGCGATGGACCCGGCTTCCTGGTCCTTCACCACGGCCAACGCCGTCGGCTGCCCGTGCACGATCTGGCCCGACACGGCGACGCCGGCGATAGCGGCCGAATCCGACAGCAATGCCGTAGAAGTCGGCGTCAAGTTCCGCGCTGACCGGGACGGGTATGTTACCGGCCTGCGCTTCTATAAGGGTGTCGGAAACACCGGCACTCACGTCGGCAATCTGTGGACCTCGAGTGGAACGCTACTTGCCACCGCGACCTTTGTGAACGAGTCTGCCTCCGGTTGGCAGCAGGTGACATTGCCGTCGCCGATAGCGGTGCAGGCGAATACCACCTATGTCGCGTCGTACCACGCGCCTGTCGGCCGGTATGCGGTGAACGACGGCTACTTCGCCGCGTCCGGGCAGACGAATGGGCCGCTGACGGCTTTGCAGAACGGCGTCGACGGCGGAAACGGCGTGTACTCCTACGGTGCCTCCGGTTTCCCGACGAACAGCTTCGGTGCGAGCAACTACTGGGTTGATGTGGTCTTCGATTCGAGTGCTGCAGACACCACGCCACCGGCCCTTACCGGCCGTGTCCCGGCTCCGAACGCCACCAATATCTCGGTGAACGCCTCGATCTCGGCAACGTTCACCGAGCCCGTTCAGGACGGCACTGTCGTGATGGAACTGCGTGACGCGAACGGCGCGCTCGTGCCTGGGTCAGTCGCATACGACTCCGCGACGCGAACCGCGACACTCGATCCTGACGGAGCACTGTCTGAGACATCGACCTACAGCGTCACGGTGAGTGGCGCACAGGATTCGGCGGGCAACACGATGAATCCCGACAGCTGGACATTCACAACCGGCGGGCCACCACCGCCTGGGCTCGATGAGGGTCCAGGTGGTCCGATTGCGATCGTCACGAGCGGTGGCAATCCGTACAGCGGTTACCTCGCCGAGATCCTTCGGGCAGAGGGGTTCAACGAGTTCGCAAAACTTGACTCGGGGCAGGTGTCCGCGACTGCGCTCGCTCCGTTCGACGTCGTCATCGTCGGCGACGTTGCACTCACGTCCACGCAGGCAAGCACGCTCGCCACGTGGGTCAATGACGGTGGAAACCTCATCGCGATGCGCCCGGACAGCGATCTCAACTCGCTTCTCGGGATATCGCCGACCGGCAACACGATCTCCGAGGGCTACCTCAGGGCCGAGACCTCGACTGAGCCCGCCGCAGGTATCACGCCGGACACCATGCAATTCCACGGCATCGCGAATCGCTACACGCTCAACGGTGCCTCGGCCGTCGCCACGCTCTACACGAGCGCCACGACAGCAACCAGCGATCCGGCTGTCACGCTGCGCAGCGTCGGCACCAACGGCGGGCAGGCGGCGAGTTTCGCCTTCGATCTTGCGCGGTCGATCGTCTACACCCGACAGGGCAACCCTGCCTGGGCCGGTCAGGAACGGGACGGCATCGGCCCCATCCGTTCAGACGACCTCTACTTCGGTGGCGCCAGCACCGATTGGGTCAATCTCAACAAGGTGGCCATCCCGCAGGCGGACGAGCAGCAGCGGCTGCTCGCAAACTTGATCCAGGTGATGAACCGCGACCGGATGCCGCTGCCGCGCTTCTGGTACTTCCCTGACTCGCACAAGGCTGTCGTCATCGGAACCGGGGATGACCATGGAAGTGGTGGCACGCCAGGCCGGTTCAACGACATCCTCGCCGCGAGCCCGACAGGCTGCTCCGTAACTGACTGGACGTGTCCGCGATTCACCTCATATGTCTACCCTGGCACGTTGAGTTCGGCGGCCGCCAACGACTACAACGCCCAAGGCTTCGAGATCGCGTTGCATCCGGAGAATGGTTGCCGTAATTTCACCTCGCCAGAGGACCTCGCTAGCACATACTCGACCGATTTGAGCGCGTTCCAGGTGTCCTTCCCAGGCCTTCCGTCATCGCGCACCACACGATTCCACTGCTTGGTCTGGAGCGACTGGTCCAGCCAGGCCAGTACGGCACTGGCCAATGGCATGCGGCTGGACGTCAACTATTACTACTGGCCGGGGAGCTGGATCCAGGACCGCCCGGGATTCATGACCGGATCCGGGATCCCGATGCGGTTTACCGACAGCGGCGGCAACATGATCGACGTCTTCCAGGGCGCAACGCAGATGACCGACGAATCGGACCAGAGCTATCCGTTCACGGTCAACACGCTGCTGGACAATGCCTTGGGCTCGCTGGGCTACTACGGCGCTTTCACGGCGAACATGCACACCGACCTTGCGTCGACCTTCGAAAGCGACCAATTGCTGGCTTCCGCGCAGGCGCGTGGAGTACCGGTAGTCACGGCTAACCAGATGCTCACGTGGGTTGACGGCCGGAACGGCTCATCGTTCGGCAATTTGGATTACAACGCGG
>Ga0299914_10003636_pt1 | contig 10944 bp, 18 predicted proteins | sample RVTome_10_FD_201361 | JGI IMG/M metagenome (GOLD analysis project Ga0299914, IMG submission 201361) | Soil microbial communities from uranium-contaminated site in the Upper Colorado River Basin, Wyoming, United States - RVT153D57 (version 2) ... | reverse complement strand
CTACGGACGCCCATCCGACCCCGCTGTCCCGGGCCTCTTTCCCCCGGCACCTCATCCATGAAAAAGCGGCCCGTGACCACGAGCGCCCGGATCTGCCTTTGCAATGCGGATTTGGCCTGTGAAACGGAGGGGGTGGGATTCGAACCCACGGACCGAGCGAACCCGGTCAACGGCTTTCGAGACCGCTGGTATGGCCGAGAATCGCCTGCAAATCGGCACTGTGGGGATCCCGGGGGAAAGACTGAGGGAAAGAAACTCATCGCAAACTCTGGCGGGGACTCGTCAGTACCGAATCGCTCGGCCGGCCGGCCGTGAGGGTAGAGGCGAGACGCGACGGAACGGAGAGGCGGCATCATCGATTGGATAGGTCCGGTCGGTCGAAAGGGGCTCGGCAGTTCCCGGACCGAGCCACGCAGGCCGCTCCGGTGATCACCGCAGCGGGCCCGGAAGGGGCAAGTCGCGTCCCGCCGGAGAGTGCTCCCTTCACGCGAAGGGAGCACTCTGCAATCGGCTCGGTCAGGCGCTTGCTTTTCGTCCGACGCGATAGCCAGCCGAACCGCGAGCCGCGCGCTCGCATTCACACGGAGGGAGAAGCCGAAGCAGTGCTGAGATCCGGGGTACCCGGTGGGTGCGAAGTGACCGTGATGTTGGCACCCTGGTCCTCTGGAGTCTCCACTTCGACCTTCTCAACGACGAGCCGGAACACCCACGTGTCGTTCACCGGGAGGAGCACGCCGGTGACCCTCGGCGAGACGTTCTGCGAGGTGAAGAGCGTGTCGAGGACAGGCTTGACGAAGTTGTCGAGATCGAAGGCCGGTCTAGCCAAATCCTCTCGAGTCATTCGGAAGGTCACCTCGACTTCGAACTTGGTCTTTAAGCGCGGCTCAGGGAAAGGGGCCTGCGGATAGGTCGCCTTCACCGCGTCGCGTATGGCCTCCCTCCAACGGGTGTCCTTGACGCGCGCTGGGTGCCCACGCACCCGAATCTCCCACCGATCTGGGTAGTCATCGCGGCTGGTCGAAGGTTCCGGACACATATGGATCTGCTGAGCGTAAACACAGAACCGCGGCTTCGTAAACGGCTGCTGCTCTAACGCACAGCCTTAGCCGTCCGTGATCAGGAACTACCGCTCGGGCGAGGAGCGGGCGTCGGCTGCGATGTGGAGCAGGTGACTGCTCTGGACGACCTACGGGCGCCTCGCGTCGCTCGGTCGTCGCTCCTGGAAATCGCGCAAGGGAGCAGCGCGGCAGGGTAGCCGCGCTCGAGGCCGCCGGAAGTCCTGCTGGCGGCTTCGTGGGCCTGGGGGGGGTCCTAGTACGCTCGCCCGGACCATGGAGCCCGAGACTCGGTACGCGCTCGCCGGCGATGTTCGGATCGCCTACCAGGTCGTGGGCGACGGACCTCGCAACCTCGTGCTGGTCCCCGCATTTGTGTCGAACCTCGAGCTCGCCTGGGAGCAGCCCTCGTATGAGCGCTTCATGCGGCGCCTGGCCACGATCGCCCGGGTGATCGTGTTCGACAAGCGCGGGTCCGGGCTCTCCGATCCCGTCCGCGAGGCGGCGACGATCGAGGAGCGGATCGACGACGTCCGCGCTGTGATGGACGCGGCGGGCTCGGAGCGCGCGGACGTGTTCGGGTGGTCGGAGGGGGCGACGATCGCGGCGCTGTTCGCAGCGAGCTTCCCCGATCGCGTCTCGGCGCTCGTCCTCTTCGGATCGTATGCGCGTGGCACCCCCGCCGAGGGCTATCCCTGGGCCGTTGCGCGGGAAGCATGGGAGCTGATGCTGCAGGAGTACGAGGAGGAGTCGTGGGGTCAGGGGTTCAGCCTGATGATCGCCGCCCCGGGCCGGCTCGACGACGAGGCGCTCGTGCGCTGGTGGGGCCGCTTCGAGCGCCAGTCGATGAGCCCGACGATGGTGCGCTCCGTTGTGCGGCTCAACATGGGGTTCGACATCCGCGACGTGCTGCCGAGCATCCGCGTTCCCACGCTGGTCATACACCGCACAGAGGATTCGCTGCCCATCGAGGGCGCGCGCTGGATCGCCGAGCAGATCCCCGACGCACGCTTCGTCGAGCTTCCCGGCGACAGCCACTGGCCGTGGATCACCGAGACCGACGAGGTCGTCGACGAGGTCGAGGAGTTTCTGACTGGCGAGCGCCACGAGCGCGAGCCCGACCGAGTGCTCGCCACCGTGCTGTTCACCGACATCGTTGGCTCGACCGAGCGCGCCACGGCGCTCGGCGACCGGCGGTGGCGCGATCTGCTCGAACAGCACGACCGGCTCGTCCGCCGCGAGCTCGACCGCCACCGCGGTCGTGAGGTGAAGAGCACGGGGGACGGCGTTCTCGCCACCTTCGACGGGCCAGCCCGGGGGGTTAACTGCGCACGGGCGATCTGCGAGCGCGTGCGCCCCCTCGGGATTGAGGTCCGCGCGGGCCTTCACACCGGCGAGTGCGAGCTTCGAAACGGCGACGTAGGTGGAATTGCCGTGCACATCGGGGCGCGCGTCGCCGGGATGGCCGGGGCCGGAGAGGTACTAGTCTCGGGCACGGTCAAGGATCTAGTCGTTGGCTCGGGGCTGGAGTTCACCGACCGCGGCACCCACTCGCTGAAGGGTGCGCCGGGCGAGTGGCGCCTTTACGCCGTCGGGTCCTGACTTCTGGCACGGCGTTTCGTGCTCCTCGTCGCGCGAAGCGGCAGCCTGACTACGAGTCTGCGGAGGTGGCCTCTGAAGGGAGGCCGAGGTCGGCGAGCGCTCGCTCGCGGTCCACGTAGGCGACGAACCTCGTCACCTTGCCATCGCGGACGTGGAAGACGCCCGCCCCGTCCGATCGCATCGGTCCGAGCTCGACTCCGCTCGTCTTCCCGCGTCCGGCGAAATGGAAGAACACGAGCACGCGCTCGTGATCGAGTTCGCGGTATGCGACCGCTTCCTGGTGGAACTCGTCCCACGTGCTCAGGAATTGCCGCCAGCCCTCCGCCATGCCGGCCAGCCCGCTCCAGCTGGTGGGTGGGAGCCCGTCGGCGAAGACGAGGTCGATTTCGGGGTGCGCCCAATCGGTGGAGCTGTAGTCGCCGCGGTCCCATTCCGCGCAGATCGAGCGCACGAGGTTCAGGTTCGTCGACACGGGTGAAATCTTGACGGCTTCACCTCACCGCGCGGCCGAGAGCGATGCTGAGAGTCGCAGGACTGCTTCTCGCCTCAGACAAAGCGGCGCTACTCCGGCAGGCCGGCGGCTTCGAGGGCTTCGTCCCTGCTCAGAAAGGCCTGCATCTGAGTGATCTTGCCCGCGTGGATCGTGGAGATGGTCGCGGTGTGGGCGACTGTCTCAATCCCGTCCCGGCCGACGCTTACGAACCGAAACGAGGCGAACACCCGATCCTCCCCGATCGGACGCAGCTCCTCCTCCTCGAATCGTTGGCTTGCCCACACTTCGCGTTGATTCGCCAGCCACTCGCGGACCCCATCGTGCCCGCGATAGATGGCGCGGTCGAAGACGGCCCGGGTGGTGTCAAAGACGACATCGGGATCGAGGAGGCTGAAATCGGGTTCCCCGTTCCGATTGAAGGCGTCAGTCGCTCGCCGCACGATCGCCACGTTCTCCTCCGACATCGCCTACTCCGGCAGCCCGGCGGCTTCGAGGGCCTGGTCGAGTGTCAGATACTCGCGCACCTCTACAACCCTGGTTTCGCGCACCTCGTACACATGGGCGTGCGAGAGGGTGACCTCCTGGTCGGATTCCCGGGATCCCGGGATACGCCCGCGAAGCACCACGGGTACGACGACGTACGCCCCGCGGTCAATGAACTCCTCCGGTTCGACGCGATAGTCCTCAAACGAGCTGAGCCACTCCTGGATCAACGCTGCGACGCCATCGCGGCCGCGGAAGACGCCACTGTCGGGAAGATCTGAAGAGGTGTGCCACTCGATCTCGGGATGGGCGAAGCGCTCTATGAAGGCGCGAATGGCGTCCTGGGGATTTGGCGCACTGACGGCTGCCCTGTAGGCCGCGAAAGCCTCGCGGACAACCTCTACGGTCTCCCGCGACATCGCCTACTCCTGAAGCGCGGCGGCTTCGAGGGCCTCGGCCCGGTCGCGGAACACCCGGCGTCTCGTGACCTCTCCGTTAGCGATCCACACGACGCACCAGACCCGAAGTCCAGGTGCCTCCACGCCGCTCTCCTCGCCGCGGGCGTTGATGAAAAGATCGAAGAACACACGATCATCCGCTTCCGCTATCTCCTCCACCTCGCAATGGATGCTCTCCCATGGCTCACGTACCTGCTGGAACCAGTCTCGTAGCTCCGCTCTTCCCCGGTAGGTCCGGGTGACCCCTGACCAGAAGATGGCGTCCTCCCATTCCACGTCCGGACTGGCCAAGGCGACAAAGGCGTCCACGTCCTCGCGGTTGAAGGCATCGGTCGCGTCGTAGACCAGCTCGACGTTCTCCCGCGACATCGCCTACTCCTCAAGCCCGGCGGCTTCGAGGGCTTCGTCGCGGTCGAGGAACGTCCGAAGCCGAATCACCTTGCCGCGCTTGAAGTCGACTAGCTGGTTGAACGACACCTCGGTCTGGACCCCGCTCTCGTGACCGCGCGTGCGCAGACGACCGAGTGCGAGGGCCCGGTCTCCGAGGTCGCGGACATCAGAGACCTCCAAGGTCATGCGCGTGAACGCCTGGCTGGCGTCCCGAAACAGTTCGCGGATGCCCTCGGACCCCCGATACACCTCGCTTCCCAGTCCCGCTATCGCCGAGTACCACTCAACCTCGGGGTCGAGCTCCTCCAGCAGCGCTTCGATGTCGAGACGGTTGCCAGCTTCGACCGCACGCTTGTAGGTCTCGACATTCTCCTGCGACATCCCTACTCCTCGAGCCCGGCGGCTTGGAGGGCCTCCTTGGGATCGAGATAGCTCAGAACACGAGTCAGCTTGGCATTCTTGAAGTCGGCCAGAAAGCCGATGGGCGACTCGGTATCGGCTCCGCTCGCCTTGCCACGCGCGCGGAGGCGGCCGATGGCGAGTACCTGGTCTCCCAAGTCCCTGATCTCAACGATTTCGAGCGGTGCCTCGGCGAAGGCCTCGTCTATGTCACGGATCAACTCACGGACGCCCTTGTGTCCCCTGTACACGGTCGCCTCCCCCCCGAGCAACACCTGGAGGACCGGGTGCCACTCGACCTCGGGGTCGTGTACCGCCACCAGCGCCTCGACGTCCCCGCGGTTGTACGCCTCGATTCCGCGCTTGAAAGCCTCCACGTTCTCCTCCGACATCGCCTACTCCGCGAGCCCGGCGGCTTCGAGGGCTTGGGAGCGGTCCCGATACGCATCCACGGAGGTAACGCGAGCGCCGCGAATGGTCCAGACGTGCGTTGTCTCGAGCTCAATCGGCACACTGCTGCTCCCACCCTCAGCGAATATGCGCACAAACGCGACGACGCGGTCACCAGCGTCGAGGAAGCGCTCCGGCTCGGACCGCCATTTGCCCCACGCGTCGCTGAGCATGGCCATCATCTCATCGAACCCCTCGCGTCCGCGAAACACCGGCTCGCCCTCGGGATAGTCCGGCGGCAACCGAAACTCGCACTGCTCGTCGACGTATTGGCGGAAGCCCCGATCGATCTGATCAGGAGCAGCGCTGAACCAGTCCCCTGCTCCGATCTCGTACAGGCTGCGCACGATCTCCACGTTCTCCTCCGACATCGCCTACTCCTCAAGCCCGGCGGCTTCGAGGGCTTCCGTCGGATCGAGGTAGGTGTCGAGACGCACTACCAATCCGTCGCGCAATGTCATGACGAACCAGGCCAGCTCCTCGAATCCGGCCTTGCTCCGCTTTCCCCGGCCCGTCGCCGTCACGGCCACAAACACCCTTTCGCCGACGGTCCGAATCTCCGAAACGGAGGTGCTCAGCTCCTCGATGTCCTCGCGGAGTTCCGCCCAGAGCCGCTCGAGCGCGGCGCGCCCGCGATAGACGCCTTCGTCCGCGAACAGGCCGGTGGTATGCCACTCTGCTTCCGGCGCGAAGCTGGCAAGCCACGCGTCGAGGTCGCCGCGATTCCAGGCGTCGATCCCGCGCCTGACGTTCTCGATGTTCTCCTGCGACATCGCCTACTCCTCGAGCCCGGCAGCTTCGAGGGCCTCGGCGCGATCCGCGTACTCATCGGTGCGGAGGACCTTGCCCTCGCGCAGCGTGTAGATCGAATAGAGGCGGGTGTCGACCTCGATCCCGCTTCCCCGGCCGCGCCCGCGGTGGTGGGCCGTCAGGAGCACCCGGTCTTCTCCGACCTCGATCACGTCCTCGACCTCGACTTCGAGCTCGTCCCACGCGCCCTTCCAATGCTCGAAGTTGTCGCGGATCGCATCGATCCCGTAGGACGGCCCCTCCTCGGCCGGAACGATCGGGATGTGGGGGTCAAAGAGCGCCTCCGCCTCGGCGCGATCGCCCTCCCCGTAGACTTCGTACGCGAACGCCCGCCGCACGACGTCGACGTTCTCCCGCGACATCGCCCTACTCCGTCAGCCCGGCGGCTTCGATGGCTTTGCGTCGGTCCGCGAACAGTTGGTAGCGGACTATCAGCCCGTCACGCACGGTGAACACCGGATAGACCGTTCCTCCAGCAGCCACAGCACCACTGTGGCGACCCCGGCCCACCGCGTGGGTGACGCAGAACACTCGCTCGCCGCAATCGACCAGCTCCTCGACCTCGATGCGCATGTCCTCCAGCTCGGCCGTAAACGTTTGCCAGAACCGGCGAACGGCGGCGCGACCGTGATAGACGCCGTCGAAGTCGGAGACGCCGATCTCCACCTCCCACGATACGTCGGGCGCGAGCAGCGCCTCCGAAGCTTGAGAATCGCGACCCCCGCGATTGAACGCCTCGAAGCCGCGGCGCACGAGCTCGACGTTCTCCTGCGACATCGCCTACTCCTCGAGCCCGGCAGCTTCGAGGGCTTGATCACGGCGAAGGAAGACACGGACGGACCGCACCTTGCCTTCCGCGACCGTGTACAGGTGGAAGCCGGGGAGCCACGCCTCGGTGCCCTCCAGGCGGATCCGCGCACACACGAGCACGCCGTTCCCGCAGTCAAGGAACTCGTCGACCTCGATGTCACTCGGTCCGAACTGCTCGAACCAGTCGGTGACCGTCTCGTACACGCTCTGTCGCCCGCGAAGCACAGGCCCCCTGGCGTCGGGTTCCTCAGGGGCTGCGTGCCACTCGATGTCCTCAGCCCAGAACTCCTCAGGATCGAGGTCGCGGCGAATCCACGAGGAAACACAGCGGCGCACAAGCTCGACGTTCTCCTGCGACATCGCCTACTCCGGCAGCCCGGCGGCTTCGAGGGCTTCACGGTGGCCCAGATAGTCATGCACCGTGGCAACCTTTCCGTCGCGGAAGCTGACGAGCGAACCGACCTCGGTGTCGAACTCGATGTGGGTAGCCCGGCCGGTGACTGTGAAGCGGCCGAGGACCAGGACCGACTCGCCGAGATCGCGGATCTCCTCGATCTGGATCGTGAGCCGTTCGAACATCTCACCGCGATATTCGGCCCAGGCCCGCCGCGCCCCGTCATGGCCCTTGACCGTCGTCGCCTTGCCCTCGAAGGCGGGCTCGAGGGACGGATGCCACTCGACGTCGGGGTGAAGCTCGGCGAGGAACGCGTCGAGGTCGTCCGCGTTCCACGCTTCCAGCCCACGCCTGACCGTCTCGACGTTCTCCCGCGACACCGCCTACCCCCGCAGCCCGGCGGCTTCGAGGGCTTCGTTGCGATCGAGGTAGGTCAAGACCCTGGTCGCCTTGCTGTCGTCGTCGACGTCGACCAAGGCAGCGACGGGCGACTCCACCACGGCTCCGCTGTGCCTGCCTCGCGTGCGGAAGCTCCCGATGGCCAGTGCCCGATCGCCGAGGTCGCGGATCTCGGTGAAGTCGATCTCGACCTCGGCGAAGGCGTCGTCCATGTCGCGAAAGTACTCACGGACCCCGTCGTGTCCGTGGTAGACGCCCGCCACACCCCCGACCAGCTCCTGAAGCGCCATGTGCACTTCGATCGCGGGGTCAAACTCCCGCAGCACCGCCTCGACGTCGCGGCGATTCATCGCTGCGACTGCGCGCTTGACAGCCTCGACGTTCTCCCGCGACATCGCCTACTCCTGAAGCCCGGCGGCTGCGAGGGCCTCCGTGGGATCGAGGTACTCCCAGATCCGAATCGCCTTGGTGTCCTTGAGCTCCATGACCCAGCCCGCTGGCGACTCGACCGAAGCGCCGCTTTCCTTGCCACGCGCGCGGATACGGCCGAGGGCGACGATGCGCTCGCCGAGGTCACGAACCTCCGCGATCTCGACGTGGATTTCGGCGAGGACCCCGTACCACTCTCGCAAAGCGGTGCGGACGCCCTCGAGTCCCCGAAACTCCCTCGCCTCACCCCCGAGCATCATCGTCTGGAACTCCGGGTGCCACTCCACCTTGGGGTCGAGCTCCTGCAGCACCGCTTCAATGTCGCCGCGATTAAACGCATCAAACGCACGCTGGGCCGCCTCCACGTTCTCCCGCGACATCGCCTACTCCTCGAGCCCGGCGGCTTGGAGGGCCTGGTCCTCGCTTGAAAAGAAGGTGACCCGAGCGATCCTGCCATCGATCACGGTGTAGAGCGCGGCGAAGGATTGCCGCACGGGAACGCCGCTGCTCTTGCCTCGTCCTTCCTCGGTCAAAAGGGCGAGTACCGCGCCGGAGCCGAGGTCGGTAAGCCGCTGCGCCACATAGTCGTAATCCTCGAACGCTCCGATGTAGTGCCGAATCGTTTCGGTGACCTCTTCGCGTCCATAGGCCACGCTGAAGTCGAGGGCGCGAACCCGGCTCGGGTCCCACACCACGTGGGGATCGAAGTACGAGAGCGTGCTCGGTACGTCGCCCCGACGAAACGCCTCGATGTGTTCGCGCACAATCTCGACGTTCTCCTCCGACATCGCCCCGCCAGTATCCCGCTTCGCTCAGGCCTAACTCCTTACGGTGAGCGGCCAGAGCGTGCGACCGCTCGCTCCCGCTTCCGCGTGAAGGGAGCACGCGCCGGCAGCCCTATTCGAGGACACTCCCCGATGCGACCGGATGAGGAATTGGGACCATCTTGGGAGCACGCGCAAGGCTCATCGTCCTCTGTGCCTTGGACGGGAGTAGAACAAACCCCCGCGTATGCAGGGGCTTCGAAATGCGCCTGAGAGGAGTCGAACCTCCACTGGCCTATTCAGCCCACAAGGCCCTCAACATTGTGCGGGCTTCTCTGGCTGGACTCCTGGCGGGCTCCGGCTACATGATTGTGGAAAGGCGACGAGGGATGAACCGGAGGCCCGCATCGCACGAACCGCTGGTTACAGCACGCGAGGTCGCGGATCGACTTGGCGTAACGACGGCTTGGGTCTACGAGCAGTCCCGGCAGGGCCGGATCCCTACGGTCACGCTCGGGCGCTACCGGCGGTACCGACTGCAGGCAATCGACGCCTGGGTAGAGGCGCTGGAGGCGCCGGCCATGCGGCCCGCTGCCGCCCGGGTGCGGTCACATGCACCGAACGGAAGGAGGCCGCAAGATGGGAGGAATTCGACGGGGGGGCAGCGATGAGCTTGGCGCGCGTGGTGACAATGACGCCATGGGCCGACGGTCGTACGGGACAGGACAGCTGTTCGTCAAGCGCGACACGGGCGGACGCGAGCACTGGTATGGACGCTTCTACGTTGGGGATAGCCGGCCGAAGCGGCGCATTGGTCTAAAGCGAGCATCCGGCTCCTCCTCGGGCCTGACGCGCGCGCAGGCGGAGAAGAAGCTCCGCCAGCTGATGGAGGCAGAGAGCCTGTCGGTCGCAGCGGACAACCGACTCGGAATCGAGGTTGCCGGCGTGCGATACATCGATCATCTGGCGACCGTCATGGGCCGCAAGCCGTCGACGATCGCGGACTACCGGTACCTCCTGCGGGGGCACTTCGTACCGTTCTTCGGCGAGCGTAAGCTCGACCGCCTCGACGCCGACCTCATCGTGGACTACATGGCCCGCAAGCGTCGCGACGGCCTGGCTCCGAAGACCGTGGCTAACCACATGCGCTTCCTCCACGGACTCTTTGACTTCGCTGTGAAGCGCGGTTGGATGGCGACAAACCTGGTCGCGCAGCTCGATCGCCCGTCCGATCCGGGCGCCGACCCCGACATTCGCTTTCTCGAGCTGCACGATGTCGACGCTGTGATCCGCGAGGTGCCCGACGACGACACGTTCGTCTCCACCGACCGGACGATCTATCTCACGGCCGCGATGACTGGCTTGCGCCAGGGCGAGCTGATCGCACTCCGGTGGCAGGATGTCGACTGGCAGGCAGGACGGTTGCGCGTGCGCCGGAACTACGTCCGCGGGGAGTGGGGAACCCCGAAGTCGAGGCGATCGAGCAGATCGGTGCCGATGGTCGACCGTGTCGCGGCCGAGCTCGAGCGCCACTTCCAGGAGTCCGCCTACCAGTCCGATGGGAGCTTGGTCTTTCCTCACCCAGACACGGGCAATCCGCTCGACGCTTCCGCATTGCGCAAGCGCTTCGCGGAGGCTCGCGAAGCCGCGGGCGTTCGGACGGTTCGGTTCCACGACCTGCGGCACACCTTCGGGACGCGCATGGCCGCCGCTGGCGTCCCGATGCGAACGCTCCAGGAGTGGATGGGCCACCGCGATATCCAGACGACGATGATCTACGCCGACTACGCCCCGAGCGCCCACGAACGCGAGATGGCCGAGCGTGCCTTCCAGGGGCCCAATTCGGGGCCCAATTTGAGCGAAACTGGGGGCACCGCAGATGCACTCAAACCGCATGAACAAGCCGAATCAGATCTCGGCTAGCCCCCCACGTCAGGGCTCATAACCCGGAGGTCGCGGGTTCAAATCCCGCCCCCGCTACTCCTCATTCGGCTTGATCAAGCGCCCT
>Ga0299914_10003635_pt1 | contig 10944 bp, 7 predicted proteins | sample RVTome_10_FD_201361 | JGI IMG/M metagenome (GOLD analysis project Ga0299914, IMG submission 201361) | Soil microbial communities from uranium-contaminated site in the Upper Colorado River Basin, Wyoming, United States - RVT153D57 (version 2) ... | reverse complement strand
CGTCCTCGATTTTGGCCGCGCCTCCCGCCTCCAGCTCGATGGCGTGGCCGTCGGTCGATGCGTGCGTCTCGCCATTGACCACGAAGAGATAGCCGCCGTAACCGGGCCTGAAGCTGTGCGTCACGGACTCGCCTTCGTCGAGAAGGGTCGCGTAGAGGGCAGCATCCTGGTGAACGGTGACCGCATCGGCACTTGTTGGCGCGTCCGATCTGCCGTAGCCAGGCGCTGGCACGAGGACGGGTAGCCAGCGTCCTCGACGCGCGTCGGCGGGGAAGCTGCGCTGTTCGATCGAGGGCTCGAGGCCGCGTCGGGCGGGGATGATCCACATCTGGACAAAGCGCATCGGCTCGGTCTGGCTGTGGTTACCCTCCGAGTGCTCCATCCCCGAGCCGAGCGTCGCCCGCTGGACCGAGCCCGGCGGCAGGATTCCGCCGTTGCCCCGCGAATCCGCGTGCTCAAACATGCCCTCGGCCACGTAGGTGATTCCCTCGATGTCGCGATGCGGATGCATCGGCCAGACGGCACCTGGGACGAGCGTGTCGTCGTTGAAGACGCGAAGGTCGCCGAACCAGGTGTTGTCAGGGTCGTCGTACGTGTCGAAGGAGAAGTGCCAGTTGGCGCTGAACCAACCACCATCGACGTGATACAGCGTGCTCTTGGGTCGAGGAGTCATCATCCTGCGCAACCTCCGTCACCTTCGGTCCTTCCTGGGTGGAGTGGCCCAACGAGTAGCAGATCCGTCATGACGCCACCGTGTGACCTGGACGTATCGACCTCACGCTCTTGGCGTCAGCGTCGCGCCCGGCGTTGTATACCACCGTGCGCCTTCGCCGGCTGGTCGGCGAGCGACTCCGCCCCCGCAGTGTGCCGGTATCGGCGGTCTGTGTTCGGCCCGGCGGCCGGCCCCCAGAGCCGGCCGCCGGACGCCGGGCCGGCGATGCTCAGCCCGATGGCGGATGCGGTGGTTCGAATAGGGTTGTCGACCTCGCGCTCCGTCGCGCCCGTGGACGGCACGGGTCGATATCCTGGTCGTGCGGGACGGCCACGGGGAGCGCGGCCTTGTGGCGATCTCCTCTTCGTCGGCCGGGCCGACTTGGGCGAGCCCGCCCGGCAACCACCGCGCCTATAGAGGAGAGGACAGGAGCCAAGCCCAGTGGTCATGCGGGCGCGAGCCAACGCCTCACCGCCCGACTGTGGTCGCGCCCAACGCCGAACTGGCCCGACGATCAGCGAGGCGACCGGTGGGCTCGTCCACCACGGGGTTGCGCCGACAGCTTACGATCACGATCCGCCCGTTCGAGGCGACGAGGGATGGACCGACCGTGCGATCGAAGGTCGAAGCGCGATGGCGCCTCACGGACAGGCGAGACGAATGTGCGCGGCTCGATGCGTTGATAGCGGCCGCTCGGTCCGGCACCAGTGGCGCGCTCATCGTTCGAGGCGCGGCCGGGATCGGCAAGTCAGCACTCCTCGACTACTTGCTCGCGAATGCCCAGGGCTGCCGCATCATGCGGGGCATGTCGGTCGAGTCCGAGATGGAACTCGCCTTCAGCGGTCTCCACCAGCTGTGCGCTCCGCTGCTCGATCGCCTCGACCGCCTGCCCGAACCGCAGCAGCACGCACTGGCGACGGCATTCGGGATTCGCCCTGGTAACCCGCCTGATCGCTTCATGGTCGGCCTGGCTGTCCTGAGCCTGATGTCCGACGTCGCCGATGCCCAACCGCTCGTCTGCCTCGTCGACGATGCGCAGTGGTTGGATCGAGTTTCCGCCCAGGTCCTGGGGTTCGTCGCTCGTCGCCTCGCAGCCGAGTCGGTCGTCATCATCTTCGCCGCACGCGAAGGGGAAGAGGTGCGCGAGCTCACGGGGCTCGCGGAGATGGTCCTGGCTCCCATGCGGGAAGCTGACGCTCGTTCCATCCTGGCGTCGGCGATTCCCGGCCGCGTTGATGCGTCCGTCGTCGATCGGATCGTGGCGGAAGCAGCGGGCAATCCCCTGGCCCTGCTCGAGCTGCCGAAGGCGTGGACGCTGTCCGACGCGGCGGGGGGCTACGGGCTACCTGACAGCGTGTCGGTCCCGGCTCGGGTGGAGGCCAGCTTCCGTCAGCGACTTGCAGCGTTGCCCGAGCCGAGCAGGAACCTCCTTCTCGTCGCCGCAGCTGAGCCGGTGGGGGATCCTGCGCTCGTCCGAGCCGCCGCCGACCGCCTCGGGATCCCGGTGGATGCCTCGGAGCCGGCTACGACTGCGGGTCTCTTCGATAGCCGAACGGAGGTCCGGTTCCGCCACCCCTTGGTTCGCTCCGTGGTGTACCGAGATGCTCCCGCCGGCGAGCGCCGGCGTGTCCATGCCGCCCTTGCCGATGCGACCGACCCGACGCTCGACCCCGATCGCCGTGCCTGGCATCTCGCGGGAGCCAGCGCTGGTACCGACGAGGATGTCGCGTCGGCGCTGGAGAGCTCCGCCGGTCGAGCTCACGCCCGCGGTGGCGTCGCGGCCGCGGCAGCCTTCCTCCGACGAGCCATGTCGTTGACGCCGGATCCTCAGCGACGTGCCGCGCGCGCCCTTGCTGCAGCCCAGGCGAGCTTCCAGGCGGGAGCCTTCGAGGACGCCCTCAGCCTCCTGGCGACGGCCGAGGCCGGGCCGCTCGACGAATTCCAGCGCGCGATGGCGGATCTCCTCCGTGCCCATGTCGCATTCGCTTCCGGTTTCGGCAGCGACGCGCCACCGCTCCTCGCCAAAGCTGCCCGTCAGATGGAGGGGTTCGACGCTGACTTCGCGCGACAGACGTACCTGATCGCGTGGGTCGCGACGGTCTTTGCCGGGCACCACGCCGCGCCGGACGACCTCGTGAAGATCTGCCAAACGATACTCGGCCTACCTCCTCAGCCGGGGGATCCGCGTCCGCTCGATCTCCTGCTGGACGGCCTCGCCAGACTCGTTGTCGATGGACGCGCCGCCGCCGCCCCGACGCTGCAACGTGCGGCGAAGGCGCTGGTCGGGATCTCTCCGGAGGATGTCATTCGCTGGGGATGGGCGGCGACTGCGGCGTCAGATGCCACCTGGGACCCGGAAGGCACCCGGGCGATCGCCGAGCTGCAGAGCTCGATTTTCCGCCAGGTTGGCGCGCTCGGGCAGCTGCCGATCCCGCTCGCGGCCCTCGGCAACGTCGCCCTGTGGAGCGGCGATCTCGCCGGCGCCGCAGCCATCGCAGCGGAGGCGACCAGCGTCGCCACCGCTATCGGAAGCCAGTTCCCGCCCACCATCGCACTCCGGCTGTTGGCGATGCAGGGCAACGAGCGGGAGGCTGCGGGCCTGATCGCTGGGACGCTCGCCGATGCCGAACGAGGTGGCCGAGGAATGGGTGCGACGAACGCCGATTGGGCCGCCGCCGTGCTCTACAACGGACTCGCCCGCTACGACCAGGCGATGACCGCGGCCGACCGTGCCACGTCCGCCACGTTCGAGCCCTTCGTGTCGATGTGGGCTCTGCCCGAGCTCATCGAGGCGGCCGCACGCACGGGACACTCGGAGCGAGCCCACGATGCGCTCGAGCGGCTGGCGGAAACGACGCAGCCGTGCGGCACGGACTCCGCGCTTGGAATCGAGGCACGATGCCGGGCGCTGGTGAGCGACGGCGACGGTGCCGATGACCTGCATCGCGAAGCCATCCAACGCCTTGGCAACACCCCGCTCCGTCCCGACCTCGCCCGGGCGCTCCTGCTGCACGGGGAGTGGCTCCGTCGCGAGGGTCGTCGCGTGGATGCGCGGGAACAGTTGCGGAGCGCGTACGACCTATTCGTCACGATCGGCATGCAGGCATTCGCAGAACGCGCCCGCCGCGAGCTCATCGCCACCGGCGAGCACGTCCGGAAGCGCGGACCAGACGCTCGCGAGGGTCTTACACCGCAGGAGGAGCAGATCGCCCGTCTCGCCCGCGACGGACACTCGAATCACGAGATCAGCGCCCAGCTGTTTCTGAGTCCTCGGACCGTAGAGTGGCATCTCCGGAAGGTGTTCGCCAAGCTCGGGATCGCATCGCGTCGGGAATTGCGGCAGGCAATGGCGCAGGACACTCGAGCGGCATCGTGAGTTAGGTCCCGGCGTTCTCGACCGAGGCATCACCGCCGCTCGGCTCCCGGTCCCGGGCCGATCAGATGTCCTCCGTTGACGACGTCTCCGCCTGGCCCTCCACCACGCCCGTAACGCTGAGGACGACTTTGCCCGGCCCCCCGCGCCGGACGCTCGGTCCGTACGCCTCCCGTCCCCGCGAGAGCGGCAGCACCTCGGAGACAATCGGTCGGATGTGTCCGTGATCGACCAACCCGGCAATCTCGACCAGCTGGCTACGATCCGGTTTCACGACGAACCAGATCGCGCGTTGGCCGTCGGGTTCTTCGCGATCCGGCGGACGCGGGACGGCGATCGACACGAGCCGGCCACCGGGGCGAATCACGTTCCACGACCGCTCCCAGGTGTCGCCCCCGACCGTATCAAGCACGAGATCCACGTCCTGAACGACCTCCTCGAAACGCTGTGTCCGGTAGTCGATCACGTCCTCTGCCCCGAGCTCCCGGACGATGTCGGCGTCACGTGCGGAACTGGTCGCGACGACATCTGCTCCTCGCCATTTCGCGAACTGGACTGCAAACGTACCGACGCCGCCGGCACCGCCATGGACAAGGACTCGCTGGCCGGGAGCCAGATCGCCATGGTCGAACAGGGCCTGCCATGCGGTCAGCGCCGAGAGAGGGATGGCGGCGGCCTGGATGTGGGTCAGGGTGGCCGGCTTCGGCGCGAGCTCGACGGCCCGCACGGCCACGTACTCGGCGTCCGCGCCGTCGCGCCGGACGTCGATGTAGCCGAACACGTCATCTCCGACGGCGAGCCCGCCTGACGCCGGCCCGACCGCGTCTACGACGCCGGCGACCTCGTGACCGGGCACGATGGGGGGCGTTCGGGGCGTGCCGTCGTGGTGCAGCCAGGCCGTGGGCCAATCGAGTTCGCCCGGGCTGACGCCACTGGCCTGGACACGGACCACGACATCATCGGGGCCGTGAGGAGGTAGGGGCGCATCCTCGAGCACCAGTCGCGACGGGTCGCTCTTGACATAGGCGTGCAGGGCGCGCATGGCAGACATCTCCTCCAGGCAAGGGCCTGGTCTCAGTCGCTGATGCGCTGGACGGCACGTCAACTCCGCACCGTCCAGCGCCCAGCGGGGCTATCGCCGTAGGAAACCTGACCCCACGGCAGCGAGCCGCGTGGTCTCGCGCGACGCGAGCCACCCGTCGCGATAGGGGGCCAGGAACGATGTCAGGGCTGCCACCATCTCGTCGGGCGCCTGCTCGGCGAGCCAGTGGCCAGCATCCGGTATGACAACGGTCTGCAGGTCGTCCGCCGGGACGTGCCCGACCAGGTCGCCCCAGCTGTTCGCTCCTCCCAGGGTCAGGACGGGCATCGGCAGCGGCCGAGCCGCGCGCTTCATGTTCTGGTCGATCGTGGCGTCCCACGCGCGATAGAGGCCGAAGCCGCCGCGCAGCACGTCCGGATCGGAGAAGAGACGGATGTAGTACTTGAGGGCAGCGTCCGGCAGCGTCTCGCCGCCGCCCTGGATGGCGAACTCGTAGCCGAAGAAGGCCTCTTCGCGGCCCCGGACCAGCTGTTCGGTCAGCTCGTCGTCAACCCGGTTGAAGGGGATGTGCCAGAGCCGGTTGTTGTCCGCCGCAGGCACGAACAATGGCGGTGATTGCGGAGGCGGGAGCGGCGGGCCGGGGATCTCGGCGAGGGCCACGCGATCGACGCGGTCCGGGTGATCCGCAGCCAGGGCGTAGCTGATGATGTAGCCGGTGTCATGGCCGACGACGGCGAACCGCTCGTGGCCGAGGGCATCCATGAGCGCGACGAGGTCGTTCGCGAGGGTGCCGGCGTCGTACCCGTCGCGAGGCTTGTCGGTCAGCCCGATCCCACGCTGGTCGACGGCGATCACCTCGAAGTCCCGGGCCAGTGCCGGCATCACGAGACGCCATGCGTACCAGTTCTCCGGCCAGCCGTGCACCAGCAGCAGCGGCGGTCCGTCACCGCCGATGACCACATGCTGGCGCAGCCCACCCGCCTCGATGAACCGGCTCTCGAACGTGTCCGTGAACCCCTCTGGGAGTCCTGGTGCGCCCGAGACGGAGAATGGACCCCTCGGGCCTGGCGGGCCACCGGAGGCTGGCGTTGAAGCGAATGCCGACAGGAATCCGATGGTCCCGATCAGCAGGGCCCCGATGGCGGTTGCGCCGATGACTGTCCGCCGCGACGGCCGCGTTTCGTGGTCGTCCGTGGTGGGCTGGCGTGACAAGGATGCTCTCATTGTGTATCTCCTTCAGAGTCTTGACGGCCGCGATGGTCGAAGGTCCGTGATCTGCGCTGGCATCGACCCTCATGAAGAGAGCCGAGGACGATGCGCCCTCAGCGCAGTGAGCTGAACGCAGCCCGCACTTCAGCGGAGAAGAGCGCCGGCTCCTCCCAGGCGGGGAAGTGGCCGCCCCTGTCGACGGCGTGGAAGTAGGCGAGGCCGGGATAGGCCGTCTCGACCCAGCTGCGCGGGGCAGCCCAGATCTCCCCTGGGAATGTCGTGAAGCCGACCGGAACAGAGACCGGCGGCGGAGCCTGGCCGGATGCACCGGCTGCGGCCAGGAAGCGTCCGAATTCCCAGTACCACCGGGCGGCTGAGGCGCCGGTGCCCGTCAGCCAGTACAGCGTGATGTTGTCGAGGATGCTGTCCCGGGTGAGATTGCCCACAGGCTCGCCGTCGACGAACGTGCGAGCGATCTTGTAGTAGCTGTCGGTGTCGTGGTCGAGCATCCAGGCGGCCAGCCCGACGGGTGAATCCAGCAGGGAGTAACCGATCGTTTGCGGCCGGGTGGTCTGCTCCAGGAAGTAGCCGAAGCCGTCCGTGGTGAAAGCCTCGAGCGCCTTGTGCGCAGCGCGTTCCTGCTCGGACTCCGCCGGCAAATGGGGCTTGAGAGCGATCGCCAGGGCGAGCAGGTTCACGTGAATGCCGAGTAGCCCCTCGGGCGCTTGCCGGCCCATCGCGTCCGTGACGGCGGCGCCCACATCGCCGCCCTGGGCGACGTAGCGCGTGTAGCCGAGGCGGGCCATCAGCTCCGCCCACGCGGCTGCGATCCGGCCATTCTCCCAGCCCAGCTCGGTCGGCGTGCCCGAGAAGCCGTAGCCAGGCAGAGACGGCAGCACCAGGTGGAATGCGTCGCCGGGGCTGCCGCCGTGGGCGGTCGGGTCCGTCAGCGGGCCGACGGTGTCGAGCAGCTCGATGACCGAGCCGGGCCAGCCGTGGGTCATGATCAGTGGCATCGCATTCTCATGCCGCGACCTGACGTGGATGAAGTGGATCTCGACCCCGTCGATCGCGGTCGTGAACTGCGGAAGCGCGTTCAGTCTCGCCTCGCACGTGCGCCAGTCGTACTCGCTCGTCCAGTAGCGAGCGAGCTCCTGCAGGGTCGCCAGTTGCACGCCCTGTGATCGATCGGGAACCAGCTCCCTGGTGGGCCAGCGCGTCGCCTCGATGCGCCGACGCAAATCGTCGAGCTGCCCTTCCGGAACGTCGACCTGGTACGCCCGGATATCGGCCTGGGTCGCGATGGCGGTGTGCATGACGATCTCCTTTCGCGAGACGTGATGGGCCAAGTGGCCCACCAAACCTGCAGGGCGCGTCCTCGCGTCGCGCCCGTGGCGGCCACTGGTCGACTCCCCGGTCATCCCGGCCGATACCCGGGTTTGCCAACGCCATCGTTATCTCGTGGACCTCAGCCGGGGCCCTGCGCCAAACGGAGCCCTGTCGAACAGAGTCAGGACCAGTGCGTCAACCAGTGGCCTCCACTGGCGCGATCCAGCAGTGCGCGGGAGGAGCGTGGCACGCGTCGACTCGCTCGCAGGAGCGAAGCAATCCGTTGGAGGCTTTAGCAGTGGCCACGGTCAAGCCGAATGACGACCCGCCGTCCCTCAACGGGCGAGATCTCCTTCGCCCGCAGCCGGATCCGGATCCCGGGATGGCCGCCGAGGTCGACCTCGAGGCGTCGCGATGGGCCGAGATCATGGCGCTCGTCGAACTGCTCACGCCTGACGAGCGGAGCGCGCCGGGCTACTTCCTGGATCCCGACTGGAGCGTCAAGGACCTCGTCGCACATCTCGGGTGGTGGCACGCCGAGGCGAGATCCGAGCTCCTGCAGATCGCGGCCCGGATGTACGACCCCCATGACTTCGACATCGACCGCCGCAATGCCGAGACCCTTGCCGCCCGCAAGGCTGAGCCCTGGGGCCTCGTCCTGGCACAGGCTACAGGCGCCCGGGCGTGGATGCTCGAAGCCTGGTTCGGATTGGGCGGCCGATCGAACGCGGCCAACCAGTGGGTCCGCAAAGCCGGCGCCGAGCACTACGGCGAACACCTCGATCGCCTGAGGGCGTGGGTTGCCGAGTTGATCGACCTGCGTACACGCCCGCGGGTTGATGAGCGTGACCCATGAGGAACCGTCATGCCACCCAAGGGGATTTAGGCCCCAGCGAGCAGCCCAGAGACGATCAGATTGAGGAGGCCTGAAACGTGACCCACAACACATTTCATCTCGCTACGGTGCGCGGAATCGCAATCGGCGTCCACGTCAGTTGGCTCGTCGCGTTCGTGCTTGTCAGTTGGTCGATCGCAACGGGCTTCGCGCCGCAGGTTCTGCCGCACGTCGACCCACTGGAGGCCTGGGCGATTGGGGCGATCGCGGCTGTCCTGCTGTTTGTATCGGTCCTGGTCCACGAGCTGGCGCACTCGTTCATGGCAATCTCGCGTGGCCTGCCGGTGCACTCGATCACGCTGTTCCTGTTTGGTGGCGTCTCCAACCTGACCGCCGAGCCAAAGGATCCGCGGACCGAATTCCTGATCGCGATCGTCGGCCCTCTGACCAGCTTCGCGATCGCCGGCGTCGCCCTTCTCCTTGCGAGCATTCCGGTTGACGAACGGATCGCCGTCGTTATCGGCTACCTGGTTGTCGTGAACATCCTCCTGGGCGCGTTCAATCTGATCCCGGGCTTTCCGTTGGATGGTGGTCGCGTCTTCCGTTCCATAGTGTGGCAGGCGACAGGAAGCGTCCGTCGCGCGACGGAAGTCGCCTCAGCCGTCGGTCAGCTGGCCGGATTCGGTCTTGTCGCCTGGGGCGTCCTGCGCGTGTTCGACGGCGACCTGCTCGGTGGACTCTGGACGGCCGCTATCGGCCTGTTCCTCCAGAGTGCTGCGGGATCGAGCGTCAGGCAAGTGGCACTCGATCAGCGGCTGAGCAGTGTCCGCGTGCGAGACGTGTTCACGCAGGACATGGATGGGGCCGCGCCCGGCATGACCATCGACCAGCTGATCGAGGAGCACATCCTGGGCCGCAAACGACGGGCGATTCTCGTGACGAACAACAATCGCCTCGTCGGCATCGTCACCATCGGTGATCTGCAGAAGGTCCCGACAGGTACACGTGGCCGTGTCACCGTCCGCGAAGTGATGACAGCGGCCGGCAGCCTGGTGACGACGTCGCCGAATGCGAGCCTCCTCGACGTCGCGGGCGTCCTGGCGCAGCACGAATTCGACCAGCTCCCGGTCGTGGAGGGTGACCATGTCCTAGGCGCGGTGACGCGGGCCGACATCATGCGTGAGTTCGAGACCCGTGAAGCTCTTGACATTCGCGACCGGCAAGCTGCCGGCCACATCGGGGCCGAAGGTCAGCCACAGGCTGCCGATGCGTGAGGCTCAGGGCGCAGTTCCGGCACCATCGAATGTGAATCGGACACTGACCGGCGAGTCCGTGTGGCGGCAACAAGGCGACGGTCGCGACGACGCGTTCTGGCGTGAGTACCTGACCAACGGCACGCCGGCAGACCGCCGCAACCGGCGCATCTTCAGACACTTGCCCCGAGAACCTCGGTGCCGGCTCTGCGCGGCTCCCTTCACCGGCATGGGGGCGCCGATCATGCGGCTCGCCGGCAGACGCCCGGCAACCCAGAACCCCAATATCTGCGCAGCCTGCTTCACATTCATCTCGAGACGGCACGGAGGCGCCGAGATCGAGTGCACCATGCTGTTCGCCGACATCAGAGGATCGACGGCCATCGCTGAGGCGATCTCCCCATCGGCGTTTCGGGAGCTCCTCGATCGCTTCTACACCGCGGCCTGCAGCGTCGTATTCAAGTACGACGGGACCGTCGACAAGTTCGTCGGCGACGAGCTTGTCGCCATCTTCATGCCGATGTTCTGTGGCGATCGCCATGCCGAATTGGCCGTGAAAGCCGCGCAGGAGCTGCTCCGAGTAGCGGGGCATGCGGCCGCCGATGGACGGTGGGTGGGTGTGGGGGCAGGGGTGCACACGGCCACGACCTGGTTCGGGACCGTAGGTCAGGGGTCGCACAGGGAAGTGACCGCGGTCGGTGACGCCATGAACGTCACGGCACGCTTGGCCTCGGCCGCGGGAGCGGGGGAGGTCCTGGTCACCACAGCCGCTGCGCTGGCGGCCGGTCTCGACCCAGCACTCGTGCGTCACACGCTCGGGCTCAAGGGCCGACAGGAGCCGGTGGAAGTGGTCGGCCTGCAGGTGCCGCCAGACGCGGCTCACCGAACTGAATAGCCGGCCGAGTGGTGCGATGATCAGCTCCACGATGGACCAACCGCGCCCCAATGCCGCCCTCGGATCTGAGCCGCTCCGCACGATCAGCCGCGACGAGCTGAAGTCGAAGCTCGACCGCGGTGACGACGTCAAATTGGTCATGGCCCTCAACCGCTGGGCCTTCGATGCCAAACACATCCCCGGCTCGGTTCATTTCGACACGCCGGACGAGCTCTACGCGGCGGTGCGGCCCGATGACGAGATCGTTGTCTACTGCTCGCACGTCGACTGCCTGTCGAGCGTGGCGCTCTATCGCG
>Ga0299914_10003634_pt1 | contig 10944 bp, 8 predicted proteins | sample RVTome_10_FD_201361 | JGI IMG/M metagenome (GOLD analysis project Ga0299914, IMG submission 201361) | Soil microbial communities from uranium-contaminated site in the Upper Colorado River Basin, Wyoming, United States - RVT153D57 (version 2) ... | reverse complement strand
GAGCATGGCGCCCGGCGCCAGCCGGGCGAGGACGTAGAGGCTGCGGTCGGGCGGGAACCGCGCCGGCACCCACACCTCGGCGTCGTACGGGAAGCGGAAGCCGGGGGGCATCACGCCCACGACGGTGTAGCCGCGTCCGCTCAGCCGCAGCGTCGCGCCGACGACGTCGGGGCGGGCGCCGAACTGCCGCTGCCACAAGCCGTGGCCGATGAGCACCGCGCCCGCGTCCTCGCCGGCTCGCTCCTCGTCTGGCGTGAAGTGGCGTCCGGCGATGGGGCGCACGCCGAGGAGCCTGCCCCAGTTCTCCGAGACGAGCACGGCCGCGACACGCTCCGGGCCGCGCGCGCCCTCGAGGGTGTAGGCCGCCGGGGCCTGCGCCGCGACGAGCTCGAACGCCTGGACGTTGTCGCGCACCAGCTCGAACGTCGCGCCGAGCGCGCTGACGCGGCGGCGGCTGCCGTCGGGCGCCACCGAAAACTCCCGGACGCGCACCAGCCGCTCGCCGTCGGCAAACGGCAGCGGCCGGAAGTACACTGTGTCGACGACCGCCAGGATGGCGGTGCTGGCGCCGAGGCCGAGCGCGATCGTGGCGAGCGCCAGGGCGGTGAAGCCCGGCCTCGCCCGCAGGGCGCGCCAGCCGTCGCGCACGTCGTGACGGAGTTCGTCGAACCCGGAGGCGAGCCTGTTGTGCATCGGGCTTGCCTACCGCAACGCGCCCGCCGCGCCGTCGCGGCGCGGCTGCGGTGCAAGCGCGGACCCGCCCGACGCGCGCTCCGCGATCCCGACGAGATGATGCCGCGTGCGGACGATCAGCATGTCGCCCGCGACGGCCGGGGTCGCCATCGCCACTTCACCGAGCGGGTTCGACGCCAGCAGCTCGAACGTGCGCCCCGCGCGGACGACGAAGATCTCGCCGTCCTCGCTCGTGAAGTAGATCCGCCCGGCCGCGGCGATCGGCGAGGCGCTGAAGCCGCCCGCCGTGTCGCTGATGCGCTGCTGATAGAGGCGCTCGCCGGTTTTCACGTCGTACGTCGTGAGGATGCCGCGGTCCGTGACCGAGTACAGAATGCCGTCGTGCACGAGCGGCGTCGTCGTGTACGGCGATCCGCGTTCGATTTTCCAGGCCAGCGCCGCGGGTTCCTGCACCGTGCCGTCGAGGCCGGGGCGGAATGCGTAGAACGGCCGTCCGCCGGGCGGGTAGCCGCCCGTCACCACGATCAGATCGCCCGCGGCGACGGGCGTGACGACCTTGACCTGCGTCTCGTTGTCGGAGAACCGCCAGAGTTCCTTGCCGCTCGCGGGATCGTAGCCGCGGATGTACTTCCCCGAGTTCGTGACCAGTTCGACGCGCCCGCCGCGCCGGTGGATCACGGGCGTCGCCCAGGAGGGAAGTTCGTCGCGCTCGGCCTGCCAGACGCGCTTGCCCGTGGCCAGGTCGTAGGCGGCGAGGAACGACGCCTTGTGCCGGTCGTTCTGCACGATGACGAGGTCGTCGTGGATGATCGGCGAGCTGGCGGGACCCCACTGGTACGTCGGATCGTCGACGAGGCCGACGTCCATGACGCCGAGATCCTGCCGCCATCGCAGGGTGCCGTCCATCTCGAAGCAGAACAGCCCCTCGCTGCCGAGGAGCGCCACGATCGCGCGGCCGTTCGTCACCGGCGTCGCCGACGAATGGCTGGCCTTGACGTGGCGCTTCAGGCGCGGCACGCCGGTGTGGACGGTGCGATCCCACAAGACGGCGCCGGTTCTCGCGTCGAGGGCCAGGAGGCGCCACACGTGCGAGACCATGTCGTCCGCGGGATCGATACCGGCGTCGCCGGTGCGCACGGACGACTCGCCGCTGGCGGCGATCGCGGTCGTCAGGTAGACGCGGCCGTTCGAGACGATCGGGCTGGAGTGCGCGAGTCCGGGGATGGGCGTTCGCCAGGCGACGTTCCGCGAGGCAGGGACATCAAAAGTGACCGGCGGCGTGGCCGATGCCGGCGCGATGCCGGCGGACCCGGGTCCGCGGAAGGCGGGCCAGTCCTGCGCCGCCACGGCCGCGGCCGCCCAGACGAGCCAGACGCCCGCGAGCGTCAGCGCGGCGCGCCGGATGCGGCGGAGCCCGCCAGCTTCAGATTGCAAGTGATCGAACATGCGTCCTCCACGGCGCCCGGCCCGGCGTGCGGATTCGGACGGTGTCCGGATCCGCGAGCGCAGGACATCCCGCGCCGGCGCAATTGCAAAGCAATTTTCACCTTGGACGCACCCGCCGCGCAAATGGTTTTGTCAGGCGAGACGGCGAGGGTTCGCTGACGCCGATACAGCCCGACAAGCGCGTCATGCACGCACCTTTCGGGTCACCAGCTCGGAGGAGGTCGCGGGATTCGCCGGCGCCCCGCGCTTGACAGGGCCTCAGCCGGCTGGTACCGTCGTGGAAAATTACTTTCAGCAAACACGGATGCCGTCCCGGAAGTCGCTCCCAGACCTCAGCCGCCGCGAGCGGCAGATCATGGACGCCGTCTACGCGCTCGGCCGCGCCAGCGTCGCGGAGGTCGTCGACTACGTCGGCGAGCCCGACGCGCGCGATTCGGTGCGCGTGACGCTCGGGATCCTCGAGAAGAAGGGCTGGCTCGCCCACGAACGGGTCGAGTTCTGGAACGTCTACCACCCGACGGTGCCGGCCGGCACCGCGCGGCGCTCGGCGATGAAGCACCTGGTCTCCACGTTCTTCCGGAGCTCCCCGTCGAACGCGGTGCTGACGCTCCTGGATCTGTCCAAGGACCGCCTCACGGACGACGATCTCGAGGAGATCGCCCGCTGGATCGAGGCGCGCTCGGAGAAGCGCCGATGAGCGGTCCCCGGGCTCACGCGCGCCTCCCGCTGGCCGCCTGCCGCCGCAGACGACGCCCGGCGACCGGCCCACGACGGGCATGAAAGAATAATTCCAATCGAGGGATCCTCGCCGGCCCCGGCCGGGGCCGCCCGGCGCCTGCACCGCCACGATGAAAGAAAACTTTCAAACTCGGCGGCCTCGTGCCTAGGCGACCAGCGCGTGGCACCTCGAGCGCTTCGGGCCGTTCGCCGGCCTCGCCCCGGCAGAGCGCCGCCAGCTCGCCAGCGAGGGCCCCGGCATCGCCTTCGGCGAGCCGCTCCGGTGTTTCGGCCCGCGCCGCTCGTTCCGCGGCCGCGAATCGGCCGCTGGTCGGAGATCGCAGACTGTGACGGAGGTGATCATGTCCCTGCGCGAAGAACACGTCCAACGAGGACCGCGGGGTGCTCACCGCATTCGTGGAGAAGCGCCCGCTGGGGGCGACGGTCGTTCTCGACGCCGGCGAGACGACGTATGGCAGCTACTTCGTCAAGCGGCTGCCGTTCGTGGTGATCGTCGACACGGAGGGGAACATTTCGGCGTTCTCGCACCCCGCCAGGGTCTCCAGGGAGATGCTGCAGGCGGCCGCGACGCCCGGGGGATCCGCCCCTGGCGACCGGCCGGTGAGTCGGGTCGGCCGGCCCTCGGCCGGGATCGAACCGGACGAGCTGCGTTCCCCACGCGTCCTTGACAGCTCCATGCGCCCGTTTCATACAATAGGGCCGTGGAATGCCTATAAACCAGGCATGCAGTCGCCGTGCGCCGTCGGCCTCGCGGGCAGCCTCCGGCCCGGCACTGGCGCTGCTGCCGGCGACAGATTGACTTGATTGTAGGCAAAAAACGTCCGGTATTCGGGCGCGGTCTGCCGGCGGCCGGCCGTCCGGCCGCGCGAACGACGGCGACGCGTCGCGGATCCGCACATCACTCTCCCGTAAACGCGACGGAGCGCCGCCGACGGGGTCCGGAAATCCCAGCCCGCGCGGGCAGCGTCCGGCACGCCCGTTGCCTGCCCACTGTGCGGTTCGAGGAGATGTCGCCCCGATCGCGGCACATGCGGAGAGATCCCGATGACCCTGCGCGACAGCCTGCTCGTCGCCGCTGACTACGTCCTCACGCTGGTGTGGCTGAAGGCCACGCTGCTGATTCTGGCGTTCGCGCTGCTGCGCCTGCTCGCCGGGCGGCGCTCGGCCGCCACGCGGTCGGTCCTCTGGACGCTCGCCGCCGCGGGGCTGCTGGTGGTGCCGCTGCTTCAACACCTGCTGCCGCCTGCCGGCCTGGCGCTGGTCGGGTTCCCGGCATTTCTCTTCCAGCTGAGCCCGCTGGATCTGGCCCGATGGGCGGGAGCGCCGGCCCCCCTCCCGCCGGGAGGATCGCTCGGCAGGCTTGCCGGCATCCCGCTGGCGGCCTGGGTCGGTGCCCTGTGGATCGCGGGCGCCGTCCTGCTGCTGGGGCGCTTCGCGTGGCAGGTGCTGATCGTGAGGGCTGTCGCGCGCGCAGCCGAGCCCGCGCGCGACACCGCACTGCAGGCACGGCTCCATGCCTGTCGCACCGACCTCGGGCTGACGACGGACGTCCGGCTGGCGTGGAGCGGGGCGGTGTGGAGCCCCGTGACCTTCGGCTGGAGGCGGCCGGTCATCCTCCTGCCGCGCGAAGCTCGCGGGTGGCCGGACGCCTGGCTGAGCGCCTCGCTCTCGCACGAGGTCGCGCACATCCGGCGGGGCGATTACCTCGTGCTCGTGCTCACCGGGATCCTGCGCGCGCTGTACTGGCCCAACCCGCTCGTCTGGAAGCTGATGTCGATCGCCCGGGTGGAGCTCGAGCGCGCGTGCGATGATGCCGTGCTGCGCGCCGGGGTGAGCCAGGATCAGTATGCACGCCACCTCCTCGATCTCGCGGCGCAGCAGCGGGCCGCGCCTGCATCGGGCGCGCTGCCCATGGTGCGGAGGTCGGGCTTCCGCGTCCGCATGCGCGCGATTCTCGACGATGCCGCCGACCGCGCGCCCGCGAGCCGGCTCGTCCTCGTCGGAGCTGGAGCGCTGTGGTTCGTCCTGGTCTCGGGCCTGGGGGCGGGGGGGTTCTGGTACTGCACGGCCCAGAGCGGGGCGGCGCCGGCGGCGCCGGCCGTGGTGGCCTCTGGTGCGTCCAACGCCGGACCCTGACGGCCCCGTACGACGGCGCTCGGCGTCATCGCACGGAAGGCTCGGCCTCGCAAGGCAGGCGCGCAGCGCAGACCCGGCGCCCCGGCGCGCACGGCCGAAGGTCGAGTCCGGCAGCCCTGTCAGCGTGGCTGCCTGCGAATGACCCTCGCAATGCCTGTCACGACGTATGAGGCCTGGTCTGCGGAGCCTTCCGCCAGCACGATCTGCGCGTCGGCGTGCCTCGCGAAGAACCGCCCCGGCCCTTCGGCGAACCACTCGTAATCGCCGCCCGTCGTGCCCACCTGCACGAACACGCGGCCGTCGTCCACGCGGATGCGCAGGGTCAGCGGGGTTCCGGCGCCGGCGGGGTTCTCCGTCCGCCATTCGCCGGCGAGGCGCGTGAGATCGCCGGGATCCGGTGTCACGGCGGCCCGCTTGACCGGCACGTGAAACGGGCGGCCCACGAGCAGGGCGTTCCTGGCGTTCAGCAATCCGAACGTGCCCGCGCTGTTGCCGGTGTTGCCCAGGATGAGGCCGAGCACTTCACGATCCGGGTCGTACGACAGATGAGCGAAGTATCCGCCGATCCCGCCGCCCGACCACCACGTGCGGCCGAGGAGCGAGATGCCGTAGCCGAAGCCCGGTCCCCGGCGGCCGCCGCCCAGGTCCCTCATGGGGACGTGCGCCGTGCTCATGAGTTCGAGCGAGGCCTTCGAGATGACCTTGCCGGTGACGAGCGCCCGGAAAAAGCGGTGGACGTCCCCGACGGTGGAGAGGAGGTTCGCCATCCCGACGGCGTTGCTCATGTGGAACGGGTCGGCGTGTCTGAGCCCCGCGGACGTCTCGGTGAAGCTGCTCGCGCGACGATCGAGGATCGCCGACGGATCGTTGTGGCCCGTCCGCGCGAGGCCGGCGCGCTCGATGACTTCGCGCCGGACGTACTCGGTGAACGCGAGCCCCGCGGCGCGTTCGACGACGGCGGCGAGCAGGTGGTATTCGGAGTTGTTGGGACGGCCGACGGGCGGAGGCGTGCCGAGCGGCTCCTTCAGGATCACCGCGGCCAGCTCCTGCGTGCTGCGCGGGAGCGCCACGCTCTGCACGAACGCCGGAATCCGCGTGACGTCCTTCACGCCCGACTTGCCGATGAGCAGCTGATGTGCCGTGAGGGCCTGGTACGGCTCCGGCCAGCCGGTCATGTGCCGGCCGACAGGCGCGTGCAGATCGAGCCGGCCCCCTTCCACCAGGCGCAGCACGGCGGAGACCGTGAAGAGCTGCGAGAGGGCCGAGATGCCAAACCGCGTCTCAATGGTGTTCGGTACGTCGAACTCGGCGTTGGCCAGGCCGGCGGCGCCCTGGAACAGCACGGTCTCGCCACGTGCCACCAGGAACGCGCCGCTGAAGAGCCCTGTCTCCTCGTATCCCTTGAACAGCCGCTCGGCGTTCCGGGCGATCTCGTCGTCGGATGGCGGCGACGGGAGAGCGGAGGGCGCCTGCCTGGCGTGGGCGGCGGCAGCGGCGAAGAGCACGACAAGGATGAGAGTCGCGACACGGGTCATGAGTACCTCCGATGAGACGGCAGGGTGGCACGGGGCGCCGATCGATCTCGCGCCGGAAGATGCGAGGCGGACGGATGCTGAGCAGGCCGGACTGGCGCCTGACCGTTCGATCGGACCGGGCTTCCGCCGGCGGGCGGCCTGATGCCGTCCGCCCGCGAAGAACGCATCCTGCAATGGAAAATGGCAAAGCGCACCGATTTGCGGGCTCTTTTCCATTTACCATCCTCCATTGTCCTTTCAGGCCGGCGTCTTTTCGGCGGCCTGCTCACGATCGGTCCTGCTGTTCTCGCGCGCGCGGCGCTGTGGTGCGAACTCGGCGAGCTTCCGCAAGCGGACGGTCGGATCGCTGGCGACGTTGTGTCGCAGCCATCCGAGGTGTCCGGCGCCGAAGATGACCAGCAGCCGCTCGTCCGGCGCGTCGGCGAGCCGCACGACGTTGCTGGAGATCCGCATATTGCGGCGGAACCAGTCGGAGATCAGGTCGGCGCCTGCCCAGTCCGATGGCTCGCTGAAGTGCGCCAGCCGGTAGTAGAAGCCGACGTCCTCGGCGACGCGGTTGTCGGCGTTCATGAAGAGCAGCGTCTCGAGGACCGTATGGGAGGCGAGATGCGCAGTCGCGGCCTTGACCCACGCGTTGATCTCGCCCTGCAACGTCTCGAATTCCGTCTCGCGGCCGCGGGCCCTGGCGTAGGCGGCCAGGCGCGGAAATGGAAACTCGCCGGCGACATCCACCGGATACACCGTCTCGTGGCCGAGTTGCCTGGCCAGGCGGAAGCCGATCTGCTCGGTCTCGCTCCGGGTCAGCTCATGCCGGCCTGCGAGGTAGGCGGCGTAGCGCCCTGGCACGGCGTCGTTGCCGACCCGCGCTTCCACCGCGATCTTCGTGGGCCGAAACTTCTCGAGAACGGCGATGACCTCCGCGATCTCGGCCTGGCGCCCGGGCGCGAAGACATCGTCGGCCTGCGTGTTGAAGACGTCTCGTCCGGGGTTGGCCATGTGGTAGACGCCGAGCACCAGCACCTCGGCGCCGAAAGGCGGTGTCCGCGGGGATGGTGGCTGCGAGACGAAGAAAAACGGGCTGACGGCCCACAACATCAGAGCGGCGGCCGCCATCGTCAGGGATCGCATCGTCGGACCCTCACTCGCATCCTTGCGGCTCCGAACGTCCCTACCGGCTCTCGGAGATCCCGCGGCGAATCTCCTCGAGGTTCTCCTCGGTCACGCGCGCCGCGCCGTGGACGGCGTAAATCCGATCCGGATTCAAGCCGGATCGATCCAGCCACTGCACGAACCAGCGCATGACGGGCAGCCGCTGCCTGGGGGGCGAACTCCTCTGGCTCCATGGATCGAAGAGATCCGAGACGTAGAGGATTCGTGAGCCGGGCAGCCAGACGGCGAGCATGCCCTCGGAGTGCGGGTTCGGCCCGACGTCGATGATCCGCATCTCCATCTCGCCGTGGCGAAGGGTCGTGGCCTTTTCAACCACCTCGTACTTCAGGGCCGGCGGGGGAGCCGGATCGCGTCCCGCCAGCGACAGCGATCCGGCGAGCGTCCGCTCGACGACCGGGCGGGTCAGTCCGGCTCCGACGACGGTGGCGCCTCGCTCGACGAACGCGCGGACGCCGCCGGCGTGATCGTTGTGGTGATGCGACAGCACCACGTAGCGGATCGGCTTCTCGCCGAGACGGTGCCGAATCGCCGCGACATAGCGTTCGCCGAGTGCCGGCGACGGGCTGCGCGCCCAGTCGCGGGCGGGCAGTTCCTGGAGCTCCCACCAGCCGGCGGGCGCATCCACCGCGGCGACGAACTCGCCGAAGTCCACGAAGAGCATGTGGAACCCGGTCCGCAGGTTCGCGAGCAGGTGCACGCCCGGCGCCAGGTCGCGCACGTCGAACTCGGGCCTAGCGGCGGGAGTCCCGCCGCCGCTGCCGCTCGCGCCCCCCGCCGGTGGCGGCTCGACCGGCGTGGGCGGCGGCAGTTGCACCCCGTCGGGCGTGTCGAGCACGCCGCCGGACGGCGCCGCCGTCCGGCGGGTCCACCGCACCTCGCGCAGCCGCTCGTCGTCGACGTGAATGGTGTAGCCCGTCGGGTAGAGGCCGAGGCCGGGCACCTTCGTGTAGTCCTGGAAACGCCAGCGGATTGTGGCGTCTCCGCGCACGGGCAGGTCCGCGATCGATTCGACCTCGCGCAGCAGCCCCGTCTTCGGATCGAACAGGAGCGTGACGTGCGGGCCATCCGGGAACTGCCACGCCACCGCGTCGCGCGCCGCGCCGTCCACGGCGGCCGTGCCGAGGTGCCGCAGGGTCGTGGCGTGGGCCAGGACCTCCTTCAAGAGGGTGTGCGGAATCGTGCGCTCCACCGGGCGCTGGGAGGCGGGGCGGGACCAGGAGGCGCGCTGCGTTTCCATGTCGATGCGATACGTACCGTCCGCGCGGTAGTCGGTCCGCGCCCAGCTCGACGCGTCCGGGTTGATGGGGGCGCGCTCCTCGTGCACCAGACGGTCCGCCTCCGGCAGGATCGCGATGCGCTCGAGAACTGGATGCGTATCGCCCTCGAAGGGCCGCCGGCCCTGGAGGAGCGTGCCGAGGTCGAGTTCGCCCTCGCCGTCGAGCGCCAGGCCGCCCGCGCGCGCGATCGCGGCGTCGCCCCCAAGCGCCTCGAGCGCGCGCGCCACCGTGGCGCGCGCCATCCGGTAGCTGTTCAGGGTCAGCCCTTCCGTGGGGGAGTCGCCGGTAGCGGGCGCCTGCGACCGGGCGGGTGTCGCGCCCGCCAGCAGGAATCCCATGGCAATCGCATACGCCGCGGCTCGATGGAACACTCGAACTCCTTCCCGGGGTGCGGCAGGAGGATGCCCTGACCACCCGGACAGAACAGCCGCCCGAGCGGGCGCGGCGTCGCCGACCCGCTGCCCGGGCTGCCTGGCACATTCCGACTACATTGTCGTCGAGTCGTCCGGCCTTCCTCGGCCGAGCCGTCTCCGGGTGCGGCCGGGTCGGCCGGTCGACACTCGGCCGCGCGCCCGCCGGTGACCACCCGTGGCGCGGCTCGCGCCTGGCGTGACGGCCGCACGCGCGGAGGCGGAGATACATGCGATTGCCATTCGAGCGGAGAAAGCGCGGGCGCACGCCGCACAACCCACTTCTCGCAATTTCGTCACGCCGCTCGACCGGTATCTCGAGGCCGGCTGGCGGCGGCCGCTCGCGCTCCTCTTCGGCGCGGCGCTGGTCGTGCTGCTCATCGCCGGCAGCAGCTTCAGCGTGGCTCGCGCTCGGCGCCGATCGCGCGTTGATCGCCAGGCGCAATCGCCCGATCCGTCCCAGCAGCGGATCGGCGGTCATGGCGTGAAGGGCATGCCCGAGGGGATTCACCGGCCCTTCAGGAGAGCCCCGGCGATGACCTTCCGCAGTTCGTCGTCCCGGGCCTTGCCATCGGCGAGCGCCATCGTCGTTCGGCGGGGCATGCGGAGCAAACCGTTCGGCGGCATGCCAAGCTCGAGATCCGCAACGAAGGACAGGTCGAGGAACGACGAACCCGGGGAGACGACGGCATGGCCGCGGACGCTGCCGGCCAGCGCATACATCCCGACGTATTCGAAGTCGTAGGCCAGCCAGTCGAGCGCCTTCATCCGTGCGTTGGCTTCCAGGAGCAGCGCCACGGGATCTGGTGCGCGCCGGGCCTGGGCTGCGGGAGGTGGCGCGGGTTTCCAGGCGCTCGGGGAGACCGCGCTCAGCGGGCCCAGCAGGGCGCACCCGAGGGCGACCAGGACTCGTGCGAGGCGAGAACGCATTGACTACAATATAGTCTGAACAGCCGATCACCTGCAATTGCCCGCCGCCGGTTCCGCACGCCGGACAGTTTACGATCTCGAGCTCGCTCAGCGGGACGGTGCGAGCCGCAGGTCGCATGCCGATCGATGCCCGCCTGTGGCTCACACGTCGTCGTGGCTACTTCTTGTCGCCGGTGGTCCCCACTGGTCCGAACGGCTGTGAGTTCACCCACATTTCAGCGGATTCCGCCCAGGAGCCACTCACAGTTTGCAGTCGAGGCGCCAGACCCTAGCGGTCCTGGGCATGATGTGCGGTAGTTTAGATGAGAGCCGACCGTCGTTCGGAGGAACTGCCGATGCCGAGCGCCAGGACGTTTCTGCGGCCGAACACCGCCAGACGCGCCGACGCAGGCGAGGAACACTACTGCACTCGTGGACGTGCGAAGGAGATGACGCGATGCGGAGACTGTCGATCGGGGGAGTGATCGCGGTGTTCGCGCTTCTATCCGGCTGTGGTCGCGATCCCGGCCGTGACGTCAAACCATTGGCCGATCCACTGACGGGCGAGGCGGCGCCAGGGGCCGCACCGCTCGAAGACATTCCCCTCGACAAAGTCCGCAAGAGCCAAGC
>Ga0299914_10003633_pt1 | contig 10946 bp, 10 predicted proteins | sample RVTome_10_FD_201361 | JGI IMG/M metagenome (GOLD analysis project Ga0299914, IMG submission 201361) | Soil microbial communities from uranium-contaminated site in the Upper Colorado River Basin, Wyoming, United States - RVT153D57 (version 2) ... | reverse complement strand
CATGGCGCTCTACCGCGCCGCCGGGGCGATCTTCGAGTCGGCGCGCATCGAGAACGACCTGGCGCTGGCGTACCTGGCCACCGGCCAGGTGGAGCGCGCTCGCGAGCTGGTCGCTGACGCACGACAGCAGATCGAGGAGACCGGGGACGAGCGCTGGATGGCGGCCGTGGTCGACACGGAGGCCCAGGTTGCGCTCGCGGCAGGCGAGATGGACGACGCCCTTCGCCTGGCACGCGCGGCACGCGAGCACGCGAGCCGCAGCGGGAACGAGTTCGGCGGGCTGATGGCCATGCTGACCGAGGCGCGCGTCCTTCGACGCTCGGGCCGTGCCGCCGAAGCCGAGGAGCGGTTTGGCGAGGCCGCCGCGATCGCGCGCGAGAGCCGGGCTCCGAACCGCCTGCGAGAGGTTCTGAGGGAATGGGCGGACCTCCGGGCGGAGTCAGGGGATCACCGGGGCGCATACGAGCTGTCAAGTGAGGCGCTGTCGGTCAACTGAGTGTTGACAGGTGCGGTACGGGGACCGTAGTCTGTCGGCCGACGAGTCGGATGGGCACGCCGACTTGCCTGCAGGGATCGGAGATGGGGCACGTCTCCGATCCCTTCCCATTTGTGGCCCCGATTCAGGGAGCCTGGGAGGGGGACGCGAGCGGCTCCACGAGCTCGAAGCTGCCCTCGGCGATCGGCTCCGCGGCGGGGTCCAGGTAGATCAGCATCTCGTAGGCCCCCGGACCGAAGACGTCGAACAGGTTCGCCGCCGGGACCGTGAAGCCGATGTTCGCCGGGGCTCCGGGGATCGACTGCGGATCCACCGGCTCCTGGACGACCTCGGCCGGGCCGCCGCCGGTGCGCCGCACCGCGACGTAGACGGTCGATGCCGGATCGGCCCCGGTCACCGAGTACGCGAACGTATCGCCGCGCACGAAGCGCGCTGTCGCGGTCCCCGGATCGACGAGGCGCTGCGGGCCGAGTGCCGTTCCGAACACGATCGCCAATCGATCGGCTGCGGCGCTCGCGCTCGCGCTCTGAAGCGGCGCCGTTCCGTCCGCGTTTCCGCCGAAGATACGCACCGCCCCGGCGATCACCAGGACCAGCAACAGCGCGGCGAGCCATCCGCCGATGAGCCGCGCGCGGGGCGAGAGGTCCAGCCGCCGGTCACCGCCGCGCGGGCGCGCCATCGGATTCGATCGGAGCTGGCGAAAACGCTGCCGCATCGGCCTACGCCCGCTCGGTGGCTGCGGTGCTCATCTGCACCATCCACTCTAGCCGGGCCGAGCCGCTACGATGGAGACCGGATGACACGCCGCCTCTTCATCTTCGACGATCCGGATCGGTTCGTGGCGGGCACGATCGGCACACCCGGCGAGCGAACCTTCTTCCTCCAGGCCCGCAAGGGAAGCGCCCTCGTCAGCGTGGGCATCGAGAAGGTCCAGGTCGCCGCGCTGGCGCAGCGACTCGACGACCTCCTGGAAGCCGTCGAGGCTCCTGCGCCCTCGGAGGCAGCCGACGAGCACGGCCTCGAGGAGCCGGTCGTCGAGCTGTTCCGTGTGGGCGCCATGGCCCTGGCGTGGGATGCCGGCAGCGAGGCGGTCGTCATCGAGGCACAGACGCCGACCGAGGACGGCGAGTACGCGGAGCTGCCGGACGATGCCGACGACGGGCCGGACCTTCTCAGGGTGCGCCTCGACGCGTCCCACGCGCGCTCCTTCGCTCGCCGCGCCGCGGCGCTGGTGGCGGCCGGTCGCCCGGCGTGTCCCTTCTGCGGCGAACCGCTGGATCCGCAGGGCCACTTTTGCCCGCGGGGCAACGGGCAGCTCAACTAGGTGGCGGAGCCGCAACCGGAGCCTCCACTGCGCGTCGACTGGTTGGGGGCGGGTGACCTGCGCGACGGTCTCCCGGGACGCCTGGGCCTGACGTTCCTGCCCGGCAAGCGCGGGGCCTCGATGCGCTATCCGGGGCGCGTCTACCGCCGTGAGCTCGACGCTGACCTCGCAACGCTGCGTGACCTCGGCGTTCGCCGGCTCCTCCTGCTCGTCGAGGACCCGGAGCTTGAGCGTTGGGGGGACCCCGAAATCGTCGAGCGCGCCGCGTCCGCCGGCGTGGTGATCCATCGGTGGCCGCTGCCGGACGGCACGGCACCGCGCCACGCAGGCGAGATGGACGAGATGATCGGCATCCTCACGGCTGCCCGTGCCGAGGGGGACGTGGCGGTGGCCTGCATGGGTGGCGTGGGCCGTACCGGGACCGTGGCCGCCTGCGCGCTCGTGTCGGCGGGCTGGCCCGCGCCTGCGGCGATCTCCCGGGTACGGGAGGTCCGGCACCCGACGGCCATCGAGACGAATGAACAGGTGTCGTTCGTGGAGGCGTACGAACGTCATGTATCGCGCCGGGCGGGATCGGCTAACGTGGCGCCGTGAATGAGCGATGGGTCTGCAAGCGCTGCTTCGCGGACAACGAAGGAACCGTCTCTGCCTGCCACAAGTGCGGGCTCATCCGGGGCGCCGAATCGACCCCCACCGACCAGGCCGAATGGTCGGCGCAGGCACAGGCTGCTTCCGGCGGGGCGCCGCCGCAGGCAGGCTGGACGAAGTGGCTTCGCCTGTGGTGGATCCCGGCACTCGCCGTTGCGCTGGTCGTCGGGTACTTCGTGAGCGTGGGCACGAAGGCCGTGGATGAGATCCAGGCCGGCGACTGCTTCAACGTGGGTGACGAGGTGGAGATCAGTGACGTCAACAGCGTGGCGTGCACCGAGTCACACCTCTACGAGGCCTTCCACGTCCAGGACTTCCAATCTACGAGCTTCCCGACTGACCCGGAGATGGACGCCATCTTCGCCTCGATCTGTACGGACCCCTTCGAGGCGTTCGTCGGCACCGCGTATGCGGACTCCCAACTGTGGGCGACGATGATCACACCGTCCTCGTCATCCTTCAGCGATGGCGATCGAGGGTACATCTGCGTTCTCTACGAGCCCGACCCGGCCGACCCATCGCAGGCCGTGGCGGTCACCCGATCCATGGCAGGGACAAGCCGCTAGCCCTTGGGCGGCCGAGGCCGGCTCGCGAGCTCCGCGAACTGGCAGAGGGCATTGGCCAGGCGCATCTGCTCCGGTGTTCGCGCGCGGACCCGGAGGAGCGCCGGCTCCGCGACCACGACTGAGACACATCGCGCTCGTGATGTTGCGACATTGAGCCGGTTCCGGGAGTAGAGGAAGTCCATGCCCCGTGGCGCGTCCTCGGGAGTGCTGCTCGTCATCGAGTAGATGCTCACCGGCGCCTCCTGGCCCTGGAACTTGTCGACGGTGCCGACCCGCGCCTCCGGTAGCTCGCGGGCAATGGCCCCCACCTGGGCGTTGAAGGGCGCCACGATGAGGACGTCGCCGTAGCCGAGCGGGTGGACAGCTCCGTCGCGATCCGTCCAGGTCGAGCCGCTCTCGACCATCGCGCGCACCAGCGCGGCGACAACGCGTGCCTCCTCCGTCGACTCGGCGTCGTTCCCGATATGCGCCACGGGCAGCATCCGCAGGCCGTCGCCGCGCATCGGCTGCGGGCCATTGAGTCGTTGGCGCTCGAGTCCGTCGCGCGATGCCAGACGTCCCTCGTAGAAGGCGGTCGAGGTGAAATCGGTGATGCTCGGATGGAGCCGCCAGGTGTGCTCCAGGAAGAGGCCGAGTTCGTCCGGCATGGCGTCGTGGTCGCCGAGGAGGTGCGCCAGCGCCGAGCGATCCGCACCCGGCGGGTGCGAGCCCTGGAGCGGCTGGTCGAGCTGCTGGGGATCCCCGAGCAGGACGATCGAGCGCGCACCGCCCGACATGGCGAGGACGTTGGCCAGCGACATCTGTCCGGCCTCGTCGACGAACAGCACGTCAACGATGCCTTGGCTGGCCTCCGGCGACCAGGCCCACGCCGTCCCGGCACCGACGTTGTAGGTGCCCTCAAGCAGTCCCGACTGCAGCTCGGCGTTGCTCTTGGCGGCGATCATCACCCGATCGTCCTCGACGACTGCGGCGCCCTCGTTGGCCCGTTGCACCGCCCGGACCTCGACCGAATCGTCGGTGACCTCGAGGACCTTTGCGAGCAGGTTGCTGATGACCTTGTGGCTGTTGGCGGTGATCCCGACGCGCTTCCCGGCCGCCAGGAGGCGATTGATCATGTGCGCACCGGCGTGGGTCTTGCCCGATCCCGGCGGCCCCTGGATGGCAAGAACACCCTCGCCGAGCGTCAGGACCAGGCGGCAGGCAGCTTCGAGCTCGTCCTCGTCTGGCTGGCGCAGTCGCGCGCCGTCGCCCTGGCCGACCGATGGCGGGCGCCGCAACAGCAGGTCGCGCGCCGCGCGCCACGGTCCGGGCGCGTCGATCCCGTGCTCTGCTACCCACTCGCCGAGGCGCATCAGGGCTGCTCGTTGCTCGCGGTCGTTGAAGATGTTGAGCGGGATCAGGGCCTCAGGGTGGGGAGGGTCGACGTCGGCCGGCCAGTCCAGGTCAACGATCGACCGGGCGTCGTCGACTCCGACCAGCTCGGCGCGGACCTTCCACTCGCTCCACTTCGCGTCCGGCTGGTCGCGGTAGAGCGCCGGATCGTACAGGTCGCCCCTGCCGATGTCATGCTCCTGCGGCGCGAAGGCGTAGCGCCACCGCTGCCGCAGGAAGCGCGCCTTCGGCGTGGGCTTTCGAGGCTCGCCGACCGGTCCGACGACTTCGAGCGGACCGAGCGCCTCACGGTCCCCGGCGATGTCGGTCAGGTCCATTCCCAGCCGGTTGAAGAACTCCCAGAAGGCGACCTTCGCCTCGCGCCGATGCCACGGCAGCAGCTGCGCGAGCAGCCACCGTGCCTGGGGCTCGCCGTCCGGCCGCTCGGCCGGGTCGTCGGAGACCCCGGCGGTAAGCCGGGCGGCGACCTGCTGAACGCGCTCGTCCGCTTCCCGCAGCTGCGCCGGCGCGTCGGCGGATCGCGGCGCCGGGCGCGGCACCTCCTGTCCGGTGCGATCGGCCAGGGCGATCCGCTCGGACTCGAGCCAATCCCGCAGCCGGATCGTGCTCAGCACGTCATCGCGGTTGTACGCCTCGATGGACTGCAGGATGTCGGAGCTGGGCCGGTCGCCCTCGCCGAGCTCGAGCCACTCCTCGAACTCGACGATGCTCGAGCCGGCATCCCTGAGCCCCTCACTGCGCGTGAAGTCGTACAGGGCCTCGATCTTCTTGATCGAGTAGCTCTCGACTGACGCGCGCAGCCCCTGGCGGACGGCGCGAAAGAGGTCGACGAGCACGCCGCCGCGGAGGAGGCGGTCGACCGCGTCCTCCCGCGTGCCATGCCTTCCCATGAGCCGTTTGAGGGCCGTCGCCTCGTACTGGGCGTAGTGGTAGACATGCATCCCCGGGTGCGCCTCGAGCCGCTCGGTGATGAGGTCGACCAGCCGCTCGAAGGCACGCTTCTCCCCGGCCAAGCTGACATCCGAGGGGCGGTCCGGGTCGAATGACCAGATCGCGGTGAACGTGCCGCTCGCCTCCATCACGCCGAAGAGATAGTCGACTCCGTCGTCGAAGGCATACGGGTCGCCCTCGAGGTCGAGGAACAGGTCGCCCGGATCCGGCTCGGGAAGGGTGGCAAGACCGCGTTCCGGCTCAATCGGTGTGCCGGGGGCGGGGAGCAGCAGCTCGTGGATCGGCTTGGGGAGGCCTCGACCCTCGACCTGGATCCGTGCCTGCTCTCGGACCCGCTCGACGCTGGCGGCGCCGGCCCCATCCAGCGGCGGATCGAAGGGAATCGGCGCGGCGGCCAGGCGCTCGACGGTGTCGAGCTCGCGTGCCGTCAGGGCCTTGCGCTGGCGGGCCGTGATGCCGGCGACCAGGGAGAGGTGATCGTCGGCGCGGCGCCTCTCGGCGCAGACTTGCGCCCAGCGGCAGACGTCACAGTGCTCGACAGGTTCGGGGTACGTGCCCTCCGGGGGGTACGTGGGCGCAGCAACGTCGCCGAGGACCGTCTCCTCGAATCTGCGCTTCGCCGCACGGTAGTAGGCCATGTAGTCGTCGACGCGCAGCGTCACCGTCTCGCGGGCGCTGCCGCCCAGGGCGACCTTCATCCGCTCCGGCAGGACGCGCTGGATGCGCTCGAGCTGCTCCACGTACGAGCAGATCTGGAGGACCGCGCCGGCCTTCACGTGGCGGGCCAGCTTCGTATCGGCCACCTCGTAGTGGTATGGGCCCCAGACCGATGGCCGCTCGGGAGACTCGACCCGAAGCAGGAAATCGGCGTAGCCGAGCCACCGGCCGTCGAAGAAGGCCGCCTGGAAGACGACGTCGGCGCCCGTGGCCATGGCCGCGATGGTCTCCTCAGCCTGGCGCCTGATCCGCTCGCCCCGATCCGCGTTGTCGTCACGATCGATGGTGACGACCCTCGAGCGCTCTCCGCGGAGACCCTCGAGGTACCGGGCCTCGTGCTGGAGGCCGCGCTTGCGGATGATGTCGAGCTCGCGGTCCTCCCTCGTCGGTCGCTTCACGAGGTCCGCCAGAGCGGCGCGCTCCAGTGCGGTGAGATGCTCACAGGCGAGATATCCGACGAGGTCGGTAGCGGAGAAGACGGGCTGGCCGTCGATCAGCTGCATCGGTCAGCCGAGGGTAGCAACAGGACGCGACAGCTTGGGTGTCCCGGCGTTCACGTGCCGTCCGACGCCGATGGCTCCGGCTCCGGCACCCGTTCGACGACCAGGGTCCAGCTGCAGTCGGAGGCGACGCCCAGGAAGACCTGTCCGCGGACACCGAGTGCGTCGAAGGAGTTCGGCTGCAGCGTCCCGGGAACCAGGTCGTTGCCGACGGTGGCGCGGATGGCCGGCACCGGCTCGGCGGAGCCGGCCGCGAGGCTGACGGCGAAGGCGCAGCGCACGCGCTCCGGATCCGTCGCGATCCAGCGGATGGCGTAGTCATCCTCGCCACTGATGGTGATCGGTCCGAACTCGGCGTCGCCGGTCTGTGCGAACGAGGCAACGAACCGTGATGTCGCGTTCGACTCTCCGGTGGTGCGCAGGAACGGATCGGGTTCGTAGCCAGCGGCGATCCAGCCCTCGTCGAAGCCGGGCTCGGCGGTGCTGGCATCGGTCACCAGGTACCAGCCGAAGCCGGCCTCCACGATCGGCCCCATGACCACCTCGAGCCTCGCGTCGCGCGGCAGAAGGCCGGCCACCACGCCGCTGGTAGTTCCGGGCCGCTGGCGGACGCGCAGGCCGTCGATCTCGGTGGCGACGAGCTCGCCGGCGGTGAAGCGGGGGATTGCCGCGGGATCGGGCGTCGGATCGGGTGTCGGTGTCGGGGTCGCCGTGGGCGCGGGCGTCGGCGTCGGAACCGGCGTCGGAGTCGGGGAGGGCGTCGGCGTCGGCGTGGCCGGCGGCGGGAAGGTACATGCGGTCACGAGGACCGAGATCAGGAGCGGCAGCGTGACGCGACGGGTCCCCACGCACCCAAGGGTAGCCGCTCAACGATCGAGGCGAGGCACCTCCGAGGCGAGCAGGTCCGCGATCTCGCGGGCGTTGGTGGTGCCGTAGTTGGCGTAGCAGTTGTTCATCAGCACGTGGATCTCGGGCACCTGGTCGGCGGCGTCGCGGATGCGCGGGATCCACTCGGCCAGCTCATCGGAGTCGTAGAGGTAGCGGAATCGCTCGACGACCGGGATGCCGGACTTCTCCCACGTCTCGGTCCGGCGCCCGTGGAAGCGCACGACCGCCATCCTCGGCGAGGTGACCACCGTCATCGGCGGGACCGACGACTTGGTGCCCGGTGGGGCATCCACCATGACGAACGGGATCTCGTACTTCTCGAAGAAGCGCAGCGTCCGGTCGACGTTCTTCTCGTTGAACCAGCTGGCGTGGCGCAGCTCGACGGCGAACGGCGTGTCGCCGAGACGCTCCTTCGCCTTCACGATCTCGTCCCGCGACTCGCTGGTGGGGAAGAACCAGCGCGGGTACTGGAGAAAGACGGCCCCGAGCTTTCCCGACGACCGAAGCGGCTCGATGCCGTCGAGGAACCTGGCCCAGATCTCGTCCTCGATCTCGCCCGGCAGGTCGCGCGCGTACACCCGCTTCTGGTCGAGCAGCTCGGCCGGGAGCGACTCGCGGAGATCCTTCGGCAGGCGCTTGACTTCCGACGGCTGCCCGGTCATCAGCGCATGGGCCTTGATGTCGAAGGTGAAGTCCGGCGGCGTGCGCTCGTGCCACAGCTCACCGGTTCGCCGTGCCGGCAGCGCGTAATACGTCGCATCCACCTCGACGAGCGGAAACTGGTTGGCGTAGTACACGAGCCGATCTTCCGCCGTGGCAGCATCCGGCGGGTAGAAGACGCCCGGCGCGGTCATGGTCGGATCGGTCCACGACGCGGTGCCGATGCGGACGCTGGCGCCGCCGATGCGGAGCGGCGACCTCGGCGCCGCCGCAAGAGCCTCGCCGCGTTTGCCGGCGAGCTCTGGACCGGGATCGTGCGGGCTTTCCTGGGTCATCGGTCCATCCTAGGATCGAAACCTGACGGGCCGTGTCAGGTTTGAGGCAATCGGGACCTCTGTGATGCCCGGTTCTCGTCATCTGACGCGTATGGGGGCATTAGCGGGATTTCGCGACGTCGCGAGCCCGGTTTCGTGCTCAGCCGACCGCGGTCATCGGCCAAGTGGCCGGCTAATGTCCCGTGGGGTGTCATCTGACCAATCCGGGGCGTTCGAGCGGGCCAGATTCCCGTGGAGTGAGCGTTGTCCGCTGTCACGAGCCGCGAACGGTCAGATTCGGCCGCTGGTGCTCACCGGGTGGGAATCTGTCCTCTTCGTGGGCCCGATCCACGCATAACGCCCACCAGGTGGGAATCTGGCAGGTTCGAGGCGGTTCGACTGCGCCAGCGACAGAACGGGCTACCCCTGGCCGAGGGCGCGTCGGACCGATGCGGTGGAGAGCACGGCCATCACCAGGGTCGGGAGGGCGAAGCCGGCGAGCATGGCCGGGTGCCAGGTGGCGCTCAGGATGGCGACGCCCGTGCCGATGGCCAGCAGGACCTGGAGGATGGCGGCCATGGTCCATGCGGACGGACGACGCCGGCGTGCGCCGCGCGACGCGAAGGCCGCGAAGATCGCGAAGAGGACGGCCCCGCCGGCGGCGAAGCGGACGGTCGTCTCGTCTGGGCCATCGGCCGGGGAGCTGCCGATTTCGGCCGCGAGCATGCTGAGGAAGATGGTGAGCACCAGCCCTCCCACCGCCTCGGTGAGCAGCAGGGCCCGCAGGAGGGTCAGCATCGGCCGACCGGCAGATGCTCGTGGGGCGCTGGATGCGGTGGGGGATTGGGCGTTCATCTGCGGTCGCAGCCTACGTCATTCGCCCTTTGCGTGCCGCTCGATGACGCGCCGAGCCAGCCGCAGGGCCTCGTCGCGAACCTCCGGCGGGTCGAGGATCTCGAGCCGGCCGCCCATCGCCACCATGCGGGCCGGCACCTCCTCCGGCCAGTCGACCGCCATCCGCAGGTGGTACCACCCGTCGGCGTCCTGGCCGTCGAGCCGCTCGGCGCGCCGCAATGCCCGCTCACCGACGAGGTCGGCCAGCGCACCCAGCGCGTCCGGGTCGACCCTGACGGTGACGATGACGCTCGGCGTCGCCCGCTCGTAGGCCGCGATCGAATCGGTCCAGTGGGTCGGCAAGTCGAAGTCGGCGGGCCGGACGAACGTCTCGCCGGTCGGCTCGGCGGCCAGGACACGGCGCGCGCGGTAGGTCCGCACCTGGCCGTCCGCGCCGGCGACCACGTACCAGATCCCGGCCTTGAGGACGAGCCCCAGTGGATCGATGATCCTCTCGACCCCGGCGTCCCCGCGCCGATAGGTGATGCGCAGGCGCCGCGACTCCCAGACCGCGTCGGCCAGGGCCGCCAGGTGCGGAACCGACTCGCTGGCGTGGAACCATCCGGCCGCATCGAGGTGGAATCGCTCCACCAGGCGCGAGGCTCGCGCGCGCAGCTCGGTCGGGAGGGAGGCGAGGACCTTCAGGCGGGCGGCGGCGACGACGGTGCCCAGGCCGAGCTCGGCCGCCGGCCCGGGCAGTCCGGAGAGGAAGAGCGCCTCCGCCTCGTCGCCGGTGAGGCCGGTCAACCGGGTCCGGTAGCCGTCGACCAGCTGGATGCCCCCGTGCGGTCCGCGCTCGGCGTAGATCGGCACCCCGGCGGCGCTCAGCGCGTCGACGTCGCGGTGGATGGTGCGCTCGGAGACCTCGAGCTCCTCCGCCAGCACGGCCGCGGTGATGCGGCCTCGCGCCTGGAGGAGGAGGAGGAGCTGAACGAGGCGAGATGCTCGCATGGGCGCCGAGGATACGCCTGAATTGACGACAGGAAGCGTCAGGTATTGGAGCCGATGAAGGCCGCGACCTCGTCGAGAGCCTGATCGAGTGCCGGCGCGAGCGTGTGGCCGAGGCCGGGATACGTGACGAGCGTGGCGCGCGGGAGGAGGCCGACCGCCCTGCGCAGCAGGTCGATCCGTGCGAATGGGTCCGACTCCCCGGAGAGGAGCAGCACCGGGCATTCGATGCGTGGCCAGTGCGCCGTTCGCTCGACCCACGCCTCGTGCCGCCCCGGAGCGTGGAGCGGGTACGAGAAGAGGACGACGGCCGCCGGACGTACTTCGGGCGCGATCAGCGAGGCGACCCGGCCACCGAACGACTGCCCGCCGATGACGAGGCCGCTGGCATCGGCTCCCGTCGCCTCGCGGTAGACCGGCAGCGCGCGCTCCACCGCGCCCTTCGGCAGCGCCACGAGCTCGACCACGAGACCGCGCTGCACGAGCCCGCTCCGGTGGGCGCTAAGCCGTTCGATGCCGCCCGAGGCGCCGGGCGCCAGCAGGATTCGGGTCGCACTCACTCGCCGAGGATACGGCCAACGTGCGGTCGCCCGAGTACCCTATGAGCATGACGAGCGAGAAGATCGCCAAGAGCGAGGCCGACTGGCG
>Ga0299914_10003632_pt1 | contig 10946 bp, 10 predicted proteins | sample RVTome_10_FD_201361 | JGI IMG/M metagenome (GOLD analysis project Ga0299914, IMG submission 201361) | Soil microbial communities from uranium-contaminated site in the Upper Colorado River Basin, Wyoming, United States - RVT153D57 (version 2) ... | reverse complement strand
GTTCTGCGGCGCGACCTGGCCGTCGAGCTTGACCAGCACCTCTCCGCTGGAATTGATCGTGACGTCGATAGCGTCCGGCGGAACGGTGATGTTCGGGTCGAGCGCGAAGCCGTCCACGGTGACGATGTTGCCTTCGTCGCTCAGCTGAAAGGCGCCGGCCCGGCTATAGGCGGTCTCGCCGTTGGGCAGCGTGATCTGGAAATAGCCCCGGCCGTTGATCGCCGTGTCCAGGCTGTTTTCCGTCAGCGTCAGATTGCCCTGGGTGGTGATGCGGTAGACCGCGGCGGTCTTGACGCCGAGGCCGAGCTGCACGCCGACCGGGACGAGCGAGCCGTCGTCGGCGGATTGCGAGCCGGTCCGGCGCAGGTTCTGATAAAGCAGGTCCTGGAACTCGACGCGCCGGCGGGTATAGGCCGTCGTGTTCATGTTCGCGATATTGTGGGAAATGACCTCAACATTGAGCTGTTGAGCCAGCATTCCCGTGGCGCCGATGCTGAGTGATCGCATTCTGTGTTATCCGTTTTCCGTCATCTGTTGCGACGTTCGCCTATCCCGGCGTCCAAAGTCCTGCCGTCCTAAGCCGTGCGTGCCGGGCCGACGATCTGGCCAATTGCCCGGCGGATTCGCTCATGCTCGTCCTGCAGCACCCGCTGGTTCGCGGCGTAGGCTCTGTGAACCTCGATCATGTTGGTCACTTCCTGGATCGCGTTGACGTTCGATTGCTCGAGCATGCCCTGCAGCACGCGCGTCCGCTCCGCAGGCAGGGGCGGCGCGCCCGCCGCGTACAGATTGTTCGCCTCGCGCCTCATCGCGCGCGGATTGTCGAAGGCCACGACGCCGATGGCGCCGACCACTTCCGTGCCGGCCGACACGGTTCCGTCGGGCGCGATGCTGATATTGGCCGTGCCGGGCGGAATGACGATCGGCTGGCCGGCGGCGCTCAGGACGGGGTGGCCGAGCTGGTTGGTGATCTGCCCGTCCGCGTCGAGCTGAAAGCGTCCGGAACGCGAATAGCGCTCGCCGTTCTCGGTCTGAATCGTGAAGTAGCCGTCGCCGGTAAGCGCCAGGTCGAGAGGATTGTCGGTCTTGGTCAGCGGCCCATCGCGGAGATCGCGCATCATGCCCATGTCCTGCACGAAGGAGAGCGGCGCGTCCTTTTGCGGGCGGACCAGATATTCGGTGAACATCATCCGCTCGGCCTTGTAGGCCGGCGTGTTGACGTTGGCGATGTTGTTCGCGATTGCGTCCATCTCGCGCTTCAGCGCGACTTGGTGCGATAGAGAGATGAGCCAGGGGGTTTCCATTACCGACGTAATCCGTGTGCGATCGGATCTACCGGTGCAGGCGCCGTGCCATGCAGGATAGCTATGCGTTTCAATACGTTATGGCGCCGTTCCGGCCGGCCGTCGGCGCGCCCCTGCCCATTCTTGCAGGCTTTGCCCGGCAGTTATTGCCTTTGGTGCGGTGCGTCGCTGCGCCTATCGTGCAGAAGTTCGAGCCGGAGAGTCTGTATTGCAGAATATTTATTGAGGCGTCGGCATGTAATTTCAGGATATGGAGTGGTGCAGTTGTGGGTAGCTTTGGGTTTTATTTGTTGATTAATCATTTTCATATTTGTTAAATTCTCCGCGGTTCGGCTAGGCCGATGTATGGATTGGTTCATCGATGCCAACAATGAGCGCGGATCTTTCGCATGACTGACGAAGCGGATCCGGCGGCGGAAGAGGGCGCAGGCGGCGAGTCCGGCGCCGAAGGCGAAGGCGGCCAAGACTCCGGCAAAAAATTCAGCAAGAAAAAGCTGATCATCTTCGGCGCGGTCGGCCTGGTCGTGGTGCTGCTCGGCGCCGGCGCCGGCGTCTACTTCTCCGGCCTGCTCGGCGGTTCGAAAGATGCGGAGCAGATGGCGAAGGAGAGCGAGGAAGCCGCGGCCGTACCGCCGGCCGCCGCGCATTACCTCGACCTCGACGAGATGGTGATCACGTTGGGCGGCGTCGGCCGCAAGTCGAGCTTTCTCAAGATGCGGCTCAGCCTCGAGCTGCGCAACGCCGAGGACGAAGCGCGCATCAAGGCCATCATGCCGCGGATCGTCGACAATTTTCAGGTGTTCCTGCGCGAACTGCGAATCGAAGAGCTGCAGGGTTCGCAGGGCCTGTATCGCGTGAAGGAAGAGCTGCTGGCGCGCGTCAACTCCGCGGCCCATCCGACGAAGGTGCGCGACGTGCTGTTTCGCGAAATGCTTGTGCAGTAGCACGCCGCGCGTCCGCCGGGCGGCGCTGACGCGGGAATCGAGGGCAGGGTAATGGCGGACGAGATCAAGGAAGGCGAAGGCCAGGGAGCCGAAGCCGAGGACGCCGAGAAGGGCGACGACGACCTCGCTGCCGAGTGGGCGGCGATGGCCGACGGCGACGGCGCCGGCGATGCCGAAGGCCCTGGCTCTGCGCGCGTTCTGAATCAGGACGAGATCGACAGCCTTCTCGGTTTCCGCGAGGGCGGCGACGAGGCGTCCGAGAAATCAGGCATCGAAGCCATTATCGACAGCGGCATGGTGTCGTACGAGCGCCTGCCGATGCTCGAGGTCGTGTTCGACCGGCTCGTGCGGATGCTGTCGACGTCGCTGCGCAACTTCACCTCGGACAACGTCGAAGTCAGCCTCGACAACATTTCGTCCATCCGTTTCGGCGACTATCTCAACTCGATCCCGCTGCCGGCCATGCTGGCCGTCTTCAAGGCGGAGGAGTGGGACAATTTCGGCCTGATCACCGTCGACAGCTCGCTGATCTATTCCATCGTCGACGTGCTGCTGGGCGGGCGGCGCGGCACCGCGGCGATGCGGATCGAGGGGCGACCCTATACGACGATCGAGCGCAACCTGGTGGAGCGCATGATCGCGGTCGTGCTGTCGGACCTGTCCGCGGCGTTCGACCCGCTGAGCTCGGTCAACTTCCGCTTCGACCGGCTGGAGACCAACCCGCGCTTCGCGACGATCGCGCGGCCGGCGAACGCGGCGATCGTCGTCCGGCTGCGCGTCGATATGGAGGACCGCGGCGGACGCCTCGAGCTGCTGCTGCCCTATGCGACGCTGGAGCCGGTCCGCGAGCTTCTGCTGCAGATGTTCATGGGCGAGAAGTTCGGCCGCGACTCGATCTGGGAGAACCACCTCGCGACGGAGCTCTGGTACACGGACGTCGAGCTGGAGGCCGTGCTGGACACGACCACCGTTACGCTGGCCGAGGTGCTGGGCTGGAAGGTGGGCTCGCGCCTCGACCTGTTCGCGCATCCGAGCTCGCTTGTCGAGCTGCAGTGCGGCGACGTCCTGCTGTTCCGCGGGCTGATGGGCCGCAAGGGCGAGAAGATCGCCGTTCGCATCGAGCAAAAGCTGGAGACCTGACAGATGCTTTTTCCGCATGTCTCATTCGTTCTGGAAGTGATCGGCGCCTGCCTGCTGTTGATCATGATCATCTATGCGGTCCAGCTCAATCGGCGGCTCTCGCGCCTGCAGGCGGACAAAGCCTATCTGCACAAGCTGATCCTCAGCTTCAATGAATCCACCGAACGGGCGGAAGCGAGCATCGGCCGGCTGCGCACGGCGGCGCTGGAGGCGAATGACGCGCTGCAGTCGAACACGAAGCTCGCCAAGGAGCTGCGCAGCGACTTGTCCTTCCTGATCGACCGCGCGGAAACCATGGCCGACCGCCTGGAGACCTCGATCGGCAACAACCGCGGTGCGGAAAGCACCAAGCAGGGCTTGGGCGCCGAAATCTCCGCATTCCGGCCGGTCAAGGGCGCCCGGGAAAGCGGCGCCGCGACCCAGACGAAGGCGGCGCTGTCGCGGGCGCTTGCCGGCATCAGGTAGCTGCATGCTGCAACGACTGCGCATTCTGCCGCTGCTGATCCTGGTGGCGGCGGCGATGTTCACGCTGAAGCTGGGCACGATCTGGCAGGACATGATCGGGCTCAACGCATCGGTCAGCGCCAAGCGCGCCCACGCGCAAGAGGGCGCGGCCGGCGTTGCGCAGCCGCCTGAAACGGCGGCGAAGGACGGCCAGGCGGCCGCTTCGGGCGCCCCTGCGGCGGGACAGGAGCAGGGCGCCGAAATGCCCTCGGCCGCGCCGGCCGTGGTCGACGACTCCTTCGATCCGCGCGAGCTGAGCCAATCGGAGGTCCGGCTTCTGCAGGCCCTGGCCGATCGCCGCAAGGCGCTCGACGCCCGGGAGTACAGCCTCAACCAGCGGGAAGCGCTGCTCAAGGCGGCCGAGCAGCGGATCGTCGACAAGCAGGCGGAGCTGGTCGCCGTCCGCAGCGAGGTCAAGGGGTTGCTGGACCAGCTCGACGAGCAGGAGAAGACCCGTATCAGCAACCTGGTTAAGCTTTATGAAAACATGAAGCCGAGGGACGCGGCCGTTATCCTTAACGAACTGGAGCTCGGCGTCCTGCTCAGCGTTGTTCAGCGGATGAACGTGCGGAAGCTGGCGCCGGTCCTGGCGGCCATGAATCCCGATAAGGCGCGCGCCGTCACCCGGGCCCTGGCAACCCGGGAAAAGAGCCAGCAGTCGATGTCCGAGCGGGTCAAAAATAGCATTGCCGAAGCTAAATAGCCTTATTTCCACACAAATTTACTAAGATTTAACGGAAACCGAGTTGTATTCCGCGCTGGTAGGGAGCGGTGCGATTTCTTCGGCCGCGACTGACTGCGAGGAGAATTGGTTCATGGCCGTTGATTTGAATATGCCCGTCCTGATCGTGGACGACTATAAGACCATGCTTCGGATCATCCGCAACCTGTTGAAGCAGATCGGTTTCAACAATGTGGACGAAGCGACCGATGGCAAGTCCGCGCTCGAGAAGATGCAACAGCGGAAATACGGCTTGGTGATTTCCGACTGGAATATGGAGCCGATGACCGGCTTGGAGCTCCTGAAGGAGGTTCGTGCGGACGACAAGCTGCGTCCCACGCCGTTCATCATGATCACGGCGGAAAGCAAGACCGAGAACGTGATCGCCGCGAAGGAAGCGGGCGTGAACAACTACATCGTCAAGCCCTTCAACGCGGCAACGCTGAAGACGAAGCTTACGAGCGTCCTCGGCGACTTCTGATCAGGCGCGCAATGCCACGATCGGCAGACCCCGGGCTCAGGGATTGTCTTGAGCGGCTTACGGCGGACGGAGATCACAGGCTCTCCGCGCGCGAGCTTGCCGATATCATCGGCGAGGTCGCGCAGACGCTGACCGCCGACTTGCAGCCTCTGAGCGTCGCCGGCACCGAACCCGGCACGGCCGCGCCAGGCGTCGATGCTGCGGGCGCGCTGGCGATGCTTGCCGAAATAGTGAACGTCGAGAGCGGCGGCCGGCTGGCCGAGCTGAAGGAAGAGCTGGACGAGATCCGGACGTCGATGCAGAACGCGGCTGCGGTCTATCTCTCGGCGGCCGAGGCGATCGAGAATATCGCAGCGCATCCCGACATGGACGCCGACGATCAGGCACAGCTGTATCAGCTCGCGACGGACATCTACGAAGCGTCGAGCTTCCAGGACATCGGCGGGCAGCGGCTGACGCGCGTCACTGAGATCCTGAAGGAGCTCGAATTCACCGTTGTCCGCGCGCAGGCCGTGCTGGGCGACGACGCGGCGGACCAATCGGTCGACGCCTTGGGGGATGCCATCGAACGGTCCGAGACGCGCAAGATGGAATACTTCTTGCACGGTCCGCAGAATGCCGGGAAAGCGAATACTCAAGAGGAGATCGACAAGATCCTGGCAAGCTTCGATTAAAGATCGTCTACTATGAAGCAAAACAACATTCGCCAGAGGCCCGATGCTGGCATAACAATATTTCTTAGCCTCTTCCTTTTACTACTTGCTTTCTTTATTCTCCTGAACGCTTTGGCCACCATCGAGGAAACGAAGTCGCGGCAGGTCATCACGTCCGTCGCGGCCGCGTTCCGGTCGGTCGTCGATGCCGAGGCGCGTGCGCAAATTCTTATTTCCGACCTGGGCCCGACACCGGAGGCCGAAGAGGTCTTGGAAGCGCTGGACCAGCTTTGGGTTACATCCGTGCCCGTTGCGAAAGTGGAGAAGCTGACGCAGGGCCAGATCATGCAGATGACCATACCGGTCAACGAGCTGTTTCTCGGCGGGCAGGCGGTGCTGCGGGCTGACCGCGAGTCGCTGTTCGATCGAACCGGCCTGCTGCTGGGGCTCGCGACGAAGGGCGCCGTCACGGAAGCGCAGATCGCCTTCGGCACGCGGCGCGGCGAGGGTACCCTGGCGGACCGGGAAGGGCAGCTTGCGGCGGAGCGTGCCGGCCGGATCGCCGCGGCGCTGGTCGCGCACGATGCGCCTTCGGAGCGGCTGAGCATCGGCCTTTGGGACAGCGATCCATCGCTGCTGCGTGTGCGGTTCGAGATCCGTGACGCGGCCCGGGCGCAGGTGACCTTCAAGAAAGAGGACGGCCAGTGAGGCGGCAATCTTTGCCGGGGATGAGGCCGGAAAGGACCTCGAGCGTCTGGCTCATTACCTTTGCCGACATATCGGCGCTGATGCTCGCCTTCTTCGTCATGCTCTTCTCGATGTCGACGCTCGAGCTGGACAAGTGGCAGGCGGTGATTTCGCGGCTGACCAAGGGCGAGCCAGCCAAGGTGCAGATGCGGCCGGCGCCCATCTCCGCCCACAGCGTGCCGACGGTCGATGTCCCGCCGGCCCTGCCGCTCGGCTATCTCGGCCAGGTGCTCGAGGAAAAGCTGAAGCAGGAGACATCGCTGGGACACGTCCGGATCCATCGCCTCGACAACATGCTGGTCGTGTCGCTGCCGACCGACGTTCTCTTTCTTCCGGACAAGGCGGCGCTGACGCCGCGCGCCCGGCAGGCCCTGTTCGAGATCAGCAGCGCGATCGCCCAGATCGGCAACCAGATCGACGTTCACGGTCACAGCGCACCGGCGGCGGCGGCCTCGTCGGGCACCGACTGGCAATGGCGGCTGTCGCTCGAGCGGGCCGTGGCGGTCGCCGACGAGCTGAAGCGTATCGGCTATCAGCGCAATCCGACGATGCTGGGATTGGCGGACTCGCGCTTCCGGTATCTCGATCCCGCCATTCCCGAGGCGCAGCGTCTCGAGCTCGCCCGGCGGGTCGACCTCGTCATCCATCCGACGGACGGCGGCACATGAGCGCGCGCCGCCTGTCCTTGGCGCAAGTTGCCCTGCTGGCCGCGATGACGGTCGCATCGGCCGGAACAAGCCTGGCAGAAGACCGGGTCCGGATACGCGCGTCCGAGCAAGACGGCTTTGGCCGCTTCGTCTTCGATTGGCCCGAGCCGGTGGCGTTCGCAGCCGCGACCCGGGGTCGGAACCTTTGGGTGCGCTTCGACCGGGGCTTTCACGGCGATCCGTCGGCGATCGCTGCGAATCTGGGCCGCTACGTCGCCGGCGTCCGTCAGTCGGAGGACCGGAAAGGCCTCGACATCCTCCTGACCGGCGCCTATCGGGCGAGCTCTTTCGCGCAGGGCGGCGCGGTGGTGTTCGAGCTGCGGCCGGCCGAGGCCACCGCTGCCGCGGTCGTCTTCACGGACCGCAACCGCGCCGCGGACAGCGCCGCGCCGGCGCTGCCGGTGCGGGTGGGTTCTCACGGCACCTTCCTGCGGCTCGTCTTCGATTGGGCCAAGCCGGTCGACTACGAGGTCGAGGAAACCGCGTCGTCGATACGTCTGCGCTTCAACCGCGCGGCGCGAATCGATGTGGCCGCGCTCCGCAGGCGGCTGCCGCCGGACCTGGCGAAGCTGGAGGCCAAGTCGGACGGCGGCGCCCTTGTCGTCACCTTGCCGCGGCAGCCCGGCCGCCAGGTGCGCCATTTCAAGAGCGACGCGAAGGTCGTGCTGGATCTCGTGCGCGACAGCGCCAAGGCGGCGGCCGCGACGCCGAGCCAGCCGGCAGCAGCCGTGGCGGCAGCGCCGAAGGAACCCGAGAAGCAGGTTGCCGCGGCCCCCGAGCCGGCGCCGGCCGAAAAGGCTGCCCCGCCCGCGCGGGAACCGCCGGCAGAGGCCGCACCATCCGAAGCGGCCGAGCCGCCGCCGCCGCTGGCGGCGCCCGTGCCCGAGGTCCAGGAGGGTGCGCCCAAGGCGGCCGAGGGCGCCACGGCGACCGCCGGGCCGCCGGACAGCGGGGAAAAAGGCGTCAGCCTGGTGTTCGAGTGGCCCGAGCCGGTCGGCGCGGCTGTCTTTCAGCGCGAGCCTTACGTGTGGGTCGTGTTCGACAAGCGCGCACAGCTCAACCTCGCGGCGCTGCGCGATGCCGGCGCGGAGGTGGTCGACCTGATCGAGCAGTTGCCGGTCGGGTCCGGCACCGTCGTCCGGATGATTCCCAAGAAAGGGCTCAATCCCGTGGTCGCGCTCGAAGGCGCCAAATGGATCGTGCGGTTTCGCGAAGCGGCGATTTCGCCTCAGGTGCCGATTGCGATCCGCGTGCGGCCGGAGGCGGAGGAAGGGACGCAGATCGAGCTACCCGTGTCCGAATTCGGCCGGATCATCCGCATCCCGGACCCCGACGTCGGCGACATGATCATCGCAGCGACGCTGCGCGCATCGGGCCATGGCCTCGCCGGTCAGCGCCGCTATCCGGAATTTGGGCTGCTCGCATCCGCCCAGGGTGTCGGCCTCGAGACGTTCAGCGACGACCTGGACGTCCGCGACGGCGGTGACCGCGGCCTTATCATCTCCGCGCCGGGGGGCTTACATATCTCCTCGGTGAGCGAAGGGGCCGAAAAGGGCGGCAGCAGCTTTCTCGGGCCGCGCATTTTCAATCTCGAGAATTGGTTCCGCGGCAGGCGCGAGCCCTTCATCGCGGCGCGCCAGGCGATGTTCGAGGCCGTGGCCGATGCCAAAGAGGAGCGCCGCGACGACGCGCGTTTCGACCTTGCGCGATTCTATTTTGCGCGCGGTTATGGGCCGGAAGCCCTCGGCGTCCTGCGCACCATCGAATACGCGAATTCCGACATGGCATCGCTGCCCGAGTTCCGCGCCATGAAGAGCGCGGTCCTGGTCTATATGGGCCGGGCCCAGGAAGCGCGAAAGGTGCTGCTGGACCCGAGCCTCGATCAATACCAGGAAATCTCGCTGTGGCGCGGCTCGATGCTGCTGCAAACCGGCGAGGCGAAGAAGGCCGCGGCGCATTTCCGCACGGGCGAGCCCGTGCTGCAGACCTATCCCGAGCCTATGAAGACGAAGCTCGCGATCGAGCTGACGGAAGCGAGCCTCGCCGATCTCGATCTGGAGACCGCCACGCTCTGGCTCGATCAGCTGGGGCAGACGGCGGACAAGATGCGGCGCGATCAGTCGGCGCGCGTGCTGTACGACCGGGGTGCTCTGGCGCGCGACAGCCGCAAGCTTGACGAGGCGGTCGAGCTCTGGACGAAGGCGCGCAAGGGGCAGGACCGATGGGCCGCGGCGCATGCGGAATTTGCCCTCGTCGATCTTGGCCTGCAGCAGGAGACGATCGAGTCGGCGGAGGCGATCGAGCGCCTCGACCGGCTCCGCTATCAATGGCGCGGCGATGACCTCGAGCTCACGGTGTTGCGCCGGCTCGGCGGCTTGTACCTGGCGCAGAACGACTATCGAAAAGGCCTGAACACGCTGCGGACGGCAGTCACCTACTTTCCCGAGCGGGCCGAGGTGAAGGAGATCGCGCAGACGATGGCGGAGTCCTTCCGCAATCTGCACCTTGGCGGCGAGGCGGACCGTCTTCCACCGCTCAAGGCGCTAGCGTTGTACGATGATTTCCGCGAGCTGACCCCGGCGGGACCGGAAGGCGACCTGATGATCCAGCGCCTGGCGGACCGCCTGGTCGCCGTCGACCTGCTGGACCGGGCAGCGAGCTTGCTCGGCCATCAGATCCGCTTCCGCCTCAAGGGGGAAGAGCGCGCCCGGGTCGGCGCAAAGCTGGCCCTCATCATGTTGCTCGACCGCAACCCGAAGGGCGCCCTGTCCGCCCTGCGCAACAGCTTCCAGCCGAGCCTTCCGCTCGACCTCGAAGACGACCGCCGCCGCATCCGGGCAAAGGCGACCATGGACCTCGGCCGTTACGAGGAGGCGATTGCCCTGCTGGCGGGCGACGTCAGCCGCGAGGCCGACCTGCTGCGGGCCCACATCTATTGGAACACGAAGGACTACTCGGAGGCGGCCAAGGTCCTGCAGCGGCTTTCCGGCGACCCCATGGACGAGGGGGCCTATCCGGAAGAGCAGGCGCGCTACATCCTCAGTTGGGCAGTGGCGCTGCAGCTCAAACGCGACGAGGCGGGGGTCAAGATGCTTCGTCAGCTCTATGGCCCGGGAATGAGCAAGAGCAAGCTCGGCGACGCCTTCGCCTACATCGCCAGCGAGTCGCCGGCCGGCGCGACGGACATCGAGGAGATGTCGCGGCGGATCGCAGAGGGCGACAAGTTCGACGCGTTCCTCAAGAACTATCGCGAGCGCCTGATGACGCCGCTTGCGGTATCGCCCAAGGACGGCAAGGAGATGCCGGCGGCGGGCGCCGAGAATGCGCCATCGCCGGCGGACGCCGGCGATGGCTCCGCGGCGCCTTCGGCCGCGCCGGCCGCCAGTCCGCCGCCACCGCCGCCGCCACGGGGATAGAGCGCCGTCAGCTTGGACCGAAGCTCTCTACGAGGCTTCCGGCGACGAGATACCAGCCGTCCACGAGGACGAAGAAGATCAGCTTGAACGGCAGCGAGATCATCACCGGCGGCAGCATCATCATGCCCATCGACATGAGCACCGACGCCACGACCATGTCGATGATCAGAAACGGCATGAACAGCAGGAAGCCGATCTCGAAGGCGCGGCGCAGCTCGGAGATCATGAAGGCGGGGATCAGCGCCTGCAGCGGCGTCGCCTCCGGGCTCTCGACAGTTTCCACCTGCGCCATGTTGAGGAACAGGTCGAGGTCCTTTTCGCGGACATGG
>Ga0299914_10003631_pt1 | contig 10947 bp, 8 predicted proteins | sample RVTome_10_FD_201361 | JGI IMG/M metagenome (GOLD analysis project Ga0299914, IMG submission 201361) | Soil microbial communities from uranium-contaminated site in the Upper Colorado River Basin, Wyoming, United States - RVT153D57 (version 2) ... | reverse complement strand
CGGCGCGGGGTATCGCCTCGGTCGAGCACGTCCCCGGACGCGTGGAGCCTGTCGACGAGGGACAGGGCTTCCTCGTGCTCGTCGACTACGCGCACACGCCCGACAGCCTCGACAACGTCCTCCTCGCCGCCAGGCCGCTCGCGGGGCCCCACGGCCGCGTCATCGCGGTGTTCGGCTGCGGCGGCGACCGGGACCGGGGCAAGCGCCCCCTGATGGGCGAGGCCGCCACACGCCACGCGGATCTGACCGTGGTGACGAGCGACAACCCCCGGTCCGAGGACCCGAGCGAGATCATCCGCGAGATCGAGCCCGGCGCCCGGCGCGGCGGCGGGAGGTACGTCGTGGAGCCCGATCGGCGGGCGGCCATCCGTCTCGCGCTCGGTGAGGCCCGTGGGGACGACGTCGTCGTGATCGCGGGGAAGGGCCACGAGACGGGGCAGGAGTTCGCCGACCGCACGATCGCGTTCGACGATCGGGTCGTGGCCTCAGAGGAGATCCGCTCGCTGTCCGGGGAGCGGTCGTGAGGGTGCGGACGCTCTCTTCGGTTGCCGAGCTCACGAACGGCAGGCTGCTCGGCTCGGACGCCACGATCCGCGGCGCCACGGCCGACAGCCGCGACGTCCGGACGGGGGAGCTCTTCGTCGCGCTTCCGGGTGAGCGGACCGACGGGCATCGATTCGTGGACGACGCACTGGCTGCCGGCGCCGCCGGGGCCCTGGTCGAGGAGGAGCGAGCCTACGCCGGCCCGGTGGTGCTGACCGCTGACACGGGGCGCGGGCTGCTCGAGCTGGCCGCCGACGAGCGCGAGTCGGGGGAGGCGCACGTGGTGGCGATCACCGGATCGACCGGCAAGACCTCGGTCAAGGACCTGACCGCCGCGGTGCTGGCCACTCGCCACCGCGTGCACGCGAGCCCCCGCTCCTTCAACACGGAGGTGGGCGTGCCGATCACGCTCCTGCGAGCGCCCGAGGACGCGGAGGCGATCGTCGTGGAGATGGGCGCCCGGGGCCGGGGGCACATCGCCCTGCTGGCCGGGGTGGCCCGCCCCGATGTGGGGGTGGTGACCAACGTGGGCGCCGCCCACCTGGAGATGTTCGGGACGCAGGAGGCGGTCGGAGAGGCCAAGGCCGAGCTCGTGGAGCACCTGGAGCCGGGCGGCGTGGCGGTGCTCAACGCCGACGACCCGGTGGTGTCCGGATTCGCCGACCGGACCGCCGCGCGCGTCCTCCTCTACGGCCGGGCTCCCGAGGCCACGGTCCGCGGCGAGGATCTCTCGCTCGACGCGCTGGGCCGCCCCTCGTTCACGCTTCGCACCCCCGAGGGCAGCGAGCGGGTCGAGCTGTCGGTCGTGGGCGAGCACATGGCGGGGAACGCGCTCGCCGCGGCGGCCGCGGGCGTCGCACTGGGGCTGTCGCCGGGGGAGTGCGCGGCGGGGCTCAAGGACGCGCGGCTCTCCTCGTGGCGCATGGAGGTCGTGGAGACGCCGGCCGGCGTCCGGATCCTCAACGACGCCTACAACGCGAACCCAGCCTCGATGGCGGCCGGTCTCAAGGCCGCAGGATGGATGTCGCGAGGGGCGCGGTGCATCGCGGTCCTCGGATGGATGGCCGAGCTGGGCGACTCCTCCGACGAGGAGCATGATCGGGTCGGCGAGCTGGTGGCGCGCCTGGGCGTGGCTCACCTCGTGACCGTGGGGCGGGACGCGGCCAGGATCGCCGCGGGCGCGGCGCGCGAGGGCGTGGAGCCTGAGCGCATCACGGAAGTGGGCGACGCGGAAGAGGCCGCGGCCCTGGTCCGCGAGCTGGCCCGCCCGGGCGACCTGGTCTTCCTCAAAGGCTCCCGCGTCGCCGGGCTAGAGCGCGTGGCCTCGCTCCTGATCGAGGGGGGCGGGGAGTGACCGCGATCCTCGTGGCGGCCGCCGTGGGGCTCTTCGTCACGCTGCTGGGTACCCCGGCGGCGATCCGCGTGTTCCGCTTCCTCGGATGGGGCCAGCGGGTGCGCGAGCCGAGCGATCCGCGTCATCCTTCCCACGGCGCGAAGGTCGGCACGCCCACGATGGGCGGGCTGGTGATCCTGGGCGGGATGGTCCTCGGCTACGTCGTCACCAGGATCATGACCGGCGGCTTCAGCGCCACCGGGCTCCTCCTGATCGGCGTGGCGCTCGCGCTGGGCGCGCTCGGCTATGTGGACGACCTCCTCAAGGTGAAGGGCCACCACTCGCTCGGACTGGGGAAGACCGCCAAGCTCTTCGTCCAGGCGGTGGTCGCCGTGCTGTTCGCGGTCGGCCTCGACCGGCTCACCGGGGTCTCCACCGAGCTGTCCTTCATCCGCGAGGCGGGGATCGACCTCGGCATCGCCTTCCTGATCTGGGTCTTCCTCATGGTCACGGCCACCTCGAACGCGGTGAACCTCACCGACGGTCTCGACGGTCTGGCGTCGGGCTCGGTGGCGCTGGTGATGGGTGCGTACGTGATCGTCTCGTTCTGGCAGGTCCGACACGCGTGCGTGCTGCTCGACGTGCCGGGCTGCTACGACATCTCACCCCAGGGGTCGCTGGATGCCGCGATCGTGGCGGCCGCGACGATGGGCGCCACGGCCGGCTTCCTCTGGTGGAACGCGGCTCCCGCCCGGATCTTCATGGGCGACACGGGATCGCTGGCGCTGGGCGGGCTGATCGCGGCGATGGCCATCGTCACGCACACGCAGCTCCTCCTGGTGATCCTGGGGGGCCTGTTCGTGCTCGAGGCCTCCTCGGTGATCCTGCAGGTGATCTCCTTCCGCCTGTTCGGGCGGAGGCTCTTCCGGATGGCGCCGATCCACCACCACTTCGAGGTCCTCGGCTGGCCGGAGTTCACGGTGATCGTCCGGTTCTGGATCGTGGCAGCGCTGGCCGTGGCCTTCGGCATGGGGCTCTTCTACGCCGACTTCCTCGCGCGCGGAGGCCTCCTGTGACCCTCGACGTGCGCGGTCGAACGGTGGTCGTGGTGGGCTTGGCCGCGAGCGGCCTGGCCGCCGTCCGCGCGCTCCGGGACGAGGGGGCCGAGGTCAGGGTGACCGAGGCCCGGTCCCGCGAGGAGGTCGAGGACCAGATCCGATCCGCCGAGGAGGCCGGGGCCCGGGTGCTTGCCGGCGGCCACGCGCCCGAGCATCTCCACGGCGCCCACCTGGTGGTGACGAGCCCGGGGGTTCCCGAGGGCGCCCCCGTGCTGGCCTGGGCCCGCGACCGCGGGATCCCCGTGTGGAGCGAGATCGAGATCGGAGCGAGGCTCGCCGCGGCACCCTACCTCGCGGTGACTGGGACGAACGGCAAGTCGACCACCACCGAGATGGTGGCGGCCGCCCTCCGGGCCGACGGCAGGGACGCGGTCGCGTGCGGGAACGCAGGGCACCCCTTCTCCCTCGCCGCGACCGAGGACCACGACGTGCTCGCGGTCGAGGTCTCCTCGTTCCAGCTGCGGTTCCACCGGACCTTCCGCCCCAGGGTGTCCGTGCTGCTCAACGTGGCGCCGGACCACCTCGACTGGCACGGCGGGCTTCAGGCCTACGGCGCCGCCAAGGCGCGGATCTACGAGTGTCAGGGCGAGGGCGACCTCCACGTGGGGAACGCCGACGATGCCGTCGGGGCCGAGATCTCCCGCGCCGCGTCCTGTCCGGTTGTGTGGACGACGCTGGGCGAGCCGGATGAAGGACAGGTCGGTTACGTGAGGGGCGCTCTGGTCGCTCGGCTTGACGCGGAGCACCATCTCGGGGAGCCGCGGCCGACGACTCCGGCGCACCTGGCCGACGCGGCGGCCGCGGCCGCCGCCGCGCTGGGGTTCGGCGCGTCGCCCGAGGCCGTGGGCGCCGCGCTCGGCGACTTCCGGCCGCTCGCTCACCGCGGCGAGGTCGTCGGCCGGCAGGGCGACGTCGTGTTCGTGGACGACTCGAAGGCCACCAACCCCCACGCCGCGCTGGCGTCGATCGCGGGATGGGATCGGGTGGCGCTGATCGCCGGGGGCCGGGCCAAGGGCGTGGACCTGACTCCGCTGGCCGAGGCCGCCCCCCGGCTGCTCGGGGTGGTGGCGATCGGGGAGGCCGCCGACGAGGTCTCGCGCATCTTCGAGGGGCTCAGGCCGGTGGAGAGGGCGGCCTCGATCGAGGAGGCCGCTGGGATGGCGGCGGCCATGGCGCGGCCCCGCGGGACGGTGTTGCTGGCCCCCGCGTGTGCCAGCCAGGACATGTTCCGCGACTACGGCGAGCGAGGGGAGCGGTTCGCCGCCGCCGCGCGCGCGCTCGCGGAGGAGACTCGATGAGCACCGCCGCCGCGACCCGCCGGAAGGCTGCGCACCTCCGGCTCGTCGAGCCGGGTGAGCGCTCGCCCGCCACGCGCGCCGAGAGCAACGATCGCGTCGTCACCCTGCTCGTCGGGAGCACCGCGGCGCTGACGCTCCTCGGGTTGATCATGGTGCTCTCGGCCTCGTCGGTCGAGGCGTACGCGCGATTCGGCTCCAGCTTCCTCTTCTTCAACCGGCAGGTGGTCTACGCGGTCGTGGGGTCCCTGGCGATGGCCGTGGCGATGCGGATGCACCACCGCGCCTGGCAGCGGCTGTGCGTCCCGATGCTCCTGGTGTCCGTCGCGCTGCTGGCCTTGGTCCTCCTGCCGGGGTTCGGCACCGTGGCCGGGGGCTCGGCGCGCTGGATCGAGCTGGGCCCGGTGACGATCCAGCCCTCGGAGTTCGCGAAGCTCGCCGTGATCGCGTTCGGGGCGGCGCTGCTCTCCCGCCGGTGGGAGCGGATCCACGACCTGCGCCAGCTGACGCTGCCGCTCCTCCCCGTGGTCGGCGTCGTATGCGGGCTGATCCTGCTCCAGCCCGATCTCGGAACCGCGATCATCGTCATGGCCTCGGTCTTCGTGCTGCTGCTCGCGGCCGGGGCCAGGATGCGCCACCTCCTCGTCGGGGCGGCGGCTACGAGCGCCCTGGGGCTGGGCCTGATCTACGTCGAGGGCTACCGGTGGTCGCGGTTCGTCTCGTTCCTCAACCCCTGGGCCGATCCGCAGGGGAACGGGTATCAGGTGATCCAGTCGCTGATCGCGCTCACCTCCGGAGGCGTCTTCGGCGTGGGCCTCGGCGCCAGCCGTCAGAAGTGGCAGTACGTGCCGAACGCGCACACCGACTTCATCTACTCGATCATCGGCGAGGAGCTGGGGCTGCTTGGCATGCTCCTCGTCCTGGTCCTGTTCGGCATCCTCGTCTACGCGGGCATCCGGGTCGCCCTCGCCGCCCCCGACGCGTTCTCGCGGCTTCTGTCCGCGGGGATCATCGGGTGGATAGGTGCGCAGGCGCTGATCAACCTCGGCGCCGTAACCGGCCTTCTGCCGATCACCGGGGTCCCGTTGCCGTTCGTCTCGTTCGGCGGGTCTTCGCTCGTCGTGTCGCTCATGGCCGTCGGGATCCTGGCGTCGATCGCGCGCCGAGGCCGTGCCACCGGGGGCTGATCGGATGCGCGTCGTCATCGCCGCCGGAGGGACGGCCGGGCACATCTTCCCCGGGCTGGCCCTGGCGCAGCGGCTGCGGGATCACCACGGCGCGGAGGTGCTGTTCGTGGGGCGCGCGGGAGGGCAGGAATCCCGGCTGATCCCGGCAGCCGGCTTCCGGCTCGTGACCGTGGAGTCCCGGCCCTTCGTGCGGAGGCTCTCGCTTGCCGCGCTCGTCGCGCCCGTGGCGGCCCTGCGCGCGGCGCGGCGGGCCCGGCGCCTGGTCCGCGGCGCGGACGTCGCGGTGGGGATGGGGGGCTACACCTCGGTCCCGCTCGCCGTGGCCGCTTGGCGGGAGCGCGTGCCCCTGGTCCTCCACGAGCAGAACGCCGTCCCGGGGCTGGCGAACCGGCTGGCATCGCGGTGGGCCCGCGCGGTGGCGCTCTCGTTCGCGGAGGCCGCGCCCCGGTTCCCGCGCCGCGCCCGGACGGTCGTGACCGGCAACCCGGTTCGCGACGCGATCGCGCGCGTGGGCCCGGAGCGAGACGCCCTGGCCGCGGAGGCCCGCGAGAAGCTCGGGCTCGAGGACGGACGGCGGACCGTGGTGGTGTTCGGAGGGAGCCAGGGAGCCCTCCACCTCGATCGCGCGGCCGCGGGCGCCGTGCCGCTGCTCGGCGAGCGAGAGGATCTGCAGCTCCTCATCATCACGGGGCCGGCGCACGTCGACGAGGTGGAGCGGCGCCTCCCCCGCACGGCGCCGCTGCCGGTGCGGACGGTGCCGTTCGTCGAGCGGATGGAGCTCGTGTACGCGGCGGCGGACCTGGCGGTGGCGCGGGCCGGCGCGGGGACGATCGCCGAGCTGACCGTCGCCGGCATCCCGGCCTTGCTCATCCCGTACCCGTATGCGACCGGCGACCATCAGGAGGCGAACGCCAGGGCGTTGCAGCGTGCCGGAGGCGCCGCGGTTCTCCTCGACGACCAGCTCGAGCCCGAGATCCTCGCGGAGAGGATGCTGGAGATGCTCGAGCCCGTCCGCCTGAAGGCGATGGGCGAGCGGGCGGCCGCGTTCGGCAAGCCGAATGCTGCCGAGGCCTTGGCAGACCTCGTGGCGGACGCGGCTCGATGAAGACATTCGAGCCGCGTCCGGGGACGATCCCCACGCTGCAGATCCCCGATCTGCTGATCGGCCGCGCACACCTCGTGGGGGTGGGCGGCGCGGGGATGAGCGGCATCGCCCGCCTCCTCCTCGCCCGGGGCATCGCGGTGTCCGGGTCGGACCTGAAGGACTCGCCGGGGCTCGCCCTGCTTCGCGGCGCGGGCGCGGAGGTGACGATCGGGCATCGGGCCGACAACCTCGGCTCGGCGGATGTGGTCGTGGTCTCCACGGCGATCGCTCCCGGCAACCCGGAGGTCGTGGCCGCGCGCGAGCGGGGCCTCCCCGTGCTTGCGCGGGCCCAGGTGCTGGCGGCTCTGATGCGCGAGCGCCGGGGCATCGCGATCGCCGGCACCCACGGCAAGACCACGACGACCTCGATGGCAGCCGTGATCTTCGAGCGGGCGGGGCTGGACCCGACCTACGTGGTCGGCGGGGATCTGAACGAGAGCGGGAGCAACGCGCGGTCCGGCGCGGGGGAGTACTTCGTCGCCGAGGCCGATGAGTCCGACGGCTCCTTCCTGCTCCTCGATCCGGAGATCGCCGTCGTGACCAACGTGGAGGCGGACCATCTCGACTTCTACCGGGACGAGGAGGAGGTGGAGGCGGCGTTCACCGCCTTCTGCCGCCGCGCCGATCGCGTGATCGCGTGCGGCGACGACCCCGGGGTACGGCGCGTCCTCGAAGCGGCCGCCGTCCGCGCGACTACCTACGGGACGGCCGCCGGGAACGACGTGCGCCTCGAGGACGAGGAGACGTCGGCGATCGGCGCTCGCTGCGTCGTCGTGGCGAACGACGACCGGGTGGAGCTGACACTCGCCATCCCCGGCCGCCACTATCTGCTCAACGCGACGGGCGCGATGCTGGCCGCGCGCGCCGTGGGCGTGTCGCTCGAGACGGCGGCTCGCGCCCTGCGGAGCTTCACGGGGGTCCGCCGCCGCTTCGAGTCCCGCGGCAACGCGCGCGGGGCCTCCTTCATCGACGACTACGCGCACCACCCCACGGAGATCTCGGCGACCCTGGGGGCCGCCCGGTCCGTGGAGCCGACCCGGCTCGTGGCGGTGTTCCAGCCCCACCGGTTCACGCGGACCGAGGTGCTGTGGCGGGAGCTCGGCCGCAGCCTCGTTGACGCCGATCTCGTGGTCGTCACCGACGTCTACGGCGCGGGGGAGATGCCCGTCCCAGGCGTCACCGGGAAGCTCCTCGTCGAGGCGCTGCTGGATCGCGCGCCCCGTGCTCGTGTCGTCTACTTGCCGTCGCGCGCCGACGTGGGCCCGTTCCTCGCCGGCGAGGTGCGCGAGGGCGACCTTGTCCTCACCCTCGGGGCCGGCGACGTGACGATGGTGGCGGACGAGACCCTCTCGCGGATCCTGGAGACGAACGGTGCCGGCTGACGCCTTCGACGAGGCCGCCACGATCCTCCGCGACGCAGCCGGCGATCGCGTCCGTCGCGACTTCCCCCTGGCCCCGCTGACGTCGTTCCGGCTGGGCGGGCCCGCCGCCGTCTACCTCGAGGCCGCGTCCCAGGAGGACCTCGCCGCCCTCGGCCGCGCGCTCGACGACACCGGGCTCCCCATGCTGGTGATCGGGAAGGGCTCGAACCTCCTGATCTCCGACGAGGGCTTCCCGGGGATCGTCGTCCGATTGGGGAAGGGGTTCCGGTGGGCCGCGAGGGACGGCGAGCAGATCTCCGCCGGCGGGGCGATGCCGCTGCCGGCGATGGCCAACGTCGCGCTCTCGCATTCTCTGGCGGGCCTCGAGTTCGGCGTGGCGATCCCAGCGTCGCTCGGCGGCTCGGTCCGGATGAACGCCGGCGCGCATCATCGCTCGCTGGACGAGGTTCTGGCGTCGGTGGAGATCTTCGATACGCGAGCCGGCGAGGTGCGCGTGATCCCGGCGAGCGAGGCCGGGTTCACCTACCGGGACTCCCGACTCCCGGAGCGCAGCGTGGTCGTCGGCGCGACCGCGGCGCTCACCGCCGATGATCCCGCCGCGATCCGCGCCCGGATGGACGAGGCGCGGAGGTGGCGGCGCGAGACCCAGCCGCTGGCCGAGCCGAACTGCGGGAGCGTGTTCAAGAACCCCGAGGGTGACCACGCGGCGAGGCTGATCGACCGAGCCGGGGCGAAAGGGCTCCGGCTGGGCGGCGCCCGCGTCTCCGAGAAGCACGCGAACTTCTTTATCGCGGAGGAGGGCGCCACGGCGACCGACGTCCGCGCGCTGATCGGCGAGGTGCGGCGGCGGGTTCATGATTCGGCGGGCGTGTGGCTGGAGCCGGAGGTCCATCTGGTGGGGCGGTTCGACGAGACGGAGGACCTGGCGTGATGGGCGACCCGAGGAGGAGCCGCGGCGGTGTCGTCGTCATCGGCCTCGTCCTGCTCGGCATCGTCGCCGGGATGATCGCGCTCCGATCGCCTCTCTTCGAGGTGCGGCGGGTCGAGGTGCGGGGGAACGGCCGGCTCGCGCCAGCGGAGGTCCGGGGTCTCCTGGGGGACGCCCGGGGGCGGAACCTGTGGCTCGTCTCGCTCGACGACCTCGCTCGGTCGGTGGCGACCCATCCGTGGATCGCCCGGGCCGACGTGCGCCGCGACCTCCCTTCGACGCTCGTCGTCGAGATCGAGGAGCGCATCCCCATCGCCTGGGTCGCGGACGCCGACGGGGGAGCGGCCGTGGCGGCAGACGGGGTGGTGGTGCAGCGGAGGCCCGACGGCGAGGGCCTCGTGGCGATCGGGACGGCCGAACGGATCGAGGAGCCGGGGAGCCTCACCTCGGCTTCACGCCGATCCCTGCGGGTGGTGGCTTCCCTGCCGCCCCGGATCCGGCGGGAGGTGGCGGCTGCCTCGCTCCGGGGCGAGGGTGTGATCCTCCGGCTCCGGTCGGGCGCCAGGGTTCTCTACGGGCGCGCGGAGTCCCTCGGGGCCAAGCGTGCCACGCTGACCGCCCTCCTCGCCTGGATGGACGAGAACGAGGTCCCCACGGGCCTCGTGGACCTGCGCGCCCCCGCGACTCCGGCGATACGCCCCGTCTCGAGCCACCGACCCGGGGGTTGACGGCCTCTCCATGATGGTGTAGATTCCTCGCCCTATAGGGCAGGTTTACATAACAATCAACCTAGAGTCGAGGTTGAGGCTTCGGCCCCGTACGGTTCACGTAGAGGCGCCCGAGGCTACCGGGGAGGCAACGGATGAACGCGATGCACGCTCCGCAGAACTACCTGGCGGTCATCAAGGTCGTCGGGATCGGAGGCGGCGGCGTCAACGCCGTCAACCGCATGATCGAGGCCGGCCTCAAGGGCGTCGAGTTCATCGGGATCAACACCGATGCCCAGGCCCTGCTGATGTCCGAGGCCGACGTGAAGCTCGACATCGGCCGGGAGACGACCCGGGGCCTGGGGTCGGGGTCCGACCCCGAGATCGGCCGCCATGCGGCGGAGGAGCACGCCGACGAGATCGAGGAGATCCTCAAGGGCGCCGACATGGTCTTCATCACCGCCGGCGCCGGCGGCGGCACCGGGACGGGGGGCGCCCCGATCGTGGCCCGAGTCGCGCGCGACCTCGGCGCCCTGACGATCGGGGTCCTGACGAGGCCCTTCTCCTTCGAGGGGAAGCGGCGCGCCACCCAGGCCGACATGGGGATCCAAGAGCTCCGTGAGCACGTCGACACGCTGATCATCGTCCCCAACGATCGCCTGCTCCAGGTGTCCAGCGACGAGACGCCGATGCTCGACGCGTTCCGTCTCGCCGACGAGATCCTGTATCAGGGTGTGGAGGGGATCACCAGCCTCATCATGACGCCGGGCCTGATCAACCTCGACTTCGCCGACGTCAAGACCGTGATGGCGAGCGCCGGCTCGGCGCTGATGGGCATCGGCCACGGCTCCGGCGACGACCGCGCGATCGAGGCCGCGCAGAACGCGGTCTCCTCGCCGATGCTCGAGGCGTCGATCGAGGGGGCCCGGGGCGTGCTGCTCTCCATCTCCGGCGGCTCGGGGCTGACCCTGCACGAGGTCAACCGGGCGGCCGAGACGATCACGAGAGCGGCTCACCCAGAGGCCAACATCATCTTCGGCGCGGTGATCGACGACTCGCTCGGTGACGAGTGTCGGGTCACCGTGATCGCGGCGGGCTTCGACAAGCTCGGTACCTCGACGACCCCGGTCCGGCCACGGACGTTCGAGATGGAGATCGATGGCGACGAGGACGAGGACGAGATTCCCGTGCCGTCGATCCTCCGCGAATCCGAGGACGACGACGACTTGTTCCAGGAGGCCGAGGAGAAGCCCTCGCGGCCGGCGCACGTTGTGATCAACGCCGACGACGCCGCGGCGGCGGCCGACGAG
>Ga0299914_10003630_pt1 | contig 10947 bp, 9 predicted proteins | sample RVTome_10_FD_201361 | JGI IMG/M metagenome (GOLD analysis project Ga0299914, IMG submission 201361) | Soil microbial communities from uranium-contaminated site in the Upper Colorado River Basin, Wyoming, United States - RVT153D57 (version 2) ... | reverse complement strand
GCGAAGCGGCGGCTGCCCGCAGTCCAACCTGGCGAAGACGTATGTGCGGAACGTTCGGCTGACGCTGGTGGATCAGGCGGATCCGGAGGTGAGCGTGAGTGGGAGCCTCCTCGGGGCTGGGTGGCATCGGGGAGAGCGGGTCATCAGAGCCGAGTTCGCTGACCGGGGCAGCGGGCTGGCCGAGATCACCTTGGCGGTGAACGGAAGCCCGCTTCAGCAAGGTCCTCTTGCGTGTCAGCGGACTCCCGACGGTTCGGCAGCGACACACCTGGTGCCGTGCCCGCGGGACGCGCTCGTCGGTCCGATCACCCCGGACACAGTCGCACCTCCCTTTATCGACGGAACCAACACGTTGCGAGCCTGCGGGGTGGACTTCGGTGGCAACGCCGCGTGCGATACGCATGCCATACGGGTCGACAACACGCCACCGGGCCTACGCTTCACCGACGCTCAGGCTCCAGGCGATCCCGAGCTCGTACGCGCGACCGTTGAGGACCCGCACTCTGGTGTCGCGTCAGGCCAGATCCTGTTTCGACGTGAGGGGGAAGAGGACTGGCAACCGCTCGCGACCCAGATCGTCGCTGGCGAGCTCCGCGCGCGAATCGACAGCGCCGCTTACCCGGCGGGCCTCTACGAGTTCAAGGCTGAAGCGACCGATGTCGCAGGGAACCGCGCCGAGACTGCGCGCAAGGAGAGCGGTTTGCCGATGCTGCTCGCGTTCCCGTTGCGCGCAGGCGTGGTCCTGAACGCACGCATCGAGCCCGGGGGTCAGAAGAAGATTCGCCTTCCCTACGGACAGGGTCGGCGGGCTGTCGGACGCCTGACCGGCCGGGATGGCCGACCCCTCGGCGGCAAGGAGATGCAAATTGAAGAGTACTTCGGCGAAGGGGCGCTGATCGACCGCCGTATCCGCCGGGTCGAAACCGACGAGCGCGGGCGGTGGAGCTCCCGTCTTCCCGCGGGGCCTTCGCGGACTGTCCGCGTTCGCTTCGAGGGCGACGCCCGATACCTCGCTACCGACATCCACGCAGGCGGCCTGGCGGTGTCGAGTCGCGCCCGGTTCAGAGCGTCGCACAGCAGGGTTCTCCAGGGTCGCCCTGTCCTATTCAAGGGTCGGATCGCGCGCCTGGGAGCGCGGATCCCGAATGGGGGCAAGCTGCTGGAGCTCCAGGTCCGTGAGCGACCGGGCCGTTGGCAGACTGTTCGCGAGGCGTTCCGTACGAGTTCGAAGGGCCGATATCGTCTCCGCTACCGGTTTGGACGCTTCTACGAGCGCGATGTCCGATTTCGGTTCCGGGTCAAGGTCGCACGCGAGGCCGACTGGCCGTACCGGCCGGCGAGCTCCCGAGCTCGGACGGTTACGGTGCTCGCTCGGTGAGATCGACGGAGTGTTCCGGAAGGAGGACGGGTGAAGATCAGGGAGCGCCTTAGCTACGCCAACGTCACCGCAACACTCGCGCTCATGGTTGCGCTCGCCACCGGTGGGGCATACGCCGAGAGCAAGATCGGGGCGAGCGAGATCCAGAACCGCGCGGTGACTGCGAAGAAGATCAAGAAGGGCGCGATCCGTAACGCCCACGTTCGCAGGGACGCACTCACCGGCAAGCGGATCAGGGAGGGAACGCTCAACTCCTTCCAGTTCTCGGCGCTCAATGGCGGTCAGGCGCTCTCTTGTAACCCGGCCGATTCCACGTTCGTCAATTGTGCGACGACGACAGTTCAGCTCGCGAGCCCCGGACGGGCCCTCGTCGTTGCGACGGGTGGGATGTTCAGCGAGGGGCTCGATCCCGCTCAGGGGACCTGTGAGGTCAGAGTCGATGGTCAGCCGGAGCTCTTGCGAAACGCTCCCGGCGAGGAGTCGATCGTCAACACTTCGACAACGGCGACGAATGGGTTCGCGCGCACCTTGGTGACCCCGCTGCTCCCATCTGGGCCGGTCACGCTTACGCTTGCGTGCAATCAGTCGGGGTCCGCGGACTTCCGCGTCGCCGATCCGACCATCGCCGCTCTCGCCCTGACCAACGGCCGCTAGCTAGCGGGCGAACGCCCGCCCTACAACCGATACCGCCCGATATCCGCGTCGAGCCGCCGCGCCTCCTCCGGGTCGAGCGGCTCCGCCTGTCCCGCCTCGGCGGAAGCTCCCCCGTCCGCGCCCACCGTCTCTCGTCGCCAGCGCCGCAGCCCGACGAGGATCGCCACGGCCGCCACGACGAGCGCGATGCCGGGGACGAGCCACGCGGTGAGGTCGAAGCCGCTCGTGCCGGGGACCGCCAGGACCTCCTCGCCGTACTCGGCGACGAGCACGTCCTTGATCTCGTCCTTGGTCCGGCCCTCGTCGATCAGGTCGAGGATCAGCCGCCGCTGCTGGCGGGCCTGGGGGGCCTCGTGGGCGAGCTCGAGCGGGATGCCGCAGACCGGGCACATCACCTCGCGCTCGATCTCGGCGAGCAGGCCGGCGCGGTCGTCCTGAGCCGCGGCGGGGGCGGTCGGCAGCGCCAGCGCCAGCGCGGCGAGCGCCAGTGTCACGGACACCGACAGCGCTCTCGCGACCATGGCTAGGCGCTCCCCTCGATCAGCGGCGCGACCTCGTCGTCGAGCCAGTCGGCGTCGATCACGCCGGGGAAGTGGAGGGCGAGGTTTCCGTCGGGGTCGACGACGAACGTCTCCGGGACGCCGGTGGTGCCGAGCTCCTCGCGGCTGTAGCGGCCGGAGGGGTCGCGGAGGTGGTCCCAGTCGAGGCCGAGCTCGTCGACGAACCCGAGCGCCGGCTCGGTGCCGTCCTGGGTGTCGATGCCGATCATGGCGAAGTCGGCGCCGGAGTGGCGACGGTTGAAGCGGCGAAGGTCGGGAGCCTCGTCGCGGCACGGGGTGCACCACGACGCCCAGACGTTGACCAGGACCCAGCGGCCGCGGTAGTCCGCGATCGAGCCGGTGCCGGGCTCGCCGAGGCGCTCGAGCTCGGGCGCCGGCACCGGTTCGCCGGCCTCGAGCTGCGGCGTTCCCTCCGAGAGCAGGCCGTAGGCGAGCACACCGATCACCGCCAGGATCGCGAGGAAGACCGCGAACGTTCGTGCGCTCACCGACCCAAGCCTAGAGGGGTGCCGGGGGCCGTCGGCGCCGCGCGCGCCGCCGGCCGCCGGGCGACCTACACTTGGGGGCGGGCTCGAACGGGGCCCGCGAGGACCCGACCGTGAACGACGACTCACGCCAAGCTCGCATCGCCCGCGTGGCGCCGCTGCTGCCCCTCGCGATCGGCGCCGCCGCCTTCTTCGCCGAGCGCGACGAGGTGGTCTCGGCGCCGGTGGCAATCGCGGCGACCGCGATCGCGGCGGCGATCGCGCTGTGGGTGATCGCGAGCACCGCCGCCGACGCCCGCTCGATAGTCGAGCGCGAGCGGCGCCAGCTCAGCGAGCGGCTCGAGCGCGTCACCGACCGCGACCCGCTGACCGGCGTCTACAACGCCCACCGCCTCGACGAGGAGCTGCGCCGCCAGCTCGCCTTCGCCCAACGCTACGGGAGCCAGATCGCGGTGCTCGCGATCGACCTCGACGGCTTCGAGTGGATCAGCGAGGAGTACGGGCACGCGACCAGCGACGAGCTGCTGATCGCGAGCGCCGAGGTCCTCGTCGACGAGCTGCGATCGACCGACCTCGTCACCCGCCGGCCGCCGCAGGGCTTCGTCGTCCTGATCCCGCAGACCGACGAGCACTCGGCGCGGATCGTCGCCGGCAAGCTGATCCGCCGGCTGCGGGCGATCGAGCGCGCGCGGCCGGGCGGCGCGTCGATCAAGCTTCGGGCGAGCGTCGGCGTCGCGCTCTCGGACCCCAAGGGCCTCGACCTCGCCGAGCGGCTGCTCGTGCGCGCCGACGAGGCGCTCGCCGTCGCCCAGAAGGCCGGCGGCGACCGCCTGGCGCTGCCCGAGGACTCGCCCTCCGAGCGCCAGCGGGTGAACTAGACTCAAGGTCCGCTCGCGGACGTAGCTCACCTGGTAGAGCGCGAGCTTCCCAAGCTCGAGGTAGCGGGTTCGAGTCCCGTCGTCCGCTCTCCGCGACGTCCGGGAGGAGGCCGATGGGCAAGCGATCGAGCTACGGACCGGGAACGTTCTGTTGGACCGACCTGGCGACCACCGACCCCGATGCGGCGAAGGACTTCTACGCGCGCCTGTTCGGCTGGACCTACACCGATCGCCCCGGCGGGGTCGCCGAGACCTACGTCGAGGCGGCGGTCGACGGCGATGCGGTCGCCGGGCTCTACCTCCAGCCCGCCCAGCAGCGCGAGGGGGACGTGCCGCCGTTCTGGTTCAGCTACGTCAGCGTCGAGAGTGCCGAGCGGGCCGCCGAGCGGGCCGCTGACCTCGGCGGCTCGGTGCACGCCGAGCCCGCTGACGTGCTCGAGGCTGGGCGGCTTGCGATCGTCACCGACCCGACCGGGGCGATGGTCGGGCTCTGGGAGCCGAAGGGGAGCATCGGCGCGCGACGGGTGAACGATCCCGGCTGTCTGACTGCGAACGAGCTCTCGACCAACGACGTCGGTGCTGCGATCGACTTCTACTCCGAGCTCTTCGGCTGGCGCGTCCAGCCGGTCGACACCGGCGACGGGCCTCCGTACTGGTTGATCAACCACGACGGCGCCGCCAAGGGCCAAAACGGCGGCATGCGCGAGCTGAGCCCTGAGCAGCTCGAGCACGGAGTGCCGCCGAGCTGGCTCTCCTACTTCACCGTCAGCTCGGTCGACGCAACGGTCGCGGCCACCGAAAGCGCCGGCGGCCTCGTCGGCCCGGTGCTGGACGTCCCCGCCGGCCGGATCGCGGTGCTGCGCGACCCGCAGGGGGCCGGGTTCGGCGTCTTCGAGGGCGACGTCGACGACTAGCCCGCCGCCCCGGGCGACGCGGCCCGCCCGGGCTCGCCGGGCCCCGGATCGGGGGTCGAAATAGGGGAATCCACCGATGCGCCGGGGCCGGCGGGGCGAGATAGTGGGCGCGATCGAGGCAGACGATGCGAAGGAGCGCGACCGTGACGACGACGAACCCAGCCCCCACCGAGGAACTGCGAGCGAGCGTCGAGGGCACGGTGATCGAGCCCGGCGACGCCGCCTACGACGAGGCGCGCGGGATCTGGAACGGGATGATCGACCGCCGCCCGGCGGCGATCGTCCGCTGCGCCGGCGCCGCCGACGTCTCCGAGGCGATCCGCTTCGCCCGCGCTCACGACCTGCCGATCGCGGTTCGCGGTGGCGGCCACGGTGTCGCCGGCAACGCCCTCGTCGACGACGGCCTCGTCATCGACCTGTCGGCGATGCGGGCTGTCGACGTCGACCCCGAGCGGCGCGTGGCGCACGCCGAGGGCGGCTGCACCCTGGGCGACGTCGACCGCGAGACCCAGCGCTTCGGGCTCGCCGCGCCGCTCGGCGTGGTCTCGGAGACGGGGATCGCCGGGCTCACGCTCTCGGGTGGCCTCGGCTGGCTCCGTCGCCTGCACGGCCTGAGCTGCGACAACCTGATCGCGGCCGAGGTCGTGACCGCGGAGGGCGAGGTGCTGCGGGCGAGCGAGGACGAGAACCCCGACCTGTTCTGGGCGATCCGCGGCGGCGGCGGCAATCTCGGCGTCGTGACGAGCTTCGAGTACCGGCTTCATCCCGTCGGCCCCGAGGTCTTCCTCTGCTTCACGATCTACCCGATCGCCGACGCAGAGGCGGTGATTCGCGGGTGCGAGCGCCACCTCGCCGATGGACGCGAGGAGCTCTCGCCGGTCGCCGTGATCGGCCGCGTGCCGGCGGCTGACGAGATCCCGGCCGATGCGCACGGCCGCGAGTGCGTGATCGTCCTCGCCGTCCACCCGGGCGCGCCCGAGGAGGGCGAGCGCGAGATCGCGCCGCTGCGCGAGCTCGCCGAGCCGCTCGCCGACCTCAGCGGCGCGATGCCCTACGTCGAGGCGCAGACGTGCCTCGACGAGGACTATCCGCGCGGCGGCCGCTACTACTGGAAGTCGGTCAACCTGCCGGAGATGAGCGACGCCGCGATCGAGCGCCTGGTCGCGATCAACGCGGCGACGCCCGCGTCGACGCCGGACTCGACGATCGACGTCTGGTTCCAGGGCGGGGCGATGGCGCGGGTCGGCGAGACCGAGACCGCGTTCGCCAACCGCGGCGCCGCCTACCTGATCGGGCTCGAGGCGAACGCCGAGGCGGGCGAGGACGCGACCGACGCGGTCGCCTGGGTGCGGGCGGCGTTCGACGATCTGCGCGAGCTCTCCGACGGCGGCGTCTACCTCAACTTCCCGGGCTTCCTCGAGGAGGGCGAGGAGCTTCTGCGCGAGGGCTACGGCCGGAACTACGAGCGCCTCGCCGAGGTGAAGGCGAAGTACGACCCCGAGAACGTCTTCCGCCTCAACCCGAACGTCGCTCCCGCCGGGGCGGCGGCGGGCGGGTAGAGCGCGCCGCCCGAGGTACGATCCCCGTGTGGGGAGCGACGCCGAGGGTCTCGATCTCGAGGGCCTGATCGAGGCAGGCCAGGAGGCTCTCGGGGCGGGCGAGTGGGCCGCCGCCCGGAGGTCGTTCGAGGCGGCGCTCGAGCGCGACGCCGACCACCCCGACGCGCTCCTCGGCCTCGGCACGGCGCTCTACTGGCAGGCCGAGACCGGTCCGGCCGTGCGGGCGCTCGAGCGCGCCTACGCCGAGTTCCGGCGGCGCTCCGACCTCGCCTCGGCGGCCCGGACCGGGATCGAGCTCTTCCTCTACTACTCGGGAAGCGTCGGCAACCTCGCCGCCGCGGGGGGCTGGCTCGGCCGCGCCGCGCGGCTCGTCGACGAGCACGAGATCGACCCGCTCGCGGGCTGGATCGTGCTTTGCCGCGGGGCGCTCGCCAACGACGAGGGCGACCCGGCGGCGGCGATCGAGCTGGCACACGAGGCGCAGGCGCGCGCCCGCGAGACCGGCGACGCCGACCTCGAGCTCTGCTCGCTGGCCGAGATCGGCGCCTCGCTGGTCGACCTCGGCCGCGGCGCCGAGGGACTGGCGCTGCTCGACGAGGCGATGGCCGGCGCGCTCGGCGGCGAGAACGAGGACCTAGGCACGGTCGTCTACGCGAGCTGCCGGACGATCGACTACTGCGCCCGGGTCGCCGAGCTCAAGCGCGCGGTGCAGTGGATCCGCGCCGCCGACCACTTCAACAGCCGCTACGGCTCGGCCCACATCCACGCCACCTGCCGGACCCAGTACGGGGCGCTGCTGTTCGGAATCGGCAGGTGGGAGGAGGCCGAGCGCGAGCTCGAGGCGGCGCTGCGGATGTCGAAGACCGCCGAGCCCGGACTGCACGCCGACGCGCTCGCGAAGCTCGCCGAGCTCCGGCTCGCCCAAGGCCGGACCGAGGAGGCCGCGCGGCTGCTCGACGGGCTCGACGACCACGCCGGGGCCGTGTTCGCGACCGCCTGTCTGCACGTCGCCCGGGGCGAGCTCGAAGTAGCCGCCGCGCTGCTCGAGCGCCGGCTGCGCGAGCTCGGCGAGCGCAGCATCGGCCGGACCGAGCTGCTCGACCTGCTGACCGAGATCGAGGTCGAGCGCGACGCCGGCGACGAGGCGCTCGCGCACGCGGGGCGCCTCGCGGCGCTCGGCTCCGAGTCCGACAGCGCGCTCGTCGCCGCCCGGGCCGACCGGGCGACCGGGCGGGCGCTGGCCGCCACCGGCAAGCGCGCGGCGGCGATCCCCCACATCGAGCGGGCCCTGGCGGGGTTCGCCGGCTTCGAGCTCGCGCTCGAGGTCGCGCGGACGAGGCTCCTGCTGGCGGCGACCGTCGGCGACGACGAGCCGGAGGCGGCCGCGGCGGCCGGGCGCGCCGCGCTCGCCGCGCTCGAGGAGCTCGGCGCGGCGCGCGATGCCGACCGGGCGGCGGCGCTGCTGCGCTCGTTCGGGGTCAGGGCGGCTCGCGCCTCGGGCCCGCGGGGGCCGGACGTTCTGACCAAGCGCGAGCGTGAGATCCTCGAGCTGCTCGGCGAGGGCCTCTCCAACCGCGAGATGGCCGAGCGCCTTTACCTCTCGCCGCGGACGGTCGAGCACCACGTCGCCAGCGTGCTCTCGAAGCTCGAGCTCGGAAACCGGGCAGAGGCCGCCGCCTACGCCGCGCGCACGCTGCCGCAGCCCGGTTCCGCGCCGAATTAGGTGCTTTCACCGATGCGCGCCCTCCGGCGCGGTGGCACGCTGGCCTCGACCAGCGGGATACGCCGAAGGAGGTTCGGGATGACACCGACGGAGACGATCGACACGGCGAAGGCGGAGGCGTTCGGCGAGCGGATGCTGCAGGCGGTGAACGACGCCTCGCTCGTGCTGATGACGAGCGTCGGCCACCGCACCGGCCTCTTCGACGCGATTTCGGGGCTGCCGCCGTCGACCAGCGACGAGATCGCCGCGGCCGCCGAGCTCGACGAGCGCTACGTCCGCGAGTGGCTGGGAGCGATGGTCGTCGGCGGGGTGATCGAATACGACGCCGACGGGCGGACCTACGCGCTCCCGGCCGAGCACGCCGCCACGCTGACCCGCGCGGCCGGTCCCGACAACCTCGGTCCGTTCGCCGGCTACATCCCGGTGCTGGCCGCGGTCGAGGACGAGGTCGTCGAGTGCTTCCGCAACGGCGGCGGGGTCCCGTACTCGTCGTACCCCCGCCTCCAGGCGGCGCTTCGCGAGGACACCGGCACGGTCGCCGACGCGACGCTGATCGACGTCACGCTGCCGCTCGTGCCGGGCCTCGTCGACCGCCTCCACGAGGGGATCGACGCGGCCGACCTCGGCTGCGGATCGGGCCACGCGCTCAACCTGATGGCGCGGGCGTTCCCGAACAGCCGCTTCGTCGGCTACGACCTCTCCGAGGACGGGATCGAGATGGCCCGCCGGGAGGCGGCCGAGACCGGGCTCGACAACGTGCGCTTCGAGGTCCTCGACCTGGCGACTCTCGACGCGCGCGACGCGTTCGACCTGATCACCGCGTTCGACGTCATCCACGACCAGGCGAAGCCGGCCGAGGTGCTCGTCCGGATCTCCGCCGCGCTGCGCCCGGCGGGGACGTTCCTGATGGTCGACGTCGCGGCCTCGAGCCGGCTCGAGGAGAACATCGACCACCCGATCGGGCCGACCCTCTACACGCTCTCGACGATGCACTGCATGACGGTCTCGCTGGCCGGCGACGGCGCCGGCCTCGGCACCGTCTGGGGCCAGCAGAAGGCGCTCGAGATGCTCGCCGAGGCGGGCTTCGACGAGGTCGACGTCAAACGGGTCGAGGGGGACTTCTTCAACAGCTACTACATCGCCCGCGCGAGCTGAGATCGCCGCGCCGGCGGGTCGCCGCCGCGGCGGCACCCGTACCCCTGGTCGCCCGGCCGGCGCTTATGCCGGGTGAGTGGAGGAATGAGAACGACCAGGAGGTATGTGTGCGACGCATCATCGGACTCGCCCTCGTCCTCGGTGCCGCGGCGATGCTGCCGGCGACGAGCGCGATGGCGAACGGAAAGGGGGACGTCAAGCGGTTGACCGTCAAGGAGTGCGTGGCCGAGAAGAAGGCCGACAAGGCCGCCTTCCGAGCCGCCTACGGGCCGAAGAAGGCGATGCGCACCTGCATTCGCCAGACGCTGCCCGAGCTGCGCTCCGAGCGGCGCCACGCCGCGCGGGACTGCCGCGCCGAGCGCTCCGAGGATCCGGAGGCGTTCCGCGAGACCTACGGCACCAACGCCCCGAAGGGCGCAAAGGCCAAGGGCGCGAAGCGCAACGCGTTCGGCAAGTGCGTGGTGATGAAGCTGCGCGCCGAGGTCCGCCAGGAGGTGGCCGAGTTCCGCAACGCCGCGCAGGCGTGCCGCGCCGAGCGCTCCGAGGATCCGGAGGCGTTCCGCGAGGCCTACGGCACCAACGCCCCGAAGGGCGCGAAGGCCGAGGGCGCGAAGCGCAACGCGTTCGGCAAGTGCGTGCGGACGAACGTACGAAACGGTGACGCCGACGATGAGAACGGCGGCGAAGGAGCCGAAGAAGACGGGTAAGACGCGGATCGCAGCCCGCGAGTAGCCCGGGTCCTTCTACTCGCGACGCCGTCCGGCGAGCGCCCGCCCGGTCCCCCTTCGGCCCGGGCGGGCGCTTCGCTTTGAGGTTCCCGTCGATCCGCGGTTCGGGCGCTTCGCCGCGGCTCGAGCTCGGTGGCTCGGCCGTAGCGGCCCGGCCCCGCTAGCGGGGCCTGCGGCGGCCCTTGCCCTTGCCGTGCCCTCGGCCGCGATGCTCGATGTCGAGCTTCGCGAGGTGCTTGCGGCTGAACCACGAGGTGTTCGACTCCCCGGCCGGGTTGCGCTCGGCGTTCGGGGCGTCGTCCTCCTCGACCAGGAACTGGTGGTGCTTCGGGTTCTTCAGGGCCGAGAAGATCTTCGCGAAGTCGATCTCGCCCTTGCCGACCGGCGTCAGGTTGAACCGCCGGCCCGCGCCCGCAACCCCGGCCGGCGTCTCCCGGACGCCGTCGTCGCGGTACTCGAGGTCCTTGACGTGGAACAGCGGGTACCGCCACGGGTTCTCGCGGATGTACTCGTAGGCGCTCTGGCCGCCGGCGTCGATCCAGGCGATGTCGAGCTCGAACCAGACGAGGCTCGGATCGGTCTCCTCGAGCAGGACGTCGTAGATGACGGTGCCGTTGTCGATCGTGAAGTCGTCCGGGTGGTTGTGGAAGTAGAACTTGATCCCGCGAGCGAGCGCCGCCTCGCCGAACTGGTTGAACTCCTCCGCCATCGCCCGGTACCCGTCGACAGTCCGCGGCACGTCGCCCGCGGGGATCGCGACTCCCGCGTAGCGCAGTCCGAGCGTCTCGGCCTCGTCGAGGACCTGCCCGATGTTGTTGCGCCAGGCGTTCTGGCCGCCGGGCACGTGGCTGCCGGCGATCCCCAGTCCCCACTCGTCGGCGAGCGCCTTGAACTCGGCGGCGGTGTTCCCGTG
>Ga0299914_10003629_pt1 | contig 10947 bp, 11 predicted proteins | sample RVTome_10_FD_201361 | JGI IMG/M metagenome (GOLD analysis project Ga0299914, IMG submission 201361) | Soil microbial communities from uranium-contaminated site in the Upper Colorado River Basin, Wyoming, United States - RVT153D57 (version 2) ... | reverse complement strand
CGTGCAGCGCATCGACGTCATCGGCGCCCGCAACCTCCACAGGTCGCCAGGCGACGCCGTCGGTCGACGTCCACGCAGCGGCGTTCGGGCCGGCGCCGACCGCGACCATGCCCTCACCGGACGCCGCGACCCCGTTCAGGGACGCGCCCTGCAGTCCGGTCGACGACCGCAAGGCCGCCACCGGTCGGTCGGACGCCACGGCGGACGGTAGCGCCGACGGCTCGTCCGCCGGCGATGGCGCGCCGGTCGACGTCGCCGCGGCACTGCATCCCGCCAGCATCGCGGTGCACATCACCGCACCCCACCAGGCGCGCGCCGCACTCGCTGTCCTCATCAGTGGTCTCCCAACCCGCGTGCTCACAGCCCCTGGTTGCGCAGCGCGCGATGCGCCAGACGCCACAGGAAGCGCCGGTATGCCGCGGCGTCGGTCGAGACACGATGCGGGATGTCCAGGCGGTTCTTCATCTTGGTGAAGGCCGCGCGGGTCTTGGGACCATAGATCCCATCGATCGCCAGATCCGCGCCAAGCATGAGATTGGCTGCCGCCTGGATGAACACCGTGTCCGAACGATAGTTGACGTTGAACACCAATGCGCCGCCGCCGTCATCAAGATGGATGTGATCACGGTGCGCCGCGTTGTACCAACCGTCGAGCACGTACTTGAACCATCTGCGAGCGATCGCGTCGACGCCGATGTACCTGCGCTGGACGATGCGGTACCGGTAGGTGTGGTGTCCCAGGATCGGTCCGCAGGTGACGTGACGCCAGCGCACGATGTCAAGATCGAACGCGCGACCCAACCCGTGGTACTTCGGCTTGTTGACATAGGCACCGGCAGTGCCGAAATACTGCAACTTGCCGTAGGACTTCGGAGCGACCGAGCCAAGGTTTCGCGAAAAGTTGTCGAGTTTGTCCTCGAACGCCGAGGTCGAGCGGGCGTAGTACCTGTTCAGTTGGGGTGACGATCGTACGTACCGCAGCGGCACGCCGCCGATCGTCGGATATGCCCGTTCAGTCGGCGGCGGCATCAGGCACCCCTCCCTCGATGACGGGAACACCGCGGTGCGTGCCAACCACCACGACCTCGTCCGACATCACGGTCAGGTCGTTGACGGTCGTGTCCCCGCCCGTCAGGACGTCAGGGCCGGGACGCAACGCCTGCCAGGTTCGGCACCGGTCCGCCGACACGAAGTAGCGGGGAGTGTGATCGGTCAATGCGGTGCCGGCGAGGTAGACACGCCCGCGGTGGACGCCGAGGCCCTGGATGGTGATTCCGCGGAACTGCTTGGCGGAACCTGCGATCGTCGACCAGCGCAGCCCGTCGGGCGATGACCACACGGCGCCGCCCTCGATGTCGGTGCTCGTGGCAAACCACTCGCCGCGGAGCTCCGCGACCCCGGTGAACGAACCCTCCGCAAGGCTGACATCACGCGGCGCAATGTCGCCGCGCCGCCAGGTGGAGCCGTCATCGGCGGAGGCCAGCACGAACGCGGCGTCTCCCTGGACACCGTCGGCATCGAGCGTGCTGCCGACGGCCACGAGCAGGTCGGTGTGGCATGAGACCGAGATCAGTTGCGCGTGGGGTTCGTCGACGTCGTCGAGCATCCGCCCATGCCATTCGAGGCTGTCACGGGTCCACCAGATGGTCGGCCGCCGCCGGCTCGACGTGAACGTGACCTGTGCGTCCTCGCCCGGAGCGGTGGCGTCCGCCGAGACGCTCATGGCATCGGTCTGCAGCATCGATCCAACCGCGACAAACCGATCGCCGTGGGCCGCGACGCCCCATACCTCCGGTTCACCGGCCGCCGGCCGGGCGAGGGTGCGCTCGTGCCAGCGCACGTCACCCTCGTTCATCCAGCTGATCGGGGTTCCATCGTCGGCGGCGCCGACGACCATGACCCCCTGGCGCCCCTTGCACACCGAGCGCGGTTGCCCGTCGCCGGTCAACCGCATGGAATCGAAGCGTGTCGACCCCTGCGCTGCGCGGCCGGCACCACCGGCCGGCCCGGTCGGAGCCTTCGCCGTGACATCCGCCAGTGGTCGAGCGAACAGCAGCGAGGCGCCCAGCCCGTAGGTGGCGCTCGAGAGCACCTGGCGGCGCGAGACCAGTGGGCTCCCGGCGCCTTCACGTCGTCGGTCGTCGTTCGTCAACGAGGTGTCACCCCCTTCCAGGTTTCTCGTGCTGCTTCTAGCCGAGCGCGATCAGCATCAACCCCAAGGAGCGCACAGCGCACCATCGTGGCGACGCGGGAGGATAGCGATCGTTTTCAAAAAAGCAACGATGTGCTACGGCAACCACGGTCCGCATGTTGCCGGGACAATGGTGGAGACGGGTGCCAGGACTGATGCAATACGCGCGTCACGAACACATCAAGAAATGGCGTCGGAACGGGCTCCGGGGAAACACAACACAACCGCAACGACGCATAGAACCCTCCACGACGAACAACCAGCGCGCTGTGCGCATGGTCCGGCCGGTGCAACAAACCGCGCGGAGATAACCATCACAGCCGCGTCGCGCGACCAACGCGCGCCTTCGGCCACGCCTCCGGACGCCGACCCCGGATACTTCGCGGAGCCTGGTTCCACGAAACGCTCGGCGGACCTGCGGCCAAGAAACTTCGCGGAGCCTGGTTCCACGAAACGCTCGGCGGACCTGACGGCCCAGGTACTCCATGACGGCGACATGCACGAGGGAGCAAACGATGAACCAGACCATCGGCGCAGACACTGAGGAGCAACTGGTTGCGTTGGAACGCGATGCGCAACGCCTGCACGAGTGCGGGGCACTGGACGCCGAGGGTCTCGGTCACCGGCGGGCGGTCGTGGCGGGAATTCGCCGGGTGTACGCGAGTGGCCGGGAGGATCTCGCGCGCCACCTGCTCCACGCGTGGCGACAGCACGGCATCAACACGCCCTGACGCCGTTCGGCGGTGCGGTGGTGGTCACCCCCGCCTCCGTCATCCGCGACGCGTCGCTCGGATCAGGGCATCGAGCGCGATCACCGGTGGGTCACCCGAGACCTCGCGTGTGATCGTCTCGGCGCTGACCACGTCCAGATCACCGACCTGGGTGGCCACGACTTCGGGCACGAGCAGGCGGTCGCCATCCTGCGGTCCGCCGTGGCCGTGATCGAGGTTCTGGCGGTCGTGACCGAGGATGATCAAGGTGCCGCCCGCAGCGACCGCGTCAGCGGCGCGGGCGTGCACGCGGCGCAGATCCGCCGATGGGATGTGCAGGTAGAGCAACGCCACCAGGTCGAACGCGCGGCGCGGTGGCACCCATGTGCGAACGTCCTCGTTGCGGAAGTCGACCGCCACGCCGCGCTCGGCCGCGAGATCGCGAGCACGGTCGAGCGCGACCTGCGAGAAGTCGACCGCCGTGACCTGCCACCGGTGTTCGGCCAGCCAGATGGCGTTGCGGCCCTCACCGCACGCGAGGTCGAGCGCGTAGGCGGGCGGCAGGTCCGCCACCGCCCGGGCGAACGCCTGGTTGGGTCCGGCCCCCCACACCAGTTCCGCGCTCCGGTAGCGCTCGTCCCACGCCGCGGCTTCCCTCATCGCTGACCTCGTCCATGCACGCGCCCGTCGGTGCAGATCACACGATGACACACGTGCGCGGCCACGTCACGCGCCGATGACCGCATCGACGGTCATCCAGGCGGCGACGACGATCAGCAGCACCGCGAAGGCGCGGGTGAGGCGCTCCGCGGGGATGCGCTTGACCAACGCCGTCCCGAGCACCACGCCGACCAGGCCGGCGATCGTGAACGGCCATGCGACCGACCAGTCGATGTGCCCGCCACCGGCCATGCGCGCGGCCAGCGCCGTCACGGCGTTCAACGCGATCACGACCAGCGACGTCCCCACGGCGTCGGGCATCGCGAAACCCAGCACCAGCACCAGCACCGGCACGATGACGAATCCGCCGCCCACGCCGAACAACCCGGTGAGCAGGCCCACGACCGTCCCGGCGATCAGTACGCGGGTCACGGTCGAAGATGTCATCCGGGTGCGTTCGACCGTCGCCGTGCCACCACCGGTGGCCCTCCACTCATGCACCGCCGTCTCCGGCGCGCTGTGGCGGCGCAGCATGCCGGCGGCCGCGACGATCATGAGCACCGCGAAGGTGATCAGCAGGGCACGCGGCGGCATGAGCAGGTTGATGTGCGAGCCTGCCACCGATCCGCCGGCACCGGCCAGGCCCAGCGCCATCCCCGCACCGACGCGCACGTTGCCGGCACGCAGGTGCCCGACCAACCCGCCCAGCGCGGTCAGCGCCACGATCACCAGGCTGGTGCTCGTCGCCGCCTGTGGCGTCTGGCCCACGACGTAGACCAGCACCGGGACCGCCAGCACGCTGCCACCGCCGCCGAGCGTTCCGAGCAGCAGCCCGATGATCAGCCCGAGCGGCGACGCGGCCAGTCCGGTCATGCCACGTAACCCGCCGATCCGTCGTCGCGGACCACGGAACCACCGGCGCGCGCCCACGCCTGCATGCCGCCGTCGAAGTTGACCGCGTCGTAGCCGTGGTGTCGCAGCCACTGCGTGGCTTTGGCAGACCGGCTTCCCGACCGGCAGATCATGATGATCCGATCAGAACCGGTCAGCTCGTCGTGGCGGCCGGGCAGCTGATCGACGGGGATGTGGACCGCCGCGGGCGCGTGGCCGGCCTCCCACTCGTCTGCCCGGCGGACGTCGACCAGCGTTGCCCCGCCGTCGAGCTCGCGTCGTGCCTCGCCTGCGTCGATCTTGGGTGCGCGGTTGAACATTGCGGTCTCCTGTTCGATCACGATGGTGTCGACACGGGTTCGGCCCGCGCCGCGATCAGTCCGTGTGCCGGCTTACCGGACGGTCGCGCCTGCCAGTCCGCAACGAACGCGTAGCGGTCTCCACGGATGAGGCTCACGCGCCATTCGACGACCCGGTCGAAGGTGCGACCGAGCCGCTCGATCGTGAACACGGCCTCGCCGACCGGCTGCTCGAGCAGGGACCGCTCCGCGGCGGTCGGCAGAACCGGGCGGATGCGCTCCCAGCCGTCGACCATGACGACGCCACAGCGCGACGCGAGCTCGTCGTACAGCGCGGTGTGGCCGAAGTCGGCCTCGAGCAACGGCCGCGCGACCTCGGCCGGCAGCCACACGCGGTCGAGCGCGAGCGGTTCGTCGCCGGCGTAGCGCAGCCGGCTCAGCAGCACGAGCGGTGCGTCGGCCTCAACCTCGAGGCGTTGCGCGGCGGCGGCGTCTCCGCACTCCTCGAGCTGGAGCACCTTGCTGGTCTGCGAGACGCCGGCCGCCTCGATCGATCTGAACAGGCTGTACAGCGCGCCGGTCGGCTGTTCGAACTCGGGCGTCACCAGGAACGTGCCGCGGCCGCGGCGGCGTTCCAGCAGGCCCTCGGCACACAGCCGGTCCACCGCCTCACGCGCCGTGTTGCGGCTGACCTCGTAGGTCTCGACCAGCTCGCGGTCGGTGGGGAACCGTTCACCGAACGCGCCGGCCACCAGCCGGCGACGTAGGTCGGCTTCGAGCTGCGCCCATAGCGGGAGCGGGTGGGCGCGGTCGAGGGGTTGCGGTAGATGCTCGGCGACTCCGGTCATGATGGAACTCCCTCGCAGACCACAGGTTGACGATTCCAAGCCGTCGGGCTTAAATGTAGGTACAAACCAACATCCCGTCAACATGTGGACGAACCGCATGGAAGGCAACGCCGTGGTCGACATCGTCACCATCGCAACGTCCGGTCTGGGCAACCGCAGCTACGTCGTGAGCGACGGGGAGGTCGCCGCGGCCATCGACCCGCCGCGCGACATCGATCGGGTGCTCGCCGTGCTCGACGACCGCGGATGGTCGCTGACGCACGTCCTGGAGACCCACGTGCACAACGACTACGTGACCGGGGGCCTCGAGCTGTCCCAGCGCACAGGCGCCACCTACGTCCTCGCCGCCGAGGAGGATGTCGCCTATGACCGGCATCCGGTCCACGATGGAGACGCGGTGGCGATCGGAGCGCTGCGGTTCACGGCGCTGCACACCCCCGGCCACACGCCGGACCACCTGGCGTACGTGCTGCACGAGGGCGACCGCCCGGTCGCGGTCTTCACCGGCGGCTCCATGCTCTATGGCACCGTTGGCCGGACCGACCTGATCAGCGCCGATCTCACCGAGCGCCTGACCCGCGCGCAGTTCCACTCGGCGCACCGGCTCGCTGCGGAACTGCCGGCGGACGTGGCCGTCTACCCCACGCACGGCTTCGGCAGCTTCTGCGCCTCGGGCGCGGCCACCGACGTCGATGCGAGCACCATCGCCGACGAGCGACACAGCAACATGGCGCTGACGACCGATGACGAGGACGCGTTCGTCGAACTGGTCACCGGCGGGCTGAACGCCTACCCGCGCTACTACGCCCACATGGGACCGATCAATCGCGCCGGACCCGATCCGCTCAACCTCGACCCGCCCCAGGCCGTGACACCGGAGCGACTGCGTGCGCGCATCCATGCCGGCGACTGGGTCGTGGACGTCCGCAACCGCGTTGCGTTCGCGGGCGAGCACCTGACCGGAACCATCAACATCGAGTTGGCCGACTCGCTGGCGACCTACCTGGGGTGGACCGTGCCATGGGGCACGCCGGTCACGTTGGTGGGTGACACGGCCGATGAGGTCGCACAGGCCCAACGGATGATCGCGCGCATCGGCATCGACCGGCCGGCCGGTCAAGCCACCGGCGGACCCGAGGCGTATGCGGACGGCGACGTCCGGCGCTACGAGGTGTCCGACTTCGCCGGGCTCGCCAAGGCGCTCAACAACGGTGGCGCGCACGTGCTCGACGTCAGGCGCGACGACGAATGGGACGACGGCCACGTCGACGGCGCACAGCACATCCCGCTGCCCGACCTCGAGCGCCGCATCGACGAGGTGCCCGACAGTGGGTCGACATGGGTGCACTGCGCGTCGGGCTACCGTGCCGCGATCGCCGCGTCGCTGCTCGACCGCGCCGGCAAGCCGGTCGTGCTCATCAGCGACGAGTGGGACCGGGCGCAGGACGCCGGCGTACCGCTCGACGGCTGAACACCCCGCGAGGTTGTCATCGGCGACTCCGATGATCAGCAGGCCGTCGTCACCCAGCACCGGTTCGTCGAGCAGACCAGTGTCGCTCTGCACGCAGCGGTCGCCGCCGCAGTTCAGGGACGCCAGCGCGACAGTTCTCTGAAACTCACGTCGGAGGCGAACGGCCGTGCTATGGAACTGCGTCGGAGACCGACGAACAACGGCCCGTTCAGCGAGGACCGCGAGCGACGGCGTCCAGCGTCCGCGGAGAGCCGAACCACTGGAGCGCGCACCACTGCGCGTCGAGCCCGTCCCACGACGGTCCCACCTGCAGGCCGGCCAGGGCGCCGGTGTCCATGCGCACCCGTGCGCCGGTCAGCAGCTCGATCAGCGTGGAGCACCACGGCTGGTGACCGACGAGCAGCAGCGTCCGGTTGGAGCCACCGTGCGCGGCGACCGCCGCCAGCACCTTGTCGACGTCTCCGCTGTAGAGATCGTCAAGCACGTGCGCCTGGGCGTCGAAGCCACCATGGTCACGCGCGATGGCGTACGTCTCTCGCGCGCGCTGTGCCGCCGAGACCAGCACACCGTCGGGTGGGTCGACAGCCGCCAGTGCACGGCCGGCGATCTCCGCCTCACGGCGGCCCTGTTCGGTCAGCGCCCGTTCGCGGTCCCGCGCGGCGTACGACTGCGCGGCGGCATGGCGGAAGACGACGAGGGTCGGCATGTCCCGTACGGTACCGCCACCGTCGCGCCTGCCGGAACGGCGATCGACGTAGCGCCGCACGACTCCCTGTCTGCACCGGTGCCCGCGGCCTGACGACCGGTCCTGCCGGCGGCGCAACCCGTCCAGATGCTCAGCGGCTTCTCAGACAGCACCGCGACAATGCTGTGATCCATCGACACCAGGAGCCGTGGGTGCCACCACGGCCGTGGGCAGGACCTCCGCCGTGGAGGGAAGCATGACCATCGCCGACGACGGCACCGTGTCCGACGCCAGCGTCGATGCTGACGTGAGCCGGCTGCGCAGCGGGTCGTATCGATCGCGGAGGACGGCGTGGCCGAGCTGCAGCTGTTCTTCGAGCGCGCGGGCTAGCCGCCGCCGGTCGCCGTGACGGGGTTGATCTCGATGCTGCCGAAACCGCCGATGGTGCGCACGCGCACGGTCGGCGCGTCGGGATCGGCTTGTGCGCCGCATGCGGTGCAGTCCGTCGAGCCGAAGATCACCACACCGTTGCGTTCGACGTTGACGCCCTCGGGGACCTCGATCGTGATGGACCCGAACGCGACGGGCGCACCGACCGTCAGTTCCTCACCCGCCTCGAGCGACTGCGTCGCCACGACATGCTGGTTCTCGCCGAAGATCGCCGGCGCGACCTGATCCGACGATCCCGCCCAGGCCAAGGGGACCAGCAGCGCCGCGGCGGCGAGCGCACCCCCGACCCACTGACGCACCTTGGCGGCCACCGGCGACCGCTTGGAGCGGCGCACGGCCGAAAGCTCATCGGCCGACGCGAGCGGCACCCGGTCGGCGAACGCCCCCCGTCCATCGTCGGGGTCGAAGCGTTCCTTTGGCTTGGGATGGCGGATGTCCACCGACCCCATCACGGCATAGGCGTCGACCCGGACCAGCGGCGCGTCGGGGAACACGCCGCCCTCGAGCTTCATCGACCGATCGCCCATGATCGCAAAGCCGGACAGTTCGACCTCGACGCCTTCCGGCACGATGATCTCGACGCCACCCATCCAGGCGATGGCGTTCAACTTGAGCTCATCGCCCTCGAACTCGGCTCCCTGGAGGTCGACGACGGCATTGCCCATGACGGCCAGCGCCGTGGTCTCCCTGGCCGGCCGCCAGCGACCGCGTGTGCTGGCTTCGCTCATGATCGCGACGATGTTCTGCTGTGGGCGTGCCGGACGGGCGGTGCCGCGCTCGCGTGTGCGGCGCCTCGGCTCGGCCGCCATCGGCACGCCGGCCGTCGCCTCCTGCAGGTCGCCGCGCGTGCGGGCCTCGAGCACCGCGCGCATGCGGTCGCCGAACTGATCAAGCGTCAGGACCTCGTCGACCACCGCCTGGCGCAGGCGCGCCTCGGCCGCGTCGCGGTCCGCCGATGTGATGAGGAAATCGGCGTGCGGATCGTGTGAAGGTCCGGTGACGGCGACCCGCGGTGGTGGATCGGCGATCGGCGGCGCGTCGCGTTGCGGCGGGGACGCCTGCTCCGCCTCGGACGCCGGTGGAGCCGCAGCCTGTTGATCGGTTGCCGCGGACCCATCCCGGCCCTGGCCGCCGCTGCCCGGATCCGGCGCGGCAGCTGAACCACTTCCACTCATGGTGATGATCATAGGTCGCGCCACCGCCGTGTCCGGCACCAGATGCGGTCAACATCCATGAGATTGGTCCGCAGTTCGCAGTCCAATTTCCGCTGGCAACGCACGCGAGCCATGCGATCATCTCGATCATGGCCGTGCGCTCCGCCCGGCCGCCGCTCGCTCGTCGGTGTCCTGCCCGACATGTGGAGTCGAGCGCAGCAAGACGACCGACCGCCGGCCCAGGAGGACCGCTCGTGTCCGCAACGCCACAGCAACTGCACCGCCGGCGCCTGGTCCAGACGTCAGAGGGCACGCGCACCGAATCGTTCGGCCCGGCCGAGTGGGGCCTGCTCGCCGCGGCGGCGATCATCTGGGGCTCATCGTTCCTCTTCATCGAGATCGGTGTCGAAGCGTTCCGTCCGGGCCTGGTGGCGCTGGCCCGAGTGGCGCTGGGCGCCGCCGCCGTCGCACTCGTACCCAGGGCCCGCCAGCCGGTCGACCGCAGCGACCTGCCGCGGATCGCGCTGCTGGGCGTGGTGTGGATGGCCATACCGTTCGTGCTGTTCCCGATGGCCCAGCAGTGGATCAACTCCGCCGTCGCCGGCATGCTCAACGGCGCGGTGCCCTTGACCAGCACGGTCATCGCCACGCTGCTGCTCGGCCGCCTCCCCCGCGCCAGGCAGCTCGCCGGACTTGCGATCGGCTTCCTCGGCGTGGTCGCGATCGCGTGGCCACAGGTGCAGGCCGGCAGCAACACGGCCCTGGGCGCAGGGCTCATCCTGATCGCCATCAGCCTCTACGGCCTCGGCCTCAACATGGCGGTGCCCCTGCAGCAGCGGTACGGCGCGCTGCCGGTGCTGCTGCGTACGCAACTCGCCGCGCTGGTGCTGCTGGTGCCGTTCGGGTTGTCGCAGGTGCCCGGATCCCACTGGTCGACGTCCGCCGCGCTGGCGATGATCCCGCTCGGCGCGTTGGGCACCGGGCTGGCGTTCGTGGCCATGGTCACGCTGGCGGGCCGCGCCGGCGCGACTCGAGGCTCCATCGCGATCTACTTCACGCCGGTCGTGGCCATCGCGCTCGGCGTGGTGTTCCTCGGCGAACACGTCCCCGCCATCGCCATGGTCGGCGTCGTGCTCGTCATCGCCGGCGCCTGGCTGACCAGCCGCCGCGAACGCCACGCAACCCCTGCGGTCGCACCCGCACCCTCCGGCGACGCGCCAGCGGCCACCTGACCCGCGCCCGACCTACTTCGCGGTCCAACCGCCGTCGACGACCAGCGAGCTGCCGTTCATGAACGACGCCGCGGGCGAGCAGAGGAAGACCGCCAACTCCCCCACCTCGTCGGGTTCGATGAGGCGCTTGACCGACGGCTCGGTCAGCATGATCTCCTCGATCACGCGGTCCTCACTGATGTTGTGGGTCCTGGCCTGATCGGCGATCTGGTGCTCGACCAGCGGGGTCCGCACGTAGGCCGGGCAGATGCAGTTCGACGTGACACCCTTGCCGCCGCCCTCGAGGGCCAGCACCTTCGACAGGCCCTCCAGACCGTGCTTGGCCGACACGTACGCCGACTTGTACGGCGACGCCC
>Ga0299914_10003628_pt1 | contig 10951 bp, 9 predicted proteins | sample RVTome_10_FD_201361 | JGI IMG/M metagenome (GOLD analysis project Ga0299914, IMG submission 201361) | Soil microbial communities from uranium-contaminated site in the Upper Colorado River Basin, Wyoming, United States - RVT153D57 (version 2) ... | reverse complement strand
GCCGCGCACGATCGGGAGCTCGATGACGGAGAAGTAGCTCGGGGTCACGAAGTCGATCTCGGCGCCCCGAAACTCGCTCTCGGCCTGACCCGGGAGCCGAAACCTCGCGCCGCCCATCTGTGACTCGCCGAGGGGCGTTTGCACTGCATAGGCCACCCCTTCAACGCCAGGCAGCGCGGCGACTTCTTCGAGCATCCGCCGATCGAGAATGGGAGGGCCGCCGTCTGTCCCGAACGAGAGGTGCGCCACGCCTTCGGAGTTGAAGCCGGGGTCGATCGTGTAGGTCGCGTACAACCCGCGCAGCAGCAGACCCGTCGCGATCATCAGCGTCATGCAAAGCGCCACTTGCACGCCGACGAGAGTGCCGCGCAAGCGGCGGCCTTTGCGGCCGCCGCCGGCGCTCGCGGCGGCCTGCTTGATGATGGTGTTGAGGTCGGGCTTCGACACGGCCAGTGCCGGGACGAGGCCGAACACGAAGCCCGTGCCGAGCGTCACGGCGAACGCGTACCAGAGGACGCGAACATCGACGCTGAAGTCGAGCTCGAGCGTCGGCGCGAGCGTCTCGGGATGGTTTACCGCCGGCAGCGCGAGCGCGACCATCGATGGGAACGACCACACCGCCAACAGCGACCCGAGCACGCCGCCCGCGATCGAGATCAGCACGCTCTCGGTCATGATCTGCCGCACGACGCGTGCTCGGCTTGCACCGAGCGACAGGCGTACGCCGATCTCCTGGACTCGAGCCGTCCCGCGCGCCAGCGACAGGTTCGCGACGTTGGCGCAGGCGATCAGCAGGATTAGCCCAAACGGAGCCATGAGGGCGGTCGCGGGACCGCGAAGATCGCCAGGCACAGTGTTCGGTTTCGCGCGCGCGACCGTCAGCGTCGTCGACCGGCCGGGCGCGGCCTGGTCGATCTGCGCCGCGATCACCTCGAGCTCCGCGCGGACTTGGGCGATGCCCGCGCCCGCGCTGCGGCGCCCAAGGAGGTACAGCCAGCGGCTCCGCTGATCCTCGTAGCGCGACCGCGCCGGCCACAGCAACGGCTCCGTACTGAGCGGCGCGAAGTAGGCGGTCGCGACCGGCATGCCGCCGTAAGTCCCGCCCGCTGCGACGCCGACGACCGTGAACTGATTGCCGGCGAGCTCGACCGTTCGCCCGATGACGCCCGCGTCCCGCGCGAAGCTCGTCGCCCAGAGGGCGTGGCCGAGCACTACGACGGGGGCCGCGCCGGGCTCGCAATCCTGCGCGTTCAACGCGCGCCCGAGCGCTGGCGGCGTACGCAGCACGGTGAACCAGTTGCAGCTCACGATCGCGCCAACAACCTTCTGTGGCGCATCGCCGCCGAGCGTCGTCTCCAGCCGGGTGTGCCCGAGCACGGCGAGCGTCTGAGCGCGGTCGGCATAAGCTCGGTAGTCGGCGATCGTGAACGGGCCGCTAATCATCGCGGTGAAGTCGCCGCCCTCGACCGTCTGCTCAATCGACACGAGCTCGTGGGCGTCCGGCGCGGGCAGGTTGCGGAACAGCACACCGTTCAAGATCGTGAAGATGCCCGTGTTGACGCCGACGCCGAGCGCGATCGTCACGATCGCGGGCACGGCGAAACCGGGGCTGCGGCCCAACGACCGCACGGCATAGCGAACATCGCTCCAAAGCGTCGTCAACATCGCGGCGGTACCCCCCACGCTCTGCGGGCCCGCACAATACAGGGCAAACGACGTGCCAAATCGGAAGCGGTCGCGCAACCTACCGAGCCGCAAGGGTTTTACGCCTCACACGAACCGGAGCGAGCAGGCGACGGATCCCGGGGCCGGCACGCGCCGTCCCGGTTTCGGGATGACGGCGTCTAGTCGGGCAGGCGGGCGGGCTGGCTTCGGATCGAGGGCACGGAAACCATCAATGTGCTTATCTCGGGACGGACGGCCTCTCACATTCGTCAGACGAACGGTGAGCTGCTTGCCGAGATTCATTCGAATAGCGCTGGCATACCGAGATTCACTTGGGGCGATAGTGTCATTGTGGCCAAGAATCGTATGTGCGGATCAGTTTGCGGGATTACTGAGTCTGAAGATGTATTCGTCTACACGATTGAGTTCGCAGATGGCTCCGACGCATTGATCCCTGAGCATGAGCTGATCTCTGATACGGAGTAGTCGAGCGGCCATTTCTGGCGTTTCCGAGGGCCGGTGCCGGACGTTCGGCCGTCCCCAATTGACCCTGTTGAGACGTTCACTCATGCGTAGTACAAGGAGTTGACGCAATTGGAGCCTCAGTGCGTTCGTCGCCATGGACAGCGTCCAATTTTCGAGTACCTCCACCGGCCCGCGACGGATGTTCGCACATGAAATTATCTGCCTCGCCGCCATGCTGATACCTTCGACAGCGTCTGCCATCCTCCAGATCACGGTCGAGCGCATCCACGCCGGTGGCGAAGCCCGCTACGGCGAGCTCGAGGAGCGCATGGCCGAAACGTGCATGCGCCTCGGATGCCCGAACAGCTACCTCGCGCTCGAGTCGGTCGCCCCACCGAAGGAAGTCTGGTGGTTCGTTGAGTATCCGACCGATGCCGAGGTGGAGCGCGTCAGGCGAACGTACGAGCAAAGCCGGCTGTTGCTCACCGCGTTAGCCGATCTCGCCGCCCTCAAGGAGGACATCACGGACGCGCCCGTCGAGCACATGACGAAACATCGGGCCGACTTGAGCATCGCGGCGCCCTGGCGGATCGGTTCCGAGCCGTTCGTCGCGATCGCGACAGAGGCGGCCGCCGGCAGCGTGTTCGAAAGCGCGGAACTCGCGATGTTTACGGTGGTCTCGGCTGCGTCGCTGGTCGAGGCCAACGCCGTCGCGGCGAAACTCGGCCCGAGCGCGCGTGTCTTTCGCGTGCAACCGTCGTGGAGTCGTCCGGCAGAGCTCTGGATCGCGGCGAACCCGGAGCTTTGGCAAACGCGCTGAAGCGGCAGAACATAAGGGGCGTCTTCGTATGGCCGGCTTTGGTCGGGAGCTGTCGGACGATTTTTTGGCTTTTGGAAGCTCGAGCGAGCGGAGTACCCGGAACGCCGAGGGTGGGTTGTACCGACTAAGAACGACTCGTAGCCGCCGTTGCTCTATCGGCGGCGCCTGCCAGAATGCAGCATACCGATACACGCACGCTGAGGGAGATCAATGGTACGAGGAGAATGCAACTGTGGGGCCGCCGCGTTCGACTACCGATTCCAACTGAGTAGGCAGAGATGATCAAGCTGCCGGAACAGGATCCCTGTGACATCTGCGAAACGCTGGCAGGCCGAACCTCAGTTCCCGTAATCGCAGAATCTGAGTTGACTGTTACCGTCGTTACCCCGGTACAGTTCGAGGTTGGTCAATGCTGTGTTGTCACTCGCCGCCATGTCGCAACCTTATTGGATCTCACGGACCAGGAAGCGGCTGCCATATTGAAGGCCGCAAGAGCAGTCGCGCACGCGCTGCTCGTTACATATGAGCCGCTCGGGATTCTCACGTTCCAGAACAACGGCGTCTACAGCGGACAGGAGGTGCCCCACTATCATTTTCACGTCGTGCCCCGGCAACCGGGAAGCGATTGGGGTGTAGGGCCTCCCCAGCTCCATAAGTTTCCGAGCGCCGGCCGTGCGCCCGGAACGCCGCATGATGATTCGACCGACGATTCGAGGCGCCAACGGGCCAAAGTCGACGCGGGAACACTGGCTGAGACGGCCGCGACCATTCGGGGCAACCTGCCTGCGTAGAGCAGCTTACGCCAAGAATTGGCCGGGAGGTGTCGGACGACGGTTTGGCTTTTAAACGCTCTATCGCCGGGAAGGCGACGGCCGCCTGCGGTTCGTGCCCGTGCCGGCGCCGACTTCGGCGGAGCTCAATCGGCTGGTACAACGGATTGCGGAACGTATCGGCCGTTCGCTAGAGCGCTCGGGGCTGATCACGCGCGACATCGAGAACGCGTATCTGACGTTCGATCCGGCTGGGGAGGCGCCGATCAACAGTCTGCTCGGGGCCTCGATCACGTACCGGATCGCGACGGGGCCAAGAGAGGGCCAGAAAGTGTTCACGCTGCAGACGCTGCCGGGCGAACCGGATAGCCCGCGCCGGGAGGTGGCCGAAAGCTCAGGATTCTCGCTGCATGCGGGTATCGTGGCGAAGGCCTCGCAGCGGGACAAACTCGAGCACCTGGCGCGCTACGTCGCAAGGCCCCCGGTCGCCACCGAGCGGCTGTCGCTGACCGAGGGCGGGCTCGTGCGCTGCGCACTGAAAACGCCGTATCGGGATGGAACAACGCACGTCATATTCGAGCCCGAGGACTTCATCGCGCGGCTCGCCGCGCTGGTCCCGAAGCCTCGCGCGCACCTGGTGAGGTATCACGGCGTGTTTGCGCCGGCGAGTCCGGATCGGGCCCGGGTCGTGCCCAAGGCCCGGGTCGCCGCTGCCAACCGGACCAACGAGTGTGGCGAAGCAGCGGCCGGCGATCGGCAACGGTGCCTCACCTGGGCGCAACGGCTCAAACGCGTATTCGCGATCGACATCGAGGTCTGTCGGCGCTGTGGCGGGAAGCTGCGGGTGATCGCCAGTATCGAGGAACCCGCAGTGATTGCGCGGATTCTCGATCACCTTGGTCGCGACGGCGAGTCGTCCGATTCGGCAAATCCGAGCCGGGCACCGCCCCAGGGCGATCTGATGATCTGACCGCTTCGTCATCGTCGTCATCATCCGCGCCGCCGTGCGGGCCGGGCGCGTTCTGGCTCAAGACGGGCTGTGCCGGCATTTCCGGGGGAAAGGGGAAGATTCAGGCGTCTGAACGACGCGGGGTCGGACGGCTCCGGCCCGATGGCGGCCTGGATCCACCGTCATTGGCCCGACTTCAGCTCGCCTCAACGGTTTCGCTGCTGACATAATGCCCGCTTATACGCACTATCCGCCGCTCTTTCTCAACCTCTACTTTGCCGTTGACTTACGTCTACTATTTATGAGTATCTCCTGGGCCAGGGTGAGTTGGACGCTGCCTTTGACGTTGAAGAGGTGGGCCCCTCTCCCAAGCGCTCGGTCCGCTATAAGTACGCTGGACGCAGCAGTACGCCTTTCGCGTTTATCGTCAACTCCGGCGAGCGAAAGGACTATCACTTGTTCTACATACGCCGCCCCCGGCATGGCGACGTAGAAAAGGCACGTGAGCGGTTCCCTACCGAGGCAGTGAATGAAAATCCTCGCGGGGAGATCACCATTCAAATTCGAGACCGCAAGGACGCGGAGACCGCGTGGGCGCTGGTTAAGCAGATTCAACTGAAGTAGCAACCTTCGCCGATGGACCGGCGGAATTAACGCAAGCAAATGGGCGCTCGCCGGCAGCGGCAGCATGCAGCACAAGAGACGCAATCCGCGGCAGTATTTCACTACTCCATGGAGCTGGATATCTCCGCTTCAAGATGAGGGATCCGTCCGCATAGCGAACGGAGTTTCGCAATCGCCAGCGCCCGCTCGCAATGGAGCACGCGGTTTCTATACTGACGTAGAACCTAGGTAATCACTCCTCGAATTCTAGCTTTTTAAGTAGTTCTTCAAGGACGCGTGTGCCTTGCCCTTGCTCCAGGGCATACACGATGTCTTGACTCCGCGCATATGCCCTGCCGTATAGCGAGGGGGAGTCCCGCTGCATGCTTAAGGGGACCGACTCACCCCCGCTGCATAAACCTAGTTCTATGCAACCTTGCCCGATGACAGGATTTGCGTATGTGCAGTCATATCCAACTTCACAGGCAGCAAGAGTCCATGCCGGACCCTCCTCAGGATCAGATGCACCCGCGTATGCGATGAATATTCCGATTTGGTACAACGCTTCAGGATCAGCTGAATCTACCGCAAGGGATACTCCTTTCCTGATTCGCTCTACTGCCGCTGTTCTCGACTCTTCATCCATTCCGTCGAGCCGAGTCGTCAACATAAGGCTCTCCTGCATCACTGCGAGAGGATCGCCGTTCTGAAGCGCAGAGCCATCCAGTAGTCTCGAGTATGCGCCTCGAGACCGATCTGCAAGTCGTCCAGCACGGGCGGATCTCCGGCAAAAAACTCTGCGCATTTCATGAAATCTCGACGGCTAAGTTCAACATACGGGCTTGGCAGCGATGGATCGGCATTCTCCCAAAACACTTCTTCAAATATCGCGGCTGGGCTCGTTGTCTGATCAGGGTAGCGCTTCTCGTAGAGAGAAACTTTGTTATGGCATTCCCCCAATACCTCTGCTACCAGAAACTGAGCGCGTGCGTCCCCGGCTGCAGCTTCTGGCGCGGCATTGCTAACGAACTCCGAATAGTCGGTAGAACTATGAAACCTACTCGTCCATTCGCTAGCCGACCTCTCGCCAATTACGGATTCGATCTCCGTGCGTCCGTCCCCCCCGGCTAGCAGCTCTGATCGTCGTTGCTCCTCCGCAGGAGGCAAGGTTACGCTACGCGAGGACTCATCAGATAGGCGCTGATCTCCCTCACGAGAGGCAGCTCGAATCCCGATGATGGCAACCGAAACAGCGGCAGCCAAACCGACTCCGAGTAATAACGTTCTATAGCTTTTCATACCTGCGATCTAACCTAGCAAGTCTTACCATTGGCAAGGTACGTTGACTTCACGCACGTGCTCGAAACATTGGCCTAGACCGTACACGTCACAGACACGCGTTTTTACTTGTATAGCGCAATCAAGCATCGGCGCCGCCTCGAGTTCGAGCAAGCTCGCGAAAACGAAATCAAGTTCGGCTCCGGGAGTGCTAGGCGATCCGGTCGGGCCGGCTAACGGCTCTCCATTAGCGTCCCGCTCGCTACCCGAAACCTTCAGGAACATGCTACCTGCCGGCCCTATAGGCCCAATGAACTCGAGTTGCCAAGTCGAGCCATCTTCGAATTGAACTTCAACTGTATCTCCGATATAGGCCCGTTCGACCTCCCCAGTACGCTTGTCCAACACATTGTAGTAGAAACCTGAGTGACCCCAGTTAGTAATCATGTGCCAGATATTATGGCCTTGCCCCGGGATGACAGCGAACGGCCCGCTCTGGCTCGTTAAATACACCTGCACCAATTCAGGTGTCGTCGCCACAGAGCCTCCGACCGAAGGCGGTATGTTTACTGGGGCCAGCTTCGCTGCACGAGCAAAAATCTCGTTATCTAACTTCCCCGAGTTCTCCTCACCTTCCGTAAGGAAGAATGCCCATTGGACTTGAACTGGCGTGATCAGCGCAAACGCAAGCGCTTGCTTTATTCGGTCCCATATATATGATACACACATATGCCGGCCACACAGCAGAACGCGCTCGACAAGAGCGCGCTAAAAAAGGGAACGGCCGAGCTGCTCGTGCTAGCGCAGCTCGAGCACGCGCGCCGGCACGGCTATGAGATCGCGACCCGTATCGGCCAGCGCTCGGGCGGTGCGGTGTCTTTTAACGTCGCGTCGCTGTACCCGATCCTCTATCGCCTTGAGCGGCGCGGCCTGATCGCGGGCAAATGGGTGGAGAAGCCGGGCCAGCGGCGCCGACGCTACTACAAGCTCACGGCCGCTGGAAAGAAGATGCTCGCCGAGCAACGCCAGACCTGGAGCGTCTTCAGCGATGCGATTCAGCGCGCTGGCGGTACGGAGTATGCGTGACATCAAGGCGTTCGTGCGGGAGCACCTCGCACCTCTCGGCTTGCCGGCCGATCAACAGATCAAGATCGCCGAGGAGCTGAGCGCTCAGCTTGAGGAAATCTACGAGGCGCTGATCGCGCGCGGAATGTCCGACGACGAGGCATTGCGCGAGCTCGAGCGACAGGTACCGTCGTGGATCGACCTGTGCGACGAGCTTGCACAGTCCGCGCCGATCGGGGCCGCGGTCGCCCGCCTCGAGCGTTCGCGGGCCGGCCAATGGCTCGCGGCGGGCTTGGTCGGCGCGGATACGCGCTACGCGCTGCGCGGTTTCAAGCGCACGCCCGGCCACACTATCGTGACCTTGCTCACGCTCGCGGTCGGACTCGGTGCGACAGCCGCGATCTTCAGTGTCATGAACGCCGTCTTGCTCCGGCCGCTGCCGTACGCCGAGCCCGAACGGCTCGTGCAGATCGTCGAGAATGTGCCGCCCGGCGAGGGGTTCGGCGGTGTCGCGGAGCGCAGGACCGCGATGAGCGCCAACGATTTCAACTGGTGGCGCGAGAACTCCACGACGCTTTCACACTTCGCGATGATGTGGGACGAAAGCCGGACGCTCGCGACACCCGACGGCAGCCGGCAGCTCTACGGCCAGAGCGTTTTGCCGACGCTGTTCGCGATGCGCGGCGTGCAGCCGCTGCTCGGGCGCGGCCTCGTGGCCGACGACGAGCGCCCGGACTCCGACGTCGTCGTGCTCGGTGAGGCGGCATGGCGCGAGTATTTCAATTCCGCTCCCGATATCGTCGGCCGCAGGATCGAGCTCGATTCCCGGACCTTCTCCGTCGTGGGTGTCATGCCGCCGCAGTTCGGCGACCAGGCGTTCTGGGTACCGATGGTCGTCGTCGCGGCGACCAACAGGACGTTCTCAGGCCCCGCGGAAGCTAGGCTCGCCGACGGAGTTTCGCTCGAGACGGCGAGTGCCGAAGCCAACACGCTCGGGTTGCAGCTGCGCGGAATCGAGCCCGAGCCCGGCGCCGAGCCGCGCTTTGTGGTCGTGCGCTCCGTCGACGAGCTCACGGCGGCCGTCGCGCCGGCGTTGCGCGTGCTCATCGTCGCCGTCGGCGTCGTGCTCGCGATCGTCTGCACCAACGTCGCCAACTTGTTGCTCGTCCGCGGCACGCGCCGGCAGCAGGAGATTGCGATTCGCCGCTCGCTGGGCGCGACGCGTTGGCGCATCGCGCGGCAGGTCCTCACGGAGAGTCTCGTGCTGTCCGTGTTTGCAGGCCTGGTCGCGATCGCGATCGCGTTCGCCGGCCTGTGGCTGCTCAAATTCACGGCGACGGCGTACGTCAATCCGCGGAACGGTTTCGCACCGCCGGTGTTGCCGCGACTCGACGAGATCGCGATCGATCCGCCCGTGCTCGCGTTCGTCGCCCTGCTGTCGGTCGTGACCGGCGTGCTCTTCGGGCTGCTGCCGGCGCTGCGCCTCTCGAAGTACGGCGACCGCGGGCACACGTCCGCATCGCAGCTCTCGACGCTCGTGCGCAACTCGCGGCTCGGCCATGTGCTCGCCGCGGTGCAACTGGCGTGCGCGATGGCGCTGCTCATCGGCGCCGGCCTGCTCGTCGGGAGCTTCCTGAAGCTGACGGGCATCGACCCCGGTTTCGATGCGCGTGGGGTCTTGAGCTTCGAGCTCGTCGTGCCCGGCGACTCCACGGCGGAGCGCAAGCTCGAAGTTGCGGAGACGCTCGTGGCGCGCCTCGAGGCCCATCCGCGCGTGACGAGGGCCGGGTTCGCGGATCTGCCGCCGGGCACATCGATCACATTCACTTTGGGGTTCCTGATTCCGGAAGGCAAGACAGGGCTCGAGATGCTCGAAGAGTCGCGGGCGCAGCTACCCGGCGACGGGACGCAGACGCGCCAGGTGAGGGTGAGCCCGGGCTACCTGCGCGCGTTGGGTGCGCGGCTCGTGGCGGGCGAGTGGCTCGACGAGCGCGCAGGCGCAGCTCCCGCCGTGCTCGTGAGCCGCCCCTACGCCGACCACTATTTCCCAGACGGCAACGCCGTCGGCGCCAGCATGACGGTGATTGGCGGAAGGGATGGCGTCCCCGTCGTCACGGGCGTCGTCACGATCGCCGGCGTCGTCGACGACATCCATCTTCGTAACCTCGAGCAGGCCGCCGAGCGTGTGGTGTTCATCGACCCACGGCAAGCCTTGACGGCGCCGCGGCCGTCGGACCGGAACTTCCTGACCGTCGCGGTCAGCAGCATCGCGTTCGCAGCGCGAACGACGGGCGATCCCACGTCGATCATCTCGGACCTGCGCGCCATTGCGCGGAACATCGACCCGCGCCTCGCGATCGACGCGGCGGTGCCGATGGAACGAATCGTGTCCGGCCTCACGACGCGCCCGCGTTTCTACGCGGCAATCCTGACGACGTTCGGTGCGATCGCCGGCTTCATCGCCGTGATCGGCCTTTATGGCGTGCTGTCCTACGTTGTCAGCCAGCGGACCAAGGAGCTCGGCATCCGCATAGCGCTAGGCGCACAGCGCGGGGCCGTGCTCAAGCTAGTGTTGCGCCAGGGTGCCTTGGTCGTCGGCATCGGCGTCGTCTGTGGCATCGCAGGTGCCGCAGCGCTCACGCGCTACCTCGCGGGCATGCTCTACGGCCTGACGGCGCTCGATCCCGTGGTCTACGCGCTCGCCGCGGTGGCGTTCACCGCGGCTGCGATGTTCGCGGTATATGTGCCGGCGCGGCGCGCGACCACGATCGATCCGCTCTCGGCCTTGCGGTACGAGTAAGTCATGGCGCCTTCGGCGCCACAACGAAGGATGAAAGCGGGACTTTCATAGGAGCGCGTCGTCGCTGCTAGGCCGATCGCGCGTCGAGATACGCGTCCGCGAAGTCCGCGCGCTCGTCGACCACCGTACGGCACACCCTGGCATCCGCCGCCGCTTCAGATCACATCCTCTGGAGCTCGCGTGCCCCGTGGGGTTGCGAATCCGGCTCGCTGCCGACTCACGCAGAATATTCGCCATGGTGGTAGGTTCGGGCTGGCTCCACGGCACCAACACCGAAACTGGCGGGTGCGCGAACGGCACGTGCGGCCTCGAGAAGTGGACGCCCGTTCATGACTCCGCTGACTGACCGGACATGGCCGGGAGCTGGCGGAGGATTTCTTGGACTTTGGACGCTCGAGCGACCGGAGTACGCCGAACGCCGACGGTCGGGTGGGCATAATCCGGCCGACGAGAACGATCCGTTCCTGCCGTTCGTTCCGCAAGCTGTGGATCGTGAGAGTGACTTCTTGCGAACTTCCATATGTTCGCTTGACGCG
>Ga0299914_10003627_pt1 | contig 10953 bp, 13 predicted proteins | sample RVTome_10_FD_201361 | JGI IMG/M metagenome (GOLD analysis project Ga0299914, IMG submission 201361) | Soil microbial communities from uranium-contaminated site in the Upper Colorado River Basin, Wyoming, United States - RVT153D57 (version 2) ... | reverse complement strand
TAGTGCTAAATAAGGGAGGTGACTTCGATGAACGACGCGTTGATAGATCTGCGCGAAGCGGCCCAGCGGCTCGGGGTCCACTACATGACCGCTTACCGGTATGTACGAATGGGCCGGCTGCCCGCTACCCAGGACGGCGGCCGATGGCTTGTCGACCCGAAAGACCTGGCTCGGCTGCAACCCGGTCGCTCCGCGTCGGAAGCACGGCGCGGCCATGCGCAGCCTGAGCCTTACCGTGAGCGGTTGCGGGACCGGATGCTGGCCGGCGATGAAGCCGGGGCGTGGAAGCTCGTCGAGACCTTCCTGGTGTCCGGCGGAAATCCGCAGGCCGCGCTGCTGGACGTGCTCGCACCGGCGATGCGAGAAGTCGGTGACGGGTGGGAACGCGGAGAGCTCAGCGTCGGTGACGAGCATCGAGCCACCGCGGTGGCGCTCCGGCTGGTGGGCCGGCTCGGCCCGATGTTCGTCCGCCGAGGCCGGCCGCGAGGCACGGTCGTCGTCGCATCCGCACCGGGCGACTCGCACGCTCTGCCGACTGCGATCGTCGCTTCGGTGCTGAGAGGGCACGGTTATGCCGTCGTCGAGTTGGGCGGCAACACTCCGGAGGGCAGCGTCCTTGCGGAGGTAAAAGCCGCCGGTGAGCGGCTGCGTGGCGTGGTGATAAGCGTCAGCTCGCAGGATCGGCTCGAGGCGGCCCAGGCGGTGGTCGCCGCGGTCCGCTCGGTCGCGCCCGACACGCCGGTGCTGATCGGTGGTCCGGCAGTCGTTTCGGAGCAAGAAGCGGCCGAGGCGGGCTCCGACGGGTTTGCGGCCGATGCGGCTGACCTGGCCGCCCTGCTCTCGGGGACGCGCCGGACGTCGGCGTGACCCCTTCGCTTGCGGCCATCTGCCGCCTGTCCGGTCGCGGCGAATCGTTACTCTGGACGCCGTGTGGCGGGTGAGCCGAGTCGCATCGACCGCCTCGACGAATGCCGATGTCGCTGACGCTGCGCGGGCCGGCGAACCCGAGGGGTACGTTCTCGTCGCCGACGAGCAGACGGCCGGACGTGGCCGGCTCGGCCGCTCATGGTCGTCGCCGCCTGGCACGAGCCTGTCGGTGTCCGTGCTGTTGCGACCGTCCGGGCCGCCCGCGACCATGTGGTCGTGGTTGCCACTGCTGGTCGGCGTCGCGGCGGTGGAGGCGATCCGGGCCGTTTCGGCGGTCGATGCCGTCCTCAAGTGGCCCAATGACGTCCAGCGCGACGGGCGCAAGCTGGCCGGCATTCTCGTCGAGCGGGTCGAGACACCGGAGGGACCTGCGGCCGTGGCGGGTATCGGCATGAACATCGCGTCGGCGCCCGAGTCTGCGGCGTCACTCGCCGACACGGGCGTCACGAGGGCCGAAGTGTTGGACGCGATACTGACTCGGCTCGCGGCCTGGTACCAACGCTGGCTGGCCGAGCCCGGCGGCTCGGACCTGGCAAAGGCATACCGCCAGGCCTGCGGAACGCTCGGCCAGCAGGTCAGGGTGGAACTACCAGGCGGCAGCGCCATCACCGGCCGGGCCATCGGAATCGACGACGCAGGGCGGCTGATCCTGTCGACCTCAGCAGGAGATCGCATCATCGGCGCGGGGGACATCCTCCACCTTCGGCCACACTGATGCGTGCCAGGATTCCAGGTATGGTGCGACCGCCGAGCCCGGACGATCTCGAACGCCTCCTGCTTGGAGCACCGCGCGCTTACACCCGCGACCAGGTCGCCAAGGAGGTCGGCCTGACAGTCGACGAGGCCCGGCGGTACTGGCGTGCGCTCGGGTTCGCCGATGTGGGTGCAGCCGCTGCGTTCACCATCTGGGACATCGAAGCGCTCCGCGCCGTGATCGAACTAGTGCGATCCGACACGATCGACGAGTCGACCGCCCTCAATCTGGTGCGCGCCCTCGGCAGAATGACCGGACGACTCGCCGACTGGCATGTCGAGACCCTCGCCTCGATAGTGGAGGCTGAGCAAGAGTCTTCGGGTGGCGGCGAGAGCGGCCTCAGCCTCGCCTACGACTTCGGGGTCCGCCTGTTGCCCGAATTCGAGCGCCTACTGATCTATGCCTGGCGCCGCAAGCTCGCAGCGGCGGCCGGCCGGCTGGTCGCGATGGGCGATCTGGGTGAGACGTCGGTACTCAGCGTCACGGCGACTGTGGGCTTCGCCGATCTGGTGTCGTTCACGCGGCTGTCCCGCGGGCTGTCGGTAGAGGAACTGGCTGATCTCGTGGAGGAGTTCGAAGCCACCACCCACGACGTGATAGCCGAGGGCGGCGGGCGCGTGGTCAAGACTCTCGGCGACGAGGTGCTGTTCGTCGCCGACGATCCGGGCGTAGCGGCTGTTGTCGCCTGCAATCTGGTGGCGGCCATCGGGGGAAATCGCGCTCTGCCCGACGTCCGCGTCGGCCTGGCCACCGGGCCGATCGTGGCGAGATTCGGAGACGTCTTCGGCACGCCGACGAACCTCGCCGCGCGACTGACCGCGATGGCGGGCCGCAACAGCGTGCTCGCCGATGCGGTCACGGCGGACGCGCTCGCCGATCACCCGGATTTCGCGCTGCGGGCCCAACCGGCCGGCACGGTGCGAGGGCTCGGCGTCGTGACACCGTACGAGGTCGCTCGTCGCGTCAAGACACCACCGCCGTGATCGACTCTGGCTGGGGCGATGATCACTCGTCGCCCCGCGCCTCGGCGAGTTGTTCGCGAAGGAGGTTGTTCTCGGCTTCGAGTGCGAGTACGAGGCCGACCCCTGCGAGGTTGAGTCCGATCGCGGTGAGTTCGGCGATCCGCTGAATGCGCCGGATGTCCTGATCGCTGTACCGGCGGGTGCCGCCATCGGTGCGAGCAGGGTCCACCAGCCCTTTCGTCTCGTAGAGGCGCAGAGTCTGCGGCCCGATCCCGGTCAATTCCGCGGCGACCGAGATCGAGTACAGGCCTTGTTCTGGACTGGGTGCGCTCATGGACCTATCACCTCGGTGTGTCTGGGGTCCATACGACCGGGCCGGGACGAATGGCCGGCTCGGGATGGCCGGCCCGCGCCCGGGTGCCTACCGGGGAAGCCGGTTGTGGGTTGTCGGGACGCCGGACGCCGGGAGTGGTCCTGGCACGGGATGCCCGCAGCTGGTCGTACGCCTGGCGGCTCGCAGGATCGCCTAGTACCTCGCGAGCCGCGACCAACCGTTCGAACTCGTCAGCCGCCTGCGGCATGATAACTAACCTCTGCCATAGAAGCCACATGCCAGGACTGTAGGAGGTGTAGCGATGTTGATGCGCACTGATCCGTTCCGTGAGCTCGACCGGCTCACCCAGCAGTTGCTCCGGCCGAGCAACGGCGTCCTCGTCATGCCGATGGACGCGTACCGGCAGGACAACATGTTCTACATCAAGTTCGACCTGCCGGGCATCGAGGCGGACTCCGTCGACGTCACCGTCGAGCAGAACGTGCTGACCGTCCAGGCGCTGCGGCCGGCGACGGAGGGCGTTGACTGGACCGTCGCAGAGCGTCCGACCGGTTCGTTCAGCCGCCAGATCTTCCTTGGCGACACGCTGGATGTCGAGAAGCTCGAAGCCGATTACAGCGACGGCGTCCTGACAATCCAGATTCCGGTGCTCGAGGCGGCGCAGCCACGCAAGATCGAGATCGCGCACGCCAGCGAGCGCAGAGAGATCACCGGCTCCTAGCCGGAGGGCGATTGGTGCCGCGGGGCCTGCTCTGGTCCGAGCAACGGCGTACTCTGGCGCAGTAAGGCACAACCCTACGTACGGAGGAGGCCCCGCAGCGCCATGTCGCCAGGCAGGGTCGGCGCGGCCGAGCGGATCGCGCTCGTCATCGAAAGGCTCCTCGGTGCGCCCAGCCCGCTCCGGATCCGGGCGTGGGACGGGACCGAAGCCGGCCCGCTGGGCGCCCCGACGCTCATCGTCAGATCGCGACGGGCGATCCGGCGAATGCTATGGCACCCGAACGAGATCGGGCTTGCGCGCGCGTGGGTCGCCGGCGAAATGGATGTGGAAGGCGATCTCGAGGCTGCGCTCAGCTCATTGGATGCCATCGGCCGCGATCTCGCCGGCCGCCGGCATCTCACGGCGCTCGAGCGGGCCGAGGTATATCGCGCCGCCGTCCTGCTCGGAGCGGTGGGGCCGGCGCCGATGGCGCCACCGGAAGAGGCCGACCTCGGTGGCGAGCGGCACTCGAAGAGCCGCGACAAAGATGCGATCAAGCATCACTACGACGTCGGCAACGAGTTCTACGAACTGGTCCTCGGCCCCTCGATGGTGTACTCGTGCGCCTACTGGGCCGAGCCGGACGATGCCATCCACACCCTCGAAGATGCCCAGCGCGACAAGCTCGAGCTGATCTGCCGCAAGCTGGGCCTGCGTCCTGGCATGCGGTTGCTGGACGTGGGCTGCGGGTGGGGAGCGCTGGTCATCCATGCCGCGCGTGAGCATGGCGTTCGCGCTGTCGGCATCACCTTGTCGCACGAGCAGGCCGAGTACGCACGCAAGCAGGTCGTCGCAGCCGGACTGACCGACGAAGTCGAGATCCGCGTCCAGGACTGGCGCGACGTCGACGATGCACCTTTCGATGCGATCGCCAGCATCGGGATGGCCGAACATCTCGGTGCCGAGACGTGGGCCGAGTACGCGGGTCGTCTGCGCGACCTCCTCGTCCCCGGCGGCCGCCTGTTGAACCACCAGATCGTGCGCAAACCCGGTGCCAAGCGCACCGGCCGGACGTTCATCGACGCATACGTCTTCCCTGACGGCGAGTTGCTGCCGCTCGGCGATGTGGTCACCGCCATCGAGAGCGCCGACCTCGAAGTCCGTGACGTTGAGAACCTGCGCGAGCACTACGCCCGGACTTTGCGGGAGTGGGTCGCCAACTTGGAACGCTCCTGGGACCGCGCGGTCGAGTTGGCCGGTGCCGGCCGGGCTCGAGTGTGGCGGCTTTACATGACCGGCTCGGCGCTGTCCTTCGACGTCGGACGGATCGGCATCACCCAGGTATTGGCCGTCCGCCGGCATGACGACGGTCGCAGCGCCATGCCCTTGACCCGCATGTCCTGGTTGGGCGTCCAGTGAGCCTCATCGCCGTCACCGTGATCGGCCACGACCGGCCGGGCATCATCGCCGACGTGACCGCGGTGCTCGCGGACCTCGGTCTCAACCTCGAGGACTCCACGATGACGCTACTGCGGGGGCACTTCGCGATGATGCTGATCTGTGCCGGACCGCCGTCACCACCGGAGGTCGAGAAGGCGCTGGAACCGCTGACGGCGGACGGCTCGCTTCAGGTGTCCGCACGCGAGGTTCCTCCCGAACCGGACCTCGGCGCGACGGGCGTGCCGTACGTGCTGACCGTCCATGGTGGCGACCGGCCGGGGATCGTCTCGGCGGTGACCCGGGAGCTGGCCGCTGTGGGGGGCAACATCACCGATCTGACGACTCGGCTGACCGGCTCGTTGTATTTGTTGGTCGCCGAGGTAGAGCTGCCCGCTGACGTCGACGTCGACGTTCTGACCGGACGGCTCGCGGCAACTGGGGAATCGCTGGGGGTCGGCGTAACCCTGCGCGAGCAGGAGACCGATGTCCTGTGACATCGCTTACCGAGTGGTCTGAGCGGGACCTCGGCGTAGACGGCCATGTGCTGCCCGTGGTGACCGCGCCCCATCCCGTGCTGGCGGCCCCGTCCGAGCGGGTCGACCCGAGCGACCCGAAGGTGGCTCAACTGGCGGCCGATCTGGTGGCAACCATGCGCGTGTCGCCTGGTTGCGTGGGACTCGCCGCGGCCCAGGTGGGGGTCGGCTGGCACCTGTTCTGCGTCGATGTGAGCTCTCACCCCAAGACCCGGACACACCACGGGACGTTCGTGCTGTGCAACGCCGAGATCGTCGAGGCGACCCGGCGGGAGAAGGCTCGCGAGGGTTGCATGTCGGTCCCTGACCTGACCGGTGACGTCAAGCGGGCGTCCCGGCTCACGGTGGTCGGTTCGTTGCCGGGCAGCGGCGAGCAGGTGACGGTACCGACGGACGCCTTTGAGGCCCGGGCCTTGCAGCACGAAATCGATCACTGCTCCGGCCTGCTGTTCCTGGACCGGGTCGCCGGGGCGCATGCGGTGTATCCGCGCCGCACTTACCTATGATCAGATTGCTCGGTTGCCCGAACGCCGGCAGGCGTGATGGCCGCCGGTCATAGGCTGAAGGTCGAGCCCCCGTAGCCCAATCGGCAGAGGCGGCGGACTTAAAATCCGTTCAGTGTCGGTTCGAGTCCGACCGGGGGCACCGGACCTGACCTGCAGTAGTGCAGTGCTCGCCAGGTCGGACTACGCGCCGTGATGCCTGGCGTGACTTGGTTCCTGACTTGAAAGGTGTTTGCCTGGGCCCGGGCACGTGGCTGGATCCATGCCCGGGCGGAACTGGAACTTGGCAGCGAAGGGCGTCCAGTACGCCGGGACTCCCATCGGTCCTTTGGGGACGCCGGAGGCAGGCTAGTTGCGGTCGCGGACTGCTCGCGCTCGATCCTGCGCAGCCCGTGCATAGGCGTCCACCACTCGACGACGAGCATCGTGACCTCCTCGTTGAGGTGGGTGTGCACCACCTCAGCGATGTCGGCGTAGTAGAGGTCTGCATCGGATCCCTCAGTGGTCGGCTCAGCAACGATTGCCCGGCCGGAGATCTTCACCTCGCCCGGCCAGTGCGCCTCCGAACATTCCGACCGTGATACGCACAAGTTGGTCAACCAGGCCATCCTGGTGCTGGAACGCAACGGTCCTGCCGAAGGGCGGCCACTGGTCGGCACCATCGCCAGGTCGATTCCGAACATGAAGGAACTGCGTCCGGGTCGGTGGGTGAAGAGCGAGATCCGCATCCTGTTCGCCGTTGACCCGTGGCGTTCGGCGATTCTGCTGATCGCCGGGGACAAGGCCGGCCAGTGGGAACGGTGGTATCGCGAAGCGATCCCGCGAGCGGAGCAGCTGTACGAGTCAGGAGCGTCGGAAGGAGCTAGGACGATGGGCGGGTACCGCAAGTGGCGCGATACTGACCACCTTGAGCGCGCCATCGAGACCGCGGGCGGTCCAGAGATCTTCTACGACGAGGTTCAGCGGCTGCGCGACCAGGCCCGCGGCTGGCGGCTGGCCGAGCTGCGCGCGCCACACCGCCTGAAACGATCGGTCCCGGCTACTACGCCCTCATGCGCCTCGACGAGTTCGCCGCCAGCCGCATTGTCGAGGCTGTGGTGCACGGCATCGACCTCACCGATCCGCTGGAACGTGAGTGCATCGCCAGCACCGACGCGATCGATGTCAGCGCCAGGATCCTCGACGACCTCCTGGCCCGCAAGACCGTTGCCGGGCGGCCTACCGACCTGGCAGACGATCTGGCATGGATTCGAGCCGCGTCCGGCCGAGCCGAACATCCTGACCCACGCTTGCCGCTGATCGGATAGGAGTACCACCTTGTCCGTCGCCTTCCTGCCCTGGCAGGTAGTCGATCAAGGCTTTCCCAGCGACGAGCGCACTCACTTGGGACACCTGCCCCGGACTTGCGGTGCGGTCGTTGCCGCAAGGCGCCTCACAGGCCGAGACTTCGAAGAGCGGCCAGCAACGGAGCTCGACCGCTCTCGACTTGGGGTCGTTGCGCCCAAGTCCAGTTGCGGCATGGTCGGACGTTGCGTGTGAACCGACTTGGGTCAAATGAGGACGTCCGCCCACGTCACCGGCTTCAGTCCTCGACAGAGCGCTTCGTGTGGTCATGTCGAGGACGGCTCGCTCTGCCGACGCCATTCGAGTTCCGCCATGAGGCTCCATGCGAGCTAGTAGGTGATCCGCACCTGTTGCAGCTGCGGGTGAAACCGAGGCTTACGGAGCATGCATGCCCCCGAGATGAGTACGCCGATGGCTAACATTGCGCAAGTGGTGGCATCGCGTCCTGAGCTCGATGAGCGCTTTGCTGGCGATTCGCTCGATGCCGATGTCTGGTTCCCGTACTACCTTCCGCACTGGAGTTCGCGTGCCCAGGCCCGCGCGACCTTCGCCGTACACGATGGTGAGCTACACCTGAGTATCCCCGTCGACCAGCCGCTGTGGTGCGCCGACCTGCACGAGGAGCCCCTGCGTGTCTCGTGCATCCAAAGCGGCAGCTTCGCCGGGCCGCCGGGCAGTACGACCGGTCAGCAGCCGTTTCGGGAAGGGCTGAAGGTCCGGCAGGAGCAGCCCACCATGTGGGGCTACACCCCGCTCTACGGGCAGATCGAGGTGCGGATGCGAGGCGTCATCACGGCGCGGTCGATGTTCGCGTTCTGGATGTCAGGCATCGAGGACCGGCCCGAGCGCTCCGGCGAGATCTGCGTCGCCGAGGTGTTCGGCGACGCTATCCACCAAGGATCTGCCGACGTCGGCATCGGCGTGCGCCAGTTCCGCGACCCCGCCCTAGTGGAGGAGTTCTCCGCAGACCCTCTCGCGATCGATGTCGCCGAGTTCCATACATATGGCGTCGATTGGCGGCCGGGGTCGCTCACGTTCACCGTCGACGGCGACGTGGTGCGACGACTCGACCAAGCACCTGATTACCCAATGCAGCTCATGATCGGTGTGTTTGACTTCCCGGCCAAGGCTGCTGCCGGCGAGACCCACGTGCCGGTCCCCGAGCTGGTCGTCTCCCACGTACTCGGACGCTCCCCCATGCCACCAACGAGATGAGTGCGTCGCGTCCGGGAGCCAGTTGCCAACGCCTCTCCACTTGACGGCGCATACTCGCTCGACATTCGCGTAGTTGAACGACGGTCATCTCTCGGTCCCGGCTGGCCGCAACCAGCGCGGACTTGTCGATGTCGGTGGACTCCCGGCCGCGGCCAGCGTCAATTCATACTGCCGACGCTTCACCCAAGCGTCGGAGACTCGGCCAGTGCAGCCGGCCTGAGCGTCCCCGCTCACCGCGGCCTAGAGAAAGTGCGTTACCGAGATCAGGTGCGAAGGCGCTCCACTGGCTGCCCGGTAATGTCCGCGATCAAGTCGAAGTCCTTGTCCAGGTGAAGCACCGTCAGTCCGGACAGTTCGGCGATTGCTGCGATCAGCAGGTCAGGCACGGACGGGGCCCGGTGGTATCCGCGGTCGGCAAACATCCCCTGCACTTCGACAGCTCGGGCCTCCATGCCCGGTGTGAGGTTCTCGACGGGGAGGTTCGCTGCGGGTGGCTCGTGGAGTGCTGCCCGCCAGTGTGCCGCAGATCGGGCTGAGAAGCCCATCTCCAGCAGAGTTACCGTGGCGATGCGTACGAGACCTCGGTTGATCCGGGTAAGCCAGACATCAGCGTCCGGCGATGTGTTGAGTCGGACGTAGGCCGACTTGTCGATGATCCAGTGTTCGGTCACGACCACGCCTGGCGCATGAGATCCTCATCACCGAGGTCGGCGACGAGCTCCGCGGCCCTTGCCAGATCGGCGCGGGTTGCCGCTCGGGTGCCATGCTGCGCGAGACGAGTTACCTCCCGCCGCAGGTATTCGTTGCGGGACAGGCCCCGTCGTTCCGCCTCCGCGTCGATCCGTCGCAGGTCGTCCTCGGCTACGCCCCGGATCAGCACATCACTCATGGCAGCCACCTCCGATATCTGATGATATCAAGGGTGTTGGCGATCAGCACGCTGGGCGGAACATCCGCCCAGGCAGCGGCAGAAGAGCGCGTCTCGTATGGCTACGGCCCGGCCACGACCCTGTCTCGCCGGAGCGTCCGACCATGCCGCGATGAGTGCGGACGCACAGGTTCAGCTGTGCGCTCGCACGGCGGCGGAATGACGCATTGCTCCGCCTGCTAATCAGCCGTCTATCAGGCTCCACCAACACTGACCTCAATGTGTCTTGGTCCTTGAGTGGGGCACCCGGCGATGAGCCCAGGAAGAGTCACGGCGAGCGGACAAGTCCGCGGCCATCGTGATCACCACGCTGGGGAGCGGCCGGTGTTCGTTTGCGCATCCGGATTGGACGTCGATAGCGCGGTGTGCCCGAGGGCGCTACCGGATAGGGTCCAAGCGTGGCCACCGCTTCCTCCATCGGCTTCGCGGCGTCGATCGGCGGCCTCGCTGGGGCATCGCTGGTTGCACACCGCGGCGTCAGGTCGGCGGCCCGCGCCGCGCTGGTCGGCGCGGCAAGCCTGGGCATGTCGGAGGCAGTGGCTCGGGCCCGCCAGAAGGAGGGCGAGATCCCGGCGCTGTGGCAGCGCATCGCGGTGAGCACCGCGCTGGCGGCGCCGCTCGGGTGGGCCTCGGAGAAGGTGACAGGTGCGGGTCCTCGCACGGTCGGGACGGCCACGGGCGCCGTGGTCGGGGCGATGGGGTTGCGACCGCAAAAGGTGGCGATGGGCCCGGTCGTCGGTGCCGCCGTCGGGCAGGTACTCTCCCGGGGGCCAGCCCCGGCGGCCGTAGTGGCGAGCAGCACGGTCCTGGCCTACCGCAGCCTGTCCGCCCTGCTCTTCCGCGACGCCCAGCTCAGCCTGCTCGCCGACCGGGTCAGCGCCGCCGATCTGCCGTTCGTGGTGCCTCGGCCGGCGCGGTCGAGGTACGTCGGCACCGCCTATGTCCGGGCCCTTGCCGAGGAGCTCGGAGCCCACTACACCCCCGACGCCCAGGAGACCGGGATCGTGGCCTCCCTCGACGCGCTGGCCGGACCGGGGCTCGATCCGGCGCAGGTCGACCCGCTCGTGCGGGAGTTCTACGAGCACACCACCCGGTTCGCACTCGACATCGTCCCGCAGTGGCGGTGGTGGGTGCGGCCCGGCTACCTGCTGTACCGCACACTGGTTGCGCGTCCCCTGGGACAGGCTAGTGTCCCGATGAACCAGCGCGAGGCCCAGCGCGGGATCCGTAGCCGCATCGACACTGTCACCGGCGTCGACGGCACGGTGTCGGTGCGTGGTTGGATCCGGTCGTTTGCCGACGACGATGAGCCG
>Ga0299914_10003626_pt1 | contig 10953 bp, 11 predicted proteins | sample RVTome_10_FD_201361 | JGI IMG/M metagenome (GOLD analysis project Ga0299914, IMG submission 201361) | Soil microbial communities from uranium-contaminated site in the Upper Colorado River Basin, Wyoming, United States - RVT153D57 (version 2) ... | reverse complement strand
GGCGGCGCACTCGCGCAGACGCGGTGCGCCTCAGCGATGCGTACGCGACGATACTGTCGCCACTGCTCGTGGTAGAGGAGGCTGACCTTCGGACTGGACTTGGACTCTTCCAGCAATACCCTGAGCTTGGGGCCTTTGACGCAGTGCTCGCGGCTGCCGCAATTGCTGTCGAGGCGACGGCGCTTCTCTCTGCAAATTCGGGGTTTGCAGCTGTACGGCGACTGCCTCGCGTCGGGCCCGACAGTGACGGTATTCAGCGCGTCCTGATCTAGTCTGGCGCCGTTCAAGAGTCGATATCAGACTCGGCCGGATGGCAGATCAGCTGGCGGGCGGACCGATAGGCTGCGCGGATCTCCCGTCGCTCGGCGGGGCTGGGCAGGGCTGCGATGGCAAAACGCTCATGAGAGCGCCGATAGCTCCGGTCATGGCCCATGCAACACGCTGGCAAGGGTATGCGAGTCGGACTCTCCGATCGCGAGGAGGACACGCTATGAGCTCCGCGGAATGTCTGAGAATTCCTCTTCGACCGGGTATCGCGGGTGGCGCGATACGGACCACCTTGAGCGCGCCGTCGAGACCGCGGGCGGTCCAGAGGTCTTCGACGACGAGGTTCAGCGGCTGCGCGACCAGGCCCGTGGCTGGCGGCTGGCCGAACTGCGCAAGCGCCGCGGGCTCAGCCAGGCTCAGGTCGCACGCCGGATGGGTATCTCGGTCTCCCGGGTTTCTCAGATCGAGAAGGGCGACGTGTCCACCCGCGACGTTCTGGACCGCTACATCGCCGCACTGGGCGGCACTCTGAACCTTGTCGCCGACTTCGGCGACGAACAACTCAAGGTCGGCTAGTCAGCGCGCCGACTGGGCTCTGAGAGTGCGTTCGGTTTTCGTGCCAGGATCTTGACGTGCACCGCCGTGTCGTTCGCGGGCGGAGTGACGCGGCCACGTCGACCGGCACGGCAGACGCGGCGATATGACGCACTGCCAGCCAGTCGCAGAGTCCCGCGAGTTCCATGTTGGCCCGCAGCCGATGCCACCACTCACAGCTCGCGCCGTCCGTCGACGAGCGCAGCGGCCGCCACGAGTGCCGCCGCGTAACCCACGATCAAGGCCCCGGCCGTGACCAGCGACAGCTGGGTTGTGGTCTGGGCGCTGAGTAGGTCTTGGATCGCTCCTCGAGGCAGCCAGGTGGCCATTTCCGGTGTGCGGAACACCACTGGAACGATGCCTTCGACCGCGAAGGCCCACATGAGGGTGACGCCGACGGCCGCCGTCGTGCTGCGCAGTACCGTACCGACCGCCACCCCGAGTACACCGTGCAGCGCGAGCACGAGGGGCACTAACAGAGCGACACCGGGGAAGCCGTGTGCGAACGGCTCGAAAGCCTCGCCGTGGTATGCGAGTACGGCGCCGCCCACGCCCGCGGTGACGAGGTCAAGCACTACGCCGACGGCGAGGCCCGTGATGGTCATGGCGACCAGCTTGGCCGCGAGTACCCGCTGTGGGCGGGGTTCGGCCAGCCGGGTGGTGAAGACGGTGCGGTGACGGAACTCGCCCGCGGCCAGGAGCAGACCGATGAGCAGTACGCCGCCGCCCGCCAGAGTGCCCGGTAAGCCCAGCATGTCGGTGAGGCTCGCTGGATTCAGGGCTTCGAGGTCTCCGCTGCCGGCCGCGGCTGCGTAGAGCACCGGCAGTGCCGCGGCGATCAGGATGACGACCGCGATGGTGACGGCCGGCAGGCGGGTGGTGCGGATCTTGAGTAGTTCGGCGGAGATGAGCGCGGTCATGACAGCTCCCTGAGATGGCCGGGGGATGAATCCACCGGCGTTGTGCTGGTGAGGTTGAGATAGACGTCCTCGAGGGAGCCGCCGTTGGCTCGCTCGAGCAGCGCCGTCATCGGTTCGTGGGTGACGAGCCGGCCGTGGGCGATGATGACGACGTCGTCGATGGTTTGGGCGAGCTCGGCCAGCAGGTGACTCGACACGAAGACTGTGCGGCCCTCGGCAGCGAGACCTCTGATCAGGCCGCGCAGCCAGTGGACTCCGTGCGGGTCCAGGCCGTTCGCCGGCTCGTCGAGCACCACGGCGCCGGGCTCGCCGAGCAGCGCCGCGGCCAGTGCCAGGCGTTGACGCATGCCCATGGAGTAGCCGCCGACCCGCCGGTGCGCCGCGTCAGTCAGGCCTACAAGGGCCAGAACATTGTCGACTCGGCTGTCGGAGATCTCGGCGGCTCGCGCGATCACCCGTAGAGCGTCTCGCCCCGTGCGGTTGGGGTGGAAGACGTTGGGGTCGACCATCGCGCCGACCGTCCGCAGCGGATCGCGCAGCTCTGCGTACGGCTTGCCGTCGATGGTGGCGGCGCCGGAGTCGGGCCGGGTGAGCCCGAGCAGCATTCGAATCGTGGTGGACTTGCCAGCGCCGTTGGCGCCGACGAAGCCGGTGACCCGACCTGGTGCCGGCGAGAAGGTGAGGTCCTCGACGGCGGTGATGGGCCCGTAACGTTTGGTCAACCCATGCAGTTCGATGTGCATCCGAATTACTCCCATTGCTGAATGTCCGCGTCCTTCGCGCGGTCCTATTCGAAGCTAGGGATGGGACGTCTCTGGGGCGTCGGCCGAGAGATCGCACTTCGGTGTACGACCTGAGGTGGCGTCGTACATCGGGAGACGTACGGCGAGACGCCGGCTCAGCGGGAGCCGGGCACCACGAGGCCTGCCTCGTAGGCGGCCACGACGAGCTGCGCGCGGTCGCGGCGCCCGAGCTTGGTCAAGATTCGGCTGACGTGTGTCTTCGCCGTCGCGTGGCTCACCACGAGCCGATCCGCAAGTTCGGCGTTGGACAACCCCTGCGCGACAAGGACCAGCACCTCGACCTCCCGCTCGGTCAGCGACGCGAGCAGATCGCCGCGTGGTCGCCCGGCGGTGGGCCGTCTCGCGAACTCCCGGACCAGCCGAGAAGTGACCGACGGCGCCAGGAGTGACTCGCCATCCGCAATCACCCGCACCGCGTGCACGATCTCCTCCGGAGTCGCATCCTTGAGGAGAAACCCGCTCGCCCCGGCGGATAGCGCGGCGTAGACGTTCTCGTCAAGATCGAACGTGGTCAGGATCAGGACGCGTACGCCTGCCGTGGCGGGGTCAGCTGCGATTCGTCTCGTCGCCTCGATGCCGTCGAGGACCGGCATCCGGACATCCATCAGCATCACGTCCGGGCGTTCCCGCCGCGCCACTGCGACTGCCTGCTCGCCGTCGGACGCCTCGCCGACAATGTGGATGTCGCTGATCAGGCCGAGCTGGACCCGCAGGCCGTCTCGCACGAGTGCCTGGTCATCACAGATCGCTACCCGGATCATCAGCGAACCCCTTCCCGCATGGGCAGGTCCGCTTCGATCAGCCAGCCGGAGCCGGACGGTGTGGGTCCCATCCGGACCCGTCCGCCCGCTGCGGCCACCCGGGTCCTGATACCCACCAGGCCAAGGCCACCGCCGTCGACGTTTCCCCCCGTCGGTGTGCCGCCGGTCGTCTCCACCACAACCCGCAACAGCTGCCCGGATCCGGCCACGCGCACGGTGACGATCGCGCCAGGGGCGTGTTTGAGCGCGTTCGTCAGCGACTCCTGCACCACCCGATAGGCACAGAGCTGGACGGCGCGAGGCACATCGGTGAGGTTGCCCTCCGTCTCCGCCGTCACAGCGACGCCCGCGAGCCGGACGTTGTCGACAAGCGTCGCGATGTCGGCTAGCCCAGGAGCCGGAGGCCCGCTGGGATCTCGGTCGGCGTCGGTGAACTCGGCACCGTCCATGCCGCGAAGCACGCCGAGCAGCTCGCGCATCTCGCGCATCGCGGTCCGGCTGCTCGCCTCGACCGCCGACATTGCGGTGCCGGCAGTCGCGGTGTCGCCTGAGTCGAGCGCCATCCGGGCAGTGCTGGACTGGACCGCCACGATGCCGAGCCCATGACCGATCAGATCGTGCAGGTCACGGGCGATCCGCAACCGCTCTTCGGAAGCGGCACGCTCGCGGACGGCATCGAGCCGCGCGCGCTCACTGCGAACCAACACTCCTGCCAGGGTCACCACGACCGTCGCCGACACAAGCAGCACCGATGCCCCGCTGCCCGGGCTGATCAGTTCGCCGACCACCACGAGGAAGATGGTCGCGCAGGCCGCGACCGCCGCCGCGACGACCGACGTTCGTCGCGAGCCGTAGGTTGTCGCCAGCGACCAGATGACGACCCATTCCGCGAACGGCGGGACGACACCGACGGCCACGACATGGAGTGCGTAGCCCCCAAGGACCAACACAGCGACCGGTACGGGCCACCTTCGCCGCCACGCCAGCGGCAAACCCTGCGCGAATGCCAACAGCAACGCAAGCGGCGCCACCCATGCCGCCACATCGGCGGGTTGCCCGATCCGAGGTGCGAACACATGTAGCACGACCGCCAGCGCAGCCACTGCCCAGTCCGCGCGTGTTGGCCGCCTAAGATCGGCCGACTGACTGCGCTGGACAGCCCCGAGCGACTCACCGCGGGTGTTCACCAGCCCATCGTGGCCCACGGAGACCTTCACGCGCACGGACCTGGCCTCTCTCTGGCAACCGGCGTTGTGGACGCGTACGTGGCGATGCTGTCGCCACTGCTCGTGGTAGAGGAGGCCGACCTTCGGACCGGACTCGGACTCTTCCAGCAACACGCTGAGCTTGGGGCCTTTGACGCAGTGCTCGCGGCTGCCGCAATTGCTGTCGAGGCGACGGCGCTTCTCTCTGCAAATTCGGGGTCTGCAGCTGTACAGCGACTGCCTCACGTCGGGCCCGACAGCGAGGGAATTCAGCGCGTCCTGATCTAGTCTGGCGCCGTTCAGAAGTCGATATCAGACTCGGCCGGATGGCAGATCAGCTGGCGGGCGGACCGATAGGCTGCGTGGACCTCCCGTTGCTCGGCGGGGCTGGGCAGGGCCGCGATGGCAAGAGCGCTCATGAGAGCGCCGATAGCTCCGGTCAAGGCCGGTGGACCACGCTGGCAAGGGATGCCAATCGGACTGTCCGATCGCGAGGAAGCACGCTAATGAGTTCCGCGGAATGTCTGAGAATTCCTCTTCGACCGGATAATGCGTTTTTTCATTCGACCAATTGTGCATGTCGACCTTGAAACTCTGCTCGACTGGGATTGCAAGGTAAGTCCGATTGATGTACGGGGGAAACTGCTATGCGCCCAAAAGAATGATCGTTTTGGCGCTCACGATGCCGCTTGCATTGGCGGTGGCGTCCGGGACGGCTAGCGCGCAGGACGAGGCTACGGTCTCGGTGCTGCACGGCGTGCCTGGTCTGACGGTGGATGTGTTCGCGAATGGCGAGGAACTGATCCCGGGCTTCGAACCGGGTACCCTGACCGACCCGCTGACACTTCCGGCGGGCAGCTATGACATCGAGATCTTCGCCGAAGGTGAAGGACCGGATGGTGATCCGGCGATCGAGGCAGCCGGCGTCGAGGTGCCTGGCGGGGCGAACGCCACCATTGTGGCCCATCTGAGCGAGGGCGGTGACCCGACGGCCACGGTGTTCGTCAACGATGTATCCGAGCTTGCGGCCGGTAATGCCCGGGTGACGGCGCGCCACGTCGCGGCTGCGCCGGCGGTGGACGTGCGGGTCAACGAGACGCCGACGTTCGAGGGACTCACCAACCCGAACGAGGCAACGGCAGATGTTGCCGCCGGAACCATCTCGGCAGATGTTGTGCTGGCCGGTAGCGAAGACGTTGTGCTCGGTCCAGCAGACCTCAATCTGGCTGAGGGCACCAGCACGATCGTCTACGCCTGGGGCAGCGCCGAGGATGAGAACCTCGACCTGGCAGTGCAGACCATCGACGACCTGGGCGCGCCCCCGAACGGCGTTCCCGCGGGAGAGGCCGGGCTGGCTGATACCAGTTCGACGACTGGTCTTTGGATTCTGGGGCTGGTCGTGGCTCTGTTCGCTGCCGCGGCAGCGGTCGTGGTCCGGAGACGGACGACCATTGGAGCCCGCCACTGATCGGAGCAGGTCACACGAGGAGTCGTTCCGGTTGGTCGATCTTGGCCACCGGAGCGCTCCTTGTGATGCTCACGGGGTGCGGGGGCGAGACCCAGCCAAGTGCGGCGCTGTCCGGCCCGTCGCCGGTGACCACGAACCCGCCGCCGAACACGAACCCGCCGCCCCGCCCAGGGGCGACAGTTGGGCCTGAGTTCGTCGGGCTGGAAGTACCACGCTCGCCGGCCACCCTTGCTCCCGCCGAACCCCCGGACGTGCCGGTGAGCGTTGAGGTTTCCGCCGTGAATATCAGCGCAGAAGTCGTGCCGGTGGGTATCGCCGACGACGGCCAGATGGAGTTGCCACCCCATCCGGACGTCATCGGGTGGTACCGCTTCGGTCCCACCGCCGGAAACGGCGCCGGTTCTGTTGTGCTGGCGGGGCACGTGGACTCCCGGAAGTACGGGCTGGGTCAGTTTGCCCGGATCCACGAGTCGGAGGTTGGAGATGAGGTCCTCGTGCGGACCGAGTCGGGGCGCGACCTCAGGTACACGGTCGTGGACGTGCGGAGCCTGCCGAAAGCCGAGTTGCCGCTGGCGGATGTCTTCAGCCGCGAGGGACACGAGCGGTTGCTGCTCATCACGTGCGGCGGCGATTTCGACCGCCAGCAGGGCTATGCCGACAACATCGTCGTCACCGCAGTTCCTGCTTGATCGCTCATCGCGACGCTCGCGACACCGGTATCCGCGGGCAGCATGAACCAGTCGACGATCCACTCCACGTGCGGACCTCGCCACAGGCGTGGCCGGCCCCGTCGTCTGCTGGGCACGGTCGGAAATGTCGGCGAAGTGACAACATCGGAGAATGGAGGGTGGACCGAACCCGGCCGCAGCGCCGGTCATGGCCGCCCGGGTGGTTACAGATTCCCGGGCACCCACGTCCCGTCCGGTTGGCACAGGGGTCAGCGGCTATGCCGCCCGGCCGGCTCCCGCGCAGGGTGGCCAGCCGGTCACACCTGCTGTCCGCTCACCGCGCTATTCGTCCTGTCGGTCACGAGCCTGGCTCCAAGCGCCCGGGCGGTGACGACAAGAGCGGCAGCGACTAGAACGACGTCCTTGAGCACGTACTGCGCTTCGAGTGTGGGAGCGCCGGGGAACAGGTCACCGAAGAACAGCACGAGCGGCGAGAGGATCCCGACCATTGCCCCGCCAAGCACCAGCAGTCCCGCACGCAGGAGCTTGCCGGTGATGAGGGTAAGACCGATGAAGGTCTCGACGATAGCTGTGGCGACCAAGGCTCCGTAACCACTCAGGATGCCCAGCGACAGGGTTTCCACGGTACGTACGGCCAGGTCCTCAGCTGGACTGACGCCGGGGAAGTACTTCAACACGGCAAAGCCGAGGAATACCAGGCCGAGGCTGATCCGCAAGATGTCCACGCTGTGTCGAGCCAGCCACGTGGCCAGACGTGCAGATGCACGGTCGGCTAAACGAGGGAGCGGCTTGTCGTCCGGTGCTGGTGGCCCGGCGGGTTTCGTCGCGGTCAGGTTCGGCATGGTGATCTCCTGGTGTCTGGGGCGTCCGGGAGTGGACACCGACCTGTCCCAGCGTCGCCGCGAACGTGGGCTGGGTCGTCAGCCGGAGATCGACACATGAGCGACGCATGGGACGTAGAGCCACCGGAGTCGTCTACGTCGGCTGTGCCGAACGGCTACGTCAAGTTGCGTAGGAGGGAGCCGCACACTTGTGACGCTCTCGACGGCCGCGCCGAGCGTGTTGGGGCACGCGCATCGCAGGAGCCACGGATCCGGCAAGGGGGGCTCGTTGACTGCTCACCGGCCTCACGCTCGCGGCTCCTGCCGAATTCCACGGCGATGGCGAGCAGGCCGATACCGGCCTGCTCGCCATCAATCCACTGGAAGCCTGCGGCAACCCCAAGTGCCTAGTGGGTCAGTTGCTCTTGGCCTTCCAGAAGTAGTAGTCGGCGGTGTAGGGGACCTCGGCCTGACTCCCCGCCGTGTCCGCGTTGCACTCCTCGGCGTCTGGAGCGAGCCCTCCCGATGTCGCAATGCGCTGGATGAAGGTGGTTCCTACTAGTTGGTCGCCTTCCAGGCCGGCGTTGGCAGACGGCACGGAGAGCAGAAGCCAGTCGATCGCCGTGGGATCGACGTTGACGCCGGCTTCCCGGCGACCTACCACGTAGCTGCCATCCTTGGATTGCCAGGTGGGCCCGGCGAAGTGGGTCATGATGAGCTTGCCACGGTCGTCGTAAAGGTCCGCCCGAGGCGCGACGAACGCCCAGCCGAAGCCGCCGGACGTGGCGTTGCATGAGTAGATCTGCACGCCGACCGCGTGACCGATCCGGAACAGCTTGTTTCCCTCGGGAACTGCGATGGTGTTCGGGACCTCTGGTTCAGCAGGTCCGGCGTGGGCACCTTGCGCGAATGACATGACCGCGGCGGCGATCACGATTCCGGCCGCAAGGTGACGGCAGGTGCGGATGAAGCCTTTCATGGTGAACTTCCTTCCAATCGTTGTTTGTCTGCGTTGGCTTGGCCCATGCCCAGGGCCGGAGGTCGGGCATCGACCAGATCGCTTGCGCCGGTGGCGGGGCTGGTCGTGAAGCGTCCACGATGTGGTGAGCCGCCGTTCATCCCTTTTCGGATCTCCGGGCGGTGACCAGCAGGTACTCCCACTCCATGACGAATCCGCCGTCGTCGTAACCGTGCTGGCGAGCCAGCTCGGCCAGCTCGCGGTCCAGGTCCGCGACGCGTACCGGGTCGCCGGCGATATTGCGGTAGGTCGCGATCGTGGGGCCGTAGCAGCGCTTGAAGAAGTCCCGGAAGTCTTCTGGGGATTCGAACCGGTCCACTCGCAGCCGTTGGCGGCGCACATCGAACTCGTCGACCCGGTGGCCGAGCAACTGCTGCACGTGCGTAGGACGGCCCCACAGCGGGGGAGGCTGAGAGCCAGGCGCCGGAGGTGGAGCGTAGGGCTTCATCACCGCGAACATCTGCCCGATGAAGCCTTCCGGGGTCCAGCTGATCAGGCCGATCGTTCCTCCCGGCCGGGTCACCCGGATCAGCTCGTCGGCGCTGGCCTGGTGATTCGGCGCGAACATCACGCCCACCGTCGACATCACGACGTCGAACTCACCGTCGCCGTACGGCAGCGCTTCCGCGTCGCCCTCCTCCCACTCAACGGTGGCCCCGTGCAGCGCGGCCAGCTTCCGCCCCGCCTCGAAAAGCTCGGGGGTCAAGTCGCTCGCCACCACCGCAGCCCCCCGAAGCGCAGCGGGAATGGCGGCGTTGCCGCTGCCCGCGGCTACGTCGAGGACCCGATCACCAGGCGCGATACCGCATGCGTCGACAATCACGTCGCCGAGCGCGGCGATCACTTCAGCTGCCACGGCGGGGTAGTCCCCGAGCGCCCACATCGCGCGGTGCCGCGCCTTCAGTGCCGCGTTCGCTGCTGTGTCGATCTCGGTTGTCATATCTTCGATTCCTTTCGGCGGCCGTTGCGTTCAAGCAACGACGGCTAGCTAGGCCCGGTCGGTGTGTCCCCCAGGCGTGTTCGGCCTATAGGTTCGGGGAAGCACCATGCGACGGTCATCGGTCGAATGCCCGACTAGTCCGGGCGCGCTAGGCCGCGGATATCGGTGGGGGAGTGGTGACGGGGATAAGCGCTCGCGCAATGCATGGCAGGCACGACCTGCTGGCCGTTGCCGAGCGCCGCCTGGAGGCAGCTCGAGACGGCACCGGCCAGGTGCTGCTGTTGGCCGGCGAAGCCGGCATCGGCAAGACCCGGCTGCTTCACGCTCTGCAGGACCTGGCCGCGGCGCAGGGGTTCAGCCGCTGGGCCGCCGGTGCCTTTCCGCAGGACGTCGAACTTTCCGGGGGTCTGCTGCTCGACCTCGGGCATGTGATGGCCCGCTCGAAGCGGGCCGACGTAGCGGCCCGCGGGCATGCGCTGGTGCAGGACCTGGCTGGTGTGATTCAGGCGTCGCCTGACTCTGGGGACGCACACCGGCGCCGCCGGCTGGTCGTCCTGGAAGCCGTCAACCAGTTGGCGTCGCTGTGCGAGGACGGCCCGGCTCTACTGGCGCTGGAAGACTTGCACTGGTGCGACGAGCTGAGCCTGGAGGCCGTGGCCCGCCTGGCTCGCCGGGTGCCGTCACTCCCGTTGCTGGTGGTGGGGACGCTGCGAACCGACGAGCCACAGCAGGCTGCGCCGGTCCGGGCCTGGCGGTCCCGGTTGCTTCTGCAGCGGATGGCCGAGGAGATGCTGCTGTCCCGCCTTGTTTTCGACAACACCGAGCAACTGGTGCGTGACTTCGTGCCGACGCCCTCACGCAGACTGGTCGAGCTCGTGTACCACCGTTCAGGTGGCGTGCCGCTGCTGATCGAGGAGCTCGCGGCCGCGGCCGTACAGGGACACCTGGACGCGGACGCTGCCTACGTGCCGGAGACCCTGGCCGAGGCGATCGGGCAGCGGCTCGCGGCCCTCTCAACACCGGCCCGGGAAGCAGTGGTCGCCGCGGCAGTCATCGGCAGGAGCTTCGACCTTGATTTGTTCGCCGAGATCACGGGATGTACCACGGACGAGGCCGCGACCTGCCTCGACGAGCTGGTGGATCTGCACTTCATGCAGGAGGAGCCCACCGGCTGGTTCGAGTTCCGGCACGCACTGATCCGCGACGCCATCGAGGCCGGCGCGCCGATGGCCCGGCGACGGGAACTGCACGGCCGGGTGGCAGAGGCGGCTCGCCATCGCGCGGAACTCGGCGGCGATGCGTACCGATCGGCTCATCATGAGGCGGCGGGCCAGTTCAGTGAGGCGTCGGCAGCGGCCGCGGCGGCGGCCGAGCGTGCTGTCGCGCTGTCGGCGCACCAGGAGGCGCTCGAGCTCCTCGGACGGGCACTGCGGTGCCTGCGTGACGGCGATAGCCGGCGGCGCGCCG
>Ga0299914_10003625_pt1 | contig 10954 bp, 11 predicted proteins | sample RVTome_10_FD_201361 | JGI IMG/M metagenome (GOLD analysis project Ga0299914, IMG submission 201361) | Soil microbial communities from uranium-contaminated site in the Upper Colorado River Basin, Wyoming, United States - RVT153D57 (version 2) ... | reverse complement strand
TCCGGTGTTGCCCGACGTCGGCTCCAGGATTGTGCAGCCGGGCGTCAGTGCGCCGATTGCTTCGGCCATCTCGATCATCCGTAGCGCAGGGCGGTCCTTGACCGATCCGGTCGGGTTGCGGTCCTCGAGCTTGGCCCACAGCCGCACGTCCGGCGACGGCGACAGCCGCGGCAGCCCGACCAGCGGGGTGCCACCGATGGCGTCCAGCAGCGAGTCGAACCGCATGGGCCTCAGCCCCCGGCCACGGCCGGCAGCACCGTCACCGAGTCGCCGTCCGATACCTGAGTCTTCAGGCCGTCGAGGAAGCGCACGTCCTCGTCGTTCAAGTACACATTGACGAACCGACGCAGGCCGTCGTTGTCGACCAAGCGCTGACGCAGGCCGGGATGACGAGATTCCAGGTCGTCGATCAACGCGGCGAGCGTGTCGCCCGTGCCCTCGACCGCCTTGGCGCCACCGGTGTACTGGCGCAAGATCGTGGGGATGCGAACCTCGATGGACATAGTGACTTCTACGCTCCTAGGACGGCCGAACTCGCCTCATGCGCAACGACGGGACGTATCACCATCATTCCGCACCTGCCACGATCCGGACTTCTTCCTCGGTGACCTCGCCGTCGACGATGCGGTAAGACCGCACCTCTGGTTCGTCGAGTTCGTCGCGAGTGGACACCAGCAGGTAATGCGCATTGGGCTCGGACGCATAGGCGATGTCAGTTCGTGACGGGTACGCCTCGGTCGACGTATGCGAGTGATAGATGACCACAGGCTCTTCGTCCCGGTCGTCCATCTCGCGCCATACCTTCAGTTGCTCCATCGAGTCGAAGCGGTAGAACGTCGTCGAGCGCTCGGCGTTGGCCATCGGGATGAAGCGCTCCGGCCGGTCCGACCCGATCGGGCCGGCGACGATGCCGCACGCCTCGTCCGGGTGGTCACGGCGGGCATGGGCGATGACGGCGTCGACCAGGTCGCGGCGGATTTCCAGCACGACAGCCAAGTCTACGATTCCGTTCGATCACGTTCAGCAGGCCTGTAGGTGCTATACCAGGACCGCGCGCACGGCCCAGTGCGCCAGCCGCCTGGTCGTGGGCCGGCGCCGTCGCGCCCGTTACGCGCTCAAGGCGCGGACAAGGGTCTCCTGCACGAAGCCGAGCCACTGGTAGACGTCGTGCACGTGCCGGCGCGGATCGTCCTCCGGCAGTGACTCCCAGTGGTCCTCGTCGCCTTCCTCGACACCGAGCCGCGTTCCCAGGGCCAGCCGCAGGTCGGTCAGAGTGCGTAACCAGGCCTCGGCCTCGTTGCTGTCGAGGTGGATCTTCACCTTCTCGCGCTGCTGCTCATCGCCGTAGGCGTCCGCGGCCTGATCGGCCGTGGCCAGCGACGCCAACACGGTGGCGGCAAAACTGGCCTTCTTCTCCCGCAGGCCACCTTCCGTGAAGCGCCGGAAGTCCGAGGCCGCCTCGTCATCGTCGCGGTAGGCATCGGGGAACAGCCGCAGCAACACAGGGTCGGACGGCCGTCCAGGATCGTCGACACCCACGCCGCCGAGCACGGCCGCCAGTGGGTCGTCGCGGTGCTCGGAGTCGGTGGGATGATCGCGGACGAGCTCCAGCAACTGGCCTACCAGCGACGCCAGCAGCTCGGTCTCGACCACGTGGAACGACGCGGACACGCCTCCGCCGCGGGCCCGCCGGAACGCGGTGCTCAGTGTCTACTCCCCCGCCTTCTGCATAGTCGCCCACAAGCCGTACGAGTGCATCGCTTCGACGTCTCGCTCCATCTCCTCACGTGAGCCGGAGGACACCGCAGCCTTGCCCTTCTCGTGTACATCGAGCATCAACCGCTCAGCCTTCTTCTTCGCGTAACCGAAGTAGGTCTGGAACACGTACGTGACGTATGACATCAGGTTGACAGGATCGTTCCACACCACAGTGACCCACGGCGTCTCCTGCGCGGTTACCTCGTCTGTGTCGGGCCGCTCGAGTTCAACTGGGGCGGTGACCATGCCCCTATGGTGACACCTGCGACGCTCGGCGCGGGAGTGCCGGTGTGGATAAGCTCGTGGCTGTGCCGGCGACCACTGCGCTGTTGACCGACCACTACGAGCTGACCATGCTCCAGGCCGCCCTCGCGCGTGGCACGGCCCACCGGCGGTGCGTATTCGAGCTGTTCACCCGGCGGCTACCGGAGGGCCGGCGCTTCGGCGTGGTCGCCGGCACCGGCCGGCTGCTCGCCGACCTGCGGCGGTTCCGCTTCGACGGCGACGTACTCGCCGACCTGGAACGCCGCCAGGTGGTCGACGCCCCGACGTTGCGCTGGCTCGCGGACTACCGGTTCTCCGGTGACATCTGGGGATACGGCGAGGGTGAATGCTTCTTTCCGTACTCGCCGCTGCTCGTGGTGGAAGGAACGTTCGCCGAGGCGGTTGTACTGGAGACGCTGGCGCTGTCAGTGCTGAACTTCGATTCCGCGATCGCCGCCGCCGCGTCCCGGATGACCGTGGCGGCGGGCGGGCGTCCGTGCATCGAGATGGGCTCACGCCGAACCCACGAGTGGGCCGCGGTCGCGGCCGCCCGGGCGGCCTATATCGCTGGATTCTCCTCGACCAGCAATCTCGAAGCCGGTCGGACGTACGGCGTGCCCACTCGCGGGACGAGCGCCCATTCGTTCACGCTGCTGCACGACACCGAGCGCGACGCGTTCGCCGCACAGATCGACTCGCTCGGCAAGGGCACGACGCTACTCGTCGATACGTACGACGTAGCCGAGGCCGTGGCGATGGGCGTCGAGCTGGCCGGGCCGGAGCTCGGGGCGGTACGCCTCGATTCCGGAGACTTGCTGGCTCAGGCGCACGAGGTCCGGGCTCAACTGGACCGGCTTGGCGCCACCAATACCAGGATTGTGGTCACGAGCGATCTCGACGAAAATGCCATCGCGGCCTTGGCCGCCGCGCCGGTCGACGCGTACGGGGTAGGCACTCAACTGGTCACCGGGTCGGGTGCGCCGACCGCGAGTATGGTCTACAAACTCGTCGCCCGCGCCGACGACGGCGGCCATTTGGTGCCCGTGGGCAAGAAGAGCAAGGACAAGCGGAGCATCGGCGGCAAGAAGTACGCATTGCGCCGCAGGACTCCCGAGGGCGTTGCCGATGCCGAAGTGCTGACCTTGGATCCGGATCAGCGCGGTGACGACGACCGCCCGCTGCTCATGCCACTCGTCCGTGACGGTGCAGTAGTGGGATCGGAGTCCCTGGATGACGCCCGCGCCCGGCACGAGGCGTCGCGGGCCGAACTGCCGCCCACCGCGCTGAAGTTGTCTCGAGGTGAGCCAGCCATACCGACGATCTACGAGGGGACGTGACGCGATGGCCCGCGCGCTCATCGTGGTTGATGTACAGAACGACTTCTGCGAGGGCGGCAGCCTTGCCGTCGGAGGCGGTGCCGATGTCGCCTTCAAGATTGCGGAGGTGTTGCACGAGTGGCAGGAGGCCGGATTGGATCCGGAGGCCACTCAGGAGTACGAGTTCGTGGTGGCGACGCGAGACCACCACATCCAGCCAGGCGACCATTTCTCCGACAATCCCGACTTCGTGAACAGCTGGCCGCGGCACTGCGTCGCTGGGACGGACGGCGCGGCGTTCCACCCCAACCTCGACCCGCAACCGTTCGACGCCGTGTTCAGCAAGGGCGAGTACGGGGCGGCATATTCGGGCTTCGAGGGTAACGCCCAGGATGGGTCCGCACTCGTGGACTGGTTACGCAGCCGCGACGTCGATCAGGTCGATATCGTCGGGATCGCCACCGACCACTGCGTCCGGGCAACGGCGCTGGACGCCGCTCGGTCCGGGTTCCGTACCAGGGTGCTGCTCGACATGACGGCCGGCGTCAACCCCGGGACGACCGAGCGCGCGCTTGCCGAGATGCGAGCCGCGGGAATCGCACTCGAGGGCCGGCCGATCGTCCACCCCGTCGCCTGACCATCGAGATCACCGGAACGGCCGGTGGATCAGCCGGTCGGGCCGCGGCCGGCCCAGGTCCAGGCGTACGTCCCGTCGTCCGACTCGACGCCGCCCTCGCCCAGCTCGAGCGGCCGGAAGGTGTCGACCATGACGGCGAGCTCATCGAAGTAGTCCTTGCCGAGTGCCCGCTCGATCGCCGACGGCTGCGGGCCGTGGGTGTGCCCGCCCGGGTGCAGCGAGATCGAACCGTGGCCGATGCCCGAACCCTTGCGCGCTTCGTAGTCGCCGCCGCAGTAGAACATCACCTCGTCGGAGTCGACGTTCGAGTGGAAGTACGGCACCGGGATCGCCAGGGGGTGGTAGTCGACCTTGCGCGGAACGAAGTTGCAGATCACGAAGTTGTAGCCCTCGAAGACCTGATGAACCGGCGGCGGCTGGTGGATCCGGCCGGTGATCGGCTCGAAGTCCTCGACGTTGAAGGTGTACGGGTACAGGCAGCCGTCCCAGCCCACCACGTCGAATGGGTGAGTCGGATAGGTCACGATGCTGCCGACCAGGCCGGACGGCCCGTGGCCGCGGTGCTTGGTGTAGACCTCGACGTCCTCCTGCTCGACGATGAACGGTTCGGCCGGTGCGCGCAGGTCGCGCTCGCAGTACGGCGCGTGCTCCAGGAACTGGCCGTACCGCGACAGATACCGCTTGGGCGGGGCGATGTGCGAGTTGGCCTCGATGACGTACGCGCGCAACGGCTCGGCGCCCGCTGGTACCCAGCGGTGCACCGTGGCCCGAGGGATGATCACATAGTCGCCCTGGCGGGCGGGCAGGATCCCGAACATGGTCTCGACGGTCGCCTCGCCGGATTCGATGTACACGCACTCATCACCGATGGCGTTGCGGTAGAGCGGGGACGACTCTCCGGCAGCGACGTACGCGATCCGCACGTCGTTGTTGCCCAGCACCATGCGACGACCGGTGACCACGTCGGCCGCCTTCCAGTCCCGGCCGGGAAACAGTTCGTGCAGCTTCAGGTGGCGCGGCTTGAGCGGGTGGTTCGGGACCGTCCGAGCGTCAGGGATGTCCCACACCCGCGAGTCCACGATCGCCGACGGCACACCGGTGTGGTACAGCAGCGACGAGTCTGAGGAGAAGCCCTCCTCACCCATCAGCTCCTCGTAGTAGAGACCGCCGTCGGGCCGGCGGAACTGGGTGTGACGCTTCGGCGGAATTTCTCCCACACCGCGGTAGAAAGCCATAGGAATCCTTCGTTCGATTATCGGACAGGTGTGTACGCTTACTGACACGATGCGCTACAGTCCCACGCGTGTCAACTCTCCCTCTGATCTTTCACCGGCTGATCGACGACGCCGCGCTGTTCCCTCCCGGCAACGCGCCCATGCCGGAAGCCGTCACGGCCCATGAACGTCATCGCAAGGACTGGTACGCACCGCTCGTCGGCCCCTTCTTGTGCCCTGCCGCGCGGGTGGGCGAGCTCGGCCAGTACGTGAGGACGAAGCTCGGCGTCATCGTCATCGCCAGTGGCCCGGGAGACATCGAACCGGCCGTCCAGGCCGTGCTGGCCGACGCGGAGCTCGAACTCAGGGGCGTCGAGGTGCCCCTGCGCGGAGAGCCCCTGGAGGATTCTGCTCGCCGCACGATCGTCGCGCTCGACGCCGCCCTGCTTGACGTGGACGATCCCGACCAGCTGCCGGTTCACGTCGAGATTCCCCGGGCTCCTGGCTGGCGGGACGCCCTCGATCAGGTGGCGGTGGCGGGATACCGGTCCAAGCTGCGAACCGGCGGCGAGACGGCCGACGCGTTTCCTACCGAAGACGAGGTCGCCACGTTCATAGTGGCGTGCCGCGAGTTCGACGTCCGGTTCAAGTTCACTGCCGGCCTGCACCACGCGATCCGCCACACGGCGAGCGACGGACTCGAGCAGCACGGCTTCCTGAACGCGCTGGTCGCCGTGGCCGAGGCACTCGACGGCGCCGACGAATCGGCACTCGCTGCGACCCTGGCCGAACGCGACGCCACCGCGATCGCCGAGCGAATCAGGGGCATCCCGGTCGGGCGAGCCGCTACGGTACGGACCTGGTTCGGATCGTACGGCTCGTGCAGCATCGACGAACCGTTGCAGGAACTGCTCGATCTCGGTCTCGTCACTAAGGAGTAGGCCCGTGCCGGCAACGTCGTGGGTACCCATCGCAGAGGATGACCCGTTCGGAGCACACACCCTGCCGTACGGGGTGTTCTCGACCGACGGCGAGGATCCGCGCGTCGGCGTAGCCATCGGGTCCTTCGTCCTCGACCTCGCACCGCTGGCAGCGGTGGAGAACCTGGACGGCGCACACGTGTTCGCCGAGCGCCGCCTCAACCCGTTCATGACGCTGGGCCCCCAAGCCTGGGCCGCAGTGCGAGGCTGGCTGATCGAACTGGTCCGCGACGAGGCCCAGCGCGACCTGGTCGAACCCCATTTGGTGCCGATGGCAGACATCCGGCTGCACATGCCGTTCGATGTCGGAGACTACGTGGACTTCTACTCCTCGCAGTATCACGCTCAGAACGTCGGCAAGATCTTTCGTCCGGACTCACCCGGGCTGCCGGCGGCGTGGAGACAGCTGCCGATCGGCTACCACGGCCGGGCGGGGACGGTCGTGGTGTCCGGTACGGACATCGTCCGGCCGTCGGGGCTACGCAGCGTCGGGGACGCGATCGAGTTCGGGCCGTCGCTGCGGTTGGACATCGAGGCCGAAGTCGGCTTCGTCGTGGGAGTGCCGTCCGAGCTGGGTTCGTCAGTGCCGGTCTCGGCGTTCGCCGACCATGTGTTCGGCGTCGTGCTGGTCAACGACTGGTCGGCCCGCGACATCCAGGCCTTCGAGTACGTTCCACTCGGCCCATTCCTCGGCAAGTCGTTCGCCACGTCAGTCTCACCGTGGGTTGTTCCGTTGGCCGCCCTGCATGATGCCCGAGTGGCGCCGCCGGTGCGAGATCCCGAGCCGGCGCCATACCTGCGCGACGACGAGCCCTGGGGGCTCGCGCTGGAGCTGGAGGTGTCCTGGAACGGGACGGTCGTGGCCCGGCCGCCGTTCGCCACGATGTACTGGACGGCGGCCCAGCAGCTGGCTCACCTCACAGCCAACGGCGCGTCATTGCGCTGCGGCGATCTGTACGCGTCGGGTACCGTCAGCGGGCCAGAACGCGACCAGCGCGGTTCATTCCTCGAGCTGTGCTGGAACGGCGCCGAGCCGGTACGGCTGGCCGACGGCAACGTGCGGTCCTACCTCGAGGACGGCGACGAGGTGACCATCTCGGCCACCGCGCCCGGCCCGGACGGCGCCCGCGTTCAACTCGGAGCGGTCACCGGGCGGATCACTCCTGCCTGAGTCAACAAATGACTTGGCACTGCGGTGTCTTACTCCGGCGCGAAGGCGGACCTTCGCATGTAATCCGTGTTAGCTCGGTGCCGGGCCGTCGCGGAGTGCAACGACATCGGCCCCGAGGATGCCGACCAAGACCTGGAGTGGAGGTCGAGCCCAGTGGTTGATGGGGCGCGTGGCGGGTACGAGACGGCAACGGCAACCGTCTAGGGAGCGGAATCATGCAGATCGACAAGGATCAGATCATCTCTTTGTTGCGCCAGCGCGGCGATGACGCCAAGGCCGACCAGGCGCAGCAGGAGCTGCCCGGCCAGGTCGACACCGAGAAGGACTCCGGCTTGCTTGCGAAGCTCGGTATCGACCCAACGGACCTGCTTGGCGGCCTCGGCGGCGGACTGGGCAACAAGCTCGGCCTGTGACACCGGCGGCACGTGGCGTTCCTGCTGTCCGACTTCCGATGAGGCGTCGAGGATGCCACTGCAGCCCACTGGGCGGCGGGCACAGGGGTGCGCGTCCCCACCAGGCCCGGGATTCTCGGGCGGTAGGTCACCGGCCGCCCGGTTCGTGGTGACGTTCGGCGCCGCGATCACCGCCTAGACCGGTCCACACGTGACCGGACTCGCATGGCGGTGGCGCAGCGGAAGTCACCGACTCCCGCAGGATTTCGGCAACTAAGCTCATCGGATGAAGCTCATCGAGCGCGAAGCCGCGTTGGCAGCGCTCGACGAGCGATTCGCAGAGGCACGGCGAGGAGACGGCTCCGTCGTTCTCGTCCATGGCGAAGCAGGGATCGGCAAGACCAGCCTGCTGCGGACATGGACCAGCACCGTGCGCTCGAGTGCTCGGCTCGGGTGGGGAGCGTGCGATCCGCTGACAACGCCGAGCCCGCTTGCACCCCTTCGTGAGGTCGCGGCAGAGCTAGGTGGCCAGGTTCTCGAGGCGCTCCGCAGCAGCGCGGCGACCCTCGAAGTGTTCGCAGCATTCGTGGCTGAGTTGCAACAGAGCACGCATGTGGTCGTCTTCGAGGATCTGCACTGGGCAGACGAGGCGACGCTGGACTTGCTGCGGTACGCGGGTCGTCGCATCGGGTCGACGCCGTCGATCCTGGTAATCAGCGTGCGCGACGACGAGCCCATGGACACCGCTCCACTGCAAGCCGTCATCGGCGAGTTGACCCGAGCCGGCGCGATCACGCGGGTGCCGCTGCGACCCTTGTCTCGCTCCGGCGTTGCGGAACTGGTGGCGGGACATCGGGACGACGCCGATGTCGTACACCGCCGGACCGGTGGCAATCCGTTTTTCGTAACCGAGGTGGCCAGGAACTCAGGTGCGGACGTTCCCGACAGCGTCCGCGATGCGGTGCTCGCGCGGCTCGTCCTGCTGGATGACCGACCGCGAAGCGCGTTGGAGCTGCTGGCCTGCGTTCCGGGTCGAGTCGAGGACGGGGTGGCGTCCCGGCTGCTGGGCGATCGTGGTGTCGTCGACCAGCTGGTTGCCCGAGGTTTGCTTACGTACGAGGGCCACGACATCGCGTTCCGTCACGAGTTGGTGCGGCTGGCAGTAGTGGACCGGGTTCCCGTCCAGCGGCGCCGCTCCGCACACCGGGCGATCCTGGCGGCGCTGGAGGAACGCGACAACGTCGATGCGGCGGTACTAACACATCACGCCGTGGAGGCGGGAGCCAACGACAAGGTGCTGGTCTACGCGCGGCACGCTGCGGTTGAGGCGGCTGCCGCCGGTGCTCACCGCGAGGCGGCCAGGTTCCTGGTGACGGCTCTTGAGCGGGCCGATCAGCTTGCCACCACGGATAGGGCTGAGCTGCTGGAATCGCAATCATACGAGTTCTATCTGACCGATCGGATCGACGAGGCGATAACCGCCCGCGAGCAAGCCGTTCGGTTGCGTGTGAAGCAAGGCGACCGCGTAGCCGTCGGGGCCGGCCACCGGTGGATCTCGCGGCTGTCCTGGTTCAGCGGCAGACGCGAGAAAGCGGAGCGGCACGCTGCGCGTGCCGTGGAGCTGCTCGAGGGCGCGGGCGACCCTCGGGAGCTGGGCTTCGCCTACAGCAACCGCGCGCAACTCGCCATGCTCGCCAGTAACAAAGGCGCGGCGGTCAGCTGGGGAGAACGCGCACTCGAGGTCGCCGAGAAGCTGGGGGACGCGGAGATACGTGCGCACGCGCTGAACAACATAGGCACCGCCCTCGACGTCGTCGGTGACCCAAAAGGCCGGCAGATGCAGCTCGAGAGCATCGCCCTGGCGCGCGAACAAGGACTGGACGAGCACGTGGCCCGCGGCTATACCAATGTCGCCTGGAACGACGTGGAGAGCCGGAGGTTCACCCACGGCGAGCAGATGCTACGAGAAGGGATTGCCTTCACCACTCAGCGGGATTTGGACGCGTGGCGCCGATACATGCTCGGGTGCCGCGCTCGCCTGCACCTCCTGCGTGGCAGGCTGACGGCCGCCGCCGACGACGCCACAGCGGTCCTGGCCGAAACGGCGAGTCCGGTGAGCCGAATCTGGCCGCTGCTGGTCCTCGGGCTCGTTCGCACCAGGCGCGGCGATCCCGGAGCCGGCGAGGCACTCGATGAAGCCTGGACAATCGCGTCGCGGGTGGAGGAAGTCCAGCGCCTGGCGACCCTGGCGGCGGCTCGTGCCGAGCACGCCTGGGTGACAGGTAGCACGCCAGATCTTGACCAGCTGCGGGACGTTCACCGCCAGGCACTCGGGCTACGTGACGCCTGGCTCGTGGGAGAGGTCGCGAGCTGGCTCCGCCGTCTCGGCGAGGCGGTGGAGGGGACATCCGATCCACCGCTCCCCGAGCCGTACGCCCTCGAGCTGGCCGGTGAGCACATGGCCGCGGCAGCCGCATGGCGCGAGCTGGGCTGCCCGTACGAGGCGTCCCTGGCCATGGCCGACTCTGGCGCCGGGCCCGGAATGCTGCAAGCGCTCGAGCTGCTCACCGAGCTAGGCGCCGAGGGTTCCGCTCGCCGCATCCGCCACTTGCTGCGCGAGCTCGGTGTGCCGGGCGTGCCTCGCGGCCCGCGAGCGACGACCCGGGCCAACCCCGCATTGCTGACGGCCCGGCAAGTCGAAGTCGTCGGCTTGCTCGCCGCCGGCCTTACGAACGCGGAGATTGCCGATGAGCTCGTGATCTCGACGAAGACCGCCGGCCACCACGTCTCGGCGATCTTGGACAAACTAGGCGCCCGCTCCCGGTTGGAAGCGGCCAACATGGCCCGAGAGCTGGGTCTCACCAGCTGAACGGTGGCCCGCGAACATAGGGATCCGAGCTCGCCAACATAGGAAATCCGCCCGATGTTAGCCCTGGCGGTGCGTTCGTACGTTGCTCATGTCGCTCAACAACCAACCTCACAGAAGGAGACGACATGAAGCTCTACGCGATTCGCCGCCGGGACTACTGGGGCACCCCTGAGCAGCTCCAGGCTACGGCGGCAAAGTCGGCGCTGGTCGGCGAAGAGATGGCCGACGACGTCCGCTGGATCCGCAGCTACGTGGTCCAGGAGGAGTCGGGCAAGCTCGGCACGATCTGCATCTACGAGGGCACCAGCCCGGAGAAGGTGCGCGAGCAAGCCGAGCGCACCGGTATGCCGGCC
>Ga0299914_10003624_pt1 | contig 10956 bp, 9 predicted proteins | sample RVTome_10_FD_201361 | JGI IMG/M metagenome (GOLD analysis project Ga0299914, IMG submission 201361) | Soil microbial communities from uranium-contaminated site in the Upper Colorado River Basin, Wyoming, United States - RVT153D57 (version 2) ... | reverse complement strand
CCGGTCTCATCGGCCCGGCGCACCACCCGAGCCAGCGCCCGCATCGGGCGCACCACCAGCGCGTCCTGCACCTGGTCCAGATAGAACGCCTGCTGGAAGACCGTCCGGAGCCGGCCCAGCACCCGGGCTGGGTCGGTGCCCGGGGCCCGCCGCCAGACCGCCCAGGCACCCCCGATCCCGAGTGCCACCGCGGCCAGCGGCAGTAGCGTGAACCCGCCGAAGTGGACCAGCTCCGGGGCGGCCAGCACCGGCTCGGCCGGGATCGCCTCCGGCCGGGCGGCCGGCCCGGTCCACTCCGCCGGCACCGGCGTCCGCAGCCAGTCGACGAACCGGTCGAACAGGGCCGCGAACCCGAGCAGCCCGCTCGGCACCGCCAGCGCCACCACTGGCCACGCCATCAGCGGCGGCGGGTCGTGCGCCCCGGCGCGCAGCCTGCCGGGGCCCGGTCGGTCAGCGCCGGTGGAGCCGGCGCCTCGATTCTCGGGGGCCACGCGGGGGGCGGAGCCCCCCGTGGGACCGAAGAACGTCCGCAGCCACAGCCGGGTCGCGTACCAGGCGGTCACCACCACCGTGGTCAGCCCGGCGACGAGCACCAGCCCGGCCGGCCAGCCGGCCCCACCCGAGGCGGCGTGCAGGATTGCGTCCTTACTCCAGAACCCGGCCAGTGGCGGCACCCCGACCAGCGCCGCCAGTCCGACCGTCATGCTCCAGAACGTGACCGGCATCGGCCGGCGCAGCCCGCCCATCGCCGACATCAGGTTGCTGCCGACCGCGTGGATCACCGCGCCGGCGGCCAGGAACAGCAACGCCTTGAAGGCGGCGTGGGTCAGCAGGTGGAACAGCGCTGCCGCGGTCGCGCCGATCGCCAGCGCGCCGGCCAGGTACGCCAGCTGGGAGACCGTGGACCAGGCCAGCACCCGCTTGATGTCCTCGGCGGCGGTGGCCGCCAGCGCGCCCAGCAGCATCGTGACCGCGGCGATCACCGCCAGCACCGGCAGCACCCCGTTCCCGGACGAGAACACCGGGTAGAGCCGGAACACCAGGTAAACCCCGGCGGCGACCATGGTGGCGGCGTGGATCAGGGCGGAGATCGGGGTCGGGCCGGCCATCGCGTCCGGCAGCCAGGTGTGCAGCGGGAACTGGGCGCTCTTGCCGGCCACCCCGGCCAGCAGCAGCAACCCGGCCGCGGTCAGCACCCCGGCCGGCACCTGCCCGGCGGTCACCGCCGCGAGCACGTCGGCGATCCGGAAGCTGCCGGTGTGCACTCCGAGCAGGATCACGCCGAGCCAGAACCCGACATCCCCGACCCGGGTGACCAGGAACGCCTTCACCGCCGCGCCAGGCGCCTCCGGCAGCCGCCGGTCGTGGGCGATCAGCAGGTAGGAGCAGATCCCCATGACCTCCCAGCCGACCAGCACCACGATCAGGTCCCCGGCCACGACCACCAGCAGCATCGCGGCGGTGAACAGCGACACCTGGGCGGCGTACGGCGGATAGCGCTCGTCACCATCCAGATAGGAGATCGAGTAGAGCTGGACCGCGAGCGCCACCACCCCGACCGCCACCGCCACCAGCAATGCCGCCGGGTCGATCCGGACGCCGTACTCGACGGTCAGGTTGCCGAACCGGACCAGTTGCCGGGACCGCTCGAACGGCTGGTCCAGCCCCACCAGCAGCCCGGTGGCGAGCAGCAGCGCCCCGGCGGCGCCGGCGACCCCCAACCCGGCCGCGGCGGTCCGGGCGCGCAGCGGCAGCAGCAGGCCGGCCAGCGCGGCGGCGAACGGCACCGCCGGCAGCAGCATCGCCGCGGTCACCGGGCCACCGCCGGGTCCGGTGCCGGGTCCGGATCGGGCGCCGGCGCGGCCGGGGCCGCCGCCGGCCGGGGGGCGGGCAACGGCGCCGGGTCATCGGCCAGCGGGACGGTGTCCACCTCGGCCGATCCGCGCAGCCGGTAGAGCTGGAGCACGATCGCCAGCCCGACCCCCACCTCAGCGGCGGCGATCACGATGATGAACAGCGCGAACACTTGGCCGGTGTGGTCGGCGGCCCCGGCCGCGGCCAGCCCGGCCCGGACCGTGGTGCCGGCGGTGACCAGGATCAGGTTCACCGCGTTCAGCATCAGCTCCACCGCCATCAGCAGCAGGATCGCGTTCCGGCGCCGCAGCACACCGAACCCGCCGATCCCGAACAGCGCGGCGGCGACCAGGTAGGGGATGACCGGGCGCATCAGCGGTCGGCTCCGTCCGGCTGCCCGGCCCCGATGTCCGGGCGGGAGACGATGATCGCGCCGACCAGCGCGGCCAGCAGCAGCACCGAGAGCACCTCGAACGGGAGCACCCAGCTCCGGAAGATCTCGCCGCCCAGCACCCCCACCCCGCCCGGCTCGGCCGGCAGCTCCACCGCAGTCCACCGGTAGGCGTCCAGGAACAACGCCGCCAGCCCCACCCCCGAGCCGGCCCCGACCAGCAGCCCGGGCCAGGCCGGCCGGTCCAGATCGGCGCTGGCCCCGATCGGGGCGCGGGTCAGCATCACCGCGAACAGCAGCAGCACCACCACCGCACCGACGTAGATCAGCACCTGCACCCAGGCCACCAGCTCGGCGGTGAGCACGAGGAACATCCCGGCCAGCGCGCCCAGGCAGACCACCAGGTAGAGCCCGGCCCGGACCAGATGCGCGGTGGTCACCACAGAAAACCCGGCGCCCACCGTGACGGCACCGAGCCCGATCAGCAACCAGTCGGCTACGGTCATCCGGCCGCCTTCCCGGCCGCGGGCGCCGCGGCGGCGACCGCGGAGGCCCGGGCGCCGGGCGCCGCGGAGTCGCTGGCGCCGGGCACCGCGGCGGCCGCGGACTCGGCTTTGGCCGGTTCGCCGTTCGGGTCGTGCGCCGGTGGTGGCGGCACGGTGACCAGCCACTCGCCGAGCCGGTCCTTCTCGTGCAGCAACTCCCGGATGTCCGGCTCGGCGTACTCGAACTCCGGGCTCCAGAACAGCGCGTCGAACGGGCACACCTCGATGCAGATGCCGCAGTACATGCACAGCGAGAAGTCGATCGCGAACCGGTCCAGCACGTTGCGCTGCCGGGCCCGGGCGGCGCCGGGGGCGCGGACCTCCTCCTTGTGCGAGTCGATGTAGATGCACCAGTCCGGGCACTCCCGGGCGCAGAGCATGCAGACGGTGCAGTTCTCCTCCAGCAGCGCGATCACGCCACGGGAGCGGGGCGGCAGGTCCGGCGGGGTGTCGGGGTATTGCCGGGTGTGGGCGCGGCGGGTCATCGCACCGAGCGTGACCGCCAGGCCCCGGGCCAGCCCCGCCCCTGGAACACCGTTCATCTGGCACATCCTGCCTCGCGCGACCGGATTTCGCGACCACCGGCCGGCCGGGCCGCGCGATCGCGCCGCGCTCCGGTCGGCCGGGGGCGGGTGCCCGCGCCGGTTACCATGATCAAATCACCATCCGGATCGCGGCGGTCAGCACCAGCTGACCCAGCGCGGCCGGCACCAGCACCAGCCAGCAGAGCCGTTGCAGCTGGTCGACCCGCAGCCGGGGGAAGGTCACCCGGAGCCAGATGATCACGAAGCAGACCGCGAAGATCTTGAGCAGGGTCCACAACCAGCCGAGCTGCGCATCGAGCTCGAACGGCCCCCGCCAGCCGCCCAGGAACAGCACCGTGGTAAGTGACGCGATCACCACGATCCCGGCGTACTCCGCCAGCATCAGGAACGCGAACCGCATCCCGGTGTACTCGGTCTTGTAGCCGAACACCAGCTCGGTGTCGGCGATCGGGGTGTCGAACGGCGGCCGGCGGATCTCCGCCACCCCGGCCAGGAAGAACACCAGCAGCGCCGGTAGCTGCCACGCCAGCCACCAGGGCCGCCACGCCTCGACGATCCCGGGCAGCGAGAGGGTGCCGGCGGCCATCGCCACCGACGCGGCGGCGAGCACGAACGGCAGCTCGTACCCGAGCAGCTGGGCCGCCCCGCGGACCCCGCCGAGCAGGCTGTACTTGTTCGCCGAGGCCCAGGCCGCCATCATCACCCCGACCACCGGCACCGCCAGCACCGCCAGCACCAGGAACAGCCCCGCGTCCAGGTGCTGGCCGACCAGGTCGCCCGGGCCGAGCGGCACCACCAGCAGCACCAGCAGGTAGGGCAGCAGCGCCACCGCCGGGGCGAGCCGGAACACCGGCCGGTCGGCGCCGCGCGGGGTGACATCCTCCTTCTGCACGAACTTGACCCCGTCGGCGACCAGCTGCGCCCAGCCGTGGAAGCCGCCGGCGTACATCGGGCCGAGCCGGCCCTGCATGTGCGCCATCACCTTGTGTTCGGTCTGCCCCACCACCAGCGGCAGCAGCAGGAACGCGGCCAGCACCCCGCCGACCCGGATCACCAGCTCCAGCGCGACCGGCACGTCACTCCCCCTCCGGTGGGGCCGGCGGGGCCGGACCCCATTCGCCCGGGGCCGGTACGCCGGGCGGGCGGATCGGCTGCCGCCGGCCCCCGCCGGCGTGCGACTCGCCCGGCTCCTTCGCGCCCGGCCAGGGCTTGGCGACCCGGGAGGCGAGCACGAAGTCCTTCCGCAACGGGTGCCCCTCGAACTCCGGGGGCAGCAGCAGCGGCGCGAGGTCGGGGTGCCCGGTGAACGAGACCCCGAACATCTCGTAGGTCTCCCGCTCGTGCCAGGCCGCCCCCGGGTAGAGGTCCACCACCGAGCCGACCGCCGGCGCCTCCGGCGGCAGAAGGGTGCGGATCAGCACGCCGTGCCGGGCCCGGGTCGACCACAGGTGGGCGACCACCCGGAACCCGTCGGCCTGCTCGTCCACCGCGGTCAGCCAGTCGAAGAAATCCATCGCCAGCTCGGGATCGTCCCGGGCCGCCCGCAGCGCAGGCGGCCAGGCCGGCGGCGGCACGTCCACGGTGGCCCGGGCGAACTCCTCGCCGCCGGACCGCGACGGCTCCGCCCCGGCCACCAGCCCGCCGAGCCGGGCACCGACCTCCTCCGGCGTCATGCGCCTGATCCTATGCCCCCGCCTACCGGCTCGGTGCAACCCGCGGCCCGGGCGGACCGGCCGTGCTCCGGCGCCCGGCCGGAGCTATCCGCCGGCGGTGGGCGCGGGGACCAGCGGCGCGGACAGCGCGGCCGGGTCGAACCGGGCCGGGTCTGGGCGGGACACCCCGCCCAGGCCCGACTGCTCGGCCGTGATCTGCTCCTGCAGCCGCAGGATGCCGTGCAGCAGCGCCTCCGGCCGGGGCGGGCAGCCGGGAACGTAGACGTCCACCGGGACGATCTGGTCGACCCCCTTGGTGACCGAGTAGGAGTCCCAGTACGGACCGCCGCAGTTGGAGCAGGCGCCGAACGAGATCACATACTTCGGCTCGGGCATCTGGTCGTAGAGCCGGCGGATCGCCGGGGCCATCTTGTCGGTGACCGTCCCGGAGACCACCATCAGGTCGGCCTGCCGGGGACCGTGCGCGAACGGGATCACGCCGAGCCGGATGAAGTCGTGCCGGCCCATGCTGGTGGCGATGAACTCGATCGCGCAGCAGGCCAACCCGAAGTTGAACACCCACAACGAGTAGCGCCGGCCCCAGTTGAGCACGAACCGGATCGGCTCGCCGAGCACCGCCGGAAGCGTCGCCATGCCGGCCACCCTACTCCTGGTCCGGGAACCACGCGGCAGCCCGCATGTCGACCCGGTCGCCGCGCATCGGCGTACCCTCCGCGGCGTGCCGGCGGCGCGCCCGCTCCGCGTGTCCGGGCACCAGCCGCCCGTCCGCGGCCACGACCCGGTGCCAGGGCACCCCGCCGCCGTATCTCGCCATGATCGTGCCGACCCGCCGGGGGGAGGCCCGGCCGGTCCGCGCGGCGAGCGCGTCCGCGATCGCCCCGTAGCTCATCACCCGGCCCGGCGGGATCCGCTCCACCAGCGAGAGCACCGCCTCCACGTACTCCTCGGCGTCCATCGTCGGCGGCCAGGGTAGCCGACCACGATCTGGGAGCCGGTCCGGGTGGACCGGGCCGCGGCGGGCAGAATGGGCCGGTGGGCAAAGCGGGTCAGGAGGGTACGGTCACCAGCCGGGTCGCGGTCGCCGCCGCCCGCCGGGTGGTGGTCAAGATCGGCTCGTCCTCGCTGACCGGCGCCGCCGGTGGGCTGTCCGGCACGCGGCTGGACGCGCTGGTGGACGCGCTGGTGGACGCGCTGCCGGTGCCCGGCGGCGCAGGCCGGGGCCGGGAGCTGGTGCTGGTCTCCTCCGGCGCGATCGCCGCCGGGCTGGCCCCGCTCGGGCTGGCGCGCCGGCCCGGCGACCTCGCCACCCAGCAGGCCGCCGCCAGCGTCGGGCAGGGCCTGCTGATCGGCCGGTACGCGGCCGCCTTCGGCCGGCACGGCTGGACGGTCGGGCAGGTGCTGCTCACGGTCGACGACGTGACCCGGCGGGCGCACTACCGCAACGCGGACCGCACCCTGCGGCGGCTGCTGGACCTGGGCACGGTGCCGATCGTGAACGAGAACGACACGGTCGCCACCGACGAGATCCGGTTCGGGGACAACGACCGGCTGGCCGCGCTGGTGGCCGCGCTGGTCCACGCCGACGCGCTGGTCCTGCTCTCCGATGTGGATGGACTGTGGACCGGTGACCCGGCCCGGCCGGGCACCCACCGGATCGCCGAGGTGCATCCGGGCGACCGCCTGTCCGGGGTGCGGCTGGGCCGCACCGCCCGGGGTGGGGTCGGCACCGGCGGCATGGTGACCAAGGTGGAGGCGGCCCGGATCGCCACCGGCGCCGGCATCCCGGTGGTACTGGCCGGGGCCGACCGGGCCGGGCCGGCGCTGGTCGGTGAGCCGGTGGGCACGCTGTTCCACCCGGCGCACCGGCGCCCGGCGGCCCGGCTGCACTGGCTGGCCCACGCGACCACCCCGCGCGGCCGGCTGCACCTGGACCCCGGCGCGGTCGCGGCCGTCGTCGACCGACGCAAGTCGCTGCTCCCGGCCGGGATCACCGCGGTCGATGGTGGGTTCACCGCCGGGGACCCGGTCGACCTGGTCGACACCGCCGGGCACCCGGTGGCGCGCGGGCTGGTGAACTACGACGCGGTCGAACTACCGGCGCTGCTCGGGCGGAGCACCGGTGAGCTGGCCACCGCGCTGGGCCCGGGCTACGAGCGGGAGGTGGTGCACCGGGACGACCTGGTCCTGCTCCACCCCCCGATCCCCACTCCCACGAGTTGATGATGAGCTTTAGGCCCGGACGACGGCCGATCGTGGATCTAAGGTCATGAACGTGATCTAAGGTCATGATCGGCAGATGAGACCCGGCCGATAGGCAGAGCGGAGGCGACGATGAGCATCCGGGCACAGGCGGAGCGGGCGCGAACCGCGGCCGGCGCGCTGGCGGTGGCCACCCGGGCGGTCAAGGACGCCGGGCTGCAGGCGATGGCCGAGGCGCTGGTCGCGCGTACCCCGGAGATCCTGGCCGGCAACCAGCAGGACCTGGCCGCCGCCCGGGCGGCCGGGATGTCCGCGGCGATGCAGGACCGGCTGGCGCTGGACCCCGGCCGGGTGCGGGACGCGGCCGGGGGGCTGCGGCAGATCGCCGCGCTGCCCGACCCGGTGGGCGAGGTGGTGCGGGGGGCCACGCTGGCCAACGGGCTCCAGTTGCGGCAGGTCCGGGTCCCGTTCGGAGTGATCGGGATCATCTACGAGGGACGTCCGAACGTGACGGTGGACGCGTCCGGGATCTGCCTCAAGTCCGGCAATGCGGCGCTGTTGCGCGGATCGTCGTCGGCGGGCCGCTCGAACGCGGCGCTGGTGACGGTGCTGCGGGACGCGCTGGCCGGGGCTGGGCTGCCGGCCGACGCGGTGCAGTTGCTGGACGCCAGCAGCCGGGAGTCGGCCAAGCAGCTGATGCGGGCGCGGGGGCTGGTGGACGTGCTGATCCCGCGCGGCGGGGCGGCCCTGATCCAGTCGGTGGTGGAGGAGTCTACGGTGCCGGTGATCGAGACCGGGATCGGTAACTGTCACGTCTATGTGGACGCGCACGCCGACCTGGAGATGGCGCTGGCGATCCTGCTGAACGCCAAGACCCAGCGGCCGAGCGTGTGCAACGCGGCCGAGTCGCTGCTGGTGCACGCGGCAGTCGCCGAGGCGTTCCTGCCGTTGGCGCTGGCCGCGCTGGCCGAGGCCGGCGTGACGGTGCACGGGGACGAGCGGGTGCGGCGGTTCGGCGAGGAGGTGCTGCCAGCCACCGACCAGGACTTCTCGACCGAATACCTGTCGCTGGACATCTCGGCCGCGGTGGTGGACTCGCTGGACGCGGCGGTCGCCCACATCGCCCGGTACGGGTCGGGGCACTCGGAGGCGATCGTCACCGACTCGGTGGCCGCGGCCCGCGAGTTCACCGCCCGGGTGGACGCGGCGGCGGTGCTGGTCAACGCCTCCACCCGGTTCACCGACGGGGGCGAGTTCGGGTTCGGCGCCGAAATCGGGATCTCCACCCAGAAGCTGCACGCCCGCGGCCCGATGGGCCTGCCCGAGCTGACCGCCACGAAGTATGTGGTGACCGGCACCGGCCACACCCGCTGACCCACCGGGTTGATCATGGAGTTCCCTGGGCGAGTCGCCCGGCGTAGGGGTCGTGCTGGAACTCCATGATCAACCCGGCGGGTGGGTCAGTTGCTACTGGTGCAGCGGGCTCCGTTCAGGTTGAAGTGAGTGACGGCCGGGTTGGTGGCGTTGTCCCAGCTGCCGAGGAACACCACCCCGTCCACCGTCTGGCCGGGCCGGATGGTCCGGTTCCAGGGGGCGTTGCGGGCGGTCACGTCCGCCCCGTCCTGGTCGAACACCGCGTTGAGGCCGAAGCCGACCCGCTGGCCGGAGCGGAACTGCCAGTCCAGCTCCCAGCCCCGGATCGTCTGCTCCGAGGTGTTGGTGATCTGCAGCTCCGCCAGGAACGCCCCGGGCAGCTGCGCCGCGATCTCGTACGCCACGTGGCAGTCGGCGTCGCCCGGCGCCTCGGCGACCAGGAACACGTTGTGGTTCAGGTCGGCCCGGTCGATGTCGGTGTTGTCGGCGATGAGGTCGGCCAGACTGCGCCGGTAGTCGAGCCCGTAGGTCCGCCGGATCTGGGTCAGACCCGGGTCGTTGCCGTAGAAGAACCGGTCCCCGTCGCGCAGGTTGGTGAACTCCCGGGTCCAGATCGCCAGCTGCAGCTCCCCGAAGTCCGCGCCCCGCACGTGCTGCTCGGACAGCATGCCGGTGAAGGCGTCCAGGTTGTCCACCTCGCCGAAGATCGCCTTGAGCCGGGCGGCCGTGGTGGTGGCCCGGACCCCGCGGCGCGCCTCGCCCTCGACCGCATCCTCGTCGGCCGGGTCGATCAGGTTGCCGTCGATGTCGAACAGCTCGGTGAACACCAGGCTGGCCGGGTCGTCGATCCCGAGACCGGGTGGGAACTCGTCGGTCGCCTCGCCGGTGATGTCGGTGAACGAGGTCATCGGCGCCAACCCGTACGCCTCGCGCAGCTGGTTGTAGCTGGGCATGCCGTGGTCGGCGCCGCGGGCGACGTCGATCGCGCCGAGGTCGACCACTCCGTCGAAGCAGTCCGGCAGGTCCGGCCCGTCCAGGCAGTCCTCGTTGCCCGGCACCGGGATCTGGAACAGCACGCTGCGCAGCTGGTTGTCGATCTGCTCGTCGTTGTTGTACTGCGCCTCCAGGCCCAGCCCCTGCAGCATCGGCCCGAGCTCCAGCTCCTCGAGCAGGTCCGGGTTGAAGAACGCCAGGTTCAACGGGATTGCGATCTCCAGCTCGTCACCCTCGATCGCCAGCTCCAGTCCCAGCGCCTCGAACGCGTCCAGCTGCTCCGGGGTGTACCGGTCCAGCTCGGTCTCCAGCTCGATCTCGCCATGGATCATGCTGTGCGCCCGGTAGCCGACGGTCGCGAACTCGTTGCTGAGGTCGGTCCGGACGGTCGGGTCGTAGCCGGTGTACCGGGGCAGAGTGACGCCGATCGCGGGCAGGAACTCGTTGAAGGTGATGTACTGCTGCTCCGCGATCACGACCCGCCGGGCGAGCTGGAACTTCTCCTCATCGGACAGCGAGTCCGGCAGCTGCGCCACGATCCGGTTGTGCTCCCGGGCCATCAGGGTCTGGGTGGCGGTCAGGCCGAGGTTCTCATTGGCCCGCAGGTCGCCGGCGACCGCCGCCCGCTCCGGGGTGGCGCGCAGGTGGCCGTCGACCTCCATCTCGGGCGCGCTGGCCGGGTCACCACGTTCGTCCGCCCGCGGCAGGTAGCCGCCGGGCAGCATCAGCGCAGCCCCGTTGTCGCTCAGGTCCGCGTTGACCGGGCCTTCCCGCAGCCACTCCAGCCGCCCCTCGTCGCTGCCGTAGACCGCCGAGGTATCGATGTACGAGCTGATCGTGTTGATCTGCTCGCGCGGGGTGCTCTCACCGGTGCCCGGGCTGCGGGCGGACCGCTCGAAGCCGATCACACCGAGGTCGTTCTCGAACTCCTCGAGCGGGTCGGCCGGATCGAACGGGATCGGCAGCGGCTGCCCGACCGGGTCGTCGTCGGCCCGGCCCAGCCGCAGGCCGAAGGTGTGGTCCAGGAACTGGCCCCAGGCGAACCCCCACTGGGTAACGTTGCGCTCGGAGAACAGGTTCTGGTGGCTGTCGTTGAAGATCCGGTTGCTCACGTACCGGGGGTTCGGACCGGTGACCGGCTCGCCGATCCCGTCGGCGTACCGGGCATCGGCCACCCGGCTGTAGTCGTTGCCGGCCCGCCCCCAGTCCGGGTTGGCCTGGTTGTTGCCGCTCCCGTCCAGGCTCTGGACCTGGAACGGCAGGCCTGCCGGCGTGGTCTGGGCGGTGGCGGAGCCGGTCACCAGGGCGCCGGCCCCGACCAGTGCGATGACGAAGGTGATCGCGACCGGCCGGCGGCTCCGGGCCCGGCGGTGCCGGATAAT
>Ga0299914_10003623_pt1 | contig 10957 bp, 7 predicted proteins | sample RVTome_10_FD_201361 | JGI IMG/M metagenome (GOLD analysis project Ga0299914, IMG submission 201361) | Soil microbial communities from uranium-contaminated site in the Upper Colorado River Basin, Wyoming, United States - RVT153D57 (version 2) ... | reverse complement strand
GCTCCCCGCCTTCTCGATCTGCTGGAAGATGTCGGTGAGCATGTCGCCGAGGAACACGGAGATGATCGCCGGCGGCGCCTCGTTGGCGCCGAGCCGGTGATCGTTGCCGGCGCTCGCGATGCTGAAGCGCAGCAGCCCCTGGAACCTGTTGACCGCGCGCAGAACCGCCGCGCAGAACACGAGGAACTGGATGTTGTCGTGCGGCGTGTCGCCCGGGTTGAGCAGGTTGTTCCCCAGCTCGTCGCTCATGCTCCAGTTGACGTGCTTGCCCGATCCGTTGACGCCGGCGAACGGCTTCTCGTGCAGCAGGCAGGCCAGGCCGAACTTCGGCGCCATCCGCCGCAGCATCTCCATCGTCATCATCTGGTGATCGGTGGCGACGTTGGCGTTCTCGAAGATCGGGGCGACCTCGTACTGGCCGGGCGCCACCTCGTTGTGGCGCGTCTTCATCGGCACGCCGACCTTGTACAGCTCGCGCTCGACCTCCATCATGAACGCCAGCACGCGGTCGGGGATGGATCCGAAGTAGTGATCCTCCAGCTCCTGCCCCTTGGGCGGCCGCGCGCCGAAGAGCGTGCGCCCGGCGTTGATGAGGTCGGGACGGTTGAAATAGAACTGGCGGTCGATGAGGAAGTACTCCTGCTCGGGACCGCACGTCGCGACCACGCGCTGCGCCTTGGACCCGAACAGCTTCAGGATCCGGACCGCCTGCCTGGAGAGCGCCTCCATGGACCGCAGCAGCGGCGTCTTCTTGTCCAGCGCCTCGCCCGTCCAGCTCACGAACGCCGTCGGGATCACCAGGGTCGTCCCGCCCTGAGTCACGAGCAGCCAGGGGGGGCTCGTCGGGTCCCACGCGGTGTAGCCGCGGGCCTCGAACGTCGAGCGCATCCCGCCGGAGGGGAAGCTCGACGCGTCGGGCTCGCCCTTGACCAGCTCGCGCCCGTTGAACTCGGCGACGGCGCGGCCGTCAGTCGTAGGCGAGAGAAACGAGTCGTGCTTCTCGGCGGTGATGCCGGTCATCGGCTGGAACCAGTGCGTGTAGTGCGTGGCGCCGTGCTCGACGGCCCAATCCTTCAGCGCGCTCGCGATGATGTCGGCGACCGAGGCATCGAGCGGTTCGCCCTGCGCGACCGCGCGCCGGAGCGCGCGATAGACGTCCTTCGGCAGGCGCGAGCGCTGGGCCTCTTCGTTGAAGGTGAGCACGCCGAACTCTTCCGTGGCCCTCCGGCCCCGGCGTCCGTTGCGCTCGGCGGTCCGGCTCCAGCGATCGATGCTTCGAATGGCTTCTGCGGCTGCCACGGATCCCATGCGTCCCGTTCCTTTCCCGGTGTGGGGTCAGGTCTCGAATCCCCCGTCTTCCGGCATCCAACACCTGACCCCCGGCGCGCCGGCGCGCGCCCTCGCGACCTGCCGATTATGAGGAACCGCACCGCCCGCCGGCAACAGAGCTGCTCCGGGAACCGGCGGCTCCCGCCGGAAGCGGGCCGTGAAATCGGCTCGAATCCGGGTGGTCCATATCGGATACAATGTTTGTGATATGCGATTCTTCGGGGACGGATGGCCCCTCGTGGGGGAATTCGAGCTGCTGGTGCTCCTCGCGCTCGTGCGGCTGGGCAACGGCGCCTTCGGCGCCGCGATCCATCGCGAGATCGCGACCCGTACGGGCCGCGACGTGCCGGTGAGCGCGGTCTACGTCACGCTCGAGCGGCTCGAGAGCAAACGGATGGTCTGCTCGTACACCGGCGAGCCGACGCGGCAGCGCGGCGGGCGCCGGCGCAAGCACTACCTGCTCGACGCGGCCGGCCAGCGCGCGCTCGTGCGCGCCTACCGCACCTTCCAGTCGATGACCGCCGGCATGCACCAGGAGCTGGAATCGCTGGCGGCGCTGATGCTCCACGGCTCCCCACCGCGCCGCCCGCAGCGCCCGACGTGGTAGGCGTCACGGCTGTCCGCTCTCAGCGATCCGCTGTCCGCTGGCCGGTGGGTTGGAGAAGCTGCGCGGCGTGCCTGCGGACGGCCGCGCTTCGCGCTGAACGATCACGACGATCACCACGGTCACGACGTCCCCTAGCCTGTTCGCCGTCGTGGGCGTCGTGAACGTCGTGGTCGTCGTGCCTGGCGCTCGTGTCCGTCCAGGAGAACACACTTTCGACGGGCGCGAAACGCCACCGCGTGTCGCCGTCCCGGGCGGATGCTCTCGGCACTGGCGTGTGCGCTACAGCCTCACGGGGTGCGGCTCGTACAGCTCCTCGAGCTCGCGGCACTCGTCGTCGCCCAGCGTGATCTCCGTCGCGCGAATCGCCTGCTCGAGCTGCTCCATCTTCGACGCGCCGATAATCGGCGCCGTGACGCCGGGCTGCCGCAGCAGCCACGCGAGCGCCACCTGGGCCGGCGCGACGCCGCGCCGTTCCGCCACCGCCACCACGCGATCGACGATGCGGGAGTCGGAGTCCAGGTCGTAGAGCCGGCGCGCGATGTCGTCGGTGCGGGCGCGCGCGGTCTCCCCCTCTCCGGCGCCGCGGTTCCCGGCGAGCAGCCCGCGCGCCAGCGGGCTCCACGGGATCACGCCGATCCCCTCCTCACGGCAGAGCGGCAGCATCTCCCGCTCTTCCTCCCGGTACAACAGGTTGTAGTGGTTCTGCATCGACACGAACCGCGTCCAGCCATGGCGGTCCGCGAGGCAGAGCGCGCGGGCGAACTGCCAGGCCGGCATGCTCGACGCGCCGACGTACCGCGCCTTGCCGGATCGGACGATGTCGTCGAGGGCGCGCAGCGTCTCCTCGATCGGGGTCTCCTGGTCGTAGCGGTGGATCTGATAGAGATCGACGTAGTCGGTGCCGAGGCGGCGGAGCGACGCGTCGATGGCCGACATCAGGTGCTTCCGCGAGAGCCCGCGATCGTTCGGTGCGTCGCTCATCGGGAAGTACGCCTTCGTCGCGATCACCACGTCGTCGCGCCGGGCGAAGTCGCGGACCGCGCGGCCGAGGACTTCCTCGGACCGCCCGCGCGAGTACATGTCGGCCGTGTCGAAGAAGTTGATGCCGGCTTCGAGCGCGCGGCGGATGAAGGGTCGGCCCTCCTCTTCCGTCAGGATCCACGCGCGCCACGCGGGATCCCCGTACGTCATCGCGCCGAGGCAGAGGCGCGACACCTTGAGCCCCGAGCGGCCGAGGCTGGCGTAGTTCATGAGGACGACGCTCCCGACTCGATTCGTGCGTTCACATTCATGCCGGATGCCTCAGCTGATACTCTATCCGACACGTCGTCGGGTTCCTGGACTGAGGGCCGTGACGGCCGATTGACGACCGCGACCACCGACGAGCTGACGGCCGCGACCACCACCGACTGACGACCGCGACCGCCGACCGAGCTGACGACCGCGACTACCACCGACTGACGACCCGCGACCGCCGACCGAGCTGACGACCGCGACTACCACCGACTGACGACCGCGACCGCCGACCGAGCTGACGACCGCGACTACCACCGACTGACGACCGCGACCGCCGACCGAGCTGACGACCGCGACCACCGACCAACGACCCTCGACCAACGACTGTCATGGTCCGCCGCATCCTCCACATCGACATGGACGCCTTCTACGCGTCCGTCGAGCAGCGCGACCATCCCTCCCTGCGGGGACGTCCCGTGGCAGTCGGCGGCGACCCGTCGGGGCGCGGCGTCGTCGCGGCGGCGAGCTACGAGGCGCGGGCGTTCGGCGTCAGGTCGGCGATGCCGATGGCGCGGGCCGTGCGGCTCTGCCCCTCGCTCGCGATCGTCCGGCCCGACTTCGGCCGCTACCGCGCCGCCTCCCAGGCCGTGTTCGAGATCTTCCGGTCGGTGACGCCGCTCGTCGAGCCGTTGTCGCTCGACGAAGCCTACCTCGACGTGACCGAGAACGCGTGGCACGAGCCGCTCGGGCGCGCCGTCGCGGTCCGGCTCAAGGCCGGGATCCGGGAGGCCACCGGGCTGACGGCCTCGGCGGGCGTGGCGCCCAACAAGTTTCTCGCGAAGATTGCCTCGGCGTGGAAGAAGCCGGATGGCCTGACGGTGATCGCCCCGTCGCGCGTCGAGCCGTTCCTCCAGCAGCTGCCGGTGGACGCGCTCTGGGGCGTCGGGCCCGTCACGGCGAAGCGGCTGCACGAGCGCGGCATCCACCGCGTCGTGGACGTCCGCGCCGTCGATCCGCAGGCGCTGCGGGAAATCGTCGGCAGCCATGCCGACTGGCTGCGCCGTCTGGCGGACGGCCTCGACGATCGGCCCGTCGTGCCGGACCGCGCGGCGAAGAGCGCCGGCTCGGAGAACACGTTCGCGCAGGATCTGACGGACCTGTCGGAGATGCGCCGCGCCGTCGACGAGATGGCGCGGGACGGCGCGGCGTGGCTGGCGCGGAAGGGCCTGCGGTGCCGGACGGTGACGATCAAGGTCCGCTACCCGGATTTCACGACCGTCACGCGCAGCGACACGCGCGACCCGGCGACCGACAGCGCGGACGCGATTGCCGCGCGCGCCGTCGCGCTGCTGGACCGGACCGAGGCAGGCGCGCGGGCCGTGCGCCTGCTCGGGGTCAGCGTGCACAACCTGATCGACCCCGCCGAGCCCTCCGCGGAGCCCGGGCTGCCGTTTGCGGAGGGGTAGCAGGGATGCTGAAAACGCATCCGGCATGGAAAATGGCAAATGGAAGATGGTGAAGCGCCCGAATTCCCGGGCTCTCCATTTCCCATCTTTCCATTTCCCATCCAGGCCGGCATCTTCAACGGCCTGGCCGCTACTCTTCCGGCTGCGCCTCTCTGGCGCGCGTGCGGGAGCGGGGCGAGCGCGTCTTCGCGGCGGTCTTGCGCGCCCGGGGCGCCGTGCCCTCCTGGGGTTTGCGAGAGGTCCGACCCTCGCCGGTGGCGCGGCTCCGGCTCGAACGCGAGCGGGTCCGGCGCGCCGGCGCCTGTTCGCCGGTCTCCCGCGCGGCCGCGGGCTGGTCCACGTCGATGACGGGCGGCGGCTCGATCTCCTGCACCACGTCGCCGTCGACGACCTCGGGCTCCGCGGCGGACGCGGCGGTCGGCGTCGCCTCCCTCCATCCGGCCGCTGCGGCCTGCGGGTCCGCCACGTTCCCCCGCGCATCGTCGTCCGGGCTGGTGTCGACGCCATCAATCGGCTCGTCCGCGGCCGTTGGCTGCATCACGTTGCCCGGAAAGATCCGCATGACGCCCTGCCGATCGCGCTCGACGCGGAAGAGCCCCTCGCGCTGGCACGCGCGCACCAGATCGACGAGGCTGGCGAAGCCGAACTTCCGCTCGTCGAAGCCCGCGTCCACGTTGCGCATGAACTGCTTCGCCTGGCGGATGTACATCGGCCATCGCGGCGGGTTCTGCGCGGACTGGAAGAGCCGGCGCACCTCGCGGATGCCGTCGGCGGCGCGGGGCGCGAGGTCGGCCTGCACGGCCGTCTTCGAGCGCGGCGCCGGCTGACTCTCGGCCACGGCGGGCGCGGGCTCTTCCCCGCCGTCCCCGGCGCCGTCCCTGAGCTCCACGAGCACGTTGCGCCCCGATTCCCGCAGCGTCACGTGACCGGCGGCCGCGAGCTTCTGCGCAAAATCGCGGAAGCTGCCGGCGCCGTACGTGCGCTCCGAGAAGGTGGAGTCGAGCTGCAGCAGCGTGCTCTTGAGGAGGCCGAGCTGCGGCGAGACCTCGCGGTCGCTCAGCACCTTCAGCGCGCGGCGCACGAGCGGCACGACCTGGTCGAGCGGCACGTCCTTGAGTGGTGCGCTCGGGCGCCCGCGATCGGGCGAGCGCCGCGATCCGACCAGGTTCTCGTAGGCGATGAACTCGTGGCAGTTCCGCTGCATCACCAGGCTGGTGAAGGCGCGGCCGCCGACCACGAAGATCTGCTTGTCGTACTGCTTGAGCTTCTCGACGAGGGTGATGAAGTCGCTGTCGCCGCCCACGATCACATACGCGTTGATGTGGCTGTGGGTGAACGCCATCTCGAGCGCGTCGAGCGCGAGGTTGATGTCGGCGCCGTTCTTGTCGCCGCCGGGCGTGAGGTTCCGCTGAACCAGCTTCGTCGCGTGCTGCGTGAGCGACCGGCTGTAGTCCCCCGCGCGCGTCCAGTCGCCGTAGGCAATCTTCGAAACGACATCGCCGCGTTCCTTCAGTGCCTCCAGCACCACGCCGATGTCGAACTGCACGCCCAGCGTGCTCTTGACCCCGATCTCGATGTTGTCGAAGTCGATGAATACCGCAATCTTGAGCCGTGTGTCTGATGCCAAACCTGTGTGTCTTCCCTTCTCACCCGCCGAGGCGCGCCGTCCGGCGCGCGGTCGCGGGGCATGGCTCGCCAGTCACCGGAGTGGTGGCCGTCTAACCTCGAAGGTATTCGCGGTCGGGGGCCTTGCCAGCCGGGCGCCCCTGGAGTGCGATCTGGTCCTCGTCAGACGTGGACGGATCGCTCGGGCGGCCGGACTCTTGGGCGAGCTACTGTCGATTATCGCTCATTCCCGCGCAGGGGAGGAAAGGAAAGTGCCGGCGCGGCCGGGGCGCCGGATCCGACCCCGGCCGCAGGGGCGCGCATTCAGCGCGCCCGGACGTCGTAGGCGTAGATCGTGTCCTGATCCCTGATGAACAGCTTTCCGCCCGATACCACCGGGTGCGACCAGGTCGGCAGCCGGCCGGTCTCGATCGCGAAGCGCCCGCGCTCACCGTACCCCTCGGGGTTGGCTTCGGCGAGCCCGACCACGCCGTTCTCGCTGAAGAGGTAGAGCCGGTTGTCCGCGAAGACCAGCGAACCCTTGCCCACGCTGCGGTCGCGCCAGGCGACCTCGCCGGTGTCGAAGCGCATGGCCGTGAGGATGGCGCCCGAGAATCCGTAGAGATGATCGCCGACGAGGACCGAACTCGCGTGGTGGTTGCGCATGTCGCGCGTGAAATACACCTCGCGCGCGCTCACGCCGCCGCCGCCCGCCGCCAGCTCGAGCAGGGCGGCGCCGGTGCCGTAATCCGACGAGAGGAACACGCGATTGCCGTGGACGATCGGCGTGGCGATGTTGGCCGTCCGGTTCGACACGCGGTCGTAGCTCCACAGCAGCCGGCCGTCCTCGACGCTTACGCCGATCGCGCGCTGGCCGGTGAAGAAGATCGCCTGCCGGACGCCGCCGACCTGATGCAGCACGGCGGAGGAATAGCCCGCCTGATCGCTCTCGCTCCGCCAGATGACACTGCCGTCCTTCTTGCCGAGCGCCACGACCGACGCGCCGCGTGCGCCCGCGTTGACGAGCACGCGATCCTCGAGCACCAGCGGCGACTCGCTCAGGCCCCACGTGATGTTGGACGCGCCGAACTTCTGGAGCACGTTGACGGTCCAGACGATCTTGCCGGTGGCCGCGTCGAGCACGGTCATGTCGCCGCTCGCGCCGAAGGCGTAGACCCGCCCGTTCTCCACCGTCGGCGTGCCGCGCGGGCCGTCGCCGCGGTCGTTGCCGAACCGCGCGCCGTGATCCGTCGCCCACAGCTCCTTCCCGCTCGCCGCGTCGAACGCGATGACGAACTCACGGCCGCCGCGGGCGCCGAGCGTAAGGAGCCGCCCGTCGGCGACCGCGAACGAGGAATACCCGTCCCCCGCGCCGCGCGCGCGCCATGCCTGGGGCGGGCCGTTCGGCGGCCAGGCCTGGAGCAGCCCCTGCTCGGCCGAGCGGCCGTCGCGGTTGGGGCCGCGCCACTGGGGCCAGTCGTCTGCGGCCCGGTTCGAGACCGCGGCGGGCAGGGACAGAACCGCGACGAGCGTGACGAACACCGGAAGCCAGGGGCGTGCAGTCAATCGCATGGGCATCTCCATGTCGTGAGTTATCGCTATTTGACGCTGATTCTTCGTGATTGGACTTCGCAGTGGGCCGTAACTCGTGGGCCGTGAGTCACGAGCGACAGTTCGGGCGCGGCACGCCCGAGCTCAAGGTCGGGGGTGATCCGGGCACGCCCGACCTCGAGGTCGGGCCTACAACTGATCATGGCCGGATCAATCGGATGGCTCGAATCTCCAGGCGATCCACCGGTGCTTCGCCTGTCACCGGCGCTCCCTCAATTGTCCGAACCACGTCCATCCCCTCGACGACGCGTCCAAACACCGTGTACTTGCCGTCGAGCGTCGGGGCCGGGCCGGTCATGATGAAGAACGACGTGCTGGCGCTCGCCGGGTCGTCCCCGCGGGCCATCGAGAGGATGCCCGGTGTGTGCCTGACGTCGTTGAACTCCGGCGGCAGCGTGCGTACGAGCTTCTGCTGCTGCTCGTTCAGCTTCGAGCGCGTATCGAGCGATCCCGTCTGGATCATGAACCCGCGCATGACGCGGTGGAACGACGTGCCGTCGTACACGCCCGCGCCCGCCAGCCGCAGGAAGTTGCGGACATGTTCCGGCGCCGTGTCGGAGAACAGCTCGACCGTGATCTCGCCGGCCGTTGTCTCCAGCACCGCCCGGTACTGCGCCATCTCCGCCGCCGTGGCGTCCGCGAACGGCTCCGGCACGGGCGGCGGCGCGTCGCGGATGGTCACGGACTCGATCTCGATCCTGTCGGCCACCATCCCCTGGGCGTCCGCCTCCGCCTGCGAAATCTCTTCGACGACGCCCATGCCCTCGGCGATGCGGCCGAAGAGCGTGTACTGCCCGTCGAGCGCCGGCTGATCCGTCACGCACACGAAGAACTGCGCGCCGCCGCTGTCGGGCTTCCCCGGCTGCAGCACCGCGCCGACGGCTCCGCGCGTGAACTTCTCCGACCCGAACTCCGCCGCCAGGACGCCCAGCCCCCCGGTCCCGTACTGCGCCCTCTTCGCGGGATCCTTCGAGAGCGGATCGCCGCCCTGGATGACGCCGAGCCGGACCACGCGGTGGAACGTCGTGCCGTCGTAGGCGCCCTTCCGGGCCAGCTCCATGAAGTACCCGACGTGGTCGGGAGCCAACTCCGGGAGAAGGTCGATCACGAACGCGCCGCGCGTGGTCTCGACGACGGCCTGCTTGCCGGCCATCTGCTCCGCCGTAAGCGTGGTCGTGTACGGCCGCGGGCCCTTCGCGGCGGCCTGCGGGGCCGCGGCCATGCTCATCGCCAGGAGGATCGGGAGCATGGTTCACGATACTCTTTTTCTCCGGGCCCTTCCGCAGTAACCTGCGGCATCCCCGTTCGTTGACATGACGCTGCCGTGCCGGCGCCGTCGCCTCCGCCGACCGATGGAGGCGCCGCGGCCGCCCTGGAGGACACCATCGATGAAGCGTGCCGCCGTGCTGTTCCTGATGCTCGTGTCGGTTGCCGCGTGGCCGGTCGCGCAGGCACCCGTCGAGCGGCTCGACTACGAAACCATCGGGCGCATCCGTGACGAAGGCCTGAACCGATCGCAGGTCATGGATCACATCGGCTGGCTGGCCGATGTCTACGGCCCCCGCCTGACGGGAGGCCCGGGCATCATGCAGGCCGGCGACTGGGCGCTCGGGAAGTTCCGCGAGTGGGGGCTCGCCAACCCGCACCGCGAGACGTTCCCGTTCGGCACGGGCTGGGCGCTCGGGCGCTTCACCGCGCACATGGTCGAACCGCAGGTGCAGCCGATCATCGGGCATCCGGGCGCGTGGAGCCCCGGCACGGACGGCACGGTGGTGGCCGACGTGGTGCGCGTGGACATCCGGAGCGAGGCGGACTTCGCGCGCTATCGCGGGAAGCTGAAGGGCCGGATCGTGCTCACGCAGCCGGCGCGCGCGGTGCGGATGCTCGAGGGCCTGATCGTACATCGCATGGACGACGAACAGTTCGCCGAGGCGGTCACGACACCGGTCCCGGCAGCCCGTGGCGGCCGGGAGGGCCGCGGCGGGCGCGGCGGCGGGCAGAGCCTGCGGCAGCAGATCGACGCGTTCTACAAGTCGGAAAGCGCCGTCGCGCTCTTCAATCGCGGGAGCGACAGCGACGAGGCGTCGATCGGCAGCAGCCTCTCGGGGCGGCAGCAGCGGACCGACGGCGGGACGATCTTCCCGAGCGGCGGCGGCCCGCGGGGCGAGGACGCCGGCCAGGGGCTCCCGACCGTCACGCTCGCGGTGGAGCACTACAACCGCATGGTCCGCATCCTCGACAGGGGCGTCCCCGTCAGGGTCGAGCTGAACATCGAGACGACGTTCTTCGACGAGACGACGCCGAACGGCTTCAACCTCGTCGCGGAGATCCCGGGAACGGACCCGGCGCTCAGGGATGAGGTCGTCCTGCTCGGCGCGCACTTCGACTCGGTCGCGTACTCGCCAGGCGCGACCGACAACGCGACCGGATCGGCGGCCATGATGGAGGCGATGCGCATCCTCCAGGCGATCGGCGCCAGGCCGCGCCGGACGATCCGCCTCGCGCTGTGGGGCGGCGAGGAGCAGGGCCTCCTGGGCTCCCGCGCGTACGTCCGCGCACACTACGGCGATCCCGCGACGATGGAACTGACGCCCGCGCACGCGAAGGTGTCGGCCTACTTCAACTCGGACAACGGCACCGGCCGGGTGCGGGGCATCTGGCTCCAGAGCAACCTCGCCGCCGCGTCGATCTTCCGCCAGTGGATCGAGCCGCTGCGCGACCTCGGCGTGGAAGCCATCGGCCCGCGGTCGGTGACGTCCACGGATCACGTCTCGTTCGACAACGTCGGCCTGCCGGCGTTCCAGTTCATGGTCGATCGCCTCGAGTACAACTCGCGGAGCCACCATTCGACCATGGATACGGTCGATCGCGTCCAGCGCGACGACATGGTTCAACACGCGACGGTCGCGGCGATCTTCGCGTGGAATGCCGCGAACAGGGACGACAGGATGCCGCGGAAGGCGCTTCCGGCACCGCGCCCAGTCGCCAGTCGATAATCGTCGGTCGCACGTCGCGGTCGTCAGATGAGTCGCTGGTTCGTCGGTCCGGTCGCTGGTCGTCATTCCAGACAGCCCCGGACCGGCTGATGGCCGGCGACCCGACC
>Ga0299914_10003622_pt1 | contig 10957 bp, 13 predicted proteins | sample RVTome_10_FD_201361 | JGI IMG/M metagenome (GOLD analysis project Ga0299914, IMG submission 201361) | Soil microbial communities from uranium-contaminated site in the Upper Colorado River Basin, Wyoming, United States - RVT153D57 (version 2) ... | reverse complement strand
AACGCGACCGAGTAACCGCCGCCGACGTCGACGGCGCCCGCGTTCTCGCCGGGCCCCATCACCACCCGCGGGCCCTCGGTCGGCAGCCGTCGCAGGAGCTTGCGCGAGTGCTTGTAGGCGCAGTGCTCAGACCAAAGCAGGGAGAACATCGCGAGCTCGACGTCGTTCGGCTCGCGGCCGAGCTGCTCTGAGATCAGCTCGTACTCATGGTCGGTGAGCCCGAGCTCGCGGTGCTTGGATCTATCCCTTGCCAGGGGGGCCAAGACCGTTTCGCGACGTACGTCGCTCATTCAAGACCTGCGGTATCCAAGGGCGTCAACGGACTCCGCAGGTTACGGGCCGAGAAGGCGGCCGCGGTCGCTCTTAACCGCGGATAACGCGGGTTTCAACGACCGCTAGGCGGTGGCGAACCGCTTCTCGGCCCGGGCCCGGCGCTTGGCGGCCTCGACCTCGCGGTCCTTTGGCGCCGCGGTGGTCACGAGCGAATCGAGCAGCCGCTCGGTCGCCTCGGCGATCTCGGCGACCGCGCGGTCGAACGCCTCGGCGTTGGCCTTCGAGGGCTTGTTCGACCCGCTGATCTTCCGCACGTACTGAAGCGCGGCGTCTTGGACCTCCTCGCTGGTCGCGGCGGGCTCGAAATTGTGGAGGGTGCGGATGTTGCGGCACATGCGCCCAGGGTAGAGGAGGCCGCTACGCGGCGGCCGCGACGCGCTCCGCGACCGCCGCGAACAGCCGCAGCCCGTCGGTCGTGCCCGTGAGCGGGTCCACCGCGTGCTCGGGGTGGGGCATCAGGCCCATCACGTTTCCCGCCTCGTTGGCGACTCCGGCGATGTCGCGAAGCGACCCGTTCGGGTTGGAGCCGGCGGCGTAGCGCAGGACGATCTGGCCGCCGGCCTCGAGCCGGTCGAGCTCGTCTTCCGGAGCGAAGAAGCGGCCGCTCATGTGCTTTGTCGGAATCAACAGGCGCTCGCCGGGCTCGATGCCGGCGGTCCATGCGGACTCGCCCGCCACCTCGAGCTCGACCTGGCGGAAGTGGAAGCGCAGCCCCTCGTTCGGCAGCAGCGCTCCCGGCAAGAGCCCCGCCTCGCAGAGAACCTGGAAGCCGTTGCAGATGCCGAGCACCGGCCCGCCGCCGGCGGCGAAACGGGCGACCGATTCCATCGCTGGAGCGAATCGAGCGATCGCCCCGGCGCGCAGGTAGTCCCCGTACGAGAAGCCGCCAGGGACCACGACCGCGTCGACGTCGGAGAGGTCGGTCTCCTCGTGCCAGACCAGGCGGGCATCGGCGACGCGCTCGCAGGCCGCCAGCGCATCGCGCTCGTCGCATGAGCCGGGGAACTGCAACACGCCGAACCGCATCAAGTGACCTCGACGATCTCGTAATCCTCGATCAGCGGATTCGCCAGCAGCTTCTCGCAGAGGTCCGGGAGCTGGGCGGCGTCGTCGGCCTCGAGCTCGACCATGCGGCCGACCCGGACGTGCTCGATGCCCTGGAAGCCGAGCGCGGGCAGCGCCCGCTCGACCGCCTTCCCCTGGGGATCGAGGATCCCCTCCTTGGGCCGGATCAGGACCCTGGCCTTCAACAAGACAACGCCCCTGGCGGGGGGGCGAATCTGGTTTCGCGCCTTACGTCGCTCATCAAAACCCCTGGCCGGTGATGCGCTCGTACGCCTCGACGTACTTGGCGCGGGTCGCGGACACGACGTCGTCGGGCAGCTCGGGACCGGGCGGCGAGTGGTCCCAGCCGGACTGGTCGAGCCAGTCGCGGACGTACTGCTTGTCGAACGACGCCTGCGAGCGCCCCGGCTCGTAGTCGTCCGCCGGCCAGAAGCGGGACGAGTCGGGCGTCAGGACCTCGTCGGCGAGCACCACCTCGGCCCCGGGCGAGGAGCCGAACTCGAACTTGGTGTCGGCGATGATGATCCCGCGCTCCGCGGCATGAGCGGCGGCATGCTCGTAGAGGGCGATGGACGCGTCCCGCAGGCTCTCCATCAGCGCCCGGTCGCCGATGATCTCGACGGCGCGCTGGAACGAGATGTTCTCGTCGTGGTCGCCGACGTCCGCCTTCGTCGCCGGCGTGAAGATCGGCTCCGGCAGCTTCGCCGACTCGGTCAGCCCGTCGGGCAGCTCGATGCCGCAGACCGACCCCGACTCGCGGTACTCACGCCAGCCCGAGCCCGACAGGTAGCCGCGGACGACGCACTCGACCGGGTACATGTCGAGCCGCCTGACGCGCAGCCCGCGACCGGCCACCTCCTCCGGCACCTGGTCGGAGACCATGTGGTTCGGGCAGATATGGCCAGTCGTCTCGAACCAGTAGACCGACATCCTCGTCAGGACAGCGCCCTTGTCCGGGATCGGCGTCGGGAGCACGACGTCGTAGGCCGAGATCCGATCGGAGGCGACCATCAGCAGGTCGTCCTCGATCGCGTACATCTCACGGACCTTCCCCGAGGCGACGAGCTGGAGGTCTGCGAGAGCACCGGTCAAGGTCAAGCCCCTGCCGGGGAGGCAGAGTTTGTTTCGCGCCTTACGTCGCTCACCGGCACACGCGCGATCCTAACAACGAGAGCGGAGGCCGCCGGTTGCCCAAAATACCCCCAGAGGGTATGCTAATCGTATGCACACAACAGAACCCGGATACGTCAACGACCGCGACGCGGTCCTCAAGCGGCTCTCGCGGATCGAGGGACAGGTGCGCGGGATCAAGGGCATGGTCGAGGACGACGCCTACTGCATCGACGTCCTGACCCAGATCGGCGCGGTCACCAAGGCGCTCGACGGAGTCGGGCTGCGCCTGCTCTCCGACCACACGGACCACTGCGTCCGCGGCGCGATCGAGAGCGGCTCCCAGGATGCGGACGCCAAGGTCGACGAGCTGATGGCGGCCGTGGAGCGCTTCGCGCGCACCCGATGAGCAGCGCGGCGGGCGGTAACGGCGCCCCGCCGCGGGTGCCGCTGCCGAAGGCCGTCCAGACGCTGCGCTTCCTCGTCCGGCCCGGCCCGTTCATGGAGCGGTGGCGCTCCGAGCTGGGCGAGACGTTCCACGCCAGTGTCTACGGGCCCGGCGAGCTCGTCTTCATCTCGGACCCCGAGTCGCTCAAGCGGCTGTTCGCCGCCGACCGGGTCAACACGATCGCTCCGGGCCGCAACATCATCCTCAAGCCGCTGCTGGGGCCCGGCTCGCTGCTCCTCCAGGAGGGATCGGAGCACCTGCGCCGCCGCAAGCTGATGCTGCCGCCGTTCCACGGCGAGCGCATGCGGGCCTACGAGCAGGTGATCGCCGACGCGACCGAACGGGCGATGGCGAGCTGGCCTGAGGATCAGCCCTTCCCCCTGCACCCGAGCATGCAGGCGATCACCCTCGACGTGATCCTCCGCGCCGTCTTCGGGATCACCGACGCCGCCCGCCGCGACCAGCTCGGCGCTGCGCTCGTCGAGATCCTCGGCGCGACTGCCACGCCCCGCGCGGTGGGCTTCATCGTGCCGGGCGTCCGCCGCTCTCCGGTCTACCGACGCCTCGCGCGCCTCAGCGCTCGGATCGACGAGCTGCTCGCGGCCGAGATCTCGGAGCGCCGCGCCGACCCGGCCCTTGCACATCGCTCCGACATCCTCTCGATGCTGGTGCTGGCGCGGTTCGACGACGGGTCGCGGATGGAGGACGCCGAGCTCCGCGACCAGCTCATGACCCTGCTGCTGGCGGGCCACGAGACCACCGCGACCGCCCTCGCCTGGACCTTCGACCTCCTGTTCCGGCGCCCGGATGCCATGGCCCGGCTCGTCGCCGACGTCGACTCGGGCGAGACCGAGTACCTGGACGCGGTGATCGAGGAGTCCCTGCGGGTCCGCCCGGTGGTGCCGTTCACCGGGCGCGAGCTCCGCGAGCCGGCTCACCTGGGCGGCTACGACCACGCGGCGGGGACGATCATCATGGCGGCGATCGCGCTGACCCACACCCGGCCGGACCTCTATGAGGACCCGTACGCGTTCCGCCCCGAGCGCTTCCTCGAATCCGATCCGGAGACGTACTCCTGGATCCCGTTCGGCGGCGGCACCCGCCGCTGCATCGGCGCCGCCTTCGCGCAGTTCGAGATGCGCGTCGCGCTCACGACGATCCTGCGCGGCTGCGAGCTGCGCCCGGGCGCAGCCCGGCCCGAGCGGGCGATCCGGCGCAACGTGACCATGTCACCGGCGGACGGGACGCTCGCGATCCTCGTCGGCCGCCGCTAGGGGCTCACGCCGCCGGCGGGGCAGGCGCGGACGCAGCCTCCACCAGCGGCTGCCCTCGATCCGCCCCAGCCGCCGCTCCGCGCGCCGCGCGCGCTTGCGCGCTCGCGCAAGCTTGTGCCGCAGCGCCGCGCCGGTCTCTCGCCGCTTGCGGCGCGCGTTCAGCATGCGCTCGTGCTTGGCGGCGGCGGAGGCGGCGGCCGCGTCGCGCTCACCGAGCGCCTGGGCATGGTTGTGGCTGAGGCCGGCAAGGGCCTCGCGCGCCAGCTCGCGGCGCGCCGCATCCGGCCCTTCGGGCGGCGGCTCGGCGGCGAACCGGGGAGGCTCCGCGGACCGGTCATCCGGCGGCCCGATCGCCCGCAGCATGTCGCGTAGCCGAGAGTCCTCGACGAGCTCGCCCGCCGCGATTCGAGATCGGACCGACTGCTCGTCGCCGACCAGCTCGCGCCAGCGCTCGGCCGCCGCCTCCTCGCCGATGACCTCGCTGATGCGCTCCTCGAGCTGCTGTGACTCGCGCGTCCGGGCGATGCGCAGCCCGATCCCCAGCCTGCTGCGGAACTGCTCGAACGAGCGCAGCGGCAGGTGGAAGATCGCGCAGGAGAACTGGTCGGCCGGGGCGATCACCGGCGGCTGGTCCGGCCGCGCGCGCAGCCCCCGAAGCGACGGCTTGCCGGCGGTCTCGCCGATCCCCAGGCTCGGCGAGATCACGTGATGGGAGCCCGGCCCGACCCGAACGTCCTCGGCCGCGCGGTGGGCGAGCTTCGGGAGCACCCGCGTGTGCCGCTCGCGCACGGTCATCCGCTCCCACCAGGGCTCGGGACCGTCGGGTCTGGGGACGAACTCGAGCCGGGGTGCGAGGAGCCCGTTCGCGTGGTCCGGCACCGCCCCGAACGCGTCCTTCAGATCGCCCCGCACGGGCCACCAGAACTCGTCGGCGTCGTTGTTGATCACCCAGTCGGCGCCGAGCTCGGTAGCCGCGAGCCTGGCGAGCCGGGTCTGCCACTCGCGAAAGACCTCGTCCGTGTCGGCCTCGGGATCGGTGACGACGTGGGCGTGGCCGGCGGCGCGCCAGCGCTCGAGGATCTCGGCCGTCCCGTCGGTCGAGCCGTTGTCGAGCACCGCGAACGCGTCGACGCCGAGGGCACGGTGCGCTCGGAGGTTGACGTCGAGGACGTCGGCCTCGTCGCGAACGACGAATGTCATCACGATCCTCAAGGGCCGTGATGTTCTCAGGCTGCGGCGAGCGAGCGCGCGAGCTCCCGTGCCGCCTCCGGGGTCTCGGCGAACCGCGCGATCTCGTAGCGGTGGGTCCAGGTCTCGTACAGACCGCGGTTCTTGCCGTAGGAGTTGTCCAGCAGCACGTTCGGGATTCCCGCCAGGCATGCCAGGACGTGCCCGTGGAAGCGGTCGGTCACCAGGACGTCGCCCGCGGCGACCATCTCGGTCGCGATCGCAACGCGACGGGCCGCCACCCGCTCGTAGCGTCGGGCGGCCATTCGCGCGATCGTCAGCCGGGTCCGCACCGGCGCCCGGTCGCGCGTCCGGTTCAGCCAGCGCATCAGGGCGAGGTCGGCGCGCAGCCTTGCGCCGGCCGCGCCCGCCCGCTGCTCACGCCAGGTGGGCCAGTCGCGCGCCGACGCTTCGATCGCGCCCGGCTCCGCCGTCCGCTCGACGTCCTCGCGGACGATCCAGCTGACCGGCGCCGAGGGCTCCGCCGCTCGCTGGAGCGGGCCGAGGCCGAACGCCAGGTCCGGCGCGAGGATGCTCTCGAGGCCGAGGCCGGCCGCGCGCTCGACGCTGACCTCGTCCCGGGCCAGGATCGTGAAGTTCGGGTGCTCCCGGCAGTGCTTCAGGAAGCGCGGCGAGCTGTTGGGATCCTCGAAGTAGATCGTCTGTGGAAGCTGGATCAGGCGCGCCTTCGGGAAATCCCGCAACAACCGCCGGCGGGCGGTCTGCTGGGGCTGCTTGCGATAGAGGTCGCCGAAGTTGGCGCCGCCGTGGATCACGATCGTGCCGCGGTCGCCGATCGCGCGCCTGACGATGCCCCGGCGATATGCCCGGGGCTCGCATGCGAACACGAGCTTGGCGCCGATCCGCTCGAGCGACCGGCGGGCGCCGGCGTAGATCGCGTTGTCGCCGAGGTTGCCGATGTTCGGCAGGTTGATGTAGGCGATCTCCGTACCGGGGGCGATCAGGCCGCGAAGCGTCGCCTCCAGCTCCTCCCGGAGCGCATCGGTGACTGCGTCCGCGCCCGTCATCTGCCGAGCGCTTCCAGGCGCGCCATCACCTCGGGCACGTGCTCGAGGTACGCGCTCGGATCCAGGATGCTCTCGACATCGAGGTCCGGCGCGCTGGTCGCCAGGAGCTGTGCGAACGGGGTCTCGCTATCCCAGGCTTCCTGCGCCGCCTCCTGTACGAGCCGGTAGGCGTCGTCGCGGCTCATCCCCGATTCGACCAGCGTCGTCAACGCCCGCTGGCTGAAGATCGCGCCGTGGGTCAGCTCGAGGTTGCGGCGCATGCGGTCGGCGTGGACGGTCATGTCGCGAGCGACGCCCGACGCCAGGTGCTGCATGTAGTCGAGAGCGATGGTGGCGTCGGGCAGGACCACGCGCTCGGCGCCGGAGTGCGAGATGTCGCGCTCGTGCCAGAGCGCCACGTTCTCGAGCCCGACCTGGGCGTAGCCGCGCAGGACGCGAGCGAGGCCGGTGATCCGCTCGCAGGTGATCGGGTTGCGCTTGTGCGGCATCGCGGACGAGCCCTTCTGGCCCGCTCTGAACGGCTCCTCGACCTCGCGGATCTCGGTGCGCTGGAGGTTCCGGACCTCGGTCGCGAACCGCTCGAGGCCGGCGCCGGCGAGCGCGATCGCGGACAGGAGCTCGGCGTGGCGGTCACGGGGGACGACCTGGGTCGAGACGTCCTCGGAGCGGATGCCGAGGCTCTCGCAGATCCGCCGTTCGACCGCCGGGGGCACCGAGGCGTGGGTGCCGACCGCGCCGGAAACGGCCCCGACGGTCGCCTGCTCGAAGGCGCGCTCGAGGCGTCGGAGGTTGCGGTCGGCCTCGAAGGCGAAGCTCGCGAGGCGAAGCCCGAAGGTGGTCGGCTCGGCGTGGACGCCGTGGGTGCGCCCGACGCAGAGGGTCCCGGCGTGCTCGCGGGCGCGGTCGCGAAGCGCGTCCCGGTAGGCCCACGCCCCGGCGACGACGATCTCGCCCGCGGCGCGGATCTGCAGCGCGAGCGCGGTGTCGAGGACGTCGGACGACGTCAGGCCGTAGTGGATCCACCGCCCCTCCTCGCCGATCCGAGCCGCGACCACGTCGACGAACGCCGCGACGTCGTGGTTGGTCGTGCGCTCGCGCTCGGCGACCGCCTCGACCTCGAACGCCGCCCGCTCGCGGCAGGCCGCCGCCGCTTCGGCGGGGACGACGCCCTCGGCGGCCCACGCGTCGGTGGCGGCGAGCTCGACCGCGAGCCAGCCCTCCATCTTGCGGCGGTCGGTCCAGACCGCGCCGATCTCCTCCCGGGTGTAGCGCGGGATCACGCGTTGATTATCCGGGCCGCGAGCAGCCCCGCGTTCTTGGCGCCGTCGATCGCGACGCAGGCGACCGGGACGCCCGGGGGCATCTGCACCGCGGACAGCAGCGCGTCGAGGCCGCCGAGGCTCTTGCCGAGGATCGGGACGCCGATGACCGGCAGGTCCGTATGCGCGGCGGCGACGCCGGGGAGCGCGGCGGACATGCCCGCCCCGGCGATGACCACCCTGAGGCCCCGCATCCGCGCGGCGTGGCAGTACTCGCGGACCTTCTCGGGGTCGCGGTGGGCGCTCATCACGCGGACCTCGTAGCGGATGCCGGCGTCCTGGAGCGCCTGACCCGCGGGCTGCAGCTTGGGCTTGTCGTTCTTCGAGCCCATGATGATCCCCACGCGCGGCGCGTCGACCTCGATCTCCTCGAAGGCGGCCTCCACCTCGGGCATCGGCTCGAGGGTCGCGGTCTCCGTCTCGGGTTCGCGACCCCGTCCGGGGTCCGCTGTCTCCATCTCTCCTGGTCTTCCTTTCCGGTTAGCCCGCGACGCGCTCGATCGCGCGCCGCGCGATGTCCTCGCGCATCTGCTTTCCGTCGAACCTGATCGCCCGGGCGGCCTCGTAGGCGCGATCCCTCGCGATCCCCGCGTCCGGCCCGGTTCCGGTCACGCCGAGCACGCGGCCTCCGGAGGTCACGATCCGCCCCTCGGAATCGCGAGCCGTGCCGGCGTGGGTGACCTCGACCCCGGGAGTCGCCGCCGCCTCGTCGAGCCCGTCGATGACGTCGCCCTTCGAGGACGAGGCGGGGTAGCCGGCCGAGGCGAGCACCACGGTGACGGCCCAGTCGTCCGCGAACAGCGCGTCCGCCCCGGCGAGCCCGCCGAGCTCCCGGCTCGCTACGAAGAGCTCGGCCAGGCCGGAGCGCAGACGGGGCAGGACGGCCTGGGTCTCGGGGTCGCCGAACCGCACGTTGAACTCCAGCACCCTGGGCCCGGCGCCGGTCATCATCAACCCGGCGTACAGGATCCCGTGGAACGGCGTGCCCCGCTCTGCCAGCAGGCCGACGATCGGCCGGTGCACGAGGTCGGCGATCTCATCGACCCGCCCCGCGTCGAAACCCGGCACCGGCGAGTAGCTCCCCATGCCGCCGGTGTTCGGGCCCTCGTCGCCGTCGAAGATGCGCTTGTAGTCCTGGGCCGGCGCCAGCGGGACGACGTTCTCGCCGTCGCACAGCGCGAGCAGCGAGAGCTCCTCGCCGTCGAGGTGCTCCTCCAGGACCACCTGCGTGGGCCCGAACCGCTGCTCCTCGAAGAAGACATCGACCGCATCGCGCGCCTGCTCCTCGGTCGCGCAGATGATCACGCCCTTGCCGGCCGCCAGGCCGTCGGCCTTGAGGACCGTCGGGTACGTCGCCTCCGCCAGCGCGGCGAGCGCCTCTTCGCGCCCGGCGAGAGTCACGTGCGCTGCGGTGGGCACCCCGGCCGCCGCCATCAGCTGCTTGGCGTGAACCTTCGAGCCCTCGAGCCGGGCCGCCTCCCGACGGGGGCCGAACGCGGCGACGCCGGCGTCGGCGAGCTCGTCCACGAGCCCGGCGACGAGCGGTGCCTCCGGGCCGACGACCACCAGCTCGGCGGACTCGGTCCGCGCCGCGTCGACTATCCCCGGGACGTCCTCGGCGCCGACGTCGAGGCAGCGGGCATCGGCCGCGATGCCGGCGTTTCCCGGCGCGCAGAGCAGCTCGTGCGGCTCGCGGGAGCGGCCCAGCGCGCGAATGATCGCGTGCTCACGCCCCCCGCCGCCGACGACCAGGATCCTCACGATCGGCTCGCGCTCGGGGCCTTCAGATCGTCTTGACGAGCTCGTCGGTGGGCACCGCAACGAGCGTCTCGCTCGTCATCGTGCCGCGCGAGCCGAGCTCGACGGAGACCTTCGCCATCGTCTCCGGATCGGGGGCTTCCACCACGGTGATGAAGTCGAACCGGCCGAGCGTCGCCCACTGGTCCAAGACCTTGGCCCCGAGCGCCTCGACCTCCTTGTTCACCTCCTGGACCCGGCCCGGATTCGACTTCAGGGTCCTCACCCCGTCCGGGGTCAGATTCGTCAGCATCACATAGGTAGGCATCTCTCTCCTTCCGTAGCCACGGCTCTGCCCGGCCAGCCTATCTAGAGCCTCCCGTTGCGGCGCGTCTACAGTAGCCCCGCCGATGGCTCTCGCGAACGCAAGGAGGAAGCGCCGATGAGCAGACAGAAGGCGCTCGCCAAGCTCTCGCCCGTCGCCCGCGAGGTCCTCGAGCAGAACCTGACCTACCTCGCCCCGCGCAAGCTGCTTCGGATCGAGCGCTGCCTCGAGGACATCGACCGCGACGGCATCCCGGGCTGCCTCGTCGAGACGGGCGTGGCGCTCGGCGGCTCCGGGATCGTCATCGCGTCCCACGCCGGCGCCAGGCCGTTCCACGGCTACGACGTGTTCGGCATGATCCCGCCGCCCGGCCCCGAGGACCCGCCCGAGGTGCACGAGCGCTACCGGGTGATCCGTTCCGGCGAGTCGCGCGGGATCGGGGGCGAGGAGTACTACGGATACCGCGACGATCTCTACGAGCAGGTCAGGGCCGCCTTCGCGGCGCGGGGGCTGCCGATCGACGGACGCGCCCGGAGCCTCCATCGCGGCCTGTTCGAGGACACCCTCGAGCTCGACGAGCCCGTCGCGTTCGTGCACATCGACTGCGACTGGTACGAGCCGGTGAAGGTCTGCCTCGAGCGGCTCTACCCGCAGCTCTCGACCGGCGGTTACGTGATCGCCGACGACTACTTCGATTGGGAGGGCGCACGGCGCGCGTGCGACGAGTTCCTCGCGGGCCACCCCGATCTCGAGCCGGTGGTCGAGCGCGGGCATCTGATCGTGCGCCGGACCGGGTAGGGGGATGCCATGCGGCGCCGTGAGCCCCTGGTCATCCGGCCCTGGCTCCTGCCGTTCCTGATCCTGGCGCTGATCGTCCCTCCGATTGCCGGTTTCGCTCTCGGCGGACCGCCGCTTGGCATCGGGATCGGCGGGCTCGAGGTCGCCGCGATCGTCGTCTTCGCCGCCCGCGCGCGCTTCGACGAGCCGATCGAGGTGAGGCAGGGAGCCGGGGGCTACGCCCTCTTGATCCTCGCGCTCGATGCGGTCGAGCGCCCGGCCCAGGCCGAGCGCGTCGCCGCGGTGGCGCGGGC
>Ga0299914_10003621_pt1 | contig 10959 bp, 11 predicted proteins | sample RVTome_10_FD_201361 | JGI IMG/M metagenome (GOLD analysis project Ga0299914, IMG submission 201361) | Soil microbial communities from uranium-contaminated site in the Upper Colorado River Basin, Wyoming, United States - RVT153D57 (version 2) ... | reverse complement strand
TCGGCACGAGCAAGGCGGATCGTTGATCGAGGAGCGCATCCCGCCAGGGGAAACCGTCCAGGACTGGTCGCGCATGGCCACGACTCAGCGGTTCGCGGGAACGGTCGCGCGGGGCATCACGCTCGAAACCTGGGCCGGCGGCTTCTTCGACGACCTTCGCACGGGTTGTCCCGGCTACCGCGGCGGCGAGCCGCGCTACTTCGAGGCGGACGGACGGCGCACGGTCACGTTCCGGGTCGACTGTCCGCGCAACCCGGCGACCGGGAAACCTGAGACATTCCTGTTGCGCGCGATCGCGGGCAGCGCGGACCTCCACGTCGTCCAGATGGCGTATCGCCGCGTGCCGAGCCCGGCCGAAGCCCAGGCCGCGCAGCATCATCTCGACTCGGTCCGGCTGTGCGACCATTCGAGCGCCGATCCGCGCTGTCGGCCCTGACGGCAGGAACCTCCATCCGCGCGCTGGCGACGCCGCAGGAAGGATGACATAGACGCGGTCATGGCGAAGCCCGACCCCCGCCTGGCCCAGGCCCTCGCGCTCGTCGAGACCGGGAGCAAGGCCGAAGGGATATTGCTGCTCAACCAGCTGGCGGCACTGAACGAGCCAGGCGCGCTGCACGTTCTTGCGGAGTGGAAATGGCAAGGCGGACTCGTACCGCAGGCACTCCCGCAGGCCCGCGACCTCTATCGCCGTGCCGGCGAGGCCGGAAACGCGGCGGCGGCGGCGGCCTACACGAACCTCCTCGGCTGCGGCATTGCCGGTCCCCGCGATTGGCCGCGCGCGCTGAAGCGGCTCGGCGACGAAGCGCGCCGAGACCCGAAGCGCAAGCGGGCGCTGTCGCTCGTCCAGACGATGAAGCTCGACGCGTTGGGCGATCCGCGCGCGCTACCGGAGGCGCGCGAGCTCAGCCATACGCCGGATGTAAGGCTTTTTCCGAGACTCCTTTCGGGCGCCGAGTGCGATTATCTGAGCGAAACTGCGGCGTCCGGATTCCAGCCTTCGGTGGTCGTCGACGTGCGTACGGGCCGCGACTATGCCGATCCGATCAGGACATCGGACGGCTCGACTTTTCACTGGCTGATCGAGGATGCCGCGGTCCACGCGCTCAACCGGCGGCTGGCTGCGGCAAGCGGCACGGCTTACGAACAGGGCGAGCCGCTCCAGATCCTGCGCTACCGGCCAGGCCAGCAATATCGCAACCATATGGATTTCATTCCGGGCGCGGAGAATCCGCGGGTGCTGACCGTCCTGGTCTATCTCAACGAGGGCTATCAGGGCGGCGAGACCTGCTTCGTCAAGACAGGTCTCAAGGTGAAGGGCCGCAAGGGCGACGCCCTCGTCTTCAGAAACAGCGGACCCGATCGACGCGCCGACCCGATGTCCGAACATGCCGGCCTGCCGGTGACGAGTGGCGCCAAATTGCTCGCCAGCCGCTGGATCTGCGCAGGACGACACGTGGCATAACCCGGTCGGGCGCCATGACACGCCTGCTTTAGGCCAGGCTTATCCGCCCGCCCGCATGGCGTTCGAGCCGGCCGCCGAGCTCGAGCTCGAGCAGGACGGTCTGGACGGTCGCCGCCGGAAGGCCCGACTGACGTACGACCTCGTCGATGCCGACCGGCGTCGGACCGAGCAGATCAACGACCGCGCAGCGCGAGGGTGCATCCGCATCGTCCGTCGCGGCTGGTTCGTACCGATCGGCGGGCTCGCGCAACGGGCCCAGGTGCAGCGGTCGGATCGCCTCGAGCACGTCCTCGGCGTTCTGGACCAAGGTGGCACCCTCCCGGATCAGCAGGTTGCAGCCCTGGGCGCGCGGATCGAGCGGGGAGCCGGGCACCGCCATTACCTCGCGTCCGAAATCAGCGGCCTGGCGGGCGGTGATCAGCGAGCCCGACTTGGGCGCCGCCTCGACCACGATCGTCCCCAGCGCGAGGCCGGCGATGATCCGGTTGCGATAGGGAAAATGCCGCGCCCGCGGCTCTACGCCCGGTGGCTGCTCGGCAAGCAGCAGGCCACGCTCGGCGATGGCACGCTGCCGCGCTTCGTTTTCGGGCGGATAGAAGATGTCGATCCCCCCGGCGATGACGGCGACCGTCCCGGTTTCGATCGATCCCTCGTGCGCGGCCGTGTCGACGCCGCGCGCCAGGCCCGAGACGATCACCGCGCCGCCGAGGCCGAGATCGCGGGCGAGCTGGCGCGCGAAACGGCAGGCAGCGGCCGAGGCGTTGCGGGCACCGACCATTGCGATCAGGGTTCGATCGAGGACGCCGGTATCGCCGCTGACGATCAGGACCGGGGGCGCCGTCTCGATCTGGGCGAGCAGGACGGGATAATCGGGCTCGCCGGCAAAGAGGTAGCGCGCGCCGAAGCGGGCGACCCGATCGACCTCGCGCGCGATTTCGTCCGCGCGGGCCAGGCGCGGCGGGCGGCCCCCGCCCCGCGCCGCCAGATCGGGAATCGCGTCGAGCGCCGCCTGCGCCGAGCCGAATCGGGCGAGCAGCTGGAAATAGGTGATCGGACCGATCTGGTCGGATCGGATCAGGCGCAGTCGGGCGATCTGGTCCGGGCTTGCCACCATCTCAGCCGCGGTCCGCCCCCACTTTGGGCTCCGTTCCCCCGATCAGCCGGCCGATATTGGCGCGGTGCTTCCACAGCACGAGCAGGGCGAAGCCGACGAACAGGGGGACGAGGTCGATACGGCCGAGCAGGCCCGCGGCGACCGGCGCCGCCACCGCCGCGCTCATCCCACCGACCGACGAGTAGCGGGTCAGCAGCAAGGCGAGGATCCACACCGCCGCCACGACCAGCGCGACCGGCCAGTGCAGGGCGACGACGACGCCGATGAGGGTGGCGACGCCCTTACCGCCGCGAAAGCCGAGCCAGACCGGGAAGAGATGGCCGAGGAAGGCGGCAAGGCCGGCGAGCGGGGCGAGCGGCAAGGGTCCGGGCCAGATCGCTGCGGCGAGCAGCACCGCAGCGGCCCCCTTGGCGGCGTCGAGGACCAGGGTGGCGGCAGCGAGGCCCTTGCGCCCGGTCCTCAGCACGTTGGTTGCGCCGATATTGCCGGACCCGATGCTGCGCACGTCGCCGAGGCCGGCAATGCGGGTCAGCAGCAGGCCGAACGGAATCGCGCCCAACCCGTAGCCGAGCAGGATCGCAAGCAATGGCTCGGCGAGAGTATCGAGAGTGATCATGTCGGCCCCTAGGGTCCAATCGGTAAGCATTGGGTCGGGGCCACGCAACCACGTTTGCCGGCGGGCGGGCAGCCGGTTACAGGCGCCGGGCATGGTCGACGCCCGCCCTCTCCTGGTCTTCGATTCCGGCGTCGGCGGCCTGTCGGTGCTGCAGGCGATCCAGGCGCTGCTTCCCAACGCGCCGATCGTCTACGCGGCGGACAGCGCCGGGTTCCCCTACGGGACCAAGAAGGCTGCCGAGATCGAGGCCCGGGTGCCGGCGCTGCTCGGCCGCCTCGTCGAGCGCTACGACCCGCGGCTGATCGTCATCGCCTGCAACACCGCCTCGACGATCGCGCTCGACGCGGTCCGCGCCGCGCTCGACCTGCCGATCGTCGGCACGGTTCCGGCGATCAAGCCCGCCGCCGCCGCGTCGCGAACCCGCGCGATCGGCGTGCTCGGCACGCCAGGGACGGTGGTACAACCCTATGTCGACCGGCTGGCGGCCGATTTCGCGTCGGACTGCGCGGTGATCCGACACGGCTCGGCCGAGCTGGTCGAGCTGGCCGAAGCGAAGCTGCGCGGCGATCCGGCCGATCCCGAAACGTTTCGCCGCATCCTCGATGGCCTGTTCTCCCAGCCCGGCGGCGAGCTGATCGACACGATCGTCCTCGCCTGCACCCATTTCCCTCTGGTCGAGGCGGAACTCGCCGCCGCTGCGCCGCGACCGGTGACGTTCACCGACGGCAATGCCGGAATCGCCCGCCGCACGGCTTGGCTGATGCGCAACGAAATCTGGCCCGACACCTCGGGTGAAGGCATCGCCGTCCTCACCGGCGGGGGCGCCGAATCCGAGGGATTCCGTGGCAGCCTGGCCAGGTTCGGCCTGACCCGGATCGAGAAACTGTAGGGAAAACCCCCTATTGCGAGCATTTCGCACTGGCGCTCAAGAGGCCAGTTCTTATATTGGCAACCCGAGCAACGGGGACGAATGCTTTGGATTATCAGCGCATCTTCGCGGAGGCGATCGAACGGCTGCACGCCGAGGGCCGCTATCGCGTCTTCATCGACATCCTGCGCAACAAGGGCGCCTTCCCCAACGCGCGCTGCTTCGCCGGGCATAACGGGCCGAAGCCGATCACGGTCTGGTGCTCGAACGACTATCTGGCGATGGGCCAGCATGCCGACGTGATCGCGGCGATGGAGGAAGCGCTCCACGACGTCGGCGCCGGATCGGGCGGGACCCGCAACATCAGCGGCAACACCCATTACCATGTCGACCTGGAGGCCGAGCTCGCCGACCTGCACGGCAAAGATTCAGCTTTGCTGTTCACTTCGGGCTATATCTCGAACGAGGCCACGCTTTCGACCATCGCCAAGATCCTGCCGGGCTGCATCGTCTTCTCCGACGCGCTCAACCATGCCTCGATGATCGCCGGAATCCGCAATTCGGGCTGCGAAAAGCGGGTGTTTCGGCACAACGATCTCGACCATCTCGAGCAATTGCTCGCCGAGGCGCCGGCCGACGTGCCCAAGCTGATCGCCTTCGAAAGCGTCTATTCGATGGACGGCGACGTCGCGCCGATCGCGGCAATCTGCGACCTCGCCGACAAATATGAGGCGCTAACCTATCTCGACGAGGTCCATGCCGTCGGCATGTACGGCACGCGCGGCGGCGGCATCTCCGAGCGCGACAATGTCGCCCATCGGATCACCATCATCGAGGGCACGCTCGGCAAGGCGTTCGGGGTGATGGGCGGCTATATCGCCGCCGAGAAGAATATCGTCGACGTGGTGCGCAGCTACGCGCCCGGCTTCATCTTCACCACCTCGCTGTCGCCGGTGCTGGTCGCCGGGGCGCTGGCGAGCGTCCGCCATCTCAAGCGTTCCTCCGCCGAGCGCGAGGCGCAGCAGCGCTCCGCGGCAATGCTCAAGGACATCTTCGCCGAGGCAAGGTTGCCGGTGATGCCGTCGACGACGCACATCGTGCCGCTGCTGGTCGGCGATCCGGTCAAGACCAAGCGGATCAGCGACATATTGCTCGCCGAATATGGCATGTATGTGCAGCCGATAAACTATCCGACCGTGCCGCGCGGCACCGAGCGGCTGCGCTTTACCCCCGGCCCCGCCCATGACGAGGCGATGATGCGCGACCTTGCCAATGCGCTCGCCGAGATCTGGGACCGGCTGGAGATGCGGCTCGCCGCCTGAGCCGGCGGGCGATCCTTCGCTCTCCTTTCCATTCGCCCGGAACCGAGCTCAGCGCGCGCGCCGGCGGTTGACGCTGTCGGGCGTCGATTCGCCGCCGCCCTGGACGATCGGCTCGCCGCGCGCCTCCAGCCAGGCATTCTCGACCATCGGCGTCAGCCAATAGCCTTCGAAGGTGGCGCGAAGCCGCGGCGTGGTGCCGAATATGTCGGTCTGTGCCGAGAAGTCGACCCGCTCGCGCACTTCCTCGAGGCTCAGCCCTTCGCGGGCGAGCGCCCCGACCTGGCCGCGAATGTCGGCGATGGTGGCGATCAGCCGGTCGAGATAGGCGGCGTTGGTCATCGGCTCACCATGGCCGGGAACGAGCAAGGCGAAGTCGAGCGCCTTGACCCGCTCGATCACCCCGATCCAGTCCTCCGGGAAGCTGAAGAAGCCGAACGGCGTCGGCGCGACGACGACGTCGCCGGTGGCGACCATCCGCTGCCGCGGCAGCCAGGCCAAAGCGTCGCCGTCGGTGTTGGCCCGGCCGAGATGCAGCAGCCGGACCGGCCGCTCGGGATCGTCGAGCGTCAGCTCGCGATCGAGAATCCGGGTCGGCAGGACCAGGACGGTTCCCCGGAAGCCGCGGCCGAACGCCTCCATGTTTGCGGCCATCCGATCGTAGCGCGCATGCTGCTCGTCGGTGTTGGCCGGATTGGCGCGAAGCTGGCGGATCTGCGCCAGCGATGCCGAGAGCTGGTTGAGCAGGAAGGTTTCGTGACGCTCGTTCCAAGTCAGGCCGACGCTGGTCGCGGCGGGGCCGAGCAGGCCGGCCCGGGTCGACTCGGTCGCGATCACCTGCGCCCGCGGCCAGGCGGCAAGCAAGGCCGAGACGCCGAGTGGATGATCGTTGTGCCAATGGGTGAACACGATCGCCTTGACCGGCTTCGCGGTGATCGAGCGGATGTAGCCAGCGATGGCGCGGCCGTGGGCGACGGTAGCGCCGGTGTCGATCACCACCATGCCGTCGGCCTGCTCGACGATCGTCACGTTGCTGATCGCCGGTCCGAGATAGTCGGCGGGGGTCGCCAGCAGGTGGATGCCGGGCGCGAGCTCGCGCGCCGTGAACGGGGCGAGCGCTTCCGCGGATATCGGGACGGTTCCGGCCTGGCCGGCGGATGCGGAAGCCGGAGCAAGCGCAAGGGCTGCGAGCAGCAGTGACAGCATGATCGCCAGCCTCATGGGTGTGACCCCCTTTGTCGCGTCCCCACAGCCGGGCGTGGCGATCGACCGACGCCGGTGCAAAGAGGCGACGACGAAGCGGCGCGGATTTTCGACCGGGGTTCCTCTGAGCTCCCTCGGCCCCACGCGTGCACGCCGATTAAAATAATCGCTTTTGATCGACCGGCCGGACGGGCGGCACCGGGCTCCGGACTCGGGGCTATTCCCCGCCCGCCGCCGCGCGTTGGAGCCAGGGGCGTGGGTCCACGGATGTGAAGCCCGGCGTGATCTCGGCAAAATGGGTAAGCCAGTAGCGGTGGCCCGAACCGACCAGGACCAGCACGCGATCGCCGGGCTCGGCGATCAGGGCGATCTTCCCGAACATCTTGGCATTGCGCATGTACCAATAGCTGTTGAACTCGGCGCCGACCTGATCGTCGCCATCACCCAAAGGGAGAAAGCCATAATAGCCGCGGGAATGGCCTATCCGGTCCCGCTCGGGGTCGTTGTGCAACATCAGCATCTCGGCGATCGAACGGTCGGCCTGCGCCCTTCCCTCCTCCTCGACCATCGATCGGAAGAAGCCCATCGTCTCGTCGACCAGCGCGCCGCGCCCATGCGCGCTCGCCCAGCTTTGGATCCGGTCGAACTGGAAATATTCGGGCTCGCCTTCGCCGGATTGCTCGTCGAAACCGTAAACCTCTTCGTGGCCGAGCATGCGGGCGAGACGGAAGCCGATTTGCACCACCTCGTTGCGGTCGGTGGCCAGGTCTTCCGGCCGGAACGCGCGGTAGCGCTCGACGGTGAACGGCGCCGGGCGCTGCCATTCGACCAGCACCCTGGTCGGACGCCAGGCGGCGAGGGCCTCGGCGACGGCGGCAATCTCCGCCTGGCGGCGCAGCTGGGTGACGTCGTCCGCCTCCATGTTGGCAAGGTCGCGTCCCGGATTGCCCATATGGTAGGTGCCGAGGATCATCACCTCGACGGCCGGCGCCGCATCCTGCGCCGCCCCGGGCGCCGCCATCGCGGCGAGCAAGCCCGCCGCCCCGATCAGAGCCTTCCGCATCGCACCCCTCCCACTGTATTGTAGATATAATACAGCTGAAGCGGGAGCGAGACAAGCGCAATATGCGGTGGCGAATCCACCCGGCATTGCCTAGATGACGGGCTACGCGAACTTTCCGGAGCCAGGCATGGGCGATCGAATCGTCATCGCTTCCGATCACGCCGCCGTCGAGATGAAGGCGATGCTCGTTGCCCATCTCCAGGCCGCGGGCCACGAGGTCGTCGATCTCGGCCCGGGCGGGATCGATTCGGTCGATTATCCCGATTACGGCTACAAGATCGCCGAGGCGATCGCCGACGGCCGGGCCGGACGCGGCATCGCCTTGTGCGGATCGGGCGTCGGCATCTCGATCTCGGTCAACCGGCACCCCGCCTCCCGCTGCGCGTTGGTCTCCGAGCCGCTCTCTGCCCGGCTCGCCCGCGAGCATAATGACGCCAATGTCATCGCCATGGGCGCGCGCTTGATCGGGCCGGAAATGGCCAAGGCCTGCGTCGACGCCTTCCTCTCCACGCCGTTCGGCGGGGGCCGCCACCAGCGCCGCGTCGACAAGCTGTCCAACCCCATCTTCGCCAAGGAACCCGCATGAGCAGCCGACCGATCCACGACGTCCAGCCCGACGGCTTCTTCACCGAGACGCTGCGCCAGGCGGACGATGCCGTCGCCGACGCGATCGCCGCCGAGCTCGATCGCGAGCAGAATCAGATCGAGCTGATCGCGTCAGAGAATATCGTCTCGCGCGCGGTGCTCGAAGCACAGGGATCGGTGCTCACCAACAAATATGCCGAAGGCTATCCGGGCCGGCGCTATTATCAGGGCTGCGCGCCTTCGGATTCGGTCGAGACGCTGGCGATCGAGCGGGCGAAGAAGCTGTTCGGCTGCGGCTTCGCCAACGTCCAGCCGCATAGCGGGGCGCAGGCGAACGGCGCCGTGCTGCTGGCGCTCGCCATGCCCGGCGACACGATCCTCGGCATGTCGCTCGATGCCGGCGGCCACCTCACCCATGGCGCCAAGCCGGCCTTGTCAGGCAAGTGGTTCAACGCGGTCCAGTACGGAGTCCGGCGCGACGACCACACGATTGACTTCGACGAGGTCGAGCGGCTCGCTCGGCAACACAAGCCGCGGCTGATCATCGCCGGCGGCTCTGCCTATCCACGCCACATCGATTTCGCCCGCTTCCGCGCCATCGCCGACGAGGTCGGCGCCCTGTTCCAGGTCGACATGGCGCATTTCGCCGGACTGGTCGCGGCGGGAGAGCATCCCACGCCGTTCGGCCACGCCCATGTCGTCACGACGACGACCCACAAGACGCTGCGCGGACCGCGCGGCGGCATGATCCTGACCGACGACGAGGCGATCGCCAAGAAGATCAATTCGGCGGTCTTTCCGGGTCTCCAGGGCGGCCCGCTGATGCACGTCATCGCCGCCAAGGCCGTCGCGTTCGGCGAGGCGCTGCAGCCCGGCTTCAAGACCTATGCGCGGGCGGTGATCGCCAATGCCAAGGCGTTGGCCGGGCGGCTGCAGGAGCGCGGCGCCGACCTCGTCGCGGGCGGCACCGACACTCATCTTGCGCTTGTCGACCTTCGCCCGATCGGAATCACCGGCCGCGACGCCGACGAGGCGCTCGAGCGGGCCGCCATCACCTGCAACAAGAATGGCGTGCCGTTCGATCCGCTGCCGCCGGTCCAGACCAGCGGTATCCGAATCGGCTCCCCCGCCGGCACCACCCGCGGCTTCGGCATCTCCGAGTTCCGCGATATTGCCGACATGGTCGCGGACGTGCTGGAAGGCGTGAGGGCGAACGGCCATGACGGCAATGGCGAAATCGAGGCCGCCGTCCGGACGCGCGTGCGCGAACTGTGCGGGCGGTTCCCGATCTACCAGGATTTCTAGGACCCACCCTTGCGCTGCCCCTTCTGCGCCCATGAGAACAGCCAGGTGAAGGACAGCCGTCCGACCGAGGACGGCTCGTCCATCCGCCGTCGGCGCCAGTGCGAGGATTGCGGCGCACGCTTCACGACCTTCGAGCGGGTGCAGCTGCGCGAGCTCACCGTCGTCAAGTCGGAGAGCAGGCGCGAGCCGTTCGAGCGCGCCAAGCTCGAACGGTCGATCGCGATTGCCTGCCGCAAGCGGCCGGTGCCGACCGAGCGGATCGAGCGCCTTGCTTCCTCGATCCAGCGCCAGCTCGAGACGAGCGGCGAGAGCGAGACGCCGTCAAGTCGGATCGGCGAGATGGTGATGGAAGGGCTGAAGTCGCTCGACTCGGTCGCCTACATACGCTTCGCCTCGGTCTACAAGGATTTCCGCGAGGCCAAGGATTTCGAGCAGTTCGCGGGGTCCGTGGGGGAGGGCTAGGCTTTTCCACCTCGAGTCATTCCGGCGAAAGCTGGAACCCATGAACGCAGGATCATTTCAGTTTTCGCCGGATTGTGTTCATGGATCCCGGCTTGCGCCGGGATGACTCCTTGAGGACCGGCCGCCCGACACCAACAGAGGCCCGAACGCCATCACCATGTCCCCTTCCCCGCCCGCCATCGTCCTCGTCCGCCCACAGCTCGGCGAGAATATCGGCAAGGCGGCGCGGGCGATGCTCAATTTCGGGCTGACCGACCTGAGGCTGGTGACCCCGCGCGACGGCTGGCCCAATCCTTCGGCGGGGCCGGCGGCGTCGGGCGCGAACGTCGTGCTGGAGCGGGCACGCGTGTTCGACAGCGTCGCCGCGGCGGTGGCCGACTGCCCGTTCGTCTATGCGACCACGGTGCGCAAGCGCGGGCTGGCCATGCCCGTCGTGTCGCCCGCGGAGGCGGCGCGGGAGACTTGGGCCAATGACGGGGCTTCGGCGATTCTGTTCGGGGCCGAGCGATCGGGGCTGGAGACGGACGAGGTGGCATTGGCGGGCAAGATCGTCACCGTCCCGGTCAATCCCGAATTCCGGTCGCTGAACCTCGCCCAGGCGGTGATCCTGATCGCCTATGAATGGTCCAAGGGCGCCGAGCTCGCCGTGCCGACCGAAGGCGACGAAGCCGAGCCGCGCGCCCCGCACGCGCACCTGGAAGGGCTGATCGGCCAGCTCTACGAAGCGCTCGAGGCGGCGGACTATTTCCATCCGCCCGACCGCACGCCGACGACGAAGAACACGATCCGGACGATATTGACCAAGGCCGGCTGGTCGGCGCGCGAAGTGCAGGCGTTACGCGGCATCGTCCGGGCGCTGGTCGAGCCGCGGACGGGACGACGCGCCCGGGACTCCCTTAAAAGTTGACTTTGCAGGCCATTGCTCCCATGTGCCCGCCTTCGCAATTGGCCCCGCACCCCTG
>Ga0299914_10003620_pt1 | contig 10960 bp, 10 predicted proteins | sample RVTome_10_FD_201361 | JGI IMG/M metagenome (GOLD analysis project Ga0299914, IMG submission 201361) | Soil microbial communities from uranium-contaminated site in the Upper Colorado River Basin, Wyoming, United States - RVT153D57 (version 2) ... | reverse complement strand
GCGGATGAAGTGGCTCGCCAGGTTGTTGAGCGTCAGCTCCGCCCAGTCGTCCTTCGGGAACGCCGCGACGAGCTCGCGCGAGAGCCGGACGAACTCCTCGTGATGCCCGATCTCGCGCGTGGCGGTGAGGTAGTAGAACTGCGCCTCGGCGCGCCGCCGCGACTGCCGCAGGTAGGGCTCGAGCGCCTTCCGCGCGGTGCGGTGTCGGCCGAGGGCGTACTCCGCCGCGCCGATCCGGATGCCGACGAGCTCGCGATCGTCGCCCTGGGCCAGCGGCTGCAGCCGTGCGAAGGCGTCGCGCGCGTCGCGGTAGCGCCGTGCCGAGAACAGCCGCTCCGCCCGCGCGAGCTCTGATTTGTAGCGCGGCGATCCGGCGGCCAGCGCGGGCCAGGAGGCCGTCCGATCCAGCTCGTGCGCCGCGGTGGCGGCCTCGGTGGCGAGAGGGTGCTCGTAGTAGACGCGCGCCCATGCGGCGGCCGCGCCCGCCCGGTCGCCTGCGGCCTCGAGCGCACGCGCGAGCCGCATCAGCACGTCGGAGGGGTTCAGCGGACGGTCGCCGGCAAGCGTGCGGTAGATCTCCGCGGCCCGTGCATGGTCGCCGCGCGCCTCGGCGATCTCCCCCGCGGCGAGCCGGGCGCCCTCCTGGAGGTATCCGGTCAGCGGACGCGCGATCAGCGCCTCGAGCGTCGCCTCCGCCTGATCCAGGCGCGAGAGGCGCGCCTGCGTGAGGCCCGTGTAGTACGTCGCGTAGTCGGCGAGCGGCGACGAGCGCGGCACGCCGGTGACGAGCGGTAGCGCCTCCTTGAAGCGCTCCTCCGCGTGCAGGCGGACGCCGGCGCTGAACCGCGCGACCGCGGGGCCGCCCCGCCTGGATTCCTCGCGCGGCGCGAGCCACAGCTCCAGCGGATCCGGCGGGATCAGCGGGTGCATCGTCGCGGTCAGCGGCTGCGTGAGCGCGTCGGCGGCCGACGGCGACTGGGCGGAAGACGAGGGCGCCATCGCGGCGACGAGGGCCGTCGCGAAGGCGAGGGCGAGGAGACGAACGTGGACCGCCGCGCGGCCCGAAGGGTGGATGCTGTGCTCGTGGCTCAACCGCATGGGGGTCCCGGGCGCGCGAGGCGCGCCAGATAGCACCGTGAACCGGCCCGCGGCACCGGAGGCTGCTTCACGTTCACGTGGGGTGTCCCAGCAGCGACGCGTCGCCGCCGGCCAGCGTGCGAACGAGCTCCTGCTCGAAGTACTTCGTCCGCGCGCGCACGGCGGGAGCGACGCGCTCCTCATAGAGCTGCTGCGCGCGCTCGATCTGCGGACGCAGCCGGCGAAGCAGATTGCGTTCCCTGCGCGCTTCGTCGACCAGCACCTCGTGGTAGAGCTTGATCTCCGCTACCAGCAGTCTCGCATACCGCTCCGCCGCCTCATCGTCGGACGTCAGCGTGCGGAGGCGCGCCCGCTCGGTGGCGCCGGCCCGAATCAGCTCCGGCAGCGCGCGGGCGATCGCGGACTCGAGGCAGCGCCCGGCGTGGCGTGCCAGTGTCTCGATGAGCTCGGGCCAGGCGCTGGGAACGACCGGCGCGGCGGCTTCCCCGGCCCCGGCGCGTTCATCATCGTTATCGGCATAGAGGACGGCGACCACATCCCCTCCCGCGCGCAGCGGAATGGCGAGCGAGACTCGATCGGGACGCGAGAGCCGGAGCACGCCGCGCGCATCCGCCTGGCCGCCCGTGCGCGGCTCCCCCGCTGCGGCGGCCAGTCCCGCGACGCCGGCGTCCGCCAGGCTAGCCGTATAGTCCCTCGGGTTCCCCGCCGCTTCGCCGAAGCCGTGCCAGGCCCAGCCGTAGAGCCTGCCGTCGCGGTGCAGCAGCACCGCGGCGCGCGCCGTGAAGCGCGCGGCGCCCCGTGCCAGCTCGTCGAGGACCGCCGAGAGCGACCCGGCTTCGTCGAGCGCCCGCGTGATCTCGAGGAGCTGCGAGGCGGTGGCGAGCGTGGCCTCGCGCTCCGCGGCCTGCCCGGCCAGGACCGCGGCGCCGGCGGCTTCCGCCTCGCGGCGGGCCTCGCGGGCTTCCTCCGCCTGCCGCGCCGCCGTCTCCTCCGTGAGCTTCGAGACGAGCTCCGTCAGGTCCGCGCTGAGCTGCACGCGGGTCCGGTCCAGCAGATCATCCACCCGGCTTCGGATGCGGTCGTCGTTGGTCGACATGACGGCGATTCCCCGCATTATGGGCACCGCGATCGGACCAGTCAAGCGCACAACTCTCGACGGATGAACGATTTGACTCCGATCCGGCCCGGCCGTACAATGGTCAGTCTGCTCGCGTGTGGGGCAGGGCTTCAGCCCTGCTCGCATGTGGCATGTGGGGCAGGGCTTCAGCCCTGCTCTCGCGTGTGGGGCGACGGCTTCAGCCCTGCACGCAGTCGCAGCGAACATGGGGGGCCGAATCAGCTTCGACGGGGATGTTGAGGCGCTGGATGCGTGCCGAGGACCATCACCCTCGTTAATCAGATGGAACAAACAACAACTGCCAACGAGCAGCTTGCTCTCGCGGCTTAATTAAGCCGTGACGTTCGCCCCGGACAGCCTACGGTCCGGGAACGAACGCCATTCAGTAGGCTGGCTGGTCCCGGGTGTTCCGGACGGTGCCGGCGAGATGATCTGGAACTGGTTTCCGGCGGTTTTGGCCGCTTCCTCACGCCGGGGACGAGACATCAGAAGCGGACACGCACGTAGATTCCGGCGATAGGCGTTCTCGGACGGCGGTGCAATTCCGCCCGGCTCCACCAACCTTCGCTCATGATTCAGGCGAAGGTTGCCGCGCCGTAGCCTTGGCGCAGGCGGGCTCTTACGCTTCAGGGCTTCGGGCCCACGGGCGACGCACGCGTCGCCCCTACCAAGCAACCCTAACCGCTAACCGGCAACCGCCCACCCTGACGGCCAACCGCCAACCGCCTCCACCGTCGATAATGGTGTCGTGATCTCCCGCCGCTCCATCTGCCTCGCCGCGGCCGTGCTGCTGGCGCTTGCGCCGGATGCCGTCGCGCAGCGCCCGCCCGAGTCGCCGATGCGCCTGCTCACCGCGCAGGGCGCGCGCACGCTGCCGACCGTGGAGGTCGGCGACGTCGAGATGGTCGCGCTCGAGGAGCTCGCCGCCGTGTTCCCGATGACGGCGAAGGAGGACCCGGTCACGCGCGCGATCAACGTCCAGTGGCGCGGGCAGTCGATCGTGCTGACGCCGGACCAGTCGCTGGCCTCCGCCGGCGGCCGCCTGATCTCGCTGCCGGCCGCGCCGCGGCGGATTCGCGACCGCTGGCACGTCCCCGTCGAGTTCATCGCGCGCGCGCTCGCGCCGAACGCCGACCCGAGGATCGAGCTGCGCAAGGCCTCGCGCCTCGTCATCGTCGGCAACCTCGCGGTTCCTCGCCTGATGGTGAGGCACGAGGCGCCGGGCACCCAGGCACGGCTCACGATCGACATCAGCCCGCCCGCGCCGCACACCGTCGCCCAGCAGGGCGATCGCCTCGTCGTCCGCTTCCAGGCGCAGGCGATCGACCCGACGATTGCGCCGTTCACGGCACGCGAGTTCATCCGCGGCGTGCGTCCGGCGCCGAACGCCCCGGAGCTCGTGATCGAGCTCGGGCCGAAGTTCGGCAGCTTCCGCACGTCCACGCTGCCCTCCGGCGGCGCGCTCGAGCGGCTCGTCATCGACGTCTTTCCTTCAGCCGACACCACGGACTCGGCGACCCCGTCGGCGCCGGCCGCGCCGGACCTGCCGCCGCTCGTGCAGGCAACCGCCGCCGGGCTGCGCACGATCGTCATCGATCCGGGGCACGGCGGCGACGAAACGGGCGCGCGGGGGCCGGGCGGCACGCTGGAGAAGGACGTCACGCTCGCCGTCGCGCGGCGGCTGAAGGCCGCGGTCGAATCGCGGCTCGGGTTGCGCGTCCTCCTGACGCGAGACGATGACCGGACGGTCCCGATGGACGAGCGCGCCGCGCTCGCGAACAACAACAAGGCGGACCTCTTCATCAGCCTGCATGCGAACGCGGCGGCCGGCGGCGTGGCCTCGGGCGCCGAGGTCTTCTACGTGAGCCTCGAGCCCCAGGGCGAGGAAGCGAAGCGGATGGCGGAGGCCGAGCGTGCGTCGATGCCCGTCTTCGGCGGCGGCACGCGCGACATCGACATCATGCTCTGGGAGGTGGCGCAGGCGCGCTACGTCGACCAGTCGTCGCGCCTCGCGTCGCTCGTCGCGCAGGAGCTCCGCCGCGTGATCCCGATGAGCCCCGAGCCGATCCAGCGGGGCCCTTTCCGCGTCCTGGTGGGCGCCAACATGCCGGCGGTCCTCGTGGAGCTCGGGTACCTCTCGAACCGCGCGCAGGAAGAACTGCTCCGCTCCTCCGAGTTCCCCGGCCGCGCCGCGCAGGCGCTGCTCGGCGCGATCGTCCGCTTCGACGCGGCGGTACGCGCGAGGGCCGATGCGTCCACGCCTCTCACCGCGGAGACCGCCAGTCCATGACCTCTCGACGCGCGGCGGCGCTCGCCGGCATCGTCCTCGTCGCCGCCGTGGCCATCTGGGTGCTGTTCGTCGGCCTGCCACGCTGGACCGCGCCGCCGGCCGGCGATCCTCCGCGCGCCGCGGAGGCGCCGGAGGAGGCCTCCCGCAGGATCCACGCACGGCTCTACTACGCCGCGCCCTCGGGCGCACGCCTGATTGCCGTCGAGCGCGAGGTGGAGTTCGGCGACACGCCGGCGGCGCAGGCGCGGCGGCTCATGGAGGCGCAGCTCGCGCCGGCCCCGGACGGCTACGCGTCGGCGATTCCCGAGGGCACGAAGCTGCGCAACCTGTATCTCACCGGCAGCGTCGCCTACGTGGACGTGACAGGCGACATCACCAGCGGCCATACTGGGGGGTCGCTCGCGGAGATCCTGACGGTGTACAGTCTCGTCAACGTGCTCACCGAGAACCTCCCCGCCGTCACGAGCGTGCAGATTCTGATCGACGGCAAGGAAGCCGACACGCTCGCCGGACACGTCGACCTGCGGCGTCCGCTGCAGCGCAGCCCGCAATGGGTGGAGGACGTGGCAGGCGGCACTGAGGACGACAAGCCCTGATGCGATCCGACAACCGACAGCCCGACCAGCTCCGTCCCACGCGAATCACGCCGAGCTTCCTGATGCACCCCGAAGGCTCGGTGCTGATCGAGGCGGGCCGGACGCGCATCATCTGCACCGCCAGCGTCGAAGATCGCGTCCCGCCGTTCCTGCGCAACAGCGGCAAGGGCTGGATCACCGCCGAGTACGGCATGCTGCCGCGCGCGACGACGACGAGGACGACGAGGGAGTCGTCGAGCGGCAAGGTGGGAGGACGGACGCAGGAGATTCAGCGGCTGATCGGGCGGGCGCTGCGCTCCGTCGCGCGCCTCGAGGAGCTGGGCGAACGCACCGTCTGGATCGACTGCGACGTGATCCAGGCGGACGGCGGCACACGGACCGCGGCCATCACCGGCGGCTTCGTCGCGCTCGCGCTGGCGCTGAAGCGGCTGAAGGAGCAGGACCTGATCCGCCGCGTCCCCCTCCTCGACCACGTCGCCGCCACCAGCGTCGGCATCGTCAAGGGTGTGCCGCTGCTCGACCTCGCTTACGACGAGGACTCGAAGGCGGACGTCGACATGAACGTCGTCCAGACGGGGGACGGACGTCTCATCGAGGTGCAGGGCACGGCCGAGGCGGACCCGTTCGGCCGCGACGCGCTGCTGACCATGCTCGACCTGGCCCAGCGCGGGATCACGGAGCTGGTGGCGCTGCAGCGGGAAGTGCTCGGCGATTTCGTCGCCGCATGACCGCGCCGAGGCGCGTCGTGCTCGCCACGACGAACCCCGACAAGATCCGCGAGATCCGCGCCATCATCGGCCACCTGCCGATCGCGCTCGTCACGTTCGGCGGGTTCCCGCCGATCGTCCCTCCGGAGGAAACGGGCGCGACGTTCGCCGACAACGCGAAGCTCAAGGCGCTCTACTACGCGCGCGCCACGGGGCTGCCCGCGGTTGCCGAGGACTCGGGGCTCGAGGTCGACGCCCTCGACGGGGCGCCCGGCGTCCAGTCCGCGCGCTTCGGCGGCGAGCGCGCCACCTATCCCGAGCGCTTCGAAAAGCTGTACGCGATGCTCGACGCGCGCGGCGGCCGCGGCAGCACGGCGCGCTTCGTCTGCCACGTCGCGCTGGCCGACGCCGGCCACGTGATCTTCGACGCGCGCGGGACCGTCGAGGGACGCGTCTCTCCCGAGCCGCGCGGCACCCATGGCTTCGGCTACGACCCGATCTTCTTGCATCCCCCCAGCGGCATGACGCTCGCGGAGGTCTCCGACGACGCGAAGCGCGCCGTCAGCCACCGCGGAGAAGCGTTCAGGAAGCTGGCCGCATTCTTCGAGGCCTGAAGCAGGGGCGACGCGCGCGTCGCCCGCGAGGCCTAAGGCCCTTGGGCCCATAGCCCGGACACGGCCTGAAGCCCGCAGCCCGAAGCCCGTAGCCCTGACACCGCCCGTAGCCGGTAGCCCGAAGCCCGTAGCCCAGAACGCGAAGCGATCGAAGTGAGCCGAAGTTCGGCCGCGGGCGGGACCCGAAGGTCACCGCCCGGGATTTTTTGGTGGGCGGGGCGGCCGGCTGGCAATTGGCTCAGTGGCAGGCGCGGGGGCCAGCCGGCTGGCGGGGATATCGCGGCAGCGTCAGGTGCGAGCGATCCGCACGAACGCGCCGTCGCGAGTTCGAGACAGAAACTTCGTGTCGACCAGGGCACCGAGCAGTGCGTTGCACGCCTCCCTGTCCAGGCCCCACAGCCGCTGGGCCTGGGCGGGCGTGAGACGCAGTCCCGGCATCTCCAGGTACTCGCCTTTCACACGCCGCAGCGCGGCATCAATCGCGACTTCCTTGCAGGCCAGGGTCATCCGCGGGAGCTCCGTTCGTCAGTGTGTCAGGGTCGGTCGCCGTCTCCTGAGCAACTCGCGTGCCTTTACCGGCCGAGGCCATGCTGGCGCACCGGTCCCAGCTCAGCCCCAATATGTTGGGTTCGTGGCAAGCAGTAACCCCATGTGTGAAGCCGGTCACCCTCCGGCCTCATCAATGTGTGAAACGCGCTGTATCGGCCCTGACAGGGTGTTGTATGGAAAGCCTTCAACCCTTCCATACGGCGCCGGCTCCGGCCCTGCCCCGCGGCTTGCATCGGGACGGATTGGAGCAGTGATGGAACAGAGTCAAAACCTCATGCAGGTCCGCGGTCCCGGCGTGTGGAACCGGGACTGGACCCCGGCGACCGAGCGCGTCATTCCGCGGCTGGTGTTCGGCGGGATTGGCGCAGGCCTGTTTGCCGCCGCGCTGGCGGGGCGCGGCGCGCGGCGCGGGCTGCTGATGGGCGCCGGGGCGGCGCTGATGGCGATGTCCGCCGCCGGACCGAGCAGCGGGGATCTCGTCGAGTGGGTCCGCTGCGGCATCAACCGCTGGCGCTACGGCGATCCCGTGACCGAGGCTTCGGAGGAGTCGTTTCCCGCGAGCGACTCGCCCTCGTGGACACCCACCATCGCGGGCTCGCCGGAGCGGCCGCGCGGCTGACCATGCTCGCCCACTTCCAGATTCCGGTCGGCTGGGGAGAGATTCTCAAGCGCACCTTCAACGAGATCCTCGAAGACGACGTGCTGAGCCTGGCGGCGCAGCTGGCGTACTACTTCTTCCTGGCGCTGTTCCCCGCGCTGCTGTTCCTGGTCGCGCTCGCCAGCTTCCTGCCGGTCGAGAACGTCATGCAGGGGGCCATTCAGCGGCTGAGCGAGTTCGCCCCGCCGGACGTGGTCGAGATCATCCGCACGCAGATCCAGGAGATCGGCGCCGGCGAGCACGGCGGCCTGCTGACGACCGGCATGCTGCTCACGCTGTGGAGCTCGTCGGCGGGCATGGTCGCCATCATCAGCACCCTCAACAAGGCGTACGACATCGAGGACGGCCGTTCCTGGTGGAAGGTGCGCCTGACGGCCCTCGGTCTCACCATCGCGCTGGCGGTCTTCATCGTCGTCTCGTTCGGGCTCGTCATCGCGGGACCCGAGATCGCGCAGGGCATCGCGGATCGTTTCGGCCTCGGCGAGGCGTTCGTCTGGACCTGGTGGATCGCGCAGTGGCCGGTCGTCTTCCTGCTGGTCGCCACCGCCATCGGCATCGTCTATTACTTCGCGCCGGATGCCGAGCAGGACTGGGTCTGGCTGACGCCCGGCTCGCTCGCCGCCACGCTGCTCTGGCTGCTGTTCTCGCTCGGCTTCCGCATCTACGTCGTCAACTTCGCGAACTACAACGAGACCTACGGCACGATCGGCGGGATCATCGTGCTGCTGCTCTGGTTCTACGCGTCGGGGGTGGCGATTCTGATCGGGGCCGAGCTGAATTCCGAGATCGAGCACGCCTCGCCGTACGGCAAGGCGCCGGGCGAGAAGGTGCCGGGGCAGAAGCGGAAGATCGGCGTGGCCGCGATGCGGTCGTGGGAGGAGGAGCAGCAGCGGGAGCGCGAGCGCGGCGAGCCGATGCGCCCCGCCGCCGTCGCCGTCCGTCCCCTGGACCCGCGTCCCAGTCCGCTGCTGGTCATGGCCGGCGGCGTCGTCGCCGCCGTGCTGGAGATGGTGAGGGGGCGGCGCACACCCTCGTAGGGGCCGCCTTCAGGCGGCCCGAACGTCATTCACATAGCGTCCTGAGGCCACGCGCTCCGCGTTGGCGCGCCCAAGGCCCTCGGCCTGAAGCCACAGAAATCCGGACGCCTGGAGCCCGAAGCCCATTCGAGCGTAAGCTCCGTCCATGCCCCACGCACGCGCCCTGGAGGCGCTCGAGGAACTGAAGGCCGGCAACCAGCGGTTCGTCGCGAACGCCGGCCGCATTGCTGCCACCATGAGCGCGGATCACCGCGCGGTGCTCGCGGGTGGACAGTCGCCGAACGCGATCGTCCTCGGCTGCTCCGATTCGCGCGTGCCGGCCGAGCTCGTGTTCGACCAGGGGCTCGGTGCCCTGTTCGTCATTCGCGTCGCCGGCAACATCGTTGCGCCCACTCAGGTCGCAAGCGTCGAGTTCGCCGCCGACCGGTTCGACACGCGGCTCGTCGTCGTCCTCGGGCACTCCTCTTGCGGCGCCGTCGCCGCGACGCTCGAAGCCATCCAGAACGGCAGCGGCGCCGGCACGCGCAACCTCCAGTCCATCGTCGAGCGTATCCGTCCCACGATCGTCGGACTCACGCGGACGCCGGCGATCGACCCGCAGGCGATGATGCGCGAGGCCGTGCGTGCGAACGTCCGCGCGTCGGTGAACCACCTGCGGCACGGGTCGGAACTGCTGGAGCGGCTGGGCAGGGAGGACGGGCTGATGGTGGTGGGGGCTGAGTACGACCTGGAGACAGGACTCGTGGAGTTCTTCGAGTGACGTGTGGATGAGATAATCTGGCGTCGCGTTTTCGTGTCCCGGCCTGCGTGCTTTCGTGTCCCGATGACCCTCTCCACCCCTGAGCCCCAGACGCCGCCAGCGCCCGGCGAGCCCCAGCGCATCGACCCGCGCTCGGTCACCGCCGGCCGCATCGCCGGCTGGATCTTCGTCGTCATCCTCGCGTTCATCTCGCTGCCCGCCCTGCTCGTGTCGCTGGTCTTCGCGGACGGCGCGAGGGAGTTCATCGGGATCTCCATCGGGGCCGTCGCCGTGCTGGCGTTCCTCGGGCTCGTGGCGCTTGCCGCGCACATCCGCCCGCTCTGGCGCTACCGGTACACCCGCTACAGGATCGACCCGTACGGCATCCAGATCGCGAGCGGACGCTTCTTCCGGCACGTGATCACCGTCCCCCACGCGCGCGTCCAGCACATCGACGTGCTGCAGGGTCCGCTCGAGCGCCGCTTCGATCTCGCGAACATCGTCATCTACACGGCCGGGACGACGCACAGCGCGGTGAGGCTGTCGGGGCTGGCGCATCCGGTGGCGATCGAGCTGAGGGAGCGCCTGGTGAAGGAACGTGGACTCGACGCCGTCTGAGGCGCCCGTCGCCGCCGATGGTCCGGCGCGGCGGCGGCTGCACCCGCTCTCGCCCGTCTTCGGGCTGGCGGTGCCGATCCGCCAGTTCGCCGTCCCGGCGATCCTCGTCCTGTTCTTCGCGCGCGACAGCGGCTGGGCATGGTGGATGGCCGTCCCCTTCGTCGCGATCTTCGCCGGGGAGCTGGCGAAGGTCCTCACGCTCACCTACACGTTCACGCCGCGGCAGCTCGTCATCCGGCACGGCGTGCTGTCGCGCACCGAGCGGCAGATCCCCTACGAGCGCGTGCAGAACGTGGAGCTGGTGCAGAGCGCGCTGCACCGGATGTTCGGCGTCGCGGAGGTGAAGCTGCAGACCGGCGGCGGCGCCGAGCTCGACGCCCACCTGCGCGTCATCTCGCTGCCGGCGGTCGAGGAGCTGCGGCACGCCGTGCTCGCCGCGAAGGGAGAGCCGGGCGCGGAGGAGCCGCAGCCGGCGACGATCCTGCGGCTGCCGCTCGGCGAGGTGCTGCTGCACGGGCTCATCACGGGGCGCGGCCTCATCGTGCTGGCCGCCGCGATGGGGCTGATCTTCGAGTTCGACATCGACCCGCAGCCGTACATCGAGCGCGTGATCCCCACCGGCGCGGTCGTGTGGCGCGATGCGATGAGCTCGCCCGGCGCCTCGATCGTGAAATGGGGCGCGGCGTTCGTGACGGCGCTGGTCGGGCTGCGGCTGCTGGCGGCGCTGTGGGCGATGGTGCGGCTGTACGGCTTCACGCTCGAGCGGACCGGCGACGGCCTGCAGAGCCGCTACGGGCTGCTGACGCGCGTCTCGGCGACGATCCCGCGGGCGCGCGTGCAGACGATCAGCGTGCAGGAGGGGATCTGGCACCGCCTGCTCGGCCGCGCGGCGGTTCGCGTGGAGACCGCGGGGCGCTTCTCGCAGGAGCAGAATCGC
>Ga0299914_10003619_pt1 | contig 10961 bp, 7 predicted proteins | sample RVTome_10_FD_201361 | JGI IMG/M metagenome (GOLD analysis project Ga0299914, IMG submission 201361) | Soil microbial communities from uranium-contaminated site in the Upper Colorado River Basin, Wyoming, United States - RVT153D57 (version 2) ... | reverse complement strand
GTGGCCGCCGCGATCGACGAGACGCGCCGCGCCGGGGCGAAGTACCTCGAGCTGCGGCACACCCGACAGCTGTTTCCCCGCCTCCAGGCCAAGCGCCACAAGGTCGGGATGGAGGTGACCCTGCAGAAGTCCGAAGACGCGCAGTGGCAGGCCATCGACCGCAAGGTGCGCAACCAGGTCCGCAAGGGGCAGAAGTCGGGCCTGCGCACCGGGCACGGGGGGGTCGAGCTGCTCGATGCGTTCTACGGTGTGTTCGCCCGCAACATGCGCGACCTCGGGACGCCGGTGTACGGGATCGGCTGGTTCCGCGAGATCCTCCACGCGTTTCCGGAGACGTCGCGGCTGTTCGTCGTGCACGCCGGCCGGCAGCCCGTGGCCGCGTCGCTGGTGCTCTGGCATCGATCGACGATCGAAGTGCCCTGGGCGTCGTCGTTACGCGAGTTCAACCCGCAGTGCGCCAACGTGCTCATGTACTGGGAGATGCTCCGTTTCGCCGTGGAGCGAGGGTTCAGCCGGTTCGATCTCGGCCGGTCAACGCCGGGAGAAGGGACCTTCCAGTTCAAGCGGCAGTGGGGAGCCGAGCCGCACGAGCTGGTCTGGGAGTACTGGACGGCTGACGGCGGAGCGCTGCCGGATCTCAGTCCGAAGAATCCGAAGTTCGAGCGGGCGATTGCCGCGTGGCGACGACTGCCGGTCCGGCTGACGACATTCGTCGGTCCGCACGTGGTCGCGAACATCCCCTGATATGGCCATCATCCTGTGGGTTGCCGCCGGCGCGCTGTTCTACACCTACGCGGGCTACGTGCTGCTGCTCTGGCTGATCGTGCAGCTGAGAGGGACACGCGAAGTACGCAAGCGTGAGGTCCGGCCGCGAGTCAGCCTGGTCATCTCCGCGTACGACGAGGCGTCGATCATCCGCCAGAAACTCGAGAACGCGCTGGCGCTGCAGTACCGGGGCGGACGGCTCGAGATCGTAGTCGTGTCAGACGAATCGACCGACGGGACCGACGACATCGTGCTCGGATACGCCTCGCGCGGCGTGCGGCTCGAGCGCCGGCCGGTCCGGGGGGGGAAGACCGCAGGGCTGAACCACGTCGTTCCGGCCCTCGACTGCGACATCGTCGTGTTCTCGGATGCCAACGCCATGTATGCGCCCGACGCCATCGAGAAGCTGGTCCGGAACTTCGCCGATCCGGAGGTGGGCTGTGTCACCGGTGAAGCCCGGTACCTCGAACGGGATGACAGCCCCGCCGACGCCGGCGAGCGCGCCTACTGGGACTACGAGATCCGGATCAAGCGGCTCGAAACGGCGGTCGGTTCGATGGTCGGCGGCGACGGCGCCATCTACGCGATCCGCAAGGAGCTGTGGCAGACGCTTCCGGCCGATGCGATCAACGACTTCCTCAACCCGCTGCAGATCGTCGCGGCGGGGTGGCGAGGAGTGTACGAGCCCCAAGCCATCTGCTACGAGGAGACGGCCGGCGGGGTCTCGCGAGAGTACCGCCGGCGCGTCCGGATCGTCAGCCGCAGCTGGCGCGCCATCTTCCAGGCACCGGGCGTTCTGAATCCTTTCAAGGTCGGGCTCTTCGCTCTTTCGGTTGTTTCGCACAAGGTACTTCGGTGGTTCTCGGGCGCATTCCTGGTTGTCGGGACGCTGGCCGGCCTGGGTCTCGTGGCGAGCACCACGCAGATGTCGGCCGCCGGCGTCCTCATCGTGACGGCGGTCGCGGGCGTGGTGTACCTGCTGCTGCCACCCGTGCGGCGGACAGTGCAGCTCGGGGTGTATTTCGTGGCGATCACCGGCGCCTCAGTCATCGGCCTGGTGAAGGGCAGCCTGGGGCGGGTCTCCGGCATCTGGAGCACGCCGCGCGCAGCCACCGGCGCCGCTGCCGGCGGTGCTGGAGCGCGGTCGCTGTTCGCACCGCGTCAGGCCATCCTGGCGATGGCGGCTGCCGTCCTGGTCGCCGGCGTTGTCCTGCTGAAGACCGACGGATGGTCTGCGCTGCTGACGGCGATGTTCTTCCTGTCTGCCGCAGCACTGGTTTATGTGTACCTGCTGTATCCGGTCGCGCTTGGGCTCGTGCGCCGTCGCGCGCGCCGCGATGTGCTGCGTGCGCCAACCGAGCCGACAGTCTGCCTGTTCATCACGGCCAATGACGAGGCAGGGGTGATCGGCGCGAAGATGGCGAATTCGCTCGCGCTCGAGTACCCGCCGGCGAAGCTGACCATCCTGGTCGCCTCGGATGGTTCGGTGGACGGAACCAACGAGATCGTCCGGTCATATGCGGCCGTGGGCGTCAGGCTGCTGGCGTTTCCGGAACGCCGGGGAAAGATTGCCGCCATCAACGAAGGGATGGAGGGGGTTGCATCCGAGATCGTCGTGTTCTCCGACGCGAACACGCTGCTCGAGCCAGGGGCGATCCGCGCGCTGGTGCGGAATTTCGCCGACCCGCTGGTTGGCGCCGTCAGTGGCGACGTGATCCTCGAAGGGGAGCGTGCGGCGCTCGGCAGCTCCGAGGATCTCTATTACCGCTACGAGCGATGGCTCCAGGCGTGCGAGTCGGACGTCGGGACCATGGTGGGGGTTGACGGCGCGCTCTACGCGATCAGGCGCGAGCTGTTCGTGCCGCCGCCGACCGACACCATTCTCGACGACATGGCGATCCCGATGAGCGTGGCGCGAGCGGGCCGCCGGGTCGTGTTCGAGCCGGCGGCCAGGGCCCACGAGCGCGGGTGTGACACGGCCACCGAGGAGTTCATGCGCAAAGTCCGTGTCGCAGCTGGCGCGGTCCAGTTTCTGCGGCGCTCCGACAGCGCGGTGCCGTGGCAGAACCGCCAGTTGATCGTGACGATCCTGTCGCACAAGGCGCTTCGCTGGCTGTCGCCGGTGTTCGCGTTCACCGCCTTCGCCAGCGCGGTGCTGCTGAGCTGGCAATCGAACTGGTTCCTGCTCGCATCCCTGGGGCAGGCGGTATTTCTGGTTGCGGGTGTGCTCGGGTGTTCTTCGCGCCTGCGCCGCGTGAGCGTCATCGGCATCGCGCATTATTTCTGGCTGGTGCAGGTGGCGGCGACCGTGGGGTTTGCGCGCGGCCTGTTGGGCCGGCAGCCGGTCGCCTGGCGGCGCTTCCAGCGGGCGACGGTGGAGCCGGTGTGATGTCGACCCCAGCGAGCCTGCTTGCCCGCGTCCGCCGCGAGACCGCGCCGGCCGCCAAGCGGCTGTTGTTCAGAGTGGGTGCGTACGACGCCGTCCGCCGGGTGCGCCCGAGCGATGGCATCGCGATCCTGCGCTACCACGCGGTCTGTGGGCCTGAAGGGGAGGCGTACGTCGAGCCGAGCATCTGCGTCACGCCCGCCGCGTTCGAGCGGCACGTCGGCTACCTGACCTCACGGTATCGCGTGCTGCCCCTCCCCGACGCAGTGGCCTGCCTGCGCGCAGGGAAGTCGCTTCCGCCAAACGCGGTCGCGATCACGTTCGACGACGGGTACGCGGACAATCTGCCGGCTGCGCGGGTGCTGCGCCGCCACGGCGTGGGCGCGACGTTCTACATCACGACCGGGTGCCTCTCCGGCGAGGCGCCATTCTGGCCGTCCGAGATTCGGCAAGTGGTGGCGCGGATCACGGAACCTGTCATCCGGCTACGGGCTGCAGGCAGCGAGATGACGATTCCGTGCGCGACGCCGGTGGAACGACGTACCGCGCTGCGCACGCTGGCGAAGCTCTTCAAGTCACACAGCATCCCGGTGCGCGAGCGGCTGCGGGACGAGCTGCGCGCGGCCGCGGGCGGGGGTGAGACGATCTCGCACATGCTGACGTGGGACCAGCTGCGCCAGATGCATGGCATGGGCATGACCATTGGGGCTCACACGGTGACGCACCCGAATCTGCCCAATGCCGGCCTCGAAGACGCGCGACGGGAGATCGTCGACGCCAAGGTGCGCCTGGAGCGCGAGCTCGATGCGCCGGTCACGATGTTCTCGTATCCGAATGGTGGTGCGGAGCGGTACATGACACCGGAGGTGGCCTCGCTGGTAGGGCAGGCCGGGTACGACGCGGCGACCACCTCCCGGAATGGGTTCGCGGGCCCCTCGAGCGATCTCTTTGCGCTGGAGCGCGTGCAGGTGCAGGAACGCGTCGAGGACCTCGCATTTGCCCTCGAAGTCGAGCGTTTTGCGTTCAAGCCCGCGTCGCGCGCGGTGGCGCAGCAGTGACGGTAGTGTCGGGGCTGCGGCCGTTGGCCGGCGCCGGCGTTCGAGCAGGCGTCTCTGGCGCCCCAACGGGGCGCCTTGCTGCCGGCCCGAGGCATGCGTCGGGGTTTCACTCATGAAGGTGTCCGCACGAGCCCTCGTCATCGCCTACGACTTCCCGCCACACGGGGCGATCGGGACGATGCGCACGCTTCGGCTCGTCCGGCAACTTCACGCCGAAGGCTGGACGGTGACGGTGCTGACGGGCTCTCCACGGACATACCTGCCGGACACGCCGGTGGAGGCCTCACTTGCGAGGCTGGTCCCGCCGGATGTGCGGGTCATCGCGGTCCGAGCATTCAGACCGCTCAGCACGATCGAGCGACTGATTCGCGGGCGGACACGCAAGGGCTCCACCAGCGAGGATCGGGGCAACGCCGGTAGCTCGGCCACTGGTAGACGGCGGCCGGCCTGGCTCACGGGCCTGGCGCGGGTCAAGGACTTCATCGATGGGATGCTGGCGATTCCCGACAACGAGTCGGGGTGGATTGCGCCCGCCGCGCTGCGGGGCCTGATGCAGATGGTGGCGAACGGAAGGCCGGATGTCATCTACTCGTCAGCTCCGCCATGGAGCGGGCAGACGGTCGCCTGGATTCTGGCGGCGCTGGCGGGACGACCGTGGGTCGCCGATTTTCGCGATCCCTGGGCCCGCGCTCCCGGGCGGGACTGGCGGCTGCCCTTCAGGCAGCGCGCAGTCGAACGGATTGAACGGCGAGTGGTGGGCCGGGCTGACGGCATTCTGTTTGTGACGCGGGCGAATCTCGACGAGTTCGCCGCCTTCTACGGGTCTGCGGCCGCGCGGCGATTCCACCTCGTGCCCAACGGATGCGATCCGACCGAGTTCGAGACTCTCACACCGAAGCCGTCGCCCGGCAAGTTCGTCCTGCTCCACGCCGGAACGTTCTACGGTCCACGTAACCCGCTCCCGATTCTCCGCGGCGTTGCCAGTGCGGTCAGCCGTGGTGCGCTCGATCCGGACACGTTCCGGCTGAGGCTGCTCGGCACGAACTCGCTTGCTCTCGACCTTGCGGCTGAGTCCCGCCGGCTTGGAATCGAGCATATCGTCGAAATCATGCCTCGGGCGAGTCGTGCGGAAACCTTGCAGCAGATGATGTCCGCTTCGGCGCTGCTTCTGGTGCAGACGAACACGACGGTTTCGATACCCGGGAAGGCGTACGAGTACCTTGCGGCCCGACGGCCCGTGCTGGCGCTCTCGGAAGAGGGCGAGACGGCCGAACTGGTGCGGGCCAGCGGGCTGGGTGTGGTCGTGCGTCCTGACGAGCCGATCGCTGCGATCGAAGCGGCGCTGCTGGAAATCGTGGCGCTCGCCGGTCATCCGGTGTCGCCGGCGGCCCCGGAGCTGTTCGACGGTCGCGTCCACGCGGCAACGACTGAGCGCCTGCTCGTCGAGTTCGCGCGTTGTCGCCGGCGGCGGTCAGGCGTGGTGCAGCCGGTGGAAGGTAACCGGCCGGTGGCGGCCACCGAGGAGTCGCGCCGATGAGCAAGATGGCGCTCTTCTGGGTGGCGATGTATTTCGGCAATCTCGCCGCCGCGGTCATCCATCCGATCTACCCGATGGTGGCCTATCTCACCTTCTACTACCTGCCTCCCCATGTGAACTGGTGGGGGAGGGCTCTTCCGGACCTTCGTTACAGCCTGCTCGCGTCGGCTGTCCTCGTGGTGGCCATCCTCTTCCTTCGATCGAACATGGAGCCCCTGAAGCGCGAGCGCAATTACGCGATGCCGTGGTTCCTGGCATGGGGGGCCAATACCGTGCTGGTGACGGCGTGGGCGCTTCAGGCTGCCAGAAGCTGGTACTACACCGTAGTCTGCCTGAAACTGGTCTTACTGTATGCGTTGATTCCGGCCGCGGTGCGCACACCAACGCACTTCGATATCTTTGGCACCGTCCACGTCGCCGGCGCCTTCTACTGGGGCTACAAGGCGTGGGACAACCCGAGGCGCGAAGCTGGTCGCCTGGTCGAGGTGGGAGGACCGGATACGCAGAACGACAACCAGGCCGCCGGGCACCTGCTGACCGTCATTCCGTTCGTGGCGCTGTATGTGCTCACTGAGAAGCGCAAGGTGCCCAGGTTGCTGTATGCCATGTGCGGCGCATTCATCATCAACGTCTTCATCCTCTGCAACAGCCGTGGAGCCACAATCGGCCTGATTGTGGCGGGGTTGTCCGCCATCTTTCTGGCCGGGAAGGGCAGGCGGAAGCGCCTGATAGGTGTAGCGATCCTCGGCGCCGTCGCGGTGCTCTATCTTGCCGATCCAGAGTTCATCGAGCGGCAGCAGACCACCGCGAACCCGCAGGACCGCTCGGCATTGAGCCGGTACATCCTGTGGAGCGCGGGGTTCGAGATGATAAAGGATTACCCCTTCGGCGGTGGTGGACGGACCTTCCATATTCTGAGCTCGCGCTATCTGCCCGCGGAGATGCTCGAAAGGAATGACGCCGAAGAGAAATCCCCGCACAACACGTTCATCCAGCTGGCAACTGACTGGGGTATTCACGGCTTTGTTCTGTATTCCGGTTTCATGATCGCCACACTCTGGATGCTGCACCGCATTCGGAAACGCATGCCTGCCAACACGTGGTACGTGTACCGGTCTCTCACGGTCGAGATCGCGCTCATCGGCACCATGGCGGCAGGCCTCTTCTCGAGCCGGGGTTACGGAGAGTCGATCTATTGGATGTGCGCTCTCGCGTTCGCGCTTTACCGGATGCAATCAACGGAACTGGAGAACGAGGTTCGAGACCCGGCTTCGGCCCACATCGATGGGCGGGTGAGCGGCGAACTGCCGGTGCCTGCGGTCGCGAGAACCCGCGCGCATGTGTGAGTTGACGTACCTCGATGCGTCGTGTCCATCTAAAAAGATGATCTGGAAAGATAAGGAACAGTAATGCCCGCACATGATGAAACCGCCAGCGCCGCCACGTTCGAGCCCGGCGCGGCCGTCTCTGCCGCGCGCGCCAGGACCGTGTATGTTGGGATGAGCGCGGATCTCATCCATCCTGGACACCTCAATATCCTCAATACGGCACGCGAACTGGGCGAAGTCACCGTTGGCCTGCTCACCGACCAGGCGATCGCCAGCTACAAACGATTGCCCTTTCTGTCTTACGACCAGCGCAAGGTCATCGTGGAGAACCTCAAGGGGGTGAAGTGCGTCATCCCGCAGGAAACGCTGGACTACGTGCCGAACCTGCAGATGCTGCGGCCCGACTACGTCGTGCACGGCGACGACTGGCGGACGGGTGTGCAGAAGGAGGTTCGAGCGCGGGTCATCGAGCTCCTGGGCCAATGGGGGGGGAGGCTCGTCGAGCCGGAATACACCGCAGGCATCTCGTCCACACAGTTGAACCGGGCGGCCCGCGAGATCGGCACGACGCCGGAAGTCAGGCTCCGTCGCCTGCGCCGGCTCCTCCACGCCAAACCGCTGGTACGGCTGCTCGAGGCTCACAGCGGCCTGACCGGTTTGATCGTCGAGAACGTGTCGGTTCGTCAGAACGACACTCCCCTCGAGTTCGACGCCATGTGGCTGAGCAGCCTCACCGATTCGACGGCGAAGGGGAAGCCGGACATCGAGTGCGTCGACCTGACGTCCAGGATGACGACGATCAACGACATTTTGGAGATCACCACCAAGCCCGTGATCTTCGATGGCGACACCGGGGGCATCCCGGAGCACTTCGTCTACACGGTGAAGACGCTCGAGCGGCTTGGCGTATCCGCCGTGATCATCGAAGACAAAGTGGGTTTGAAGAAGAATTCACTCTTCGGCACGGATGTCGCGCAGACCCAGGCCGACGTTGCCGAATTCTGTCACAAGATCGAGGCCGGGAAGCGCGCGCAGGTCACAGACGACTTCATGATCATCGCACGCATCGAGTCGCTCGTGCTTCGGAAGGGAATGGACGATGCCTTGACGAGGGCACGCGCGTACATCGCGGCGGGCGCCGACGGCATCATGGTCAGCAGCAAAGAGAAGACCGCTTCCGAGATCCTCGCGTTTTGCCACGCCTATAACGAGCTCGACAATCGAGTGCCACTCGTCGTGGTCCCGAGCACCTACAGCGGGGTCACCGAGGAGCAGCTGGCCAATGCGGGAGTTCGAGTCGTCATCTACGCGAACCACCTGCTCCGGGCGGCGTATCCCAGCATGCTCCGGGCAGCGAAGTCGATCCTCGAGAGCGGCAGGGCGCTCGAGGCCGAGGAGTTCTGCATGCCGATCTCCGACGTGCTGCAGCTGATTCCGGGCGGCAAGTAGCATGGTTCCCGTTCAGGCGTTCTTCGAGGTGGCGCGTGCGGCAGGGCTGGACTTTTTTACAGGGGTTCCTGACTCGCTGCTGAAGGACTTCTGTGCCTACGTCACTGATCATACCGACCGAGGCCAGCACGTGATCGCTGCCAACGAGGGGGGGGCCGTGGCGCTTGCCGCGGGGCACTACCTCGCAACAGGTCAACCTGCCCTCGTGTACATGCAGAACTCCGGACAGGGGAATGCCGTCAATCCGCTCACGTCGCTTGCTGACCGGGACGTGTTCGGCATCCCGATGCTCCTGCTGGTCGGCTGGCGGGGCGAGCCCGGAAAGCCGGACGAGCCACAGCACGTCAGGCAAGGGAAAGTGACGAAGGCGCTCTTCGATGCGATTGGAGTCGAGGCCGCGGTGTTGCCGGAGGACGCCTCCGGGGCGATGGACGCACTCCGGAACGCGGTCAACCGCGCGAAGGAGACCTCGAGCCCCGTCGCCTGCATTGTTCGGTCTGGGACGTTCGAGCGCTACAAGCTGAAGCGCGACGTGGTGACCTCATATGAGCTTGGACGCGAGGCTGCGATCAAGCTGACGCTCGAGTTGATCGGCGAGGGGCCGGTGGTGGTGGCGACGACCGGGATGACCGCCCGCGAGTTGTTCGAACAGCGCGAGGTGAGGTCTGCGCCGCACCGCGCCGACTTCAGGACCGTGGGGTGCATGGGGCACGCGTCGCAGATTGCGCTCGGGATCGCTCTGGCGCAGCCGGACCGGCCGGTCTACTGCCTGGACGGCGACGGTGCGGTCATCATGCACATGGGCAGCCTCGCGATCATCGGCAGCCAGAAGCCGTCGAACCTGAAACACGTGGTGTTCAACAACGGCGCCCACGACTCGGTCGGGGGGCAACCGACGGCGGGCTTCGAGCTGGACCTTCCGCAGATTGCGGAGGCCTGCGGGTACCGGCTGGCCCTGAAGGCCGAGACGTCCGACACGATTCGGACCGGCCTCGCGGCGCTCCGAGAGGCTGAAGGGCCGGCCCTTCTCGAAATCCGTGTGAACAAAGGGGCTCGGGCTGACCTCGGGCGGCCGACGGCGTCACCGGCCGAGAACAAGCGCGAGCTGATGCAGTTTCTCAGGGAATGAAACCGTGCGTGATCTTCGGCGCCGGTGCGGTCAGCCGTCTGCCGCGGCTCCTCGATCGCCTCGGCGCTCGCCGCGTGCTGCTGGTCACCGGCCGTTCGTCGTTCGATCGTTGCGGCGCGGCGGACGCGCTGTCGCCGGCCCTGCATGGCCGCGACGTGACAGCGCGGTTCTGCGAGTTCAGTGAGAACCCGAAGATTGAGGACGTCCTCCGGGGCATCGAAGTGTTTCGCGCTGCGCCGCCGGACGCTGTCGTCGCGGTGGGCGGGGGGAGCGCGCTCGACATGGCGAAGCTCGTGAACGTTCTGTCGCAGCAGGACGCAGATCCGATCGAGATCGTGCTCGGCCTGGCGCCCATCCGAAAGCCAGGTCGTCCGCTCATCGCCGTGCCGACCACGTCGGGCTCGGGCAGCGAGGCGACGCACTTCGCCGTCGTCTATGTCGATCGAGCGAAGTACTCGGTTGCGGCGCCGGCCCTGCGCCCCGACGGCGCCGTCGTCGATCCGGCGCTGACCGCCAGCCTGTCGCCGGCATTGACTGCCGTGACCGGGATGGATGCGTTCTCGCAAGCCGTCGAGTCCTTCTGGTCCGTGAACTCGACCGCGGAGTCGAAAGGGCTGGCGCGCCGCGCAATCGTGCTGGTCCTCCAGCACCTGCCGGCGGCCGTCCATGCGCCGACGCCGGCGGCCAGGCGGGGCATGAGCAAGGCCGCGCACCTGGCCGGGCGGGCGATCGACGTGACGAAGACAACCGGGGCGCACGCGATGTCGTACCCGCTGACGTCGTACTTCGGCGTCCCTCACGGACACGCCGTGGCGATCACGCTCGGGCGGTGGCTGTTGTACAACAGCCAGACGACTGATGAGGACGTGGTCGACCCGAGGGGGGCGCAGTACGTGCGCGCCACCATCGCGGAATTGGTCCGGATGATCGGATGTCCGGACGCCCACAGCGCCAGCAGCCGGATTGAGGATCTGGCCGCGAGCGTCGGGCTCGTGACGCGATTGGGAGCGTTGGGGATCACGGCTGCAGAGGCGCTTGAAATCATCGTGCCCAACGTCAACGTCGAGCGAATCGTCAACAATCCTCGCGCGATGGACACGGCGGGACTACGACGGCTTGTCGAGGCGGTGTGCTGAGATCTGCGGGCGAAGCTGCGGAGGTTGTGGGAGCGCGCTGCTGATCCCTCGACCTCCACTTGTGGACCACATCGCCGCCAGTCTTGAAGGGTGGCACGCGTGAACAGCGGCGGGCATACCTGCCTCCGGCGGGGCTCGATTCGTAGAGGCTTTATTCATGGCAGAGGCAGTTC
>Ga0299914_10003618_pt1 | contig 10962 bp, 7 predicted proteins | sample RVTome_10_FD_201361 | JGI IMG/M metagenome (GOLD analysis project Ga0299914, IMG submission 201361) | Soil microbial communities from uranium-contaminated site in the Upper Colorado River Basin, Wyoming, United States - RVT153D57 (version 2) ... | reverse complement strand
AAGAGGAAAGCCAGCGCCCTGTGGTAGCCGCGCAGCCGACGTAACGTGAGGCGCCTCCCGAAGGCGTCGGCCGCGAAGACGAGCAGCGTGAACTCGGCGGCGAGCAGTGCCCACCACCACGATTCCCAGAGCCTCATCGCGGTGCCGATCGCCGCCACCGCAACCATCGCCGCGACCGGCCACGCGAGTCCCCCGGAGCCCCCGGCGGCCCGGTCGACCGTCGCGCCGGTCGATGCCGCCGCGGCGGACGTCCTCACCCCTGGGCCTCCATCGCTGCGTGTACCTCGTCTTTGAGCTCACTCCAGATCGCCGCGGTCAGCTCGGTGAAGCGTGCGCTGCGAGTGGTGGCGAGGTCGCGCGGCCGCGGCAGGTCGACGACGAACTCGGCCTTCTTCGTGCCGGGGTGCGCGGTCATGAGCACGATTCGGTCGCCGAGCAAGACGGCCTCGTCGATCGAGTGCGTGACGTAGAGGACGGTCTTGTGCGTCTCCTCCCAGAGGCGCAGCAGCTCCTCCTGGAGCACGGCCCTGGTCTGGGCGTCGAGCGCGGCGAGCGGCTCGTCCATCAGCAGGACCTGCGGGTCGTTGGCCAGGGCGCGGGCGATCGACACCCGCTGCTTCATGCCCCCGGAGATCTGCGCTGGGTAGTAGTCGGCGAAGCGCTTCAGGCCGACCTTGACGAGCCACGCGTCGGTGATGGCATCGCGCTCGGCGCGACCGATGCCGCGCATCCGCAGACCGAACGCCACGTTGTCTCGTACGGTCTTCCACGGGAAGACGGCGTACTCCTGGAACACGACGTTGTTGAGCGGGCGGCCGGGATCCTCATCAGGAACGATGAACGCCTCTCCGCCGGAGAGCGAATCGAGCCCCGCAAGGATGCGGAGGAACGTGGATTTGCCGCACCCCGAGGGCCCGACGAGGCAGACGAACTCGCCCTCGCCGACGTCGAGGTCGAAGTCGACGATGGCGGGAACGTCACCCGTCGGCGAAGGGAAGATCTTGCACGCCGAGCGGGCGGCGATCTTCGGGCTCACTCAGGGATCGTCTCGCCGGTCTCCTCGTCGATTGCACCCTCGTACGGCCCGGCCATCTCACGCGCCCACTCGGCGAAGTCGTTGACGACGACGCTGCCCAGGTCGATGGGGTCGTCGTATTCGGTGCGACCGTTCTCTCGATGCACGCGCTCGATGTCCGCAAGGCCCTCGACGGGGATGTCGAGATCCGGGTCGTAGAAGACGGGTGTGCCGGTGCGGATCGCCTCCTCGGTCGAGTCCACGTACGTCAGGTAGGCGGCCATGTTCTCGTCGGCGAGGTACTCGTCGCCCTGCATCAGGCGGGCGGCCTCGAGCAGCGCGAGGGCGAAACGTTGCGCGGCCTCCGGCCGCTCGTTGAGGAACTGCCCGGAACCGACAAACGCGACGGTCATCAGGCCCGGCACGAGGTCGGTGGCGATGGGGACGGCGGTGCCGTCGGCTTCGACCTGCTCGGCGAACGGCGAGCCGAGCAGCGCGGCGTCGATCGAGCCGTTGGCAAACGCAGCCGGCATGTCGGCGTTGGGCATGTCGATCGGGGTGACGTCGCGGATCGTCAGGCCGCCGAGCTCCAGGGCCTTCGCCGAGAGGTACTCGCCGCCGGAGCCCGGCCCACCGGCCATGGCGACCGTATGGCCGGCCAACTCCTCGATCGAGTCGACAGCGCCCGACTCGAAGAGGTCGGCGCGAACCATGAACTTGGTGGGGCTGTCCTCGAACGGCTCGAGCCCGCCAGGGGCGAAGACGCGGATGTCGATGCCTTGATCCCAGCCGTTCCAGAGCGACGTGACGATGGCGATGCCGCCCACGTCGATCTGGCCCTCCTCGAGGAAGGCGATGGCCTCGGTGCCGGACGCCACGCCCTCGACGGCGACATCCAATCCGTACTGCTCGAAGATGCCGCGCTCGGCGGCTACGTACAGAGTGGCGAACTTCATGATCGGCACGACGGCAACACGGACCTGCTCCGGCGGGTCCAGCGGAGCGACCTCTTGTTGCGGTTGCTGCGCCGCCGCGGTCCCGCCGACGAGCAGTCCTGCAGCCATCGCGGCAACGAGGGGCCGACGGAGCCTTGGTGCGATCATCTGATCCTCCCCTGTGTGTTCCGCGGTGGCGGCGAGCCGCTCGGCGCGTCCTGGATCGTGGCCGGATCGTACCGTGGACTGACTCGCGGCCCGCAACCCGGCGCCGTCACCTGGCGGGAGACGGCCGTCGTCGTCGGCGTGGTGTGACGTTCGCCAACCTCGACGAGATTTCTGGCGCCGCGATGTCACAGTTGCCCGTGACCGACCGTCATATGGACACGCGGTCGGCACGGTGCACGGCGGAACACGACCGCGACCCGCCACAACCGATCGCACGACGGCGTGCCGAATGCGCGCTGGACGAAGGAGCATCCCGTGAACAACGCAACCCCCCGCGGCCCGTTCGCCCGCCTCGGCAGCTACTGCTACCGGCGGCGCTGGGTGGTGGTCGCCATCTGGCTCGCCGTCGCCGTCGCTGGCGGCGGATTGCTCGGCGCGGTCGGCACCGAGACCCGCACGGAGTTCACGCTGCCCGACGTCGAGAGCCGGCGCGGCACGGACATCTTGGACGCGCACTTCGGCGGCGAGGGCGCCGGCATGACCGGCTCGCTCGTGTTCAGCGCTCCCGGCGGAGCCGAAGACTCCGCAGTCGAATCGGTGATGACCGGGCTGTTCGCCGAGATCGAGGCGCTCGATGGCGTCACGGCGGTCGTCAGCCCGTACGAGCCCGGCGCTCAACGGCAGATCGCGACGGGCGGCGACGGCGGCGGCCGGATCGCCTATGCGACGATCGACCTGCCATCGAGCACGTCCGCGGAGGACGCGACAGCCATCGGCGAGGAGATCCGCGATCTCGCCGACGAGGCGACGGCGGGGATCGACGGAATCGACGTGCAGCTCGGCGGCGTCGTCTTTGCCGAGTTCGAGGAGCCGACGGCCGAGCTCGTCGGCATCGCGTTCGCCATCGTGATCTTGATCCTCGCCTTCGGATCGGTGCTGGCGATGGGACTGCCGATCGGGCTCGGGCTCGCTGGGATCGCCGTCGGCACGATCCTCGCCGGGTTCGTCAGCCACGTGCTCGAGGTACCCGAGTTCGCCCAGATGCTCGGCGTGATGATCGGGCTCGGCGTCGGTATCGACTACGCCCTGTTCATCGTCACCCGCTTCCGCGAGGGCCGGCGATCCGGCCTCACCAACGAGCAATCGGTCGTGACCGCGATCAACACCGCCGGACGGGCCACCGTGTTCGCCGGTGCCACCGTCGTGATCTCGCTGCTCGGCATGCTCCTCATGCAGCTCGGCTTCATCACCGGCATGGCGATCAGCGCGGCGACGGTCGTCGCGGTCACGATGATCGGCTCGATCACGTTGCTGCCGGCGCTGATCGGGTTCGTCGGCGACCGCATCGAAGTGACCCGCTGGCGCGGCATCGTCGCCTCGGCCTTCGTCGCCGTGGCGCTGCTCGGCGCGGCGTTCAGTGCCGATCCGCTGCTCGTCGGGCTACCGCTCGCCGTGGTCGTGATGCTGGCCGGGCTGGTGTTCGCCCCGCTCAAGCGGGAGCTGCGCCCGCGGCGCCACCGCCCGACCGAGCAGACGCTGGCCTATCGGTGGAGCCGTCTGATCCAGCGCAGGCCCTGGCCGGCCGCGCTCGCCGGCGCAGCCGTGCTCGTCGTCCTCGCCCTGCCGATCTTCGGCATGCGCCTCGGCTTCTCCGACGAGGGCAACTTCCCCGCGGACACGTCGACCCGGCAGGCCTACGACATGCTCACCGACGGCTTCGGCCCCGGCTACAACGGCCCGCTCGTGCTCGCCTCCGAGCTGCCCGCTGGCAGTGATCTGGCCTCTGTCGAGGCGGTCACGCCAGCGCTGGAGGCGACCGACGGCGTGCATCGGGTCAGCCCGCCGCTGCTCGACAGCGAGAGCGACCCGACCGCGGTGATGTGGCGGGTGATCCCCGAGACGGCACCGCAGGACGAAGCCACGACGACACTCGTCAACCACCTGCGCGACGACGTCCTGCCGGCGGCCACACGCGGCACCGGCCTGGACGTCTCCGTCGCCGGAACGGTGGCCGCCAACATCGACTTCTCCGACTACCTGTCGGCACGGATGCCGGTGTTCCTCCTCGCCGTGCTCGCCTTGTCGTTCCTGCTGCTGATGGCGGTGTTCCGGTCCGTCCTCGTGCCGCTCAAGGCCGTGATCATGAACCTGCTCGGCATCGGCGCTGCCTACGGGCTGATCATCGCCGGATTCCAATGGGGCTGGGCCGGGCCGCTGCTCAACATCGACGGCGGCCCGATCGAGCCGTTCATGCCGATGATGCTGTTTGCCATCGTGTTCGGCCTGTCGATGGACTACGAGGTGTTCCTGCTGTCCCGCGTGAAGGAGGAGTGGGACCGCACGGGCGACAGCCACGAGTCCGTCGCCAACGGCCTCGCCGTCACGGCGAGGGTGATCACCGCGGCCGCGCTGATCATGGTCGTGGTGTTCGGGGCGTTCATGCTGGGCGACGACCGCACGATCAAGATGGCCGGCTTTGGCCTCGCCGCCGCCGTGCTGCTCGACGCCACGGTCATCCGCATGCTGCTCGTCCCGGCGACGATGGAGCTGCTCGGTGACCGCAACTGGTGGCTGCCGCGCTGGCTCGATCGAGTCCTGCCCGCCATCGACGTCGAGGGCCACGGCGCCGCCACCGGCATCGAGTGGGCGCCCGCCGGCCTCGACGGCGACGTTCCGAGCGCGCCGCCCGAGCGCGAGCCCGAGCTGGTGTAGCGGTCCGGGGCCGGCCCGACTCCCGGGCCGGCCCCGCGCAGCGCGCCGGCTCGGCGCCGGCCGCCCGGTCAATCGACGCCCGGCACGACGAGCACGGAAGACGTGCTCTGCTCGACGACGCGGCTGCTGACCGACCCGAGCAGGAACTCGGTCAGACCGTGCCCGCTCGATCCGACGACCACGAGATCCGCGCCGAGCGCCGTCGCGAACCGGCAGATCTCATCGGCGGGCCGCTCGCCGGCGAGGACGCGTTGGTGGAACGGCCGCGGTCCCAGCCCGCGTGCGGTCTCGGCGAGGATCGCGTCGCCGTCGACGACGCCGGCGGCGAAGCGTTGGTCGGCCTCCTCGTCGCTGATCGTCGCACCGGCGAAGCCCGTCGTCGTCTCCATCGGGTCGACTCGCGGTGAGACGACCGTGACGAGATGGAACGTGGCGTCGGATGGGGCGAGCCGCGACCCGACCCGCGCCGCGACGCCCGAGGCGGCCGAGCCGTCGGTGGCGATGACGACGTCCATGCCTCTTGCTACCCCGGGATCGCCTACTCGCAGACGTGCCGGGCGGCCGCAAGTAGCCGACGACCGCGGCAGCGCCTTCGCCAGCGTCGTCACGTACCACGTGTTCCTCGGCAGAGTCGCTGCTCGACTCGACGCTCTCGCAGATCCCCGTGCTCGGAGCCGACCTGGGTCCTGAGCACGCCGCCGGCGGGGAGCTCGGCCGGTAGCCTCCGCCCATCGATACGGCCGCATTGGTGGAGGCCGCCACGGCGCTGGCCGATGCGTGCGGCGACCTGCCGCTGACGCTCGACCTGCCGGGAGCGGACGAGGCACGGCGCGACGCCGCGGCGGCGCGACGCCAGCTGCACGACTACGTCATCCCCCGCCTCCGCGATGCCGATGCCCCGTTGCTCGCCGTCGTCGGCGGGTCGACCGGTGCGGGCAAGTCGACGATCGTCAACTCGCTGGTCGGCGCCGAGGTCAGCAAGGCCGGGGTGCTGCGACCGACGACGCGCAGCCCGGTGCTCGTCCACCACCCCGACGCAGTCCCGTGGTTCGAGGGCGACCGCATCCTCGGCTCCCTGGCCAGGGTCCGCGGTGGCGCGGCGACGACCGCAGGCGAGCTCGAGCTCGTCGCCGATCCCGCCGTGCCGGAGACGATCGCGATCCTCGACGCCCCCGACGTCGACTCGGTGGTCGACGCCAACCGCAACCTCGCCGCCCAGCTGCTGTCCGCCGCCGACCTGTGGATCTTCGTCACCACGGCGGCGCGCTACGCCGACGCCGTGCCGTGGACGTTCCTCGATTCCGCCGCCACCCGTGGCGTGCACGTGGCGATCGTGCTCAACCGCGTCCCAGCCGGCGCCGGCGACAACGTCGGCGGCCACCTCGCGGACATGCTCCAGGCCGGCGGCCTCGGCGCTGCGTCGGTCTTCACCATCGAGGAGCAGCCGCTCACCGATGGACGCATCCCGCAGGCCGCGATGACGCCACTGCACCAGTGGCTCGGCGGGCTGGCCTCCGACCAGCAGGCACGCGCCGAAGTGGTCCACCGCAGCCTCGCCGGCACGGTCGCCGAGCTGGCGGCCACCGCCAACCGTCTCGCCGACGCGATCGAGCGGCAGGTCGAGGCCGTCACGTGGCTGGCACGCCGCGCCGGCGAGTCGTTCGACCGGGCGCGCAAGCTGATCGGTGACGACATCCGCGGCGGCACGGTGATGCGGGGCGAGGTGCTCGCTCGGTGGCAGGACCTCGTCGGCACCGGCAAGCTGGTCGAACAACTTCAGTCGACGATCGGACGCGTGCGCGACCGGCTCACCGCGGCGCTCACCGGCAAGCCGCAGCCGACGGACCGCTTCCGGGGCGCGGTGTCGCACGGCGTCGAGCTCGTGGTGCGCGAACGGGTCGCGCAGGCGATCGACGAGACGATCGGCCACTGGCGCCGGCAACCGGCCGGCGAGGCGCTGCTCGCCGAGTCGCGCCGCGGCGGCGTGGATCTCACGCAGCCGGCCGAAGCGCTCGACGGGCGCATCGAGCGCGCCGTGCGCGACTGGCAGGGTGCCGTCGTCGACCTGCTCCGCAGCCAGGGCGCCGGCAAGCGCCGCGCTGCCAGGGCGTTGTCCTACGGGATCAACGGCCTCGCCGCCGTGCTGATGGTCGGCGTGTTCGCCCAGACCGGCGGGCTCACCGGCGCCGAGGTGGCGATCGCCGGAGGCAGCTCGGCGGTCGGCCAGAGGCTGCTCCAGGCCCTGCTCGGCGACCAGGCGGTCCGCAACCTCACGGTGCAGGCGCGCAACGACCTCGACCGGCGCATCGACGAGCAGCTGCTCGCGCCGGAGGCGCAGCGCTTCACCGATGCGGTGGCGGCGCATCGGGTCGACGGGATCGCCAGGGAGCTGCGGCAGCTCGGCCGGGACCTCAGCACGGCGGTGCACGAGTGAGGTCTCCGCTCGAGTCCCGGCTGGTGACGTTGCGCCAGCTCGCCGAGGTGGCCCACGACCGGGTGCCCGACGACGTGGCCGCGCGCATCGACGCCGCGGTCGAGCGCTCCGGCGGGCGCATGGCGCACGGCTCGACGCGCACGGTCGCCGCCCTCGCCGGGGCGACCGGAAGCGGCAAGTCGTCGCTGTTCAACGCGATCGCCGCCGCCGAGTTGGCGGCGACCGGCGTGCGCCGCCCGACGACCTCCACCACGTCGGCAGCGGTGTTCAGCTCGGCCGGCACGCTCGACGCCGACGCCTCTGGCCTGCTCGATTGGCTCGAGGTGCACCGCCGTCACGTCGTCACGAGCAGCGAGCTCGATGGACTGATCCTGCTCGACCTGCCCGATCACGACTCGACGGAGGCCGCCCACCGCGCCGAGGTCGACCGCCTCGTCGACGTCGTCGACTTCTTCGTGTGGGTCGTCGACCCGCAGAAGTACGCCGACGCGGCGCTCCACCGCGACTATCTGCAGCGCTTCGCCGGTCACTCCGACGTGACGATCGTCGTGCTCAACCAGCTCGACACGCTCGCCGCCGCCGACCGGCAGCGGGCACTCGACGACCTCACCCGCCTCGTGCGCGCCGACGGCCTCACCACCGCGGCGCAGCAGGGCGCCTGGCGCGAGATGCTCGGCGCGCTCACCGGTCGCGACGGCGGGGTGCGCGCGCTCGGCACGTCGGCCCGCACCGGCGACGGCGTGGCCGAGCTGCGGGGCGAGCTGGCTGCCCGGGCCGCCGAGCGGCGGGCGATGGTGACCCGGATCGAGGCCGATCTCGACTGGATCGCCAGCGACGTCGGCGCGGTCGTGGGCGACAGGGCGCCGGGCACCGTGCCGCAGCGAGCCGTCGGCGAACTGGGCGCGGCGCTGGCCGATGCCGTCGGCGCCGATGGGATCGGCGCAGCGGTAGCGTCGTCGCACCAGCGCGCCGGGCGCGCCGCCGTCGGCTGGCCACCGACGCGGTGGGTCGTGCGCCTCCGCCCCGATCCGTTGCGCCGACTCGGGCTGTCTCGGTCCAAGCCGGGCGGTGGTCCGGCGGCCGAGCCGGCCCGGGTCGATCGCACTTCGCTGCCGCCGATGACGCCGGTGGCGGCGGCCGGCGTGAGCTCGGCGATTCGCCGCGTCGCGAGCAGCGCCAGCGAGGGGCTGCCCGAGGGATGGGGCCGCCGAGTGGCCGACGCGGCGGCGAGTCGCCGCGACGACCTCGACGATGCCCTCGACCGAGCCGTCGCCACTGCCGACCTGCCGACCTCGAGCCCGTCGTGGTGGCGAGGCGTCGGCCTGCTGCAGTGGATCCTCGCCGCGGCGATGCTCGCCGGGTTGCTCTGGCTGCTCGCCGACGGCGTCGTCGACTGGCTCGGGCTCCCCGAGCTGCCGCACCGGGAGGTCGCCTCGCTCCCGCTGCAGACGGTGCTGGCCATCGGTGGGGCGCTCGCCGGTGTGCTCGTCGGAGCCGTCGCCAGGCGGGCCAACGCCGCCGCTGCACGGCGGCGGGCGTCGCAGACCCGGGGTGCGCTGGCCAGGTCGGCGAGCGGCGTCGCCGACGAGCTGGTGATCGCACCGATCAACGCCGAGCTGCAGGCACTCGCCCGCGTCCGCGCCCTGGCCCACGCGCTGCGCCGGTAGCGGCGCGCCCAGACCCGCCGCGCCGGCTACACGTCGACGAACGCCAGCTCCTGGACCGCGCGGGTCATCGCCACGTAGAGGAGACGGGCGCCGCGTGGGGTGCCGTCGTTGATCTCGCCGGGTGCGACGACCACGACGCCGTCGAACTCGAGGCCCTTGACCTGCTCCGGACCGAACAGCGGGACGTCGTCGTGGCCGAGCTCGTGGACGTGGTCGGCGGCGACGAACCCCGCCGCCACCAACCCGGCGCGCACCTCGTCGTGGCGCTCGAGCGGGGCGACGACCCCGGTGAGACGGTGCCGGTGCTTGATCTCGCCGACGACGTCGCCCACGGCGCCTGCCACGTCGCCGCCGGCTGCCCGATGCCACGGTGCCGGACCATCGGTCCGGACGCTGCGGCTCGGCGTCGCGTCGACACCGGTGAACGGCAGCAACTCGTTGGCGCGGGCGAGGATCGGCTCGGGCACGCGATACCCGATGGACAGCTCGGCGACGTGGCGCCTCTCGGGGAGGGCGCCGGCGGTGACATAGGCGAACACGTCGGCCCAGCGTTCCTGGCCGGCCGGGGCGGTGGACTGGGCGACGTCACCGACGAGGCTCATCGAGCGGTTCGGTGACCGGCGTCCGATCACCCGCAGGGCGACAGCCGAGTGGTCCTGCGCCTCGTCGACGACGACGTGGCCGTACGCGTGCGGCGGCCCGTTGAGGATCGAGTTGGCCTCGTCGACGAGCAGCTGGTCGGCGAGCGTCCACGCCCGGCGCTTGCCCTTGGCCCCGCCGAAGCGATCGTGCAGCACGCGGTCGACGAGACGCACCGGCTGTTGCGTCGGCCACGCCGAGTTGAGCGCGGCGCGCAACGGTCCCGCCTGCGCCCACGCCTCGTCGCCACCCGTGCGGCGCCGCAGCTCCTGCTGGGCGATCGCCCGCAGGCGCGCCCGCCGCTCGTTGACCGGGATCACGGCGTCAGCGGCGCGGTCGAGCCACTCGCCGATCTCCTCGCGGGAGAAGCGCAGCCGCCGCGCGCCGATCGGCAGCTCGACGTCGTGCGCGGGCGGCGCGACCGCCGCGAGAGCCGCCTTGGCGAGCACGTCGAGCAGCTCCGGCGCGCCCTTCGCGGCCGCGGCCGCCGGACCGTCGACGCCGGAGATCTCGACCTTCGGCACGCACAGCTCGGCGACGGTGCACTGGCGCACGCTGCGCTCGCCGAGGGATGGCAGCACGTGGCTGATGTAGTCGAGGAACGCCCGGTTGGGGCCGATGACGAGCACGCCGTCGCGGCTCAACCGCCCACGGTGCTCGAACATCAGGTAGGCCGCACGGTGCAGGGCGACCGCCGTCTTGCCGGTGCCGGGACCGCCCTGTACGACGAGCACCTGGTCGATGGGCGCGCGGATCACGACGTCCTGCTCGGCCTGGATCGTCGCCACGATCTCGCGCATCGCACCGGTGCGGGCGGCGCCGATCTCGGCGAGCACGGGGTCCGGGATGCCACCGGCGACGTCGGCCGCGTCGGGGTCGTCGAGGTGCTCGTCGAGGTAGGCGGTCAGCTCAGTCGGGCCGTCGGCGACGGCATCGAGCGTGAAGCGGCGCCGCAGCGAGACGTCGAGCGGGTCGGCGGCCGTCGCCCGGTAGAACGCCGCGGCGACGGGTGCACGCCAGTCGACGACGACCGGGTCGTGCTCGTCGTCCTCGATGTGCCGCCGACCGATGTAGTAGCGCTCGGCACGAGCTGCCGGCTCGTCGACGTCGATGCGGCCGAAGAAGTCGCCCGCACCGGGCGCCGAGAGATCGTGCAACGCCTCCCACACGGTCATCTCGACGTACTCGGCGGTGATCTCGTCGGCAGCCGCCGACGGGTCGACGGCCTGCAGCCGTTCGATCATCCGGTCGCGGGCGCGCCTCGCCGCGGCCAGGTGCTCGCGCTCGGCCGGCAGCTCCGGGAAGGGGTCGGGGGCGTGCGGCGGCGCGCCGGATGAGGCGGGCGGCTCCATTGGGGGTCGGCGAGCCTAACGGAGCGCTAGCGTTCGTTCA
>Ga0299914_10003617_pt1 | contig 10962 bp, 19 predicted proteins | sample RVTome_10_FD_201361 | JGI IMG/M metagenome (GOLD analysis project Ga0299914, IMG submission 201361) | Soil microbial communities from uranium-contaminated site in the Upper Colorado River Basin, Wyoming, United States - RVT153D57 (version 2) ... | reverse complement strand
CTGACCCACCGGACTACCCGTCACGCATGCCGCGCCTGCGGGGCCCACGCGCAGCTCGTCGTAACGACCTCCACGTAAGGAAGTTGGCCGGCCCCGGGTGGTCGACGGTAGGCACCAGGCCGAGCGCTGTGCCTGAGTGCGTGGTCAGCGGCCCGTTCGAACGCCCTGCTCAGACGGGGTGAGTCGGGACGGCGGGATTCGAACCCGCGACCTCCTGCTCCCAAACAATCCTGGCCTGAACGCTTTGCTCACCTGCGGAAACGCAGGTCAGAGCGGAGCGTTTCGCGGCGTGTTATCCGCTCGCCTCTTGGGTGCCTGAACGGACAGTGTCCCCGCGCAGAGTCACCTGCCGGGGACGTGGCCAACGCCCCCGAGGAGGCGCTGACATGACCAGTACACCAGAACCGTCAGACCGGATCTACGACGACCAGGCGCTCGACGAGATCGCCGGCCAGCTCGAAGCGCTCGTCGCCGCGACCGACCGCCGTCGCGGGCTGATCTCCGCGGCCGGCCGCACCGCCGCCGCGCTGAAGTACGGGACCGCGGACCCGCGGGACGTCGAGCAGCTCGAGGTCGAGCTGCAGGCCCTGCTCGACGTCATCGAGGACCAGACGCCCGTGCTGGAACGGCAGGGCCCGCCCCGCGGCGCGTGGGCATCCGACGCCGAGATTCGGCATCCGTGTGCCGAATCCGACCCTGAGATCGTCCGCGCCGTGGACGATTCCAACCCTGAGATCCGTCAGGCGCTGACGGATCTCGACGACGACGCGGGTGGCCGGTGACCGCCGCTCGGCTCCGCGAGCTGATCGCGCTCGCGCTCGCGGAGCACCCCGACATCGCCGCGTGCCGGCCGGTCGACACGATCTACACCGACCGGCTCGCGCTGGCGGTCGAGGACCGCGCCGGTCTGCTGTGGCGCGTGCACGTGCTCCGCGAGCCGCTGTCGTGACGCGGCTGCTCGGCGTGCTGGCGGTGATGGCCGCCACCGCGGTCCTGTTCGTGACGCTGGTCGCCGTGCTCGGCTGCCCAGCGGCGTAATGCAGCCCCCGAACGCCCCCGCCCCCCTCGTGCGGCGGGGCGTTCCGCTTGTGCTCATCAATCTTGACGATGCGTACTCGACCGGCGGCGGCCGCGACAGTGACGGTTGTCCGCGCGGCGGCTCCACGGGCGTCGGCGCAACCCCCCTCCGCCCGCGGACGTCCACGTCGACGCGCTCAGCGCGTCGGACGGGCGGCGGCAGCAGGCGGACCCACAGCTACGGCGTGACGATGTCGACGGGCGAGACGGTGCTCGTCGTGTCCCGTGACGGTTGTCCGCGCGGCGTCACATCGACCGCTCGGGCGCCCCTGGCGGCGTTGCTCCGCGTCGAGGGCGACATCGCCGAGGTCGTCCAGCGGCTCGACGACCTCGCGGACACCGTCGCCGGCCAACGACGTCGGCGAGGCGACCGATGTGGCGATGCTGCAGGCGCGAGTGACCGCGCTGGTGCGTCGTGTCGACCGTCTCGAGGGGGTGACACGATGACCTGGCTGGTGGAGTTCGCGGCGATCGTCGCCGCCGCACTCACCTCGTAGTTCCCTACCACCTGGGGCCCTCGCCGGTGGCGGGGGCCTCGACACGTCCGCGTGGACACACGGCCAAGCGCGGTGCCATGCGATCATCCCGGCGATGGTTTCCAACCGCGCAGACATCGCTGACGAGCTCGACAGGATCGTCGCCATCTTCGAGGAATCGTCTCGAGACGTCGTCAGGCTGCGGATCTCGATGCGCGAGTACGACCGGCTGAGTCAGCAGCCGCGCTCACCTGTTTTTCCCTCTCCTGGTACGCTTGCTACGGCGAGCCCGTCAAGCCCGCCAACGCCCATGAAAGGCAGGAATCGGGTTCGCGCAGGGCGTTGGCGGAGGGGGAATGTCCAGCGACTGACTGCACACGAGACCCGGTGCGGTGTGGACCTCCGCAGCCGGGGTTCGGGACCTCGCACCGATCCGACGGCAACGGAATCTTGCGTACGAGGCGGCAACCGAAGGAATAGCCGGCTTCTTCCCACGGGCATGACCCACGACCCAGACCAGAGGAGTTCCCATGGCTGGTCCTTGGGACAGAGCAACCCGAGCGGTCACGCGGACAGCCCGGTGGCTGGCGCTCGGCGCCATCGCCGGTCCTGTCCTGTTCACCCTCGCCTGGGTCGTCCTCGGCTTCCTGAGCCCGGGCTACACCATCTTCGGCACCCGGATCGCGCCGTACTCGCCTGTCAGTCAGCCGATCAGCGGCCTCGGCCTGGGCACCACCGGCCCGTACATGAACGCAGCCTTCATTCTTGGCGGGCTCCTCCTCTTGGCCGGCGTGATCGGTGTGTTCCAGACCATCGGCCCAACCCGCCGACCCGGAGCACGCCGGGCGTCTCTGGTGCTGCTGGCGCTGACGCCGTTGGGCATGGTGCTCGACGGGATCTTCACCCTCGAGGCGGTGCTTCCGCACCTGATCGGCTTCCTGCTGGCCGTTGGCACCCCGGTGCTGAGCTTCCTGGTGACGGGACGGTTCCTCCGCGACGTCCCACGCTGGCGCCGGTTCGGCACCTGGCTGCTGCTTGGCAGTCCGCTGACGCTGCCGCTGGTCGTCCTCTTCTTTTTGACCTTCGACCCGACCGCGGAGGGCGCGCAGAAGGGGGTGGCAGGCATCGTGCAACGTGTGCTGGTCGTCGAGGTCCTGGCCTGGTTCGTCGCCATGGGCTGGCTGGCCTTCCGCGCTCCCACGTCAGATGATGCCCCACGCCGGGCGGATCCCTAGCGTGCCGCCAGACCAACGACGAACATGCGGGAGCCGAGATGGTAGCGAGCAACTTCAGCGCCGCGACCGCCTGGGGCTGATCGCGAACCTCGAGCCCCTGCGAGCGGCGTACCCGCGAGGTTCAGACGCTGAAAATTGCTTCCCGGATGTGTTATTCGTCACGGACTGGCGCACGAACCGGACGTTCTCCCTGATCTCGGCCCGTGCATCAATCGCTGCTCTAGCCAGAAGACCGCGATGGTGAGACCCAGGGCGATGATGCGCTCTGCTCTGACGTTCCGCCGCATCAAGCTCCACGTCCGCTGGCGAAGGGTCGAATGACGGCGGTATCGGCGGCGTGGGCGGCGGTTGCCAGTATGTGAGGCAGGTGTCGACGGTGTCGGCGGGGGCGGCGATCGGTCGAACCTTCCGGGGATCTCCCGTAGAGCCGTGAGCAGCACAAACAAGCCCGTGAGTGCTCGTATCACCCGCGATTCATTGTTCTTTGACATGTGGCCCCTCCGTCGCAGTGAAACAGGCGGTGACTGACGTGCGCTGAGTGTCACGCGTCTCGCGCCGCGCACGCTACCCGTCCGTCTGCGTCATGCGGGCGGCGGCCGGCGACAACGAGGGGCCGCAGCCGCGGGCTGTAGGGGACGGTCAGCGCGACGTGGATGGCGCCGGCGGCGGCGTAGGCGGCGTCGACGTGGCCGGCTCCTCGGCGGACGAACCGCCAGCCGTCGCCTTGGTGCAGCTTCTTTGAGCCGGCGATGTGCGCGTCGAGGAGTGGGTCGCCCGGATGCAGGACCTGCCGGCCGGTGACCAGGTCCGCGAGGCCCTGGCAGGCCTGGGCGACGTCGAAGTCACCCGCGGCCATCACTCACCCCCTCGCGGGAGTGGTTGCGGGCGGCGGCGGCAGACCGACGACGACGGCAGATCGGAACGCCGCCGCATGATGCCTGCCTTGACCGGCACGAGTAAGCCCCGGCTTGACCGCCGCCACCACAGCGGGCCGCGTCGGCAGCGCCGGGCAGCGGCCCGCTACGCCCGACACGACCCACACCACGGGCTACACCGGCTGCCAGCACAGCGTGCACGACACACGGCCACGCGGAAAGGCCGCGCCGCAGTGGCGGCACAGCTGCACCGGCAGCCCGTGCCGAGACAACGGCAGGCGGTAGCCCGTCACAACAAGCGGCGGACCCTCGACCGTCTCGAGATGCAGCCGCTGGCGGCCATCCGCCGCGACATCGGCCTTCACCACGTCGGCGACGGGACGCAGCCGCCCGGTCGGCCGGTCACCCTCCCACGCGAGATCACCGCGCGGCAGACCCAACCAATCACCGTCGATCACGACGCCCGCCTCCCCGCCACAAACAGCGGCCGGCCAGCGCGCGGCGCGGGCTCAGACGGCGCCGCAGCTGGTCGGTCCGGCTCGACGACCGGCCGCTCGAGCTCGTAACGCCGCCAGAACAACCCGTCGTGGTCGGCCTCGACCTCGACGCCGCCGCGGCGCACCCGGTACTCCGGCGTCCAGAAGAAGTAGCTGTGCGTCGCGCACAACCCGCACGTCGACAGCCACCCGCCACCGTCGCGACGTTCGATCTGCACGACCTGCGGGACCGCCTCGCCGCCACACCCCGGCGAGTGCTGATGCGCACCAGCGGCCGGCCGCGCCGCCTCAGAGTTCGGATCGACCCCATCCACGCCGACCACATGCGCCCGCTGCGTGGCGCACGAACACACCCGCTCCCAGACATCCGGCGAGGACTTGTGCCACTCCGGCGCAGAGTCCGACGTCTTACAGCCGGGCTCATGCACGAACGGCGTGTCAGCGGGACGCTTCCCGCGGCGGACCTGGAACATGTGAGGCTCCGATCTTCGTGAGGGTGAGGTGAACGTCTCGGGCCCGAGACACCTCACACCACGCATTCTGACAGCCCACGACGCATGCGCTGAGCAGGTTGCGCAGTGGGATGCGCAAGCGATGGACAGACCGCTCACCACACCCGAGGGGCCTCCAGGCATGCCGCCCGTCTCACACGCGACCGCTACGCGCCTCCGACTCCGCGCGCGCATCCCGCAACGCCTGCAACCGGCTGTACGGCGCCGGCCCGCTGGCAGCAGCAGCAGCCCGCGGCGCCAACGTCTTCAGCACACCCGCCAACGCATTCGCGACCTTCGGACCATGCACCGCCCGCGCCACCGGCGGGAGCGCATCGAGCGTCTCAGCCAACCACCCGGCCAGCGCCACCAAACCAGCACGCGGACCCTGCTCGACCGCGTCAGCGACCAGCACCGGCACATCGCCGTCCGCGACCGCCTCCAACGCCCCGACGGCACCCGCGCCGTCCTGCCGCTCCCGCCACGCCGCCTGACGACACGAATCGCTGCAGAACTTCGCCGACGCACGCCGGCCAGAGAACTCCTGCCCGCAACGCTCACACGAGGCCTTCACCCGCGCAGCGTAACGCCCCGTGCCGTCCGCTCCGCGTCACAGGAATCCGAAAAGTGAGGTAAGCCAGGATTGCCGCGACCTGCGCTAGGGAATAAACGGGTTACTGTCTGTCACCATTTTGTGCGGGGCAACCGTGGTTTCGGGTCGTGTCGGCCGGTGCGTGTGATGTTGCCGATGCGTGCTGCGGCGCCGGTGTTGCATGCGGCGTGGGCGAGGCCGGCCCAGCCGTTGCCGTCGTCGGTGTGCGCGAGATGCAGTCGTGTCGGGTCGTCGGTCATCGGCCGGTCACACAATGCGCATGGCCAGCCGCGTCCGTCGTGTTCGTAGGCGGTGACGAGTTGGCGGCGGAGTTGTTGGTGGGTGCGGCCGTAGCGGCGGTAGTCACCGGTCATGTCGGCCTGCGGTTGGGTCCGGTGCGGCGCCATTCGTCGCGGAGCCGGTGGATTTCGCCGATGGGCGGGCCGGTGTCGCGGGCGATGTCGGTTGGTGTGTCGTCGGTAGCATCCCAGGTCATCCAGCCACCCCGGTTGTCCCTGACACAGAAGAGGTCATGGAGCTGCCGCCTGGTCGTCACCGTTGACATGCCGACGTCGGGAGCGGGCGGGTGAAGCTCGACAACCTTCACTGAGGGCTATTGGGTTGCTGCCGCAATGACCGGTAGGAGGAGCCACGCTGCGATCGTCGTCCAGTACAGCAGGTGCTCAGCCTGCCGCTTTCCCACTTCGTGACCGAAGATGTGGGGAGCAGGCCTGTTGTGGAACTGACCGTTGGCGAGACCCAGCTGGTCCTGCTCAAGCGTTCTCGCGAGACGGATGAGCCAGTCGCAGGTCATGAGGTTGCGAACCTCCCACCGGTAAATCGCGAAGGTGACCAGTGCTCCGAACAACCCGACGAAGACAACCATGGGTGACCAGGCCGGCTGATTGCTCCGGTCGAGCAGCACCACGATTCCGATTCCGGACACAAGGGGGACGAGACCAAGCAGCTTGAAGCTGATCTCGTCGGTCGTCCTGATGTGTGAGCAGATCTCGGTGTACCACCACTTCAGAGCCGTGCTCTTCTCGTCGAACGCGCCCACGTCATCGATGACCTTCATGACCTATACCCCTTTCGGGCGTCCCGGCAGATCTTGCTTGGTTTACTCCTTCGCGGGGACAGGTCCAAGAGTCCAGGCTGTGGGGCCACACTGTGGGGTCGCGTCGGCCGTGGTACCCGCGAGCGCGGACGTCGCCGAGCTGGACGGCTTCGACGTGGAAGCGCTTGGTCACGGGTCACCCATCGTCGTCGTCCTGGTCGTGGTCGGTGCGGTAGCGGCCGCCGGCGGCAGTGTGTGGCTGGGTGGCGGCGTAGGCGCAGGTGCATGGCGTGTGCGCCAAGCACCACGTCGGGTGTGGACACTCGTCGGCGGTGTGGGCGGTGCTGGTGGCCATGGGGGGTACTGTCCTCCCTCGTGGGTGTTGGTGGGCCTGCCGGCGTGACGATGCCGGCGGCAGGCACCACCGGGGGTTACTGCGCGTCGTTGCGCTCACGCAGCGCCGCGCGGGCAAGCTCGGCGTTCTGATGCGACAGCGGACGGCTTTCGCGCCCCGTGTCGAGCGCGTACTGGTCGCTGCGCTCACGCACCCGCAGCTTCTCCGCGCGCTGCTCCACCGACTGGCCGGTCTCCAACTCCGCCTGGATCTGACGCGCATCGATCGCGGGCATCAGCTGCTCAGGGGTCGGCATCGACTCCAGGAACCGGCGAGCCTGGTCGGTCTCCAGCCCTCCGGCGAGCAGCTCGGTCTCGACCTCGAGGGACGCGGCATCGATCGCGTGGCGTGCCTCCTCGGCCATCGCCTCGATCCGGGCGCGGCCGATCTTGCGCAGCTCAGCACGGCGGGCGGGGAGCAACTGCTCCCCGCCGACCGCCCAGCTCGTACGGGTTCCGATACGTGGCCGCAGCCGCTCGGGGATGCCGAGCTGGCGGGCGCGTTCGGCGACCTTGGCGTCCGCCAGCTCAAGCGCGCCGGTGACCTCCTGCACCGCGGTCTTGTACGCCTCGCGCCATGCTGCGTCGTCGTCGGGTGTGTAGATCGCGTTGAGCTGCGACTCCAGCTCGGCGATCAGTTCCTTCTCGCGTGCCTTGGTGTTGCGCTTGGCGACGGTGGCGCGTTTGCGGGCGAGCTTGCCGAGGTCGTCGCGGTCTCGTCGGGTCATCTCGGTCATGTCGTTGGTTCCTCTCGTGCTGGTGGGTTGGTCACGTGCTGGTGGTCGCGGTCGCCTCCTCGATCGTCACTTCGTAGGTGCGGGCGGATCGTGGGCACCAGGCGTGGACGGTGGTCATGCCGGCGGGGATGCCGAGTACGTGGGTCTGTCGGCAGCGTGGGCAGTCGACCTCGAGCAGCTGTGACCCCGTCCCGGTGGCGGGACGCGGTACCCCGTCCCGATCGGGGGACGGGGTCGTGGTCGATAGCCGCTCAGATTGACCGCGTCCCGGACCGGGACGCGGTGGGACGGGGTGGGCTCCTGACCCCGTCCCGCGTCCCCCTCCCGTAGGGGGGACGCGGTCGGACGGGCCACTGGTCACAGCGGCGCCTCCTGCTGGTCGGAACGGGAGTAGATCGTGGCGCCGCGTGCGCCTGGCCAGGACTCGACCGGGCAGTGCGAGCATTCCGCTGTGGCCTTCGCGAGCGCGCGGACGGCGGCGGCCTTGCCGGCCACGAGCGTCTCGAGCTGCGTCTGACTGATGGCGCCGGCCTGGTCGAGCGCGCCGACGACGCGCTTGTGTTCGGCGCACGGGTCGATCTCGTCGAGGCGCAGGATGAGCGACGCGTGCGGGCCGTCGCCGACGACGTGGCGGCGCAGCGGGATCGGCTCGGACACCGACCAGTCTTTCTGCTTGTGGCAGCGCAGCACGACGGTGAGCGCGTTGGGTCGGCCGTCGGTCTCCCATCGGCAGTCCACGGCGCCGGCGAGCGCGGTGGACCCGCGTTCCCGGCCGGTCTCGAGCCCGGAGTGGTGAACGACCAGCACGCCGGCGCCGTGGTCGGCGCGGATCTCGTCGAGCTTGCCGACGGCTGCGCTGGTGTCCTCCGCGGAGTTCTCGTTCGCGCCGGGCGTGTTGCGGGACCATGTGTCGATGACGATGAGCGCGGGCGGGTCGGTGAGTTGCTGGCGGAGCGCGTCGCGGAGCGCGTTGACCGATCCTGCGCTGCGCAGGTCGACGGCGTGGGGGATGGCGCGGAACCGGGGTGCGGGGTCGGCGTCGGGGTGGACGGCTTGCCATGCGCGGATGCGTCTGAGCAGTCCGGGGCCGCCTTCGGCTGCGATGTAGACGACGGTGCCGGGGCGGGCGGCGCGGCCGTGCCAGGCGACGCCGGCGGCGATCGATAGGCACCAGTCGAGCGCGACGAAGCTCTTGTATGTCGACTGGCGGCCGAAGATGACCGACAGGCACCGGTCGGGGAGTACGCCGTCGATCTGCCATGCGGGCGGCTTCAGCCCGGCGAGCTCGTCGATTGTGAACAGCGTCACGGACGGTGCGAGGCTCGCTGTCGTGGGTGGTGGTCGGGTGCCGTTGGCGTACGGCTGGCCGCGGGGGTCGACGAGTGCGCCGGGTGCGTCGTGGTCGGCGGGTGGTGGTGGCAGCGCGGCCACGCGGAACTGGCACTCGTAGGCCATGTGGGTGCCGTGGCCGCAGCGGTCGGCGTACCGGTCGACTTGGGTCACGCAGCGCGCCGATCGCCGAACAGGCTCACGTACCCGACACGGCGGAGCCACTGGTGTCGTCGGTCGCACGCCCGCAGTCCGATGCGTCCGGTGCCGTTGCAGTCGCGGCACGACGTGTCAGCGCAGGTGGTGTGCAGCGGCGCTGGGGTATCCTCGGCAGTGTCGATCGCCGTCGCGGGTGACGATTTCGGAGCGGGCCTGCCGGGCCCGCTTCGTCGTTCAGGCATCGTCGGCGGCCTTGCGGCGGGCGCGGGCTGACCGGTACGAGAGGTCGGCGAAGTAGGCCTTGCGGGCGTGCTCGGCGCGGCGGTACCGCTCGTCCTCCGGGAGGGTGCGGTCGGGGTCGACCTCGTCGAGGAACCGGCGGTCGAACCCGGCGCGCATCTTCGCGGCGTGCTCTCGGCTGTTGTGCTTCGACCAGCGGGCGTGCGCGGCCTTGCGGGCGCGCAGCGAGCGTTCAGCGGGGGACAGGGATGCGGCCACGTAGAGACCAGCCTTTCGGCTTGTCCCTACCCGGCGTTAGCAGCGGGTTCCGTCCGCGGCTGCCAAGTCAGCAGGGGTGAATCACACGGTTGGTAGTATAACGCTCATGCCACCGATAGTCGTCATGTCGCGCCAGCCGTCTGCTGACCTGCTCGCAGCGGTCGAGCGGGATCTCGCCGACCACGGGCGCGCCAAGGTGATCGGCAACCGCAGTAGCCTGCGGCGGATGCGCCAGCTCGGTCACGCGCTCGACGAGCGGATCGCGGACCGCGACGACATCAGCTGGGCGCGCGGTGCGTTCCCCGATGGCCGCTGCTGGTTGCACGCTTGCATGAACGACATCGGGCATCCGTACAGCGCGCTGTACTTCCACACCGACGCCGACAAGCCCGACTGGTGGCGTCAGTAGCGGTCGCCGGGGGACAGCCGCCGGTGCGCGTCGCGGGCGCGCTCGTCGGCCGCGCTCGCGCCGTACCGCGACAGCATCTCGCGGGTCCGCCAGCCCGCCAGCCGCATCAGCCCGTCGTCGTCGCCACCCGCGACCCGCCACTGGTGCGCGAAGGTGTGCCGGAACCGGTGCGGGTGCAACGTCCCGGACACGCCGACCTCGCGGCCGCGGCGGCGCAGCATCTGCGCGATCCCGTTGCCGGTCATCGCCGCCCGGTTGTTCTCCCCGAGCCACACCCGCGGCTCGATGTCGGCCAGCTTGTGCTCGCGTGAGCGGACCCGCAGGTAGCGGTCGAGCGCCTGGACGGCCTTGTGCCCGATCGGCACGGTGCGGGTGCGGCGGCCCTTGCCGGTGACGCGGACCTCGCCGTAGTCCAGGTCGAGGTCGTCGACGTGGATGCCGGCCAGCTCGCCCAGCCGCATGCCGGTGTCGAGGAACACGCGCACGATGGCGGTGTCGCGGCGCGGCACGAACTCGCGGCCGGCCATGGACTTCAGCAGCCGGCCGATGTCGTCGGGCGGGATGATGTCGACGGGCTGCTCTGGCACCTGCGGGGCGCGCAGCCGCGCCATCGGGTCGGCGTCGATCTCGCCCTCCTCGTGCAGCCACCTGGTGAACTGCTGCACCGCCCGGTAGCGCACGGACACGGTGGCCGGCGCCCTGGTGTCGGCGAGGTCCGCCAGCCACTCCTCGAGCGCGCGGCGGGTGAGCGGGTCACGGTCGCCGTGGTCGGCGGCGTGCGCGATCAGCTGGCGTGCTGACTCGACGTAGCCCGAGATCGTCTTGTGCGACAGGTTCCGGGCGCGCATCGACCGGGTCCAGCTGGTGATGAGGGCCTCGACGTCCGGCTGGTCCATCCCGCTTCCACCTTGTTATCCGCTGTCGGAGCGCTATGCTCTAACAAGGTACACGGGAGGCAGCGGCTAATGCGCAGGTCAGACGGGGGAAGTCGGGACGGCGGGATTCGAACCCGCGACCTCCTGCTCCCAAAGCAGGCGCGCTAACCAAGCTGCGCTACGTCCCGTGAAAAGTGGCTCTGACCTGCGGTTTTCCACAGCCACCCGACGTCGGCACGTCGGCACACCGCTGTCAGACCGT
>Ga0299914_10003616_pt1 | contig 10964 bp, 4 predicted proteins | sample RVTome_10_FD_201361 | JGI IMG/M metagenome (GOLD analysis project Ga0299914, IMG submission 201361) | Soil microbial communities from uranium-contaminated site in the Upper Colorado River Basin, Wyoming, United States - RVT153D57 (version 2) ... | reverse complement strand
GCGGTGGTACAGCGCGACGTACTCCCGCGCCGGCCCACGCCACGACCAGTCGGTGGCCATCGCCCGCTTGACGATCGCCTCCCGGCGGCGCCGGTTGCGCAGCGCCCGAGCAGCGCGGAACAGCGCCGCCGTCACCGCCGCGCCGGTCGGCTCGGGCGCGCTGAAACCGGTGCCGCCGCGGTGGCGGTCGGCGTCGTGCACCGTGTCGTGCAGGCCGCCGACATCGGTGACGACGGGGAGCGCGCCGTAGCGCATCGCCTGCATCTGGGCGAGGCCGCACGGCTCGAAGCGGCTCGGCATCAGGTAGAGGTCGGCGCCGGCGAAAAGCAGGTGGGCGAGCTCGTCGTCGTAGGCGTCGACGAACGCGAACGATTCGGGGTGTGCCTCGGCGCCGGCACGGAGGACGGCGGCGAGACCGGCCTCGCCGGTGCCGAGAACGGCGAGGCGCAGCGGGATGTCGGCGAGGACCGGGACGAGCTGAGCGACGAGGTCGACGCCCTTCTGCCCGGTGAGCCGGGTGACCATCACGGCGAGCGGCACGCCGTCGCCTCGCTCGCCGCCCCACGCCCGCTCGAGGCGGCGGGCCGCGGCCGCCCGGTTGGCCGCCTTCGCCGCGAGGCGGGTGGCGACCGCGTCGGTCGCCGAGTAGTTGGCGGCGAGCGCCGGGTCGGAGGCGGGATCCCACACGGCCGCGTCGACGCCGTTGCGGATTCCCGCAACCGCGTCCCTGCGGTTGCGCAGCGCGGCGTCGAGCCCGAAGCCGCCCGCCGGCGTGAGGATCTCGTCGGCATACGTCGGCGACACGGCGACGACGGCGTCGGCGAGGGCGATCGCTCCCGACAACGGGTTGGTGCCGCCGTACCACTCGAAGTGCTCGGCGCGAGGGCCGAGCCGGGCAAGCCAGCTGCCGGGTGCGAAGCCCTGGTAGGCGAGGTTGTGCAACGAGAGCACGCTCGGCACTCCCCCATCGGCGCTGCCGGGGACCGCGGCCAGCGTGGCGCCGGTGTGCCAGTCGTTGAGGTGGAGGACGTCGGGCGGATCGGCCTGGACGATGGCGGCGATCGCCCGACTGAGGGCGAAGAAGCGGTCGGCGTTGTCCGGCCAGCCCTGCCCGTCGGGCTGCAGGTACGGGTGGCTGCGCGCCATCGCCGGGTTGGAGACGAGGTGCAGCTCGCCGGCGACGGGATGCGAGCCGACGCGGACCGTCATCGGCCCGGCCCACGGCGGCACGGCGAGGGCGAACGTGCGCTCGCCGGCCAGGGCGGTTCCGCCGTAGTCGGGCAGCACGACGTCGACGGTGACACCCTCGCCGCGCAGCTCGGCCACGAGGCCGGCTGCGGCCTGCGCCAACCCGCCAACGGCCGCCACCGGCGCCAGCTCCGCCGTGGCGAACAACACGCGCATCGACTCATCATGCTCCACCCGCGCGTGCTCCGCCCGTGGGGGAGACCGCTCCGAACCAGTAGTGTCGGGCCGATGCGGCGACGTCGTGCCCTCTCCCAGGCGGTGGCGTCGCTCACCCTCGCCGGGCTGCTCGTCGCCACGCCGGCGACGGCGGGCGTCGAGTCGGGCGATGGCGGCCTCGGCGCCGACCTCGCCGCCGCACAGCTCACCATCCACCTGCTCACCAACACCGATCTGCGCCCGTCGGACGTGACCTGCACACCGCCGCCGACGCTGCAGGCCGGCGGCGACCTGCTCTGCTTCGCCCTCGTCGCCACGCCGACGGGACGCCAGACCGTCGCCGCAGTCGCCACGCTCGAAGCGCCTGGCCGTTACGGCTTCACGGCGGTCACCAAACCGGCCGTTCCGGCGCCGCCCACCGGGCCGGTGGGCGACGACCCGGACGCGCCGGCCGACCCGCCCGAGCAGCCGACCGACCCCGCCGGCGCCGACCAGGCCGTGCTCGACGCACTCGCCGAGGTGACCGCCGACCCGGAGGGCTTGCAGACGGCGCTCGCCGAGGACGAGCCCGCCGTCGTGTCGGTCGACGAGCTCACCTACCACGCCCCGACGGGGTCGCTGATCGTCGGCATCACCTCGTCGGTCGACACGCCGGACATGCGCGACCAGCTCGCCTTCTACGTCACCGATCGCCTGGCGCTGCTGTGGGAGGCCGACCAGCCGTTCCGCAACGAAGCGGCGACGATCCACCCGCGCCTCGAGGTCTCCGTCGACGGAGTCATCTACGGCAGCCCGTTCGCCGTGATGGTCGACGTCGCCGAGTTCGCCATCGACTACGAGGAGTGGCTCGCCATCACGACGACAGCGGCCTCGCCCGCTCGGCTCGCCGACACGGCGAGCTGGCGCCTGCGTCCGGCTCGCTCCGCGGCGCCAGCGCAGCAGCTCGACGCGCGGCCGCGCCCCTCACACTGATCGCCATCCCACCGACCGCGTCACGCTGAGTAGTACGCCTCGAGCGCCGCCCGCAGGAAGGCTGGATCTGCTGCGCCACACACCTCACGGGCGGAGTGCATCGACAGCTGCGGCACGCCGACGTCGACGGTGGGGATGCCGAGGCGGGTGGCGGTGATCGGCCCGATCGTCGAGCCGCACGGGATGTTGTTGCGCGAGACGAACGACTGCACCGGTACGCCCGCCTTGTCGCAGCAGCGCCGGAAGAGGGCGGCCGTGTCGGCACTGGTGGCATAGCGCTGGTTGGCGTTGAGCTTGATCGCCGGGCCGTGGTTGACGAGCGGCGCATGGCCGCCGTCGTGACGCTCCGGGTAGTTGGGATGGACGGCGTGGGCGTTGTCGGCGGAGACGCAGCTCGATCCGGCGAGGACGCGCTGCACGTCGTCGGCAGCGCTGATGCCGACGGCGGCGAGCAAGCGGGTGACGACGCCGGACAGCAACGGGCCGGCAGCGCCGGCGGTGGACTCCGAGCCGACCTCCTCGTGGTCGAACAGGGCGGCGACGGCCACGTGGTCGGTGGATTCCGCGGCGGCGAGGGCGGAGACGGCAGCCCAGCAGGACAGCTGGTTGTCGAGCCGGCCGCTGGCGAGCAGCGAGCGATCGGCGCCGATCAGGGCCGCCGGCTGCACGTCGAAGAGGCACAGCTCCCATGCCGCCGGCTCGACGCCGGTGCGGTCGGCGAGCCAGTCGGCGAACGGGCCGGCGTGGTCCGTGGCCCACACCGGGCGCAGGTGCTGGTGTCGGTCGAGCACGACGCCGCGCTCGTTGACCTCACGGTCGAGGTGGATGGCGAGCTGCGGCACGCGCGCCACCGGCTCGGCGATCGCGACGAGCTGGGCGTCGCCGGAAGCGGTGACCAGCCGGCCGGCGATGCCGAGGTCGCGGTCGAGCCAGGAGTTGAGCAGCGCTCCGCCGTAGATCTCGACGCCGAGGCTGTGCCAGTTGGCGTGTTGCTGATCGGGGTTGGGATGGATGCGCAGTCCTGGCGAGTCGGTGTGGGCGCCGACGACGCGCACGGCCGTGGGCTCGCCGACCGGCAGGCGCCAGGCGACCAGCGCGCCGCCGCGGCGCACGAAGCCGGCGGCGGCGAGGCCGCTCCAGGGTTCGGTCTCGTCGAGCTCGGCGAACCCGGCGGTGGTGAGCAGGTCCGCCGCCGCGGCCGCGGCGTGCCACGGCGACGGCGAGGCGTCGAGGAAGTCGGTGAGCTCCACGCCCGCCATTCAACCGCGCGGCACGCCGATCGGCTAGAGAAGGGCCCGTGAGGAGTGCACGGTGAGGAGCACAGGGTGAGGCGCACGAAGATCGTTGCCACCATCGGGCCGGCATCCGACCAACCCGACGCTCTGGAGCGGCTCGTGCGCGCCGGCGTCGACGTGTGCAGGCTCAACCTCAGCCACGGCACGATCGACGAGCACCTCCAGCGCCTGGCCCTCGTGCGCGACCTGAGCGCTCCGCTGGGACGCCGGCTCGGGGTGCTCGCTGACCTACCCGGCCCGAAGATCCGCTCCGGAGCGTTTCCCGAAGGTGGAGCCGAGCTGCACACCGGCTCGATCGTCAGCCTCGTGCCCGGAAGCGCACCGAGCACCGAGCACACGATCACCATCGCCTATCCCGACCTGCTCGACGAGCTCCGGGCGGGAGATCGGGTCGTGCTCGGCGACGGGGCGATCTCGATGCGGGTGCTCTCCCATGCCTGCGACGCCGCGCTCGCCGAGGTCACCTCCGGCGGACGCGTCCAGGGCCGGCCAGGCGTCCATCTGACGTGCGACGGGCTGTCGATGCGGGCCCCGACGGACGAGGATCTCGTGCTCGCCGACGTGATCGCCGACGCCGGCGTCGACTACGTGGCGCTGTCGTTCGCCCGCTCGGCCGCTGACGTCGGGAGGCTGCGTGAGGTGGTCGGCGACCGGGCGCGGATCATGGCCAAGATCGAGACCGCGTCGGCGCTCGACCGGCTCGCCGAGATCGTCGCTGTCTCCGATGCGGTGATGGTCGCCCGCGGCGACCTCGGGATCGACTGCCCGCTCGAGGACGTACCTCACCTGCAGAAGCGGATCATCCGCTACTGCGTCGAGGCGGGGGTCCCGGTGGTCACCGCGACGCAGATGCTCGAGTCGATGGTGCTCGCCCCGTCGCCGACGCGGGCCGAGGTGAGCGACGTCGCCAACGCCGTGTTCGACGGCACCGACGCCGTGATGCTGTCGGCGGAGACGGCGGTCGGCGAGAATCCGCCGCTCGTCGTGAAGACGATGAGCCGCATCGCCGAGCGGGCCGAGGCCGAGGCGAGCTACCGCCAGTGGGGCGAGCGGCTCGGCCGCCTCCGTCGCCAGGCGGGCGACGCAGTCTCGCCGAGCGAACGGATCACGGAGTCGATCACGCACGCCGCCTGGCAGGCGGCCGACGACGTCGGCGCGACCGCGATCCTCTGCTGCACGCGCAGCGGTCGCCTGGCCCGGGCGATGGCCCGCTTCCGGCCGATCCAGCGGCTCCTCGCCTTGTCGCCGTCGGCGGACGTGCTCGGCAGCCTGGCCCTGTCGTGGGGCGTGGAGACGGTGCCGATGGAGGAGGTGACCTCGACCGACGACATGGTCTGGTTCGCCGTCGAGCGGGCGGTGGCCACGGGCATCGTCGCCGCCGGCGACACCGCGGTGGTCATCGCCGGCGCACCCGACCGCTCGACCGAGGCCGCCGCCGACGTGATGCGCATCGTGCGGGTGTCGTAGCCACCGCCAGCAGCCGGGCAGAGCCCGCCCACACACCGTGCCTACAGTCGCGCCGATGGGCGCAGCACCGCGACGGATCGCCGTCGTCAACCGGGGCGAGGCCGCGATGCGCCTGATCAACGCCGCTCGCGAGCTCCGCGAGGAGACCGGAGCGGGGCTGCGCACGATCGCGCTCCACACCGCTGCCGAACGCACGGCGATGTTCGTCCGCGAGGCCGACGAGGCGCTCTGTCTCGACGGCGTCGGCACCACGCCCTACCTCGATCTCGACGCGCTCGAACGAACCCTGCTCGCCGCCGACGCCGACGCCGCCTGGGTCGGGTGGGGATTCGTCGCCGAACGACCCGAGTTCGCCGAGCTGTGCGACCGGCTGGGGATCACGTTCATCGGCCCGCGCCCGGCGGTGATGCGGGCGCTCGGCGACAAGATCGCCGCCAAGCTCCTTGCCGAGCAGGCGGACGTGCCCGTCGCGCCGTGGAGCCGGGGCCCGGTCGCCACCGCCGGCGAGGCTCGCCACCACGCCGAGCGGATCGGCTACCCGCTGATGATCAAGGCGACCGCCGGCGGCGGCGGGCGGGGGATCCGCCGCGTCGACGTTCCCGACGAGCTGGAGCAGGCCTTCGAGCGGGCGAGCAGCGAGGGCGCCAAGTCGTTCGGCGATCCGACCGTGTTCATCGAGCGCGTCATCACCGACGCCCGCCACGTCGAGGTGCAGATCATCGCCGACGGCCACGGCACGGCCTGGGCGCTCGGCGTGCGGGACTGCAGCCTCCAGCGCCGCAACCAGAAGGTGATCGAGGAGTCGCACTGCATCGCGATCACCGGCGAGCAGGACGCCGAGCTGCGCGCCGCCGCCGTGCGGCTGGCCCGGCGAGCCGGCTACACCAACGCCGGCACGGTGGAGTTCCTCTACGAACCGGCGACCGGCCAGTTCGCCTTCCTCGAGGTCAACACGCGCCTCCAGGTCGAGCACCCGGTCACCGAGCTGACCACCGGGCTCGACCTCGTCAAGATGCAGCTCCATGTCGCCGCGGGGGGCCGCCTCGACGACTTCGCCAACGCCGACGGCACGGCACCGGCCTCCGCCGGCTACGCGATCGAAGCGCGGCTCAACGCCGAGGATGCCCAGCGGGGCTTCGCGCCGGCGCCCGGGACGATCGAGACGATGACGCTGCCGGCCGGGCCGGGCGTACGCGTCGACACCGGTGTGGCCGAGGGCGACGTGATCCCGCCGGAGTACGACTCGATGATCGCCAAGGTCATCGCCAGCGGTCGCGACCGCAACGAGGCGCTCGCCCGGCTCCGGCGGGCGCTGGGTCAGATGACGGTGATCGTCAGCGGCGGCACGACGAACAAATCGTTCCTGCTCGGCTTGCTCGCCGAGCCCGACGTGCGGGCGGGGACGGTCGACACCGGCTGGCTCGACCGGCTGACGGCACGAGGCGCCCACCTGCCGACCGGTCTCGGGGACGTCGCGCTCGTCGCCGCCTCCCTCGATGCCGCCGACGAGCTGGCCGCGATCGACCGCTCCCGCTTTCTCAGCTGGGCGAGCCGCGGGCGGCCACAGGTCGACGCGTCGCTCCGCAAGGAGGTCGAGCTGCGCCACGGGGCGATCGGGTATCGGGTGATCGTGCGCCGCCTCGCCCCCGAGCGGTTCGCCGTCGAGCTGGACGAGGTGCACGGCGTGTTCGAACGCGAGCGGCTCGGTCGCCACCGCTGCCGCCTGACGTTCGCCGGCCGGCGGCACACGATCGTGTCGTCGATCGACGGCAGCGAGCACCTCGTCGAGGTCGACGGTGTCGCCCATCGCTTCTCCCGTGACGACGCCGGCGTCGTGCGCGCGCCGGCAGCGGCGCTCGTCGTCGGCGTCGACGTCGAGCCCGGCGACCGCGTCGAGGCGGGCGAGCGGATCGCCGTCGTCGAGGCGATGAAGATGGAGATCGGCATCACCGCGCCGGTGACCGGCGCGGTGAGCGAGGTGTACGTGGCGCGCAACATGCAGGTCGACCCCGGCGCCCCGCTCGTGCGGATCAGTGTCGATCGCGGCCAGGGGGATGCCGGAAGCGGCGGCCGGCGGCTCGACATCGCGTCTCTCGGGGCGGCCCGGAGCGACGCGTCACCCGTGGCCACGGTCACCGCGTTCCTGCTCGGCTACGACGTCGACCTCGCCGCGGCGCGACGTGCCGTGGCGGCGCTCGGGCCGCCGGCGGGCATCGACGCCCAGCTGCTCCTGTGGTTCGCCGACGTCTGCCTGCTCAGCCCCGAGCGCCGGGAGCCCGATCACCAGCGGGCGCCGCGAGAGCATCTCAACCACTACCTCCGCTCGCTCGACGCCGAGCGCGAAGGGATCCCCGCCTGGTACGTCGACGCGCTCACCCGCACGGTCCGCCACTACGGGGTCCGGAGCCTCGACCGCACCGACCACCTCGCCGACGCCCTGCTGCGGATCTTCGCCGCCCTGCAGCGCAGCGCCGACGCGGTCGTCGTCGTCGGTCTCCTGCTCGAACGCCTGCTCGCCGCCCCGCCGGGCGACGGCACCTTGTCGCCGGCCCTGGGAGATGCCCTCGACCGGTTGATCGAGGCGACGCAGCGCCGACAGCCAGCCATCGCCAGCATGGCGCGAGCCGTGCGCCACCGCCACGTCGACCGCCCGATCGTCGAGCGCCACCGCGCCGAGGTGCTCGGCGAGATGCGCGCCCACGTCGTCGCTCTGGTCGACGGCGACCGCGATCGGATGGCTCCGCTCGTGGCCTGTCCCCTGCCGCTGATGCCGGCGCTCACCGCCGAGGACCTGTTCGGCACGATCGAGCGCCCGGGTGTGCTGATCGAGCTGCTGATGCGCCGCTACTACCGCATCCGCCGGCTCGAGCAGGTCGCCATCGCCCACCGCGGCCGCTTCGAGGTGGTGACCGGCACCTATCACCATCGCGACCGGACCGTCGACGTGGCGGCGGTGCGCTGTGGGCCGGACGAGCTGGGCGACGCGCTGCGTGCGGTCGCCGCGTGGGGCGCCGCGGACGTGGGGAGCGGGGGTCGCACCGCGGTCGTCGACGTCTTCGTGATGTGGCCGCCAGGCGACCCGCCGCCGCCCGACGTGCTGGCCACCCGGCTCGGCGAGCAGGTCGACGCTGCCGACGTGCCGCGACGGGTGCGCCGCGTCGCCGTGATCGGTTGCCACGCCGACCGGGGGGCGACCGAACAGTTCACGTTTCGCCGCGCCCGCGGTGAGGGCGGGCGGGACCAGCCCTACTGGATGACTCCCGTGCCGGCAGCCGGCAGCGATCGTGGCGAGCGCTTCACCGAGGATCGCAAGTTCCGCGGCCTGCACCCGATGATCGCCCGGCGGCTGCACATGTGGCGCCTGGCGAACTTCGACATCCGCCGCCTGCCGTCGGGCGACGACGTCTACGCCTTCGACTGTGTCGCCAGGGAGAGTCCCGCCGATCACAGGCTGATCGCCGTCGCCGAGGTGCGCGACATGACGCCGGTGCGCGACGCCGACGGCAAGGCGGTCGCCCTGCCCGAACTCGAGCACGTGCTCGTCGGGTGCCTCGACGCGATCCGCCACGCCCTCGCCGCCGACCGCGACGCCAGGCGGCTGGAGTGGAACCGGGTGATGCTCTACGTCTGGCCGGTCGTCGACCTGCCGCTCGACGAGGTCAACGAGATCGCCCGGCGCCTCGCCCCGCTCACCGAAGGGCTCGGCCTCGAGCAGGTGATGGTCACCGGCCGGCTGCTCAACGACGGCGCCTCCGGCCCGGTGGAGGCCACGATGCGCCTCGGCAACGAGCCGGGCCGCGGGCTGACGGCGCGACTGACCGAGGTCCCGACCGAGCCGATGCGGCCACTCGACGACTACCTCCGCCGCGTCATCGCCACCCGCCGGCGCGGGCTCGTGTTTCCCTACCAGCTCGTGCCGCTGCTCGCCGGCGAGCGCGGCACGTTCGTCGAGCACGACCTCGACGGCGACGGCTCGCTCGTCGCCGTCGACCGTCCGTGGGGCGATAACTCGGCCGGCGTCGTGATCGGCACGGCGACGACGCCGAGCGAAGTCGGTGAGATGCGCCGTGTGGTGATCCTCGGGGACCCGACGAGGGCGATGGGATCGATCACCGAGGCCGAGTGCGGGCGCATCCTCGCCGCCATCGACCTCGCGGCCGAGCACGACCTTCCGGTCGAGTGGTTCGCCTTGTCGGCCGGCGCCAAGATCGCGATGGACTCGGGCAGCGAGAACCTCGACTCGGTCGCCAGAGTGCTGCGCCGCCTCGTCGAGCACACTCAGGCGGGCGGTGAGGTCAACGTCGTCGTCGCCGGGATCAACGTCGGCGCTCAGCCGTACTGGAACGCCGAGGCGACGATGCTGATGCACACCAGCGGCATCCTCGTGATGACGCCCGACGGCGCGATGGTGCTCACCGGCAAGCAGGCGATCGACTACTCGGGTGGTGTGTCGGCCGAGGACAACCTCGGCATCGGCGGCTACAGCCGCATCATGGGCCCCAACGGCGAGGCGCAGTACTTCGCGCCGACGCTCGCCGCCGCCGTCGAGCTGCTCCACCGCCACTACCGGCTCACCTACCGGCCGCCCGGAGGGCGCCGCCCACCGCGCACCGTCACGGCCGACCCGCACGACCGTGACGTGCGGTCGTCGCCACACCGCGCCGATGGCAGCGAGTTCACCACCGTCGGCGAGATCTTCTCGGCGACGGCCAACCGCGACCGCAAGAAGCCGTTCGACATCCGCGCCGTCATCGACGCCGTGATCGACGCCGACCACGTGTCGCTCGAGCGCTGGCCCGAGATGGCCGAGGCCGAGACCGCTGTCGTCGTCGACGCCCGTCTCGGCGGCCACGCCGTGTCGGTGCTCGGCGTGGAGTCGCGGCCCCTCCCGCGCCACGGGCCGACGCCGGCCGACGGTCCCGAGCAGTGGTCGGCCGGCACGCTGTTCCCGCTGTCGTCGAAGAAGGTGGCACGGGCGATCAACGCGGCGAGCGGCAACCGCCCCGTCGTGGTGCTCGCCAACCTCTCCGGCTTCGACGGCTCACCCGAGTCCCTCCGCCGCCTCCAGCTCGAGTACGGCGCCGAGATCGGCAGGGCGATCGTCAACTTCGACGGGCCGTTCGTCCTCTGCGTGGTCTCCCGCTACCACGGCGGCGCGTTCGTCGTCTTCTCGGCCTCGCTCAACGACGACATGCAGGTGCTCGCCGTCGAGGGCTCGTTCGCTTCGGTGATCGGCGGCGCCCCGGCCGCTGCCGTGGTGTTCACGCGCGAGGTCGACGCGCGCACAGGCGCCGACCCGCGCATCCGCGCGGCCGAGGAGGCGCTGGCCGCGGCGATCGCCACCGACGTCGCCGTCGACGCCGACGTCCGCCGCGCCGAGCTCGCCGAGCTGCGCGAGCAGGTCCGCACCGAGAAGCTCGGCGGAGTCGCCGCCGAGTTCGACGCGATCCACACCGTCGAGCGAGCCAAGGCGGTCGGCTCGGTGCATCGCATCATCTCCGCCGCCCGGCTTCGCCCCGAGTTGATCGCCGCCATCGACCGCGGCATCGCCCGGATCGACGCCCGTCAGGCCGCCGCCGGCTGACGATCGGCGTGCCCCTGCGACGAGCCGTGACGCCGACGAGCTGGTCGTAATCGGACGATCCGTGGGTCCCGCGGAGGTACGGTCGGACGGCATGGCGAGCGGGATGGCAGCGGCGCCACGCGCTGCGCTCGAAACGGGGCGCGAACAGCACGCGCGGCAGGAGTGGGGCGAGGCCTACGCCGCGCTCCGCGACGCCGACAGCGCCGGCGAGCTGGACGCCGGCGACCTCGCCCGGCTGGCGA
>Ga0299914_10003615_pt1 | contig 10964 bp, 9 predicted proteins | sample RVTome_10_FD_201361 | JGI IMG/M metagenome (GOLD analysis project Ga0299914, IMG submission 201361) | Soil microbial communities from uranium-contaminated site in the Upper Colorado River Basin, Wyoming, United States - RVT153D57 (version 2) ... | reverse complement strand
CGAGGCGACGAGTGTCGTGTAGAGCTGCACGAGCCCGGGAACGGCGTGATTGCGGCGGGCGGCGATCGTCATCGAGCCGACGGCGGTCGTTCCCTCGGGGTTCGGATCCTCGGTCTGCGAGCGCTCCTCGGCGGCGCGGTACACGGCGACGAGGAGTTGTTCGCGAGAGTCGAAGTAGTGGCGCAGCGCGGCGTGCGAGACCCCGATCGCCTCACCGATCGCGCGCAGCGAGGTGCCCTCGGCACCGCGCTCGGCGAAGACCTCGATGGCGCGGTCGAGGATCTCCTGCCGTCGTTCGACGCCCTTGGCGTATGACCCCCGGCGGCGAGCGTCGGGGTCGGCGCTGGGCGACTCCATGCGGCCATCGTAAGCCTGCGAACAAAAACCTCCATGCGGAGGTTTTCGGTGCTAGGGTCTTTCGGGTGACCTCATCGACGACCTCACCCACGACCTCCATCCAGCTGTTCACCATTCGCGAGCACTTGGACCACGATCCCGACGAGGCGCTCGGTCGCCTCGCCGACATCGGCTACACGACGGTGGAGCCCTACGACTTCGTGCGTCGCGCGGGCGAGCTCGCCGCCGCGCTCGGCCGGCACGGGCTCACGGCGCCCACGGGCCACGCGTTCCTCGCCTCGCCGTCGTTCATCGCGCCCGACGGCAGCGGCACCGCGATCCCGGCGCCCGGCCACGACGAGGTCTTCGCCGCGGCGCGCGAGCTCGGCATGTCGATCGTGATCGACCCGTACACCGACCCAGAGCGCTGGTCGACCCGCGAGCAGATCGAGGAGACCGCCGACCGCCTGAACGCGGCCGCCACCACGGCGGCCACCCACGGCTTGCGCGTCGGCTATCACAACCACGCGCACGAACTCGACCGCGACATCGATGGCCGACGCGGCCTCGAGATCCTCGCCGACGCACTCGACCCCGATGTCGCCCTCGAGGTCGACCTCTACTGGGCGGCCCGCGCGGGCGTCGACGTCGTGGCGCTCATCGGACGGCTCGGCGACCGTGTGCGTGCCGTGCACGTGAAGGACGGCAGCCTCGAGCCAGAGCTCGTCGCGGCCTATCCGCCCACCGACCAGGTGCCCGCCGGCCGGGGAGCGGTGCCGCTCGGCGCCGCCATCGACGCGGCATCCGCCCTCGAGTTCGCGGTCGTCGAGTTCGACGCGTACAACGGTGACCTCTACGACGGACTCGCGCAGAGCCGTGCGTTCCTCGCTGCACGCAGCGCCGGCTGATGGGCGCGCGCAGCACGGGCAACACCGTCGGCGTCGGCGTCATCGGCGCCGGCAACATCAGCGACACCTACCTCGAGCACCTCACGAGCTTCCCCGACCTCGAGGTGCACATCGTCGGCGATCTCGTCCGCGACCGTGCGCGGGCCCAGGCCGAGAAGTACGGGGTGCGCGCATTCGGTGGCGCCGACGCCGTGCTCTCGCATCCCGACGTCGAGCTCGTCGTGAACCTCACGATCCCCGCCGTGCACGCCGAGGTCTCGTCGGCCGCGGTGTCGGCCGGCAAGCACGTGTGGAGCGAGAAGCCCATCGGCATCGACCGGGCGAGCGCGGCGGCGCTGCTCGACCGGGCCGCAGCGGCGGGCGTGCGCATCGGCGTCGCGCCAGACACCGTGCTCGGCCCCGGGCTGCAGTCCGCGCGGCGCGCCATCGCCCGCGGCGACATCGGCCGCCCGCTGTTCGCCCAGACAACGTTCCAGTGGCAGGGCCCCGAGCTGTTCCACCCGAACCCCGGCTTCCTCTATGCGCGCGGCGGCGGTCCCCTCCTCGACATGGGCCCGTACTACGTGTCGGCGCTCGTGCACGTTTTCGGCCCCGTCGCCGAGGTCGCCGCGCTCGGACAGCGCGGCACCGACATCCGCTCGGTGCAGGTCGGCCCGCTCGCCGGACAGTCCTTCCCCGTCGAGGTGCCGTCGACCGTGCAGGTGCTGACCCGCTTCGAACAGGGCGGGCAGGCCCAGAGCCTCTACAGCACCGACTCGCCGCTCCTGCGACAGGGCGTCGTCGAGATCTCGGGCACCGAGGGCACGATCGTCATCCCCGACCCCAACACGTTCGGCGGCCGCATCGCAATCGTGCGCCCGCTCGCCTCGCTCGACAACGGGCCCGTGCAGGAGTGGATCGACATCGAGCAGGAGGGCGTCATGGTCGGGCGCGGTCTTGGCGCGCTCGACCTCGCTCGCGCGGTGCGCGACGGCCGCTCACACCTCGCCAGCGGCGAGATCGGCTACCACGTGCTCGACACGCTCCTTGCGATCGAGGAGTCGGTCGAGCACGGCGGGTTCGTGCCCGTCGAGAGCACGGTCGACGTGGTCGGCATGATGCCCGCCGACTTCGACCCGTTCAGCCGCACGGTGTGATCGGACGGGCCCAGCGCGGTGCTCCGTCTCGCTCGCCGCCGCGCAGGAAACCCGCGTTCGAGCCTGCACGGACGCAACGAACGGACGTACACTCGCAAGCATGGACAACCTCGACCGCGCCATCCTCGACCTGCTCCGCCAGAACGCGCGTGCGGGATACGGAGATATCGGGTCGTCCGTGGGCCTGTCCGCCTCCGCCGTGAAGCGGCGCGTCGACCGGCTCGTCGCCGACGGCGTCATCCGCTCGTTCACGATCCAGGTCGACCCGACCGTCGACGGCATGAGCACCGAGGCCTACGTCGAGCTGTTCTGCCGCGGCACCGTGGCGCCCGACGAACTGCAGCGCATCCTGCAGGGCGTGCCCGAGGTCGTCTACGCCGGCACCGTCACGGGCAGCGCCGACGCGATCGTGCACATGCGGGCCCGCGACATCACCTCGCTCGAAGACGCACTCGAACGGGTGCGCATCGCACCGAATGTCGACCACACGCGCAGCGCGATCGTGCTGTCACGACTCGTGAACCGGAACCGGGACTGACGATGACGGATGCCGCGAGCCGAACACCGCGCGAGATGAAGGCCCCGAGCGAGACGCCGGCGCCGAACGCCCTCGACGACGACGGCCGCAAGCACGGCCACTGGCAGGAGCACTTCGCGAACGGCAGGGTCTCGGCCGAGGGCGACTACGTGCACGGCGTGCAGCAGGGCATCTGGCGGGTCTGGTTCCGCAACGGGCAGCTGAAGGCCGTCGGCGCACGCGTCGACGGCATGCTCGACGGGCACTGGCGCTGGTGGCGCGAGGGCGGCGGGCCCCTGCAGGAGGGGTCGTTCGTGCACAACGTGCAGGTGGGCCCGTGGAAGCGCTGGTATGTCACCGGCGAGCTGATCGACGAAGGCGAATACGTCGACGGGCGGAAGGTCGGCGTCTGGCGCAGCTACCACCCCGACGGATCGCTCAAGCAGGAGAAGGACCACGGGCCGGCATGAACATCTCGATCGACCCGGCCGCGTCAGCCCCGCCGTCCGAGCAGATCCGGGTACGAGTGATCGAGGCGGTGCGCGCCGGTGAACTCGTGCCCGGCACGCGCATGCCGACCGTGCGTGCGCTCGCCGCCGAACTCGACCTCGCGGTGAACACGGTCGCGAAGGCCTACCGGGCGCTCGAGTCCGAGCACGTCATCGAGACGCGCGGTCGCGCCGGCAGCTTCGTGTCGGCGACGGGAGACCCGACCGAGCAGCAGGCCCAGCTCGCGGCATCCGCCTATGCCGGTCGCATCGCTGAGCTCGGCCTCGAGCCGGCGCACGCGCTCGAGCTCGTGCGCGCGGCGCTCGGGCTTCGCGCCGGGCGCGGGTGATGCGCGCCCTCGTCGTCGGCGCGGGCATCGCGGGGCTCACCGTCGCCGATCAACTCGCGCGCGGCGGCTGGGACGTGACCGTCGCCGAACGATCGCCATCGCCCCGAGGCCAGGGCTACATGATCGACTTCTTCGGCCCGGGCTTCGACACCGCCGAGCGCATCGGCCTGCTGCTACGCCTCCGAGAGCGCGCCTACGACATCGGCGCCGTCTCGTGGATCGACGAGAGCGGTCGCACGCGGGCGCGCCTCGATTACGACAAGCTGCGCCGAGCGGTCGACGGGCGGCTCTTCAGTTTGCTGCGGCCCGACGTCGAGGAGGCCATCCGCGAAGGGCTCCCGGCATCCGTCGACATCCGGTACGCGAGCGCATTCGCCGGCTTCCGGGAGGACGGCGAGCGAGTGATCGCCCGGCTCGACGATGGCACCGAGCTGTCCTGCGACGTGCTCATCGGCGCCGACGGCATCCATTCCCGCGTGCGGCACGCCCTGTTCGGCGACGACGGCGATCATCTCGTGCACCTCGGGTACCACACGTGCGCCTACACGGTCGTCGACCGGCCGCTCCACGAACGGTGGGCGTCGTCGTTCGCCATGACGGACACGCTGGAGAAGTCGGTGGGGATGTACGGGCCACGTGGTGACCGGGTCGCCATGTTCGGCGTGCATCGGGTGAGCACCCCCGCGCTCCCGGCGGATCCGCGCGCCGATCTGCTGCACCGGTACGCGGGACTCGGCCCCGACGTGGACGCGGTGCTCGCCAGGTGCCCCGACGCCGACGAGATCTACTACGACCAGGTCGCCCAGGTGGTGTTGCCCGCATGGAGTCGTGGCCGCGTCGTGCTCGTCGGCGATGCATGCGGGGCGGTCTCCCTGCTCGCAGGCCAGGGCGCTTCGCTCGCGATCGCCGGCGGCGCCGAGCTCGCCCGCGCGCTCGTCGCCGGCGGTGAACGGGGTGTGGCCGGCGCGATCGACGACTACGAGCGGATGATGCGCCCGGTGGTCGAGGAGAAGCAGGCGGCGGGTCGACGCGCCGCGAACTCGTTCGTGCCGCGATCGCGGTTCGGGCTCTGGGTCCGGCGCCTCTCGCTTCGGCTCCTCGTCGTTCCGGGCGTCGATCGTCTCGTCGCCCGGAACCTCATCGGCAAGGCCTCGGAGGCGTTCCGGTCCTGAGCCGGCCGGTTCGATGTTGCGACTCAGTCCTCGGGGATGGGCTGCTTCGGGAGCTTGCGCACCTTCGCGCGCCGGCGTCGACGCTCGGGGATCATCGAGCGCATCTCCTCGAGCTTTCCGAAGCAGAGCAGCCGGTCCTCGGCCTGAAGCTCGACGCTGCGCCGCGGGTTCGGGATGACCGTCGTGCCGCGATGCAGGGTGAGCACCGTGATGTCACGCTCCGAGAGCCCCGATTCGCCGAGTGGCGTGCCCACCAGGTCGGCGCCGCCGTGCACGACGAGTTCGGCGACGCCGTAGCCCGTCGAGACGGTGAGGCGTTGCCGCACGTCGATCTCGGGGAAGGCGACCTGGTTGGCGATGTGGTCGACGATCGCGCCGGCGACGTCGAGCTTCGTCGCGGTCTCGATGCCCTCGAGGCCGGGCGAGGAGTTCACCTCCATCACGAGCGGCCCCTCGTCGCCCTCGAGCATGTCGACGCCGGCAACCCTGAGCCCCATGATCTGCGCTGAGCGCACCGCCGCCTGCTCGTATTCCGCGGGCAGCTCGACCGCCTCCACCGTGCCGCCGCGATGCACGTTCGAGCGGAACTCGTCGCCGCTCGCGCTCCGCCGCATCGCCGCGACGACGCGGTCGCCGACGACGAGGGCCCGGATGTCGCGGCCGCGACTCTCCTTGATGAACCGCTGGATGAGCACGTTCTGCTTCGTCGAGTGCAGGGTCTCGATGATCGCCTCCGCGACCTTGACCTCGGGTGCGAGGATGACCCCGATGCCCTGCGTCCCCTCGAGCAGCTTGATGACGACCGGCGCACCGCCGACCCGCTCGATGGCGGGCCGCACGTCGGCGCGGTTCCGCACGAACGCCGTCGCCGGCATGCCGATGTTGTGCCGGGAGAGGATCTGGTTGGCGCGAAGCTTGTCGCGCGAGTTCGTGATGCCGTTCGCCGTGTTCGGCGTGTAGACGTCCATCTGCTCGAACTGGCGCACCACCGCGGTGCCGAAGTAGGTGATCGAGTTGCCGATCCTCGGCAGGATCGCGTCGTAGTCCGACAGGGGCCGACCGCGGTACTGCAGGTCGGGCTCGGGGCCCGACAGGTCGATCGCGAAGCGCAGGGTGTCGAGCACCTTGACCTGGTGTCCGCGCTGCTGCGCGGCCGCGCGCAGTCGCTGGGTGGAGTACGCCTGCGGCGCGCGCGACAGGATCGCCAGTTTCATCGGTTGTACCCCTGCGAAGATGGTCGGGTGAACGAGCCTCCCCATTCAAACACCATCGTCGGATGGCGAGAATGGGTGAGTCTGCCGGGGGCGAAGGTTCAGTGGATCAAGGCGAAGCTCGACACGGGGGCGCGCACGTCGTCGCTGCACGCCTTCGACCTCGAGGAGGTGCGGCGAGACGACGACGACTTCGTGCGGTTCGGGATCCACCCCTGGCAGGACACCGGCGAGGACGCCGTCGTCGTCGAGCTCCCCATCCACGATCGGCGGCACGTTCGCAGCTCATCGGGCCACGCCGAGGAACGCATCGTCGTGCTCATGGACATCGTGCTTCAGGGCCGCTCGGTGACGGCCGAGGTGACGCTCACGAACCGCGACGAGATGGGCTTCCGAATGCTCATCGGTCGCGAGGCCTTGCGCCAGGGCTTCGTCGTCGACTCGGCCCGATCGTTCGTCGGCGGTCGCGCGCCGAAGCGCGTCCGCCGTCGCAACCGCGGCGCCTGAACCGCCCGGCGGTCGACCCTAGGCCAGTTCCGCCTCGAGCCGGGCGACGTCGTCTGCGCGACAGAGCCCGGTCGCCGAGCGCATCGCCGTGGCGGTGCCCGCGGCGACCGCGGTGCGGAACGCGTCCGCCACAGCTCGCCCTTCGGCGAGGCGGAGGACGAGCCCGGCGAGGAACGCGTCGCCGGCGCCGACGGTGCTCTTCACGTCGATGCGGGGCGTGGGCAGCCGCAGCACGCCGACGGCCGTCGCGAGCACCGCCCCCGCCCCGCCGAGCGTGAGCGCGACGATCTCGGCTCGACCCGCGGCGACGATCGCCTGCGCGGCCTCGACCTGCTGGCGTGCGTCGAGGGTGTCCTCCGCTCCGATGAGCTCGGCGAGCTCGCGAAGGCTCGGCTTGATGAGGAAGACCCGTTCGTCGAGAGCGGCCGCGAGCGGTGGCCCCGACGCGTCGACGACCAACCGCACATCGTGCTCGCCGGCGATGCGCGCCAAGAGGGCGTAGAAGCCGTCGGGCACACCCGGCGGCAGGCTTCCGCTGGCGACGAGGTAGCCGCCGACCGGGAGCAGGTCACCGACGACCGAGAGGCACGCGCGCCACTCGGGCTCCCGGAGTGTCGGGCCCTGCAGCACGAACCGGAACTGCCCACCCGTGGAGAGTTCGTCGATCGTGAAGCTCTCGCGCGTGCTCCCCTTGATCGTGATGACGCGGCCGACGACACCCTCGGCCTCGATGAAGCCGCGGTACGCCTGTCCGGTCGGGCCGCCCAACGGGTAGATCGCGATCGAGTTGCCGCCCAGGTTGCGGATCGCCCGCGACACGTTGACGCCGCCCCCGCCCGGGTCGAAGCGACTCGGCCCGCAGCGCAGCTTGTGCTCGGGCACGACGTTCTCGGTCGAGCTCGACACGTCGAGGGCGGGGTTCATCGTCAGCGTGACGATCGGGGCGTGCACGGACACATCCCGAGCATAGAGGCCGACCCGCGGCATCCGGTCGCGTGTTCTGAGAACAGGGCGACACGCCGCCCCGATGTCCGGAACAGGATCGAGTGGCCACGGGCGGCCACTCGATCCTGCTTTCGCGCCGGGGCTAGATCACGCCGTCCGACAGCGTGGTCGGATTGCCGAAGCGGTGGTTGGTGATCGAGATCGCCTGCTCGTGCAGGAACGGCAGCAGTTCCACGCGGCCCGACGGGGTCACGGGGTGCGACCACACCGCGACATCCGGAGCGCCGCCGAGCGCCTGCGAGAGCTCGGATGCCCCGCCGCCGAGGAGCCGCACCCGCGGCGTCGTGATGCCGCCCTTCGCCGCCCGCTCCAGCCACGCCGCGTCACCTTCGCGGATGACCCGCACCTCGCGCGCGGCGAGGATGGTGCGCACGCCCTTCGGGAGCTCGACCGCGGTCGACACCGCGAGCGGCGACCTCGCGAGCAGGCCCGCCGCGATGGTGCGGAGCCCATCGGCGAGGGTCGACGACTCGCCGATGCGGATCGTCACCGGCAGCGGTCGGTAGCGGAACAGGTTCCGCTCGGCGCCGACGCCCGAGACATCCTTCACCGCGCCGTACTCCTCGGCCCACGCGAGCTCGTCGGAGAGCGCCGAGCGGCGCAGCACGTCGAACGATTCGTAGTCGAGGGCCGACTGCGACGCCTCGATGAACTCGGTCACGCGCTTCTCGAGCCCGCGCAGGTGCAGGGTGGTCGAGGAGCTGCCGTGCTGCGGCATCCATTCGCCGAGGCCGAAGAGGTAGTTCGGTCCACCCGCCTTCGCTCCGGCGCCGACGGCCGAGCGCTTCCAGCCGCCGAACGGCTGGCGCTGCACGATCGCGCCGGTGGTGCCGCGGTTCACGTAGAGGTTGCCGGCCTCGACGCGGTCGAGCCACGTCGCGAGCTCGTCGGGATCGAGCGAGTGCAGGCCTGCGGTGAGGCCGTAGTCGACGGCGTTCTGCATGCGGATCGCCTCGTCGAGGTCCTTCGCGTGCATGACGCCGAGCACCGGCCCGAAGAACTCGGTGAGGTGGAAGTAGGACCCGGCCTGCACACCGGTGCGGATGCCGGGTGACCAGAGCCGGCCCGTGCCGTCGAGCTGCTTCGGCTCGACGAGCCACTCCTCGTCGATGCCGAGCTGGGTGAGCGCGTGCAGCAACTTGCCGTTCGCGGGCTCGATGATGGGCCCCATCTGGCTCAGCGCCTGCTCGGGCCAGCCGACGCGCAGCGAGGCCGCAGCGTCGACGAGTTGGCGGCGGAACCGCTCCGACTTCGCGACCGAACCGACGAGGATGACGAGCGAGGCGGCCGAGCACTTCTGTCCGGCGTGGCCGAAGGCGCTCTTCACGACGTCGGATGCCGCGAGGTCGAGGTCGGCCGACGGCGTCACGATGATCGCGTTCTTGCCGCTGGTCTCGGCGAGGAGGGGCAGGTCGTTGCGGAACGAGCGGAAGAGCTGCGCCGTCTCATACGCGCCCGTCAGGATGACCCGGTCGACGGCGGGGTGCGCAATGAGCTGCTGCCCGAGCTCGCGCTCGCCGATGTCGACGAGGGCGAGCAGCTCGCGCGGCACCCCGGCCTCCCAGAGGGCCTCGACCATCACGGCGCCCGCGCGCTGGGCGAGCTTCGCGGGCTTGATGACGACGCCTGAGCCCGCGGCGAGCGCGGCGAGCACGCCGCCGGCGGGAATCGCGACCGGGAAGTTCCACGGCGGCGTGACCACCGTGAGCTTCGGCGGCACGAAGACCGCGCCCTGCACGTGGTCGAGCTCGCGGGCGCGCTCGGCGTAGTAGTGGGCGAAGTCGATCGCCTCGCTCACCTCTGGGTCGCCCTCTGCGATGGTCTTGCCCGTCTCGGCGGCCATCACCTCGATGAGGCGGTCGCGGTTCGCGGCGAGCGCGATGCCGGCACGGTGCAGCACCGCGGCGCGTTCGGCGCCGGGCAGTTCGCCCCACGCGCGGCCGCGCGCGGCGACGGTCTGGATGACGGTCTCGAGGGTTGCCACGTCGTCGACGCGGGCGGCGGCGATCGTGTCGAGTCCCAGTCGCGAGTCGGGCACGCGGGCGAGGATGCGGCGTCCCCACTCGCGGTTCGCGGCGAGGGCGGGATCGGTGTCGGGCTCGTTGCGGAAGCCGGGCGTCGCGCCGGGTCCGGCGGGAACGGAAGGGACAGCGGATGCCGCGGCATCCGTCAGCTCGATCCCCTCGCTGCCGCGCGTGATCTCGAGCACCACGCTCGTGAGCGAGGCGTCGTCTTCATGCTCGGTGCCGGGCGCCGGGGCATCCGGCACCGCCATCGCGGCGGCGAAGGACTCGTCGGACCACTCGGTGCGCCGGTTCTGGGTGCGCTTCGGGGTGGGCACGCGACCGTCGTCGCTCTCGAGGGCGGCGAGCGAGCGCTCGTAGCGGGCGCGCTCGCGCTCGAAGAGGCGCTCGTCGCTGCCGAGCTCGAACACGGCCGACATGAAGTTGTCCTGGCTGGCGTTCTCCTCCAGGCGGCGGATCAGGTACGCGATCGCGACGTCGAACTCGCTCGGGTTCACGACGGGCGTGTACAGCAGCAGGTTGCCGACATCACGGCGCACCGCCTCGGCCTGGCCGGTCGCCATGCCGAGGAGCATCTCGAACTCCACGCGCGACTCGACGCCGCGCTCCCGCGCGGTGAGCCACGCGTGCGCCACGTCGAAGAGGTTGTGGCCGGCGATGCCGAGCTTCACGGCGTCGGTGCGTTCGGGCGTCATCGACCAGTGCAGCACCCGCTTGTAGTTCGTGTCGGAGTCCTGCTTGGTGTCGTAGGTCGCGACCGGCCAGTCGTGGATCGCGGCGTCGACGTGCTCCATGGCGAGGTTCGCGCCCTTCACGACGCGCACCTTGATGGGGGCGCCGCCGGCGCGGCGACGTGTGGTCGCCCACGCGGTGAGCTCCTGCATCGCGCCGAGCGCGTCGGGCAGGTACGTCTGCAGCACGATGCCCGCTTCGAGGCCGCGCAGCTGCGGCTGGTCGAGCAGGGCGGTGAAGACCGCGATCGTGAGGTCGAGGTCGCGGTACTCCTCCATATCGAGGTTGATGAACTTCGGCGTGGGGCTCTTCGCGGCGAGCTCGTAGAGCGGCGTGAGCTTCGCGACGACCTTCGCGACGGCCTCGTCGAACGACCACATCGAGAGCTGGCTCACGACGCTCGAGACCTTGATCGAGACGTAGTCGACGTCGTCGCGGGCGAGGAACTCGTGGGTGCCGCGCAGGCGCCGGTGGGCTTCGTCCTCGCCGAGCACGGCCTCGCCGAGCAGGTTGAGGTTGAGGCGGTTGCCCGATTCGCGGAGCATCGCGATGGACGGGCCGAGCTTCGCGGGCGTCGC
>Ga0299914_10003614_pt1 | contig 10967 bp, 11 predicted proteins | sample RVTome_10_FD_201361 | JGI IMG/M metagenome (GOLD analysis project Ga0299914, IMG submission 201361) | Soil microbial communities from uranium-contaminated site in the Upper Colorado River Basin, Wyoming, United States - RVT153D57 (version 2) ... | reverse complement strand
CGGAGTGGACCTCCGCCTGCGCCCGCGCGCCTTCCTCCAGGTCAACCGCCACGTGGCTCCGCTGATGGAGCGCCACCTCGATGCCGAGCTCGGGAATCTCGACGGACGGTCGGTCCTCGACCTGTACTCAGGGGTGGGCTCACGAGCGATCCGCTGGGCTCGGGCCGGCGCGATGGCCGTGGCGGTCGAGCGCGAGCCCGATGCCGTGGAGACCGGGCGCGAGGCCGCGGAGCGGGCCGGGAGCGGCGCCCGGTTCGTGCGCGGGACGGTCGAGGCGGCCCTCGCCGGACTCGGCGCCGCGGAGGCGGTGGTCGTCAATCCGCCGCGCTCGGGGCTCTCGGCGGAGGCCGCCGACGCCCTGGCGGCCTTTCCGGCCCGACGGCTGGCCTACGTGTCGTGCGACCCCGCGACCCTCGCGCGCGACATGAAACGGCTGGCGACGGGCTGGGCACCGGCATTCGCTCAGCCGTTCGACGCCTTTCCCCACACCGGACACGTCGAGACGGTGCTCTGGCTGGAGCGCATCCCGGAGCCGGACGGCGATGGGGGCGCCACGGGGACATGAAGTACTATGCCACCCTGGGGGGCGAGACGTTCGAGCTCGAGCGACACGAAGACTCCGTGACCATCGACGGCCGCTGGCTCCTGTTCACGCTCGAGTCGCTCGGTCGGGGCGAGGCGCACCTCAGGCTGGGCGCGCGGGGGTTCCATGTCCACGCGAGCCCCATCGAGGGCGGCTGGCGCGTCCGCATCGCGGGGCAGGAGCTCGACATCGCGATCGAGGATGCGCGGACCCGGCACATCCGCGAGCTGACCGGGACGACCGCGGGCGCCGAGAGCCGTGACCTGCGGGCGCCCATGCCCGGGCTCGTCGTGAAGGTGCTGGTCGAGCCCGGTCAGACGGTGGAGACCGGGGACGGACTCGTGGTGGTCGAGGCGATGAAGATGGAGAACGAGCTCCGGGCGGAGTCCGACGGCACGGTCGCGGCGGTGGAGGTGGCCGCCGGCCAGACCGTGGACCGCGACGACGTCCTCGTGCGCTTCGAGGAGGCGACGTGAGCGAGCGCGAGCGGTGGCGCGAGGAGACGCTCGAGCCCTTCGTGGAAGACGCCGGCGAGCGCGGACCGCGCTTCGAGACCACGAGCGGGTTCGAGGTGGCGCCGCTCTACCCGACCGGCGATGCGCCGGTTGACCCGGCCTCCCTCGGCTTCCCGGGCGAGTTCCCCTTCACTCGAGGCGTCTACCCGAGCATGTACCGGGGCCGCCTGTGGACCATGCGACAGTACGCCGGTTTCGGAACCGCCGAGGAAACGAACGCCCGCTTCCGGTATCTGCTCGCGTCGGGACAGACTGGACTCTCGGTGGCCTTCGACCTCCCGACGCAGATGGGCTACGACTCCGACGACGACATGGCCGCCGCGGAGGTCGGCCGCGTCGGGGTGGCGATCGACACCATCGAGGACATGCACCGCCTGTTCGATGGGATCCCGCTCGATCGCGTCTCGACCTCCATGACGATCAACGCGACCGCCGCCATCCTCCTCGCCCTCTACATCGCGGTCGCCGAGGAGCGCGGGATCGAAAGCACCGCTCTCCGCGGTACGGTCCAGAACGACATCCTCAAGGAGTTCATCGCCCGCGGCACGTACATCTACCCGGTCGAGCCGAGCCTCAGGCTCGTCACCGACGTGTTCGATCACTGCGCGCGGGCGCTCCCGCGCTGGAACTCGACCTCGATCTCCGGCTACCACGTGCGCGAGGCGGGCGCCACGGCCGCGCAGGAGCTCGCCTTCACGGTCGGAAACGGTCTCGAGTACGTGCGGCGGGCCCTGGACCGCGGACTCGAGCTCGAGGACTTCGCGCCGCGGCTCAGCTTCTTCTTCTCCGCCGACAACCTGTTCTTCGAGGAGATCGCGAAGTATCGCGCCGCGCGACGCCTGTGGGCGCGACTGATGCGCGAGCGCTTCGGAGCCTCCGACCGGAGCGCGCGGCTCCGGTTCCACACCCAGACGGCGGGATCCTCCCTCACCGCGCAGCAGCCGATGAACAACGTGGTGCGCGTGGCGCTCCAGGCGCTCGCGGCGGTGCTGGGGGGCACGCAGTCGCTGCACACGAACGGCTACGACGAGGCGCTGTCGCTGCCCGGGGAAGATGCGGCCCGCCTCGCGCTCCGCACGCAGCAGATACTGGCCGCCGAGACGGGAGTGGCGGACACCGCCGACCCGCTGGGCGGCTCGTTCTACGTCGAGGAGCTCACGGACCGTCTGGAAGCCAGCGGGCTGGAATACATCGCCGAGATCGAGGGGATGGGCGGACCGCCTGCCGCGATCGAGTACATGCGCGAGGAGATCCACCGGGCGGCGTACCGGCGCCAGCGCGAGATCGAGAGCGGGGAGGCGGAGGTGGTGGGGGTGAACATCCATGTGGACGAGACCCCGCCCGCGCCCGAGGCGCGGCCGGACTTCGACCGCATGGCGGAATCGCAGCGCGCGCGTCTGGACGAAGTGCGGTCCGGCCGCGACCCGGCGGCGGCGCGGGCGGCGCTCGCGGAGGTCCGCCGCCGCGCGGGGACGGACGAGAACCTGCTCCCGGCGCTCGTCTCGGCGGTCAAGGCGCGGGTCACTCTGGGGGAGATCAGTCACACCCTCAGAGAGGAGTGGGGGGTGTACCGTCCGGGCGGCTGACCCCAGAATACGGCCGCGGGGTTCCTAGAACACGACGGATCGAGATCGAGAATGCCAACGTACGAATACCGCTGTACCGCGTGCGGGCACGAGTTCGAGCGCTTCCAGAAGATGTCCGACCCTCGGGTGCGGACCTGCCCGGAGTGCAAGAAGCGGAAGGTCGAGCGCCGGATCTCCTCCGGGGGCGGCCTCCTGTTCAAGGGACCCGGCTTCTACGCGACCGACTACCGGAAGGAAACGAAGCCGAAGGAGTCCGGCGGCACGGAGGCCGGTGGAGGCGCGAAGGACGCGAGCTCCGGAGATTCCGGCTCGAAGGCCGAACGCTCCGGGTCGGGGACGGAGGGGTCGGGATCCGGGGCCGGGGACTCGTGACCGACGCGCCGACGGGGACGGAGACCCTGCGGGCCGCACTCGCCGCCGCGGCCCGCCACGCGGGCGCGCCGGCGGACTTCGAGCCCGAGCTCGAGCGCCCGCGCGATCCGTCGCACGGCGACTGGTCGTCGAACGCGGCCCTGGTCCTCGCGGGCGCGCTCGGGAAACCCCCGCGCGTGATCGCCGAGGAGATCCGGGAGCGGATCGACCCCGTGGAGGCGGGGATCGAGAGCGCGGAGGTCGCGGGGCCCGGGTTCCTCAACTTCCGGGTGGCCGACCGCACCCTGTGGCCGCGGCTCGCCGGGCTGATCGCGGCAGATGAGTCGTGGGGGCGGTCGCAGGCCGATCCGGCCATCAAGATCAACGTCGAGTTCGTATCGGCGAACCCCACCGGGCCGCTGCACGTGGCCCACGGGCGCGGGGCCGCGATCGGGGATGCGGTCGCCTCGCTCCTCGAGTGGGTCGGCCACGACGTGACGCGCGAGTTCTACGTGAACGACGCGGGTCGGCAGATCCGTCTCATGGCCGAGTCCGTCGACGCCCGCTTCCAGGAGCTCCGGGGTCGCGAGGCGGCCGTTCCGGAGGGGGGATACCAGGGCGACTACGTCGTCGAGCTCGCGCGCGAGATCGCCGCCCGCGTCGGGGCGGAGACGCTCGACGCGCTCTCGCCCGAGGAGCGCGTCTCCCGTCTCCAGGCGGAGGCCGTCAAGACGCTCGAATCCGGCCAGGCCGACGACCTCGCGGAGTTCGGCGTCCGCATGGATCGCTTCTTCTCCGAGACCTCGCTCTACGAGAGCGGGGCGGTGGAGGCGCTCCTCTCGCGGCTCCGGGAGGCGGACCTCGTGTACCAGTCCGACGGCGCGACCTGGCTCCCCACCTCACGCTTCGGGGACGAGAAGGACCGCGTGCTGATCAAGAGCGACGGCTCCTACACGTACTTCCTCCCGGACCTCGCGTATCACCTCGACAAGTCGGAGCGTGGGTTCGAGCGGGCGATCGACGTGTGGGGGGCCGATCACCAGGGACACGAGAAGCGGATGCTCGCGGCCCTCTCGGCGCTCGGGCTCCCCGCCCTGCTCGAGGTGCTGATCATCCAGCTCGTGACGGTGATGCGGGGCGGAGAGGAGGCTCGCATGAGCAAGCGCGCGGGGCACTTCGTCACCCTGCGCGATCTCTTCGAGGAGACCGGTGTCGACGTGGCCCGGTATTTCTTCCTCATGCGCCGGGCCGAAGTCCACCTGAACTTCGACCTCGACCTCGCGCTCGACACCTCCGAGGCCAACCCGGTCTACAAGATGCAGTACGCGCACGCCCGCATGTGCAGCGTGTTCGCGAAGGGCGACATCGATCCCCGGACCATCGAGGCCACCCCCGACGGGCTCGATGCCCTCGAGCACGAGTCGGAGCGCGACGTCGCGCTCGCGCTGCTCCGCCTCCCGGAAGCGGTCCGGTCGGCCGCCGAAGCGCGCGCTCCGCACGCCCTGTGCACGTACCTGGAGGAGACCGCGGGGCTGGTGAACGCCTGGTATCATCAGGGCAACCTCGATGCCGACCTGCGCGTGCTGGCCGAAGGATCGGCACGCGAGGGTCGGCTCAAGCTCGCGCGCGCGGTCCAGATCACGCTCCGCAACGGCCTCCGGATCCTCGGTCTGTCCGCGCCGGCTTCTCTCACCCGGGACCCGACATGACCTCCATCTCCGATTCGGAGCCCATCCTCGTCGTCGGCAGCGTCGCCCTCGACGAGATCGAGACCCCGTTCGGGAGCGTGGAGGAGGTGATCGGCGGGGCCGCCGTGCATTTCGGGGCGGCGGCCTCGGTGTTCGCGCCCGTCCAGCTCGTGGGGGTGATCGGCGAGGACTATCCGACAGACCAGCTCGACTTCCTGGCCCGGCGGGGGGTGGACCTCGCCGGGCTCGAGCAGCGTCCGGGAGAGAGCTTCCGGTGGGGCGGGCGTTATCACTACGACATGAACACGCGCGAGACCACACGCACCGAACTCGGCGTGTTCGCCGACTTCCGGCCACGCATTCCGGAGGCGTTCAGGGCCGCGCGCTGGGTGTTCCTGGGGAACATCGATCCATCGCTCCAGCTCTCGGTGCTCGACCAGATCGATGCGCCTCGCCTCGTGGCGGCCGACACGATGAACTACTGGATCTCGGGGACCAGGGATCCGTTGCTCGAGGTGATCGCCCGGATCGACATGCTCACGCTCAACGACGAGGAGGCGCGGCAGCTCTCCGGCGAGCCGAACCTGGCCCGCGCGGGACGCTGGATCCAGACGCGCGGACCGCGTCACGTGGTCATCAAGAAGGGCGAACACGGGGCGATGCTGTTTTCGGACGAGGAGATCTTTTTCGCTCCGGGGTATCCCCTCGAGGATGTGGTCGATCCGACGGGTGCCGGAGACGCGTTCGCGGGCGGCATCCTGGGGTACCTCGCACGCGCCGGCGGCACGGGCTCGACGGAGCTCCGGCGTGCGATCGTGTACGGCTGCGCAATGGGCTCGTTCGCCTGCGAGGCGTTCGGGCCGGGCCGGCTCCGCGAGCTCAGCGAGCCGGAGGTCGAGCGGCGCGTGCGGCTGTTCCGCGAGCTCACGCACTTCGAGGAGCCCGTTCGAGTGGAGGGCGCATGAACGAGGGCCTCACCTACCGCGAGGCCGGGGTCGATCTGGAGGCGGCCGGCCGCGCGAAGGCCCGCCTGGCCGAGCTCGTGGACGCGACGCGGACCGACGCCGTCGCGTCCCGCTTCGGCTCTTTCGGGGGCCGCTTCCGGTCGACGCCGGGACGGGACCTCGTCGCCAGCGTGGACGGCGTCGGGACCAAGCTCAAGGTCGCCTTCCTCTCGGGCCGCCACGACACGGTCGGCGTGGACCTCGTCAACCATTGCGTGAACGACATCCTCGCGGAGGGCGCCCGCCCGCTCGTGTTCATGGACTACGTGGCGTGCGGACGGCTCGAGCCCGACGTGGTGACCTCGGTCGTATCCGGGCTCGCGCGGGCCTGCGTGGAGAACGGCTGCGCGCTGGTCGGCGGGGAGACGGCGGAGATGCCCGATTTCTACGCCGAAGGCGAGTACGATCTGGCCGGGTTCGTGGTCGGAGAGGTCGCGTACCCGGCCCTCGGCGAGCGGGACGTGAAGGAGGGCGACATCCTGCTCGGCCTGGCGTCGAGCGGGTTCCACACCAACGGCTACAGCTTCGTGCGGCGTCTCGTGTTCGACCGCCTCGGGCTCGACGTCTCCGACGCGTTCCCCGGGAGCGACCGATCGGTGGCCGATGTGCTCCTGACCCCGCACCGCTCGTATCTGGGGTATCTGGAGCCCGGTCTGACGGCGGGGCGGATCCGGGCGCTCGCCCATATCACCGGGGGCGGCATCCCCGGGAACCTCGATCGCGTGCTGCCCCCCGATCTCGACGCGGCGGTGCGGACCTCGTCGTGGACGCCGCCTCTCGAGTTCGAGGTCATGGAGCGGGAGAGCGGGGCGCCGCGGGACGAGCTGTTCCGCGTGTTCAACATGGGGGTGGGGATGATCGCCATCGTATCTCCGGACGAGGCTGACGCGGCGGCCGCGGAAGCCACCGCCGCCGGCTGCGAGACGTTCGCCATCGGGGAGGTGGTGGGCGGCGAGGGTCGGGTCAGGCTGCTCGAGTGACCATGAGCCACACCGGTCCGATCGAAGGGGCCCCGCCCAGCCGCACCGAGGACCCCGCGCACATGCGCGAGGCGCTCGAGCTCGCGGCCCGGGGGTGGGGTCGGGTGTCTCCGAACCCGCTCGTGGGCGCGGTCGTGGCCCGCGCGGCGGAGGTCGTCGGGCGCGGGTGGCACGCCGAGTACGGGGCGGACCACGCGGAGATCGTGGCGCTCCGCGAGGCCGGGGAGCGGGCGGCGGGCGCCACCCTGTACGTGACGCTCGAGCCATGTCGTCACGACGGAAGGACTCCGCCGTGCACGGACGCGATCCGGCGGGCCGGGATCCGGCGCGTGGTGATCGCCTGCCGCGACCCGCACCCCGACGCCGGGGGCGGTGCCGAGGAGCTGAGGGCGGCCGGGCTCGACGTGGAGATCGGTCTCGAGGGACGGGCGGCGCGGCGGGTGAACGCGCCCTTCCTCTGGTTCCATACGACCGGCACGCCGTTCGCTTCGCTCAAGCTGGCGCTCTCGCTCGACGCGAAGCTCGGCGCCCCCGGAGTCCGCAGCGCCGTGACGGGCGCGCAGGCATGGGAGGACGTCCACCGGCTGCGGGCCTCGCACGACGCGATCCTCATCGGGCGCGGCACGGTCGATGTGGACGACCCGCTTCTCACGGCCCGCGGCGAGATGCCCCCCCGCCGGCCACCCGTGCGGATCGTGCTGGACAGCGAGCTCCAGCTCTCGCTCGGTTCGCAGCTCGTGCGCACGGTGGACCAGGCCCCGGTGTGGGTGATCGGCGACCCGGAGTTCGAGGGCTTCGAGGACCGAGCCGGACCGCTTCACGATGCGGGAGTCGAGGTGATCCCGGTCACCCGGGAAGCCGACCATACCCTCCGGGTCGAGACCATCTGGGAGGAAGTGGCGAACCGGGATGCGCGCTCGATCCTCGTGGAAGGTGGGGGGCGCGTCGCCTCGGCGCTCCTCCGTAGCCGGCGGATCCAGCGGGTGCACGCCTTCTTCGCACCGATCTTCCTCGGAAGGGAGGGCGTGGCGGGCTTCCCCGACCTCGATCCAAGCGAGCCCGGCGAGTGGAGGACGGTCGACCGGGCCGCCGTCGGACCGGACACGCGCATCGTGATCGAGCACCGCGCGCTCTCCGAGACCCTCCGGGAGTTGTAGAAGCCTGTGTTCACGGGCATCGTGGAGACGGTGGGTCGGATCGCGACGATCGAGCGCGTCGAAGGGGGCGCCCGGCTCAGGATCGAGGCCCCGGACCTGGTGTCGGGGCTCGGGCCCGGGGACTCCGTCGCGACCGCGGGGGTGTGCCTCACGGTCGCGGGCCACGAGGCGGGGTCGTTCACGGCCGATGCCGTGACGACCACGCTCGCGAGGACCACGCTGGGAGACCGCCGCGCGGGCGATCCGGTCAACCTCGAGCGCGCCGTGCGCGCCGGACAGCCGCTGGGCGGGCACCTCGTCCAGGGGCACGTGGACGAGGTCGCGGAGGTCGTCGCCGTCTCCCCCTCCGGGGCGACGGTCACGCTCGCGGTCCGGGTGGGCCCCGACGTGGCGGCCGTGACCGTCGACCGCGGGTCGCTGGCGGTGGACGGCGTGAGCCTCACCGTCGCCCGGCTCGCCGGCGACGTCGCGGAATTCGCGATCATACCGTATACATGGTCCCACACCACGCTCAGCGAACTCGCGGTCGGCTCCCGCGTAAACATCGAGGCCGACCTGATCGGCAAATACGTGCGCCGTCTGTCGGCGCCCTACCGGGAAGCCGGTGGGGCCGCCTCCGCGTGAGATCTCGCAATTCGACACGGACGTTTCCGATGACTCAACCCCTTAGAGACATGGAGCAGGCGATCGAGTGCATCCGCCAGGGCGGCCTGGTGATCGTGGCGGACGACGAGGATCGCGAGAACGAGGGGGACCTCGTGTGCGCGGCCGAGATGATCTCGCCGGAGACGATCAACTTCATGTGCACTCACGGCCGCGGGCTGATCTGTCTCACGCTGGCCGAGGAGATCGCGGACCGGCTCGACCTGCCCCTCATGACGAACGGGAAGCTCACGGATCCGAACGAGACCGCGTTCACGGTCTCCATCGACGCACGCAACGAGTTCGGCGTTTCCACCGGGATCAGCGCCCCCGACCGCGCCCGGACCATCCAGGTGGCCGTGGACCCGAAGACCCGCCCGAACGACCTGCTCCGGCCGGGGCACGTCTTCCCGCTGCGCGCAAAACCGGGCGGCGTCCTCCAGCGCGTGGGTCAGACCGAGGCGTCCGTCGACCTCGCACGCCTCGGCGGGCTCCGGCCGGCGGGCGTGATCTGCGAGATCCTCAACGCGGACGGCACGATGGCGCGGCGTCCGGATCTCGAGGCGTTCTCCCGGCGACACGACATCCCGTTCATCACGGTGGCCCAGATCGTGTCGTACCGGCTGCGCACCGAAAGCCTCGTGCATCGGGTGGCCGAGGCGAGCCTGCCGACACCGTGGGGCGAGTTCCGGATCGTCGGGTACCGGAACGACGTGGACGACCGGGAGCACGTGGCGCTCGTCCGTGGCGAGGTGGACGGCCGGGAGGACGTGCTCGTCCGCGTCCACTCCAAGTGCCTCACGGGCGACGTGTTCCATTCGCACCGCTGCGACTGCGGCGCGCAGCTGGACGCGGCGATGCGGAAGGTGGTGGACGAGGGTGCCGGCGTGGTCGTGTATCTCGACCAGGAGGGTCGCGGGATCGGGCTCCTCAACAAGCTCCGCGCGTACGAGCTCCAGGATCAGGGGCACGACACGGTCGAGGCCAACGAGGCCCTCGGGTTCCCGCCCGATCTGCGCAACTACGGGATCGGCGCGCAGATCCTGCTCGATCTCGGGCTCCGCTCGATCCGGATCATGACCAACAACCCCAAGAAGCTCGCGGGCCTGGAGGGGTTCGGCCTCGAGATCTCCGACCGGATCCCGCTCGAGCCGACGTCGGACGAGCGCCTTCGTCCCTATCTGGAGACCAAGCGCGACAAGCTGGGGCATCTGATCCAATCCACGTGAGCCGGGTGCCGAACGCCCGACCACCGGGGCTCGAATGACCGAGTACCAGGGCAGGAGCACGGGCCGCGGCCGCCGCGTGTGCGTGGTGGCCAGCCGCTTCAACCTCATGGTCACCGAGCGTCTCGTGGACGGGGCGCTGGTCGCCCTCGCGGAGCGGGGCGTCGCGGAGACGGACGTGGACGTAATTCGCGTCCCCGGGGCCTGGGAGCTCCCCGTCGCGGCGCGCCTCGCGACCGAGCGCGGGTACGACGCCATCGTGGCGCTCGGCTGCGTGATCCGCGGGGAGACCCCCCACTTCGAGCAAGTGAGCCGGGCCGCCCTCGACGGGCTGCGGCACGTACAGTCGACCACCGGCGTCCCCATCGGTCTCGGCGTGCTCACCACCGAGGACCTGCCCCAGGCGCTCGACCGATCGGGGGGCGACGTCGGACACGCCGGCGTCCAGGCCGTCGAAGCGGCGCTCGAGATGGCGGATCTCGCGCGGACCCTCCGGGACGGGGAGTGAACGACCGCGACAGGCCGCGCCGGCACGCCCGCTCACGCGCCAGAAGCTGGGCCCTCCAGCTCCTGTACGGGTGGGAGCTGGCGGGGAAGGGGAGCCCCACCGAGCACGCCGCGGAAGCCCTCGCCCACCGGAGGATCTCCCCCCGCTACCGGCCGTACGCGGAGCACCTCGTCGACACCGTGGAGACGCACCTGGACGAGATCGACGCCGACATCGTGCGATACGCCGCGAACTGGCGCATCGAGCGTCTCGGGGCCATCGACCGGAACATCCTGCGGCTCGGGATCGCGGAGCTCCGCTGGGGCGGCGACGTCCCCCCGCGCGTGGCCATCCAGGAGGCGGTCCGGCTGGCGGCGCGCTATGGCGGGCAGGAGAGCCCCGGGTTCGTGAACGGCGTGCTCGACGCGATCTTCCGTGGCGGGGGCGGGGCGCCGTGAACCCGGAGCGGCGCGGCGGGTCCCGCCTCCGCATCCTCCTCCTCAACTGGCAGGACCGCGAGAACCCCGAGGCGGGCGGTGCCGAGGTCCATCTGCACGAGATCTTCGGACGTCTGGCAGCGCGCGGGCACGACGTGCGCGCGGTCGTGGGCGGGTGGCCGGAGGCGCCCGAGCGGGTCGAGCTGGACGGCATCGAGATCCACCGGGCGGGCGGGCGTCACACGTTCCCGCTCCACGTCGTGAAGGCGGTGCGGCAGGCACTGGCGGCGCGCCCCGCCGACCTCGTGGTC
>Ga0299914_10003613_pt1 | contig 10969 bp, 8 predicted proteins | sample RVTome_10_FD_201361 | JGI IMG/M metagenome (GOLD analysis project Ga0299914, IMG submission 201361) | Soil microbial communities from uranium-contaminated site in the Upper Colorado River Basin, Wyoming, United States - RVT153D57 (version 2) ... | reverse complement strand
CGAACGGATCTACATCATGGACGGCTGGGAGGCAGCCGAGTGGCGGACTCCCTGGCGAGCCGAGACGCCTGCGGACCCGCCCACGCCAACTCCATAGCCCTTCGGTGATTGGGGACGACCGCCAATTGTCCTAGGCAATCCTTTTGTGGCGGCCGCACGCGCTGTCATCGGGCAAGGACCGCGCGACCCGGGTCATAAGCGTGCGTTTGCCTCGCTCGTCGCGACCAAGATCTTGGTGCGCACGGGCCGCGTCGTTCGAGGAATGACCCACTATCCCGAGCTCGCATAGCGGTACTACCCGGCGTCGCACACGTGGGAGTCTGCCACGCGGGCGCGACGGGAATGAGCTGAGCCCGATCTCCAGCGGCGGCCGAGAATCTTGTGGCGCTTGGCAGCGCTACAGGCGCGAAGGAGGTGCTTCTGCGACGGCGGTCCGAGGCACGCCGACACGGTGCTCAGTTCTGCGATCTGTAAGCGCGCTGGCTAGCAATCCCGACGAATGGCTCAGGAAGCGTCGCCCTCATCGATATCTTCATAGGCTGGGCGCATCGACCAGTGCAGGTGAACCTCTGGCTCCTGCGCACAGTGAACCCGGCCCTCACCCCGGAACACGTGGTCAACGCGCCGGGCCGTTGCTTGCCACCGAAAGGGCAGGATGTCGATGTGGTCGTCAGTCAACAGGGCGATCGTTTCGTTGCTGACGACGGTGCCCCTCGGCCGGAGACTCCCCACGCACCAAGTCAACACGGAGCCCGCGCCCGACGTCTCAAGCGAGAACTCCGACGGGAGGCTGACGGGCGCGACCCTCGGCGTGGTCAAGAGCCGATTGATTCCCAACGAGTACGGATGGAAATGGTCCCACTCTGGAGGTCGCTCGGGCATCAGGGCCATGAAGTTGAACTCGCCGCCGTGGTCGCAGTAGTCGGTGTCCGATCGGATTAGCACAGTGGTCTGCGGCGGGAGGACGACACAGACCTCGACGTCCTCAAGGAACTTGTCGGAGCGGTTCGTCATGGTCAGACGACCGCGAGCCAGCGAATGCCGCAGGAATTCCGTGGCTACGTACTCCGCTTTCGCACGCGCATCGTCACGCCATTCCTCCACGGTCCGTCGGAACTCGCTGGCCTGACCCGCTCCGTACCACGCGATCGACGACGCAATAGCGAGCGAGCCGGGTCCCGCGCTTCGGCGCGGGACCTCGCTAAGGCGCGAGTCAGCCAACTGGTCAACGAACCCCTCAACCAGTTCGATCGCAGACTGAGTAGAGACACGATCGAACGTTCCATCCACATCCACAACGACGTCCGCCCCGCTGTTGGGCGAAGTGAGGAGCCGCCGCTGGAGGTCGAGCTGGTCCTGGCTGTTCGCAGGACGCGTCTTGCCCGGGAGACGGACGAACACTTCGCCGTCGCGGATGCTGCTGCCCTTGTCTTCTGACGAGTACTCCTTCTGAAACGTGAAAATCGGGTCGCCCCACTGCGGCGGGTCGATGACGATCGCCATGACGAGGCCGTCCCTGTGATTGATGAAGCTGTAGTCCCATCGCAAGCCGTCCTGCGTGACGTACTGATCGAGCGCGTCGTGAAGAACCGCGCCGTCTACCTGCTCCGCACCAACGACTCGTCCGCCCTCGATGCCGGCGAGGACTACACCGTGCCCCGCAGGGTGCTTCTCGGCTGCGTCGGGCATCCGGTTCGCCATGCCGACTACAGCCCTGGCAATCGTCACGGCGGACTTCTTACGGTCCGTACGGGCGCCGAACGGGAGCGCGCCCTTCAATTCAATCCAGTCGACCTCAGTGAGATCACCGAGGCTGAGCGCATGGTCCACGAGCGCCCTCCAACCAGCAGTGCCGGTAGGCAAGCGCGAGAAGTCGGCGTCCACGTCTGTAAGTGTCGCTCACAGAACCGACAGAATCGGCGAGCAACCCACCGCGCCTGAGGCCCCTGCATCAATCTGGGCTGACTGCGCACGGCGGATTGGGGCAGGTCAGGCTCTCGCCCGTCAGAGCCGCGGACCCGCTGGGGGCAAGGGAGACGAAGACCTGCGCGGTCGGGGTGGCGGATGGTAGGCAAGAACCACGAGCAGTGATCCCGCTCTCTAGACTCCGGTCATGAACACTAGCGGGCTCGGCGCGGACGCTCGGTTAGTGGGCGAGGCGGTTGCTCGGACTAGATATCTCACCGCCACCATCGCTGAGTTGGAAGCCACACTCGAAGCATCCGAGCATCGACATGACGTCGACTGAGGTATTCGTTGTCACGGTCGTCGCCACCGTGGTCGCTGGTATTCTACTCGCGGTCCTTGGCCTGCTGTGGCGGAACCGGTCAAGACCTGCGCATTGGGTCACCGAACAAGTGGAAGTTGCCAAGCAGTCTGATCTCGCTGAGGCCGCGGATCAGCTCGATGTTCTTCGTGAACAGGTGATGGAGGTTGCACGGCTCCGGGACGTGGTCGTCCCTGCGACGTCGGCCGGCCGCAACCCGACAGTGGTGACGTTCAGCAACGGCGCCAAGTCGTATTTCTTCGCCGACTTTGCCTCCTACAAACGCGAGATGGAGGCCAGAAGGGTGCCACCGCATCGCTCGTTTCGAACGGATCCACCGCTGCCGGTATCAAGGTGGGACAGGGACCGCCTCGAGCAATGGATGGCCGATCACGCGGACTGAACGCCGTTCACAGGGGTGTGCTTCTCTCGGACTCGCGCTGCGGCGTGCCTTCCGTTCACGCTCTGTCATCATCCCACGGCCGCGTCATAGTGGGCCGAAAGGACGCGTCCGCTCATCGGCATGATCGTCCGACCGGGCGGCATTATGTGTGCACTAAGCGGCCATGAGCGGGGCGTTAGCGCCGCGAGGCCACCGTCCTGAACTGGGTCGCACCGAGAGGAAGCGAGCGGGACCATCTGCTCATGACGGACCGACCCGACCTAGACATCCCCACGGGCCCGGTTCTCACCGCCAACTCCTGGGGCGCACAGTCCGGTTGGCCTTTTCGGCGTTTCGTCCGGTCGATGAGTACATCGCCGAGTACCTCGTACTCGTAAGCGCGGAGGGCCTGGAGGTGCGTTCGCCGGTGGTGACCTCAGTCGGTGGCGATGACCTTCCCGGATACATCGCCGGCTTGGCCGAAGACTTTCGCGGCTGGCCAGGCGTTCGCCGCTGGCGCAGTCTCGAGGACCAGTTGCGTGTCGAGGCTACATTGAACAACGGTGGCCACGTGGTACTCCGCTTCCACGTTCGGCCGAGTGTCTACGACGCCTGGCAGATCAGCGTTGATATCACGCTCGAGGCCGGCGAACAGATGAAGCGCCTCAGTCAAGACCTCAAAGCCTTCCTCTCGAAGTGACGTCCTCCGCGGGTGAGCGGGCACAGCGGAAGGTGTGATGGCGTCACTGCCGGGTGATACTGAGTTGTGGCGATCGAACTTCAGAATCACTTGATATCCGTTTTGGGCGATCTGCGGAGCCAACGGACTCCGAAAAGGATCACCGTGCGCCGCAACGGCGCCGACGTCGCGGTGTCGGACCAGGCGGTGTTGATCTGGGAGCCGAGGCGCGTAGTGCCGTCGTACGCGGTGCCCCAAGCGGACATCGTCGCCGAACTTGAACCGGCTCCGCCGGGGCCGGAGCCGGAGTACCGCGCCACTGGGTTCGGCCCGGATTCGTCGCCGGTGCTCGATCCGTCGGTGCCCTTTGCCGTGCACTCGGCCGCGGGGCAGGCACTCACGGTCGCAGGTATCCAGGGCAGCGGGTTCCTGCTCGCCGATCCCGACGTCGCCGGCTATGTCGTCCTCGACTTCAGCGCGTTCGACTGGTGGGAGGAGGACGAGCCGATCATGGGCCATCCGCGTGACCCGTTGCACAGGATCGACGTCCGCCCCGGCTCCCGGCCCGTGCGGGTTGAGCACGACGGCGAGGTGCTCGCCGAGTCATCCTGCTGCCAACTCCTGTTCGAGGGAACGTTCGGCTTCCCGCGCTACTACATCCCCCGCGAGGATGTGCGGGTCGAGTTGAGCGTCTCCGACCTGCACACCACGTGCGCCTACAAGGGCCACGCGACCCACTACTCCGCCCGCCTCGCCACCGGCGGTGAGCTCCCGAACATCGCCTGGAGTTATGACGAACCGCTCGAAGATGCCATGCGAGTACGGGCGATTGTGTGCTTCTACCAAGAGCGACTCGACCTGTGGGTCGACGGTAAGCCCGTAGCACGACCCCACACCCCCTGGTCCTGACGACCCGAGCCGCTCGCGCGACTCGCGGTAGATGAGGGCGGCCGGTGAGGGTCAGACACGCAGGGACGGCGCACGTGCCGTGGCGCCTGTGAGGCACGGCACGACACAAGTGGCCGCCAGCCGATTTCGCGAGCTCGGCTTGCCCCCGACGGGCCACCCTGCCGCTGTCTGCGCTTGGTCAGCCCTGCTGTGCTCGCGCGTGGCTCGTCGCCCACTCCAGCGCGTAGTCGGCCACCTGCTCCCAGCCAGGCTCGACACCGGTGAAGTGTGAGCGGTCCGGGAACTCGTAGGTCTCAGTAATCGCCTCGGAGTTGCGGTACTTCTTCGCGTTCGACCTCTGGACCGCGGGCGGCATCAGGTGGTCCTTGCCGCCGATGATGAACAGCAGCGGAGCACGGTCGTCCAGGTCGTAGTCGACCCAGGTCTCCTGGTGGCCCGGCTTGACGTTGGCGATCAGGCCGTAGGCCCACACCCAGTTGCCGGGCGCGGGGATGTGGAGGAGGTCGTACGCCGCGTCGGACTCCTCGCGGCTGACCGTGTTGGCGAACGCGTAGTGGAATTGCTCCTTGGTGAACCCCACCGCGCGGTGCCGGTTGGCTGGGTTCTTGAGGATCGGGAACAGGGACTTAATTTGGGACGGCGGGTTCACTCGCACGCCCTCTGGTGGCGCCGAGTCGATCGTCACGGCGGCGGCGCCCAAGCCTCGGTTGACTAGGAGTTGGGTGAAGGTGCCGCCGAAGGAATGGCCCATGATGATCGGCGCACGGTCCAGGCCCTCGATGACTTCCGCCAGGTGGTCGAGCGTGTCCGGGACGGACGCCTTGGCGATGATCTCGGGCTGTTCACGCAGCGCCTCCACCTCGATCTCGAAACCTGGGTACGTCGGCACAACGACCTCGTAGCCCTCGGCCCGGTAGTACTGCGCCCAGCGGTCCCAACTTCGGGCGGTCATCCAAAGCCCGTGGATCAGCACTATCGGCGGGGCGTTGGTCGTCTGCTCGCTCATGGTGCTCCTTCCGATGGGGCTGCAGCCATCATCGACCGCTCGAGCAGCGGTCGCAAGACCCCGCAGGGTCAAGTCGGCCCGCCCCGGCGCACGCGCTGCACCATCTCCGAGTGCGCCCCGTTTCCGTGAACTTCCTAACCGTCCGCACATCGGCGTCGACGGAAGTACTGCGGAGCCCTTGCGCTAGTGCCGGCATCAGATGCTGAGGCCCGCGAATCGGATTTGGTGCAGGTCGGGCTGCAGCACCGTACCGATGTGTTCATTTGGGGTCGGCTGAGGTGTCGAGTGGCCGTGGCTCGTTTTTCGGGTGTCATTCGGGGCAGCGGTAGGGGCGGTCGTCGCGAAGCTGGTCCTCCCGCAAGCGGGTGCGTTGATCGCATCGTCCACACCAGCGGTGCCGCAACGGTGTCGGCGAGCGTGGGTTCTGGGTGGCCAGCGCGTCGAGCCGGGTCAGTGCGGCTGCGCCGGGCCGGTCGGCGGTTTCGACGCCGGTCAGCCGTCTGCAGATTTCGGCTCTGGACCAGCCGAGATCGTCGAGAACTCGGAGTCGTTTCATGATGGCGCTTGGGATGACGCTGGGGTGGTTGCGGACGGTTTCGGGGAGCAGGGCGAGAGCGTCTGCCAGTGACTGATCGTTCATTCCTCCTCCCGGCGTGGCGCCAGGCGCCGCGGGTGTGGGTGGGGAGGAGGACGGTTCCTTGGATGGTTCCTGGATGGTTCGGGTGACACGGGTGTCACCCCTGGGCGCATGACTTGTCACCCCTGAACCGCCGTTGTTGTCACCCCTGGGCCTGGTTTCCAGGGGTGACAGATTGTCACCCCTGCCGACCTGCTGCGATTCGTCCTCGGGTAGGGGTGACAGATTGGCACCCCTGGTGATCTGCGTCGATACCTGCGCGCCGCGGCGGCCTGCCTTCGCGGCCCGAGCACGGCTCCCGTCCTCGGTGCTACCGACGCTGGCCCACTGATCGACCTGCTCGACGGACATGGCGACGTCGTAGACGATCGGCCGGTACCGCGGGTCGAGATGGTCCACCATCCGCTGGTCGCCCTCCCTCAGGAAACCGCGGGAGATCAGCCAGCCAACGTGTCTCTGCACAGTACGAACATCGCACTCGGCGTAGTCAGCGATGGTCTGCGTGGACGGGTACGCCCCACGGCCGTATTTGTCCGCGTGGTTGGCGAAGCCGAGCAGTATCAGCTTGCGGATGCCGTTGCCACGGCCTATCGACAGGCCCAGCACGAACGACGATGCCTCGATACTCACCGGTCACACCCCCGACGCTGTCAGGTCACGAGCAGTCGCCGCCGGCTCACGCGGCTGCTGAACAGTGCCTGCGAACACCGTGAGCCTGCGCTGCTGCGCTGGTGACAGCTCCACCGGTTGCCCCTGCTCGATGGCTGTGCGGACTGCCGCGAGCAGGCTGTCGTGCTTGCCGTTGTGCCGGTAGCGGCGGGAGCCGGCCAGTAGCGCGACCAGCGCCCCGCACTGGTCCGGCCGCAGCCCCAGCTGGGTAAGGATGGGGTCGCGGCGGGCGACCCATTCCCACCAGCCAACGTAGGTGGCCGCGAACAGGTCGGCGAGCCGGTCGACCGCGGCCACAGTCGTGGCCTGGTCGGCGCCATGCGCGATGAGCAGGTCGATGAACGCGACGAACCACGGCTCCCGCTCCCCGAGCGGCGGAATGTCAGGCTCACTGCTGGCGACCAGCGGTAGTGGCTCGTGCTGCCGGACGTGTCGGACGATCCGCTGAGAATCGTCGACACCCGATGGTTCGTGGCGGAGCGCGGCGGCCAGGTCGGTTGCCGTGGTGCCGATCGGGCGGACGACGCTGGGCAGGACCTCTCGGGCGCGGCCGCGTATCGAGGCCGCGTTGGTGAGCAGCTGCTGGGCCCGGATCTCGTCGAGCACCTGTTTCTGCGCTGAGCTCATCAGGTACGCCCACGACCGCGCCGCTGACACCACCCTGTCCCCGTGTCGGCGCAGTACGAGCCATGCGGCCAGCAGCACGTCGTCGACCAGCCCACGTCCCATCGCAGTACCCGTCACCGCGGCCACGTGTGCCGCGTTGCGGACCGCGCGTCGGCGAATCTCGGCGAGCAGCCGTTGGCCGGCGAGTTGATCCCACCAGCCTGACTGCCCCACGACGCGTACCGCCTGGCGCAGGCCTTCGTCGGTGCGTGGATCAAGCCGATCGGCAGACGACACGAAACTGGGTGCACGGTCGGCGCCGGTGGAGTGTGGCAAGGTGGACACGCTGAACCTCCTCAATCGTGAAGCGATTGGGAAGGTGCAGGGGATGGGAAGGTGTCCAGCCGGTCTCCACCCCTACACCTGGGGAAGGGGGTGTTACGCCGGAAGGAGACGAGATCGTGGGGGGCTCATCGCCGCAGCGACGAGCCGAGCCACCCGGGCGGGCCTAGTCTCAGTTTCAGTCTCATTCACACCCGTACGGCGACGTCCACCGAGCGGCATGATTAAGCGCTGCCGCAGGTCAGGAACGTGCCCGACCTGCATTGAACGGGCGGTTGCAGACCTCGAAAGCGTGTGTGGGGGCAACTCCACCGTGGGTTCGAATCCCACCGCCACCGCTCTTCTGACCAGCAGCTTTACCACCTTTGGGATCAGTGCTAGTGGATACCCACGTGCGCGCTGACTGACATGCGGCCGGCAGGAACAGCAGGCCGGTTGTCAGCTCGCTGTACCCGCGCATTACCAGTGGCACGAGCACGGAGAGCCCGATGGGGACGTTGATGTAGAACATCTCTGTTTGAGTTACGGCTTGCACTGTAACCTGTACAGACGTGTTCAGCAAATGGCGAGAGAGTAGGCCTGATGAGTAGCCCGACATCGGAGCGCGCCAAGCGCGCCGACGCCCAGCGCAACATCGCGGCCATCCTGGATGCGGCGCGAGAGTGCTTGGTCGAGGATCCCGACGCCAACGTCGGCGAAATCGCTAAGCGCGCGGGTGTGGGTCGGGTGACCCTTTACGGTCACTTCACGTCACGGGCCGAGTTGGTGGACGCGGTGTTCGCCCGCACCCTCGAGGACTCCGACCAAGCACTGGAGGCCCTCGACCTGAGCGGTGATCCACGTGCGGCGCTCGAGCGCCTGATCGCATCCAGCTGGCACATCGTGGACCAGTTCCGATCGCTTCTGACTGCGGCACAGCGGTCGATGCCGCCAGAGCGAATTCGGGCGACGCACGAGCGACCACTCCGTCGCATCTCTAGCCTGATCGCACGTGGGCGCGATGAGGGAGCGTTCCGCACCGACCTATCCGTGGACTGGATGGTGGCTCTGTTCCACGGCGTCGTACATACCGCTGCGAACGAGGTCAACGCCGGACGTCTCACGGACGATGACGCGCCGCGCGTGATCAGTGCGACCCTTCACGCCGCCTTCGCGCCAACCAGCCACATGTGAGGTCGACTCCCGGCCTCCCAGGCACTGTCGTCCGAGATCATACAAGCAAGAAGCCGTACACAAGTGTTTGATTTAGGTTCTCGACTGCTCTACCGTAACTCGTACGTCACTGTACGAGTTATGGAGAATCGCCGTCATGAGCTACTCGACCACCCGCCCGCGATGCGACGAAGCATGCCCCACCGACAATCCATCGCCTGAAGGTTGCGTCGCCGCCCCATCCATCCCATCCACGAGCGGGTGGTGGCAATGCTGAAGGGCTGGGGACGCGCCGTCGTCAGGCTGCGCTGGTCCGTCTTGGCCGCGGGTTTGGTGATTGCGCTCACCGGCGTTGGCTGGGGAAGCGGAGTCTTCGGCTCCCTGACCAGTGGCGGCTTCGACGATCCCGACAGCGAGTCCATGCAGGCGGACGAACGGATCGCGGCTGAGCTGGGCGACCGAGACGTCGATCTGGTCGTTCTCTACTCCAGCGAGACGGCCACCATCGATGACCAGGGTTTTCAAGAGTCCGTGACCTCGACGATCGAGGAGGTGCGCGATCGGCCGGAGGTCGCCAGCGCCGTTAGCTACTACGACACTCAGGCCCCGGCCATGGTGTCGACCGACGAACACGCCACGTACGCCGCCATCACGCTCAGCGCGACCGACGACAACGACAAGCGCGCCGACTACAACGCCCTTGCCCCGGCCTTGGCCGCGCCCGGATTGACCACAGAAGTGGGTGGCCTGGTCGCATTTCAGGCCACCACGGACGAGCTGACCGAGCGGGACATCGTACGCGGCGAGATGCTGGCCATGCCCCTCGTGTTGATCCTGTTGGCCTTCGTCTTCCGCGGCGTGGTCGCGGCGTTTATGCCGCTGCTGATCGGAGTACTGACCATCCTCGGCGCTTTCACGGCGACCCGACTGCTGACGACCGTAACGGACGTCTCCACCTTCGCCGTGAACACCATCACGCTGCTCGGCCTCGGGATGGCGATCGACTACTCGCTCCTGATGGTCAGCCGTTTCCGGGAAGAGCTGGCGGCCGGACATTCCACATCGCAGGCCGTCGCACGAACCATGATCACTGCAGGGCGCACGGTGCTCGTCTCTGGAATCACCATCGTGTCCGCGCTCGCCAGTCTGCTGATCTTCCCGCAAGTGTTCCTTCGTTCGATGGGCATGGGGGGCATGGCGGCCGTCCTCGTGGCGATGCTCGGCTCACTCACCGTGCTGCCTGCCCTGCTGGCCGTACTCGGACCGAAGATCAACACCTTGCGGGTGCGGCTTCCACGCCGGCGTCGTCGCGCGACGGAGCACCCGGCGCGGAAGGACCAGGGCGGCTGGGCTCGGCTGACCCATGGTGTAATGCGTCGCCCGATTCTCTACCTCACGACCGTCTTGGTGGCACTCGCAGCGCTCGCCACGCCCTTCGCACACGCCCAGTTCGGCGGCGTCGACGAACGCGTGCTGCCTGCGGACTCCGAGGCCCGGGTGGTCACCGAGCGAATCGCCGCGGACTTCCCCGGCGGCACGGCAGCGCGCATCGAGACGCTCGTCTCGGGTGCTTCGCCAGAGCAGGTCAGTGAGCTGCTCAGCGAGGTCGAGGCGGTCCCAGGAGTCACTGCAGCCGCGATCACCGCCAGTGGGGGCGACAGCACCTTGATCACCGCCAGCTACGAGGGCACGCGGACGGGTGATCAGGCATACGACGCGGTGCGTGGGATTCGCGAGCTGCCCACGCCGACAGGCACGGAGGTGCTCGTCGGTGGGCGTTCCGCCGCCGACGTCGACCGTCTGGACAGTCTGGGCGACCGGCTACCGCTGATGGCGGCGATCATGGCCGCGGCAACGATGCTGCTGCTCTTCCTCGCATTCGGTTCCGTGTTGCTACCGATCAAGGCCGTGCTCATGAACCTGGTCTCGATCGGCACATCGTTCGGCGTGCTGGTGTGGATCTTCCAGGATGGGCACCTCGCCGACTGGCTCGGATTTACTCCGACCGGCTTCCTCGAGCCGACCATTCCGATTCTGATCCTCGCGGTGCTGTTCGGGCTCGCCACCGACTACGAGGTTTTCCTGTTGTCTCGGGTTCGGGAAGCATGGGATGCCACCGGCGACAGCAGGAAGGCCGTCGCTGTGGGCGTACAGCGGACCGGAAAGATCATCACTGCCGCCGCACTGCTGCTGATCGTGGTGGTGGCAGGCTTCACCACCGGCCAGATCACCTTCGCCAAGATGATCGGTGTCGGCATGATCACCGCGATCGTCGTGGACGCGACTCTGGTCAGGATGTTGCTGGTTCCAGCCACCATGCG
>Ga0299914_10003612_pt1 | contig 10970 bp, 7 predicted proteins | sample RVTome_10_FD_201361 | JGI IMG/M metagenome (GOLD analysis project Ga0299914, IMG submission 201361) | Soil microbial communities from uranium-contaminated site in the Upper Colorado River Basin, Wyoming, United States - RVT153D57 (version 2) ... | reverse complement strand
CGGCTCCTACGCCGAGCACTACGCTGACTTGCGCGGACGTAGCTTCAAGGGTCCGAACAAGCCGATCCACTACGTCGGGCGCATGATCGTGCCCGCCCAGAAGCGCACGAAGGCGCGTCGCATGACGGCCACCGAGCTGTTCACGGGCGCAGCGACCGACGACCCCGACGGTCTCCCGCAGAAGCCGTCGCCGATCCCGGAGGAGCTGACCACCGCGTTCACCGAGGCGTTTTGGCGCAGCCTCGCCTGGCGCGAGACGACCTGGCTCGACCGCCAGGTGGCGATCCCCCCGAACGACCTCCTCGCCTACCAGGAGCTGATCGCGCGCGTCCGGCCGGATTGGGTCATCGAAACCGGAACCCTCAACGGCGGCCGAGCGCTGTTCCTCGCATCGATCTGCGAGCTGTTCGAGCACGGACGCGTCCTGTCGGTCGACGAAGCGGATCCCGGCGATCGTCCCCAGCATCCGCGCATCACGTACCTGACGGGCAATCCGGTTCACGACAGCACCGTGCGGCGAGTTCGGGACATCGTCGGAGACACTCCCAACGCGCTCGTGATCCTCGGCTCCCGCAAGCGCCGCCCGCGCATGCTCAGGGAGTTCGAGGCCTACGAGCCTTTCGTCCCGGTGGGCTCGTATGTCGTGGTTGAGGACACGATCGTGAACGGCCATCCGGTGTGGCCAAGCTTCGGACCGGGCCCTGCCGAGGCGGTCAGGGTGATCCGTGACACCCGCCGCGAGTTCGTGTCCGATCCCTTGCTGGAGAAGTTCGGACTGACGTTCAACCCCGGAGGCTTTCTCAAGCGGGTGAAGTGAGCGGGGCACTCGGATCGTCGCCATAGAACCTGCGCCAGTATCTCTCCCGGTCGTTGGCACGGGGATAGGGTGTCGGCGGCGTCTCGCATCCGAGGAACGCACACAACGGATCCCAACCCTCCGATTGATCGAACTCGAGGAGACGCTCCGAAGGGATGCCGCTACGGATCTCATCGTTGTACCGCCGGTAGACGTCCTTCGCGAAGTCTGCGTCCTCGAATCGATCGCCGAACATCCCCACGAGCACATGCTGACGAACGGCTCCCATCACCCGGCGCGCTCGTAGGTCATCGGACTGCATCGCTCCCACCACGGCCGGGTAGATCGTGCTCATGAAGCTCTCGTACCACGCGTCGGCGTCGCGGACGGTGAGGATCACTTTGGCCTCGGGATAGAGCGCCACCAGGTCCCGCCAGAAGACAAAGACCGGGTGGTCGACTGCGGCCGCATATCCTGCGAACACCCGACGCCAATCCACGCGATCGCCCGGAGCCGCGTCGAGCCATCCCCGATCATCGCCGGGAATGTGCTCGTAGAGGCCGCGAGCGTGATAACAGGGAGCGAATCCGAGCTCCTCGAGCGCCAGGCTGAGTGAGAAGGTCCCGGTCCGTTGGAGGCCCACCCCGATCACCCGCAGACCCGCATCGTCCTCGATCTTCGGCATCCAGCCGTCCTCTGAGAGCGAGACCGGCGCTCTCCACGATCGAGGACTAATTCGATCGAGCGATCCGATCAAGGCATGAGAATTCCGAAACGTCAGAATAGCCATCTTCGCGTTGCGACACGTCTACCAGGTATCGAAATCGGCCGGTAGGTTGCGAGGCGCACGTTGTTACGATGCTCCTATGAGAGTGACGAGCCCGTTCACGCCAGCGTGAACGCCGACGCGCTCCTCGCGACAGCAAAGGCGCTCGCTGGCGTGGACGAGGTGCGCGACGATTCCTTCTACGAAGGCCTCGAACGTTTCGCATCCGCATTCGCAGCACAGGACGGACTGACCAACCTAGGGCGAAATCTGGCCGAAGGACAGGCGGTGGGAAACCTGGCCAACCGCCTTTCGGTCGACGAGTACGTCGCGCACCATCCCGAGGTGCTCGACCGTCCAGTGGAGCGGCCACTCGTGATACTCGGGATGCCCCGTACCGGCACCACGTTGGTGGTGAACCTCCTCGCGCAGGTCCCGAGCCTCCGACCATTGCTCAACTGGGAAGGACTGACATCCGTTCCGCCACCGGAAGCAACCAACTACGACCGTGATCCACGTCTCGTTGTGCGTCGACAGCAGCTCCGCGCACTCCGAGAAACGGGTCCACTCGCGGCAGTGCATTGGGAAGAAGCAGACGACCCGGCAGAGTGCACGGTTCTGCACCAGCAGGATTTCAAGGCGTTGGTCCTCACGGCCTTCGTTTCGGATCCCTCGTATGCAGAGTGGTTGCTTTCCGTCGACGTCTCATCGACCTATCGATACGAGAAGCGGGCGCTTCAGGTTCTCCAATGGAACGTGCGCGGTCGGTGGCTGTTGAAAATGCCGGCACACGCGGTGCACCTCGAGGAACTGTTCGCTGAGTTTCCCGATGCCGACGTCGTCGTCTGTCACCGTGACCCGACAACCGCCCTTGCCTCAGCGTGTAGTCAGAGAGGCCGCTTTCACCAGATGGTGTTCGACCGCGTCGACCGGGAGGCCATCAGGTCGACATCGTTGCGGGTACTCGTCGAGAGCAGCATCCGGCCGATCCGCTGGCGGGATGCCCATGGCGGTGATCGGTTCTACGACGTGCACTATGCGGATCTGCTCTCGGACCCTGTCGGACAGCTCCGGAAGATAACCGAGTACTTTGGCGAGCCATGGTCGAGGGCTACCGAAGAGTCCGCACTGAGGAGGGTCCGCGATCGTCCGCAGAGCCATTACGGTCGCCACCATTACTCTGCCGACGAGTACGGCATCCGACGCGAGGAAGTCGAACCCCTGTTCGCCGAGTACCTGAGCCGCTACGAAGCGCTTCTCAACGAGACTACGACTTCGGAACCGAGCGCGGAATAGCGAGACCGAGCTTCGCCGAGTGCGGCACAAAGTGGCGTTCATTGGCATCGGCGAGGAGATGCTCCTGCACAGCACGGGCGCGAGTCCTGGCATGACCACGGACGCGTCGGCTCCGAGGCCTGGTTCATCGCGTCGTCGTATCCCTCCGAGAAGTGGGTTCCGCTAGCATTCTGAGCCACAGCGGTTGTCGTCATGCCGCAACTCGGCGTCGAGACCGCGTGCCTGGGTCGGCAGTTGCGCCGCCAAGTCGGTGCGTATCTACACTTGGGGTGGAGGTATTCACGTGAGCATCCGAGCACGAGTGGCGAAGGCGACGCATTCACTTACGCGTTCGACCGAACGGACGGCGGCGTCGCCGCTTGAGGCTGCCGACCGGCTTGTACAGCACGGTCAATTCGATGAAGCGATCGACCTACTCACGGACGCGAACCGTCGCACTCGGAATCCGGAGTTCGAGCAGCAGTTAATCTCTCTCCGCCACGAGGCGTTCCGGCACCGGCATCATGGTGCGCCACGCACCGTCCCGGAACCGGCACAGGATCCCTTCCCGGAGGTAGCAGGCACGCCGCCGGAGATCCAACTCGACGAGCTGTCGTCCGGACTGCTGCGAGGCGCGGTTATGCACCACGGATGCCTGATCGTTCGCGACTTCATCCCTGATTGGCGCTGCCGTCAGCTGCGCGAGGACACCGAATCCGCCCTCGACGCGGCTCGGCGATCCGCCGACCCGGACTCGGAACCGAACGATTTCTACGTGCCCTTCCCGGGGCTCGATGCCTTTGATCGGCCCTGGGTCAATGACCACGGAACGCTCTACGCGGCCGATTCGCCTCCCACGTTCTTTGACCTGGTTGATACCTTCAACGATGCTCGACTCGGTCCGTTGTTCACGGAGTACTTCGGCGAGCGGACGGCGCTGTCGGTTCAGAAGTGCGCCGTCCGCAAAGTCACAGCAAGCACCGCTCCCGAGGTAGTGACACCCAAGGGCAAGAAGGTGCGCTTTAGCATGTGGCATCAGGACGGAGAATTCCTCGGGCGTGACACTCGGGCAATCAACGTCTGGATCACCTTCTCCGACGCCGGCGTCGACGCTCCCGGAATCGACATCGTGCCGAAGCGTCTCGACCACATCGTCGAGACCGGGACCGACAATGCGGGAATCGATTGGTGCGTTGGTGAGGAGATGGTCCAGCGCGTCGCCGGCAGTACACCGCCGGTCAGACCCGTCTTTCACGCGGGTGATGCGTTGTTCTTCGACGAGATGCTCTTGCACGCGACCGGCAAGAGCGCGGATATGACGAAGGACCGGGTCGGGTCCGAGGCCTGGTTCATCGCTGAGTCGTCGTATCCGCCCGAGAAGTGGGTGCCACTCGCCTTCTGAGCGGCGTGGTCGTTAGTCGTCAAGGATCCAGGACATCGTCGAGACCCCGCGTCTCGAGAGGCAGCTTCGCCACGAATCCGGGGAACAGCCACCCGTCGAGCCCCGCGAGCACACGGTAGAGATCCCTCGCCTCATCGGAGCCGTTGCTGTCGTCTGCGAGCCGTACAGGTGCGTGATGCCTGACGTCGACGATCGCGGCGGCGTCGGCCACATTCGCTGCCTCCGGCTGGTCGTCTTGTCCGAGTTCGACTACCAGTCGGCAAAGCGTTCCCGCGGGGTCGTTCGCGAATCGCTCGTAGTGCGTGAGGAAGGTCGGCAGTCCGTCGGAGTTGCGCAACGCAGCCTGGTTGTATCGCTCCCACAGCGCGAGGCCGTGCTCGATCGAGAGGTTGCTCCGTCGTTCGAGTGACGCCGCTACGGCCGTGGGTGTCCGCACCATGATCACGATCTCCACCGGTTCGTCGATGACTTCACGCCAAAACGGAAGGACGATCGAGAAACGAGGATCCTTGAGCACCCACGGGCCGTCCGGACGCCACCGAGCGAAGTGCTCGCGGGCGCGGTCACCCCAGGCACCCCGACCGAGCTCGGCCAGCTGCAAAGCGCAGTCGAGGCGAGGCGGACGCGCCCATGTCGCGTCGAGGTGCTGGAGGAGCATCTCGTTGAAGATGACGAGGTCCTTGACCTCGAAGTGTCCGGTCCGGTTGAAGCGCGACGCGCCGATGAGCTCGTGTTCGGCGCCGACGCGCAATCCGAGCCGATGCAGCGCGCCCGTCATCACCGAGGTTCCGCTCCGGTGCATCCCGGCGACGATCACGCCCATGTGGCATCCACCGCTCGGGTTCGTCCCGGGCCGACCGAAGGGCCACGGTACAGCAAGGGTTGGTAGCCTACCGGCTCGGTCGACGGCTGCCTCGAGTACGACGCCGGGAGGAACAGCGCCGTGATCACGAGGTGCCTGCTCTACCGCCGCATGCTTGGAGACGGTCAGCCGGCAACCGAGGTCGTCCCGTGAGCCTGCCGGTGCGGATCCTCGTGCGCACGAACGTCGACTGGCGCGCGTTGTCGTACGAGAACTACGCGGAACAGCACGACGACACGCGGCCGATCATGCGTATCCGAGCAACGACGCGTCTCGGGGTCACGGATCTGTGGAAGCGTGTCTTCGACGTCGACTTCTTCGAATACCGCCGGCAGTTGCAGCAGATCGGCTACGAAAGCGTTCGGGCGGCCGACGCCGACTGTGTCAGCATCGGCTTCGACGATTTCGACGATTGGTATCCCGGAAGCCAGGACGAGATCATCGCGACGATCGACGACGACGACTTCTTCCGGCCGCCTCTCCGAGAGCTGCGCGGCATGTTTCGCGAGGACGTCGATGTCGTGCTCTGGCCACAGGCACGGCTCGGCTTCCTCACGGAGTCATCGAGTCGTCAGATCGACATGTGGCCCTTCCGCCACATCCTGCAGACCAACTGCGCGCTGAGGAAGTCCTTCCTGCAACGCCACTTCTCGCCGCCTGACGTCACGCAGATGCTCGCGCATCACCCGGTTGCCAACGAGCGTGTCGCCGAGGTCCTCAACGACGGCGCGAGCACATCCGGCTTGCTCAACTTCACTCACCTCGACGCTGCCCGAGTGCGGCTCATCGAGCCCTGCTACGGCCTCTACAACGTCCACGTCGGCTCCGTCGCCTTCCTCCACCGAGCGCTCCAGACGTCGGATCCGGTGGCCTACATGGAGCGCCTGGAGCTCGGCGGCCGAGTGGAGGTGCCCGACGAGCTCCAGGCGTTCGAGCCGTACGTTCGCGCCTTCGAGGACGTGACTGTCACGCTGCGCTGAGCGCTCCGCACGGGAGGCCGGTCCTACTCAGGCGTTCGCGCCGCGACAAGCTTCCGAGCGTGCTCCCAGAGCGCGAGGTCGAGCGCATTGTCGCTGACGATCCGGTCATGAAGGTCGCCATTGTCATCGTCGTCGGCTGCGGGCTCACTGCGGTTGGTGTGCGTCGGTCGACCGAGCTTCCATCCGAATCGACGCGTGAGCTCGTCACAGAAGCTCTCGAAGTCGTCTTGTAGACCGACCACGTCGATCGACTCGAGATTCGCCTTCGCCCGATCCAGATGTGCCGTCGTGAACTCGATGTGGGTGAGGGCACCGTCGGTCATCTCGTCCGTGCTCATCGAGAGCATCTTCACCATGTGGTTGTGGATGAGCCCGTGGAAGCGAAAGGGATCGTCGTAGATCTCCGAGAGGCTTCGATTCGCGTCCTCGGCGATGGTCGACCGGTGGTGACGGAGGTACGAGAGGGTTCGATCCACCGGATCTCGAAGGACGGTCATCGTGGTGAACGGGACACCCAGTAGCTCGACGGTGCACAGGGGGAAGTGCCCCGTGACGACGCGCAGCTCCTCCCGATGCAGCCGCCAGCTACGCCGAAGTTCGTCGACGTCGATGACCGCCGAGACGTCACCTTTGCTGTCGAGCGTCGGATAGAGGTTCTCGCGCGGGAAGTGCCGCTGAAGACGCATCCAGAGGCTCGTCCCCGCGGTCTTCTGGAGGTGGACGAAGAAGAATCGCGTCGGCTGACCGCTCATCGCCCGGCTACTCGAGGCGCTTGAGGTAACCGCTCGGGTTGAACGTGAGCCCATACTTCTCATAGCTGGGATCGGGCGCGAACTCGCCGTCGCCGACGATGCGGGTGACGGCCTCCATGGGACCGGCGCCGAAGCTCTGCCATACGGGGTGCCCGCTGACGATCGTGTCCTCGACCACGATGTAGGAGCCCACCGGGACGAACGGCGCGTAGGCGCGGAACTCCGCGAGGATGCGCATGCTGCTCGCGCGCGCACCGAACACGACGAGACTCGGATCGTCGCCGACGAGACGCCGCACCTCGTCGACTGTCCCCTCGTCGACAGCGTTTCCGGTGACGTAGGTGATGCGGGGGTGACGCGGCCTTTGATCCGACGGCTTGACATCGATGGAGATGACCTGTCCGTGGTCGAGGAGCTCGCAGATGGAGGCGAAGAAGAGCGCTCGTGCGCCGTTGCCACTGCGGATCTCGATGATCCAGTCCGGTTCGAGGCTCGTGACGAGCTCCTGGTACGCCACGAGGTCAGTGGGAGCTTTGTTCGTGCGGTGGCCGAGCCAGGTGGTCTTCCGCCAGGCGAGGCTCCGCCAGAACGACTCGATGAAGTCCTGGCGAAGCTCTTCGGGGATCGGCGCCGCCTGCTCGGGGATGCCGTCGGGGTCGGGCAACGCGGCGTTGAAGAGCTTTGGCGCGAGCCGCCTCCGAGCCTTGGTGCGCTTCGACCAGGGTCGCATGCTCCCGACGTAATGGAGCGGTTTTCCCGGCCCCCGAAAGGCGCGACCCCGGATCTCTGCGTAATGCTGCGCGTATCCGGCCACTCGACGTCGTCGTTCGTCCGCGTCGGCTTCGTTGGTCGTCGTGCCGCCGTGAATCTGATGGAACGAACCCTCGCCGAGGATGGTGGAAACACGCACGTCGGGTGACGCAGCCAGTCGCTCGAAGAGCTCAAGGTTCGCATAGCCACCACTCGGCATTGAGAACGATTCGTCGAAGCACCCGACCTGCTCGAGCAGCGAGCGGGGCACGAACAAGCAGTTGCTCTCCCAGATTCCGTCGAACCAGTCGCGGTCTCCGATGAAGTGCGAGATCTCGAAGAGGCGATATCCGTCTCGCGGCCAGTCGATCTGCTCGAAGAGGTTGTCTTCGTAGGCCTCGTCGTAGCCGGCGAACATCGAGTCGCCCTGCTGTCCCGGACCGACGTACCACTGCTGAGTGGCCACGACTGTGGGGGCATAGGTGCGCAGAGCCGTCTGTCCGTAGTGCAACACCCCCGGCGTCACGACGTGCGCGCCGTCGATCATCAGCGCGAAGTTCTCTCCGCCACCGGCGCGGATGCCCGCGTTGAGAGCCTCGACCGGAGAGGCAGGGGCATCGGGTCCCATGTCGACGTAGCGGAATTCGGGCCCGAAGCTCGCGACCAGGTCGTTACCGAGACGCTCGTCTGGATCGGAGCCGTTCTCGACAACGATCACCTCGTAGTCGAGATCGTCGACCCCCTCCTGGTAGGCACGCGAGAGCGAGCGCAGCGTGCGCTGTGCCTCACGCCGCATGTTGTAGAACACCACCACGATCGACAGATCTCGGCGCGTCGACGGTGTCGGCGGCGCCAACGGCGCCCGATCACGCCTCTCGGGCTCCACCACCTGCTGCCGAGTCCCCACGGGCTCGGTCGACTTCCGCCACCGGAACCCCGAGGCGTCGATCTGCTCGATCGGGTCCTCGACGCCGCGCCGAACCCGGAACTCCTCCACCGACGTACGCGCTTCGCTCCCTGCTGCACCGTCGACTACGACGAATCCGCCGACGCTCACCGAGTCGTAGAGCTCATCGAGCACGTATCCCGCCGCGCTCCCGACGGTCGCGCCGAGACGCAACAGCGCGATCCGCTGGATCGGTGCATCCGGCAACGTCTCCTCGAAACGGCCCTGCAAGAACCGAACCCGATCGTCGAGAAGGCCGAACCGGTGGAACCCGTCCCGCACGGTGTTGAGGTCGGCTTGGAGCTGGGGGAAGCCTGCCTCCCCGAGCGAGACCTCATTCGGTTCCGACGATGCGGGCCCGTGCGGCGAGGCGCGGAACTCGTCGGCGACGTAGACGACGGGATCGGCGAGTTGGTAGGCGTCGAGGTACCCGCGCAGGAAGATGGCACCGCCGCCACGGTCGGTTCCGCACTCGACGAGATCGCCCTCGACCGACGCACCACGGGGCCCGAGTAGCCCGGTCGACTGCGGTCGGATCGCGTCGAGACAGGCCTCGAGCGCGTCGAGTCGTACCCGCCCCATCGTCGCGTACGGGAAGTACGCCCACGATCCGTTCTCCCCCCGATCGAGTGCACCCGCCCGGCGGCGCACCAACGCCTCCTGCACCCGCTCGCCGCGGAGGTGGCGAGCCGGATCGCGAATGATCGCCGGCTGCGGTTCCTTCCCGGCGGTAAGTCGCTCAGAGAGGTGATGGAGGCGCAGTTCGTTCTCGATGTAGTGCTCGTCGAGCAGTGCCGCCTTCAGGATGTCCAGGTACCGCCGTGCAGCCTGCGCGAGTTGCTGCTCTTGATTGGAGAACACGTTGTGCTGGAAAACCATCGCCTCGAGTCGAACGTCTTCGGAGAGTCTCAGGAGCTCCATGCGGCCGTCCGCGCTCTCGAGATGGTCCAACACCTCCGCGAGCGCGGGTTCACGCTCGAGGCGCTCCTCCTCGGCGACGATCGCCAGTCCGAAGTAGATCGGCAACACGACTCGTCGCAGCGGGCGGTCGTAGCACGCCATCCAATCCTCGAGCCCGGTCATCACGCCGTTGCGCTGGCCGCCTTCGAGGCGCGCGTTGTACATCGCCGGATTCAGTCCTCCGCGGGGCAGCAGCTTCTTCTTGCCCCGAGCGATCCCCCGCTGGGCGTACGGCTGACGGAACTCGTCGGGAATCGTGTCGGGCGCGTAGTACAGATCTCGCCGTCCATACGGCCAGCACACATCGTGGAGGATCATCACCGGCAACGCCGCATCTGCGCTACGCGCCGCTTCGGTGAGCTGCCCGAGTTCGTGAAAGACCGTGTACCAGTTGTGATCCCCGTCGATGAGAGCGACGTCGACCGGTCCCAAGTCGGACAGCACATTCAGGCTCAGATCGCGATGGAAGATGTAGCGGCCCGGAAACGCACGTTCGTGCTCAGCCGGATCGAACTCCGGCGCCGGATCCACGACGTGCAACTCCGCGTCCGGGCCCAACGCCTCGAGCATCCGCACCGTCGTGTCACCGCGAAGTGCGCCCACCTCCACAACGCGTCGCGCCTTCAGGGCCTCGAACACGGGCGCGATCGCAAGTTCCCAGAACGGAAACATGTGGTGAGCTTCTCTCACTCTCGGTATCGGACAGCGTGCGATGCTACCAGCGGCATCCGTTTCGCCCGCCGCCGCGCGTCGGTGCGCCGAACACGCCCGATACGCTCTCCGGCGTGCCCCATCTCCTTGATTCCCACTTCGACGACCTCCGCCGTCGGCGCGCGAATCTGTACAAGCGGTGGGACCGCTCGCAGGGTGCCCGCAAGTCCCGTGCACTGCTCACGTACGTCCACAACGAACCGGTGTTCTTCCCGATCTGGCTCGGCTACTACTCGCGCTTCTTCGCCCCGGAGGACATCTACGTCCTCGACCACGACACGACCGATGGTTCCCTCTCGGGCAGCGGTTTCGTTCGGATTCCGGTGTCCCATCCGAGTGTCGACAACCAGTGGTTCGTTCGCATCGCCGAGGAGCATCAACATGAGCTGATCGAACGCTACGACGTCGTCGTCGTCACGGATTCGGACGAGATCATCGCGCCGGATCCGCGTTGGGGAACGCTCGGCGACTACATCGATCGCATCGATGAGAAGTTCGTCACTTGCTACGGCCATGAGCTGCTCCACATGCGCGACGAGGAGCCGCCGTACGACGCCGACCGTCCCGTGATGGACCAACGGAGCTACTGGTACGAGAACGGCCTCTACGACAAACCGAGCATCGCGATGGCTCCGATGGAATGGGTCGTGGGCTTCCACACGCCCGTCGACGGGAGTGTGAACTTCGATCCCGACCTCTATCTCATCCACCTTCACCGGATGGACTACGACGTTTGTCTCGAGCGCCATCGCCTGCGCAACCGTCGCCCG